>Ga0308158_10000870_pt1 | contig 38498 bp, 30 predicted proteins | sample PhyBR2_FD_201038 | JGI IMG/M metagenome (GOLD analysis project Ga0308158, IMG submission 201038) | Phyllosphere microbial communities from UC Gill Tract Community Farm, Albany, California, United States - DLSLB.R2 | ecosystem: Host-associated > Plants > Phyllosphere > Unclassified | place: USA... | reverse complement strand
ACAGGGCGCTGACTTCGTTGATCGGGCGCATCAGCTCGGACACGGCCAGCTGGCTGAAGTCGAGCGACTGGGCCAGGATATTGCGGTCGTCCTGCGTGATCTTTTCGGCCGGGTTGCTGGTGCGCAGGATCAGTTTGAGTTCGTCGAGCGAGTAGTGATGGTCGTGCCCGCCCTTGCCGGCCAGGCCCGCCACGCGCAGCAGCGTATTGGCGCTGGCATTGAGCAGCGCGATTGCCGGGTACATGGCCCAGTAAAACGCATACAGCGGGATCGCGCACCACAACGCCACCGATTCCGGCAGCCGGATCGCCAGCGTTTTCGGGGCCAGTTCGCCCACCACGATGTGCAGGAACGAAATCACCGAGAACGCGACGATGAACGAGATGCTGTGGATCAGCTCTTCGGACGTCACGCCGACGAACGCGAAGACCGGTTCGAGCAGGCTGGCAAAGGCCGGCTCGCCGACCCAGCCCAGGCCCAGCGATGCCAGCGTGATGCCCAGCTGGCAGGCCGACAGGTAGGCGTCGAGCTTGCCGTGGACTTTCTCCAGGATGCGTCCGCGCAGGCCGGTGGTCTTGGCGATGGCGTTCACGCGGGTCTTGCGCAGCGTGACGATACTGAATTCGGCGGCGACGAACAGGCCGTTCAGCGCGACCAGAAACAGGGCGAGAACGAGGAAGAGGATATTTTCCATGCTGGAGATGTATTAACAAAAGGCAAAGCAAGAGGGCATTGTACAACCCAAAACGGCCCTTATCCGTCTGATAACGCGCCTTTGTGCACGGCCGACAGGATTGCCTCGACCGCCGGATGCTTGATCTTGCGTTCGTTCGAGATCGCATAGAAGTGTTCGCGCACCTCCGGTACCCGGCCGACCAGCTCGGCGCCGAGCTGGTAGTCGATGTCGATAGCGGGCGCCGCCGGCGTGAAGAACAGCCCCAGGCCGCGCCGGCCAAAGGTATTCAATAACGCGTTGTCTTCGAACTCGCCGACCACGTCGGGCCGGATCGCATGACGTTCGAACCAGTCGTCGATCTTGCCGCGCAGGGCGTTGTTGCGCGTGGGAAGCAAAAACGGCGCGCCGTGCAGCGACGCCGGAAAATCATCGCGGTACTCGTGCGCCAGGGCCGGCGCGCCGACGACGAACATCTCGCTTTCGGACAGCAGGTGGCTGAACACCCGCAGCGTGGTGCCGGTGGGCACGGCGCGGTCGGTCAGCACCACGTCGAGCTTGTGCAGCGCCAGGTCACCCAGCAGCGCCTCGTACTGGTCTTCATGGCACACCAGACGCACCGGCGTGGCCAGCCGGGTCGTGACCTCGAGCAGGCGGTAGGCCGTGAACTTGGGCAGCGAATCGGAAATGCCCACCGCCAGGCGGATGCGCGTGCTGTCGGAAGCGTCGAGCGCTTCCTGCATCTGCTCGCCCAGCAGAAAGATCTGGTCGGCATACGAGAGCGCCAGGCGGCCCGCTTCGGTCAGCGTCAGGCGCCGGCCCTGCTGGGTGAACAGTGCCTTGCCAAACGCCTGTTCAAGTAAGGTAAGCTGCGTACTCACTGTCTGGATGGCCAGGCCAAGGCGCTCGGCGGCGCGCGTGATGCTGCCTTCCTTGGCAACCACCCAGAAGTAATAGAGGTGACGAAAGTTGGGGAGTGCGTGGCTCATGGCTTCTGTTTTTCGGAAGTAACCCTCCAATTATCTTCGCTTTTTCAATCGCTTGCCAACCTTTACACTTGTTCGTCAGCACCGTTTTTAATAAATCATAAGAGGGGAATATTAATGAAGTACTTTACCTGGTCATTCATCGTGACCGCGGTCTGCCTTGCCCTTGCGGCCTGGTGGGGATTCGAGCATGGTGGCGTGTCGGGCCTGGTCACTGCGCTGGGCGTGGCGACCATCCTGGCCGTCATGGAAGTGTCGCTGTCGTTTGATAACGCGGTGGTCAACGCGTCGGTCCTCAAGACCTGGGATGAATTCTGGATCAAGCTGTTCCTGGGCGTGGGTATCATCATCGCCGTGTTCGGCATGCGCCTGGTGTTCCCGCTGGTCATCGTGGCTGTTGCTGCTGACCTGGGCGCGATGGAAGTCTGGGACCTGGCACTGTCGGATCCAAAAGCCTTCTCGATGCACCTGACCAACCACCACGCTGAAGTGGCGGCATTCGGCGGCATGTTCCTGCTGCTGGTGTTCCTGAACTTCATGCTGGATGATGAAAAAGAAACCCACTGGCTGGGCAACTTCGAAGCAAAGCTGGGTTCGCTCGGCAAGGTGTCGTCGATCGCCGTCATGATCGCCATCGCTGCGCTGCTGTTCAGCCTGACGTATGTTGATGAAGCGCAGAAGATGGTTGTTGCGATCGCCGGTATGTGGGGCATCCTGGTCTATGTTGCTGTCGATATGCTCAGCAGCCTGCTGGAAAAGAGTGAATCGGGCGGCGGCGCCGTCGGTGATGCGGTCAAAAAGGGCGGTATCGGTGGTTTCCTGTACCTCGAAGTGCTGGATGCGTCGTTCTCGTTCGACGGCGTGATCGGCGCCTTCGCGATCACCAGCGACGTCGTGATCATCATGCTGGGCCTGGCAATCGGCGCGATGTTCGTGCGTTCGATGACCGTGTTCCTGGTGCGCAAGGGCACGCTCGATGAATACGTCTACCTCGAGCACGGCGCGCACTACGCGATCGGTATCCTGGCCGTGATCATGCTGGCCAGCATGAAGTGGCACGTGCCAGAGCTGATCACCGGCGGTGTGGGCGTGGCCTTCATCCTGGCATCGCTGTGGAGCTCGATTCAGTACAAGAAGAAGCACGCCGCACTCGGCGGCGCGTAAGCGGTAACCGGGCCGGCGGCATGCATGCCGGCCCTGCAGTACAGAATTCGCTGCGAGTGGCAGAACACCAGCTCGCGGCGCTTGCAACCCGGTGTTCACAATTTAGGAGATTCTCATCATGGCAATCAGTCTGCAAAAAGGCGGCAACGTCAACCTGTCGAAAGAAGCACCAGGCCTGACTTCACTGAAAGTCGCACTCGGCTGGGACATTCGCGCCACCGATGGCGCAGCCTTTGACCTCGACGGCGCTGTGTTCCTGCTCAATTCGTCCGGCAAGGTCCGTTCGGATGGCGACTTCATCTTCTATAACAACCTGAAGTCGAGCGACGGTTCGATCGTCCACTCGGGCGACAACACGACCGGCGCCGGCGACGGCGACGATGAATTCGTCACCATCGACCTGACCAAGGTTCCGGCTGACGTCGACAAGGTCGTCCTGGGCGTGACCATTCACGATGCCGAAACCCGTCGCCAGAACTTCGGCATGGTCGGCAAGGCGTTCATCCGCTGCGTCAACAACGCCACCAACGCCGAAGTCGCGCGCTACGACCTGTCGGAAGACGGTTCGACCGAAGCGGCCATGATCTTCGGTGAGGTCTACCGCAACGGCGCGGACTGGAAATTCCGCGCAATCGGCCAGGGCTTTGCCGGCGGCCTGGGCCCACTCGCCCGCAACTACGGCGTCAACGTTTAATCATTCAAGCCAGGGCGCTTCTGCGGAGGCGCCCTGCGTGGAACCTCATTCTAAGGAAGCCAAATGCCAGTATTTACCGTGACCGGGGACGTCGATCCTTTCCTTCATGTGTCGATGAAGCAGGGCGAGACCATCTATTGCGAATCCGACGCGATGGTGATGATGGAATCGACCCTCGACCTCAAAGGCAAGATGAAGGGCGGGCTCGGTAGTGCGCTGATGCGCACCTTTGCCAACGGCGAGTCGTTCTTCCAGCAGCACATCGAAGCCACGCGCGGCGATGGCGACTGCCTGCTGTCGCCAACCCTGCCGGGTGCGATGCAGACGGTCGATGTCGGTCCGAACCACTACATCATCAGCGATGGCGCGTTCGTCGCGGCCACGTCCGGCGTCGACCTCAAGGTGCGCACGCAAAGTCTGGGCAATGCGATCTTCGCCAACAGTGGCGGCTTCTTCGTCACCGAGACGGGTGGCCAGGGCCAGGTGGTGGTGTCGGGCTTCGGATCGATGTCGGTGCTGGATGTCGAGCCGGGCAAGGACGCGATCATCGACAACTCCCACGTGGTGTGCTGGGACAGCACGCTGCGCTACGAAATTTCGATCACGACCGGCACCAGCGGCGGCTTCCTGGGTAACCTGATCAACAGCCAGACCAGTGGCGAGGGCATGGTCCTGCGCTTCTCGGGTCGTGGCAAGGTGTATGTATGTTCGCGCAACCGCACTGCATTCAAAGCCTGGATGCAGCAGCCAGCGAAATAACGGAGGAACACAATGTCAGTCAATCTGCAAAAAGGCCAGAAGATCTCTCTGGACAAGGAAGCCGGTGGCGGCCTGTCCCGCGTGACCATGGGTCTGGGTTGGGATGCGATCAAGTCGAAGGGTTTCTTCGGCTTCGGTGGCGGCAAGTCGGACGCCGTCGACCTCGACGCATCGGTGGTCATGTTCGACGAGTCGAACAAGCCGGTGGACGTGATCTGGTTCCGCCAGCTCAAGAGCAAGGACGGCAGCATCGTCCACACGGGCGACAACCGCACCGGCGCCGGTGATGGCGACGACGAGCAGATCACCGTCGACCTGAACGCCGTGCCGGCATCGGTCAAGGCGCTGGTCTTCACGGTCAACAGCTTCACCGGGCAAACCTTTGCCACGGTCGAAAACGCTTACTGCCGCCTGATCAATGCAGCCAACCAGCAGGAAGTCGCGCGCTTCAACCTGTCGGTGACGGGTTCGCACTCGGCCCAGATCATGGCCAAGCTGTACCGCCATGGCGGCGAGTGGAAGATGCACGCGATCGGCGAGAACGGCAATGGCCGTACGTTCGATGACCTGATGCCGCAGATTTCAGTGCACCTGTAATCGGCGGGATTGTTTGACCAGAGAACCGGGGCCATGTGCCCCGGTTTTTTTTTGTGGATAAGGGAGGTGCATTGCAGTTTGAAGAATGAGCGGCTGCATCGTGCACGCGTTCAAACCAGCCTCGCTCAGGGATGTTCGCGAAGGGGAGTTCAACATCCGGGCGGGGATTCTGTGTAAAAAGGGACACAGATAACACTTTTCAAATCAGCAATGTTGCAGTCAAATGGACCGGCATATCACATCTTTGTTGCCCGTAGACAACTACTTCCTAGAATATTGAACGCCGGACTCTATTTTTTGACGAGAAGTCGTCACTTCCGGGATATCGTCTTTCTGTTCCGAAATTTACTCCGCGCAAGAAAACTTACCCCAGGGTCTACATGCTTTCCAAATTGACATTGCGCTTCCGACTGATCGCCACCTTGGCGGTGCTCGGCCTTCTTATTGCTGCCATCGGTGTGCTTGGCATCTACGGCATGCGTTCGAACCATGCCGCGCTCGAGCAGGTGTACAGCAACCAGCTCGCCTCGAGCATCGCGATCAACAACTCCAAGAACTTCCTGAACCGCGCCCGTTTTGGCCTGGACCGCGGCGTGTTCCATCCGGACGCGCCCGACGTCGCCAAGACAATTACGCGCGCCAAGGGCTTCATCGACGACGCCAACAAGTCGTGGCAAACCTATCTGGCCTTGTCGCGCAGTGGCGAAGAGGCGGAACTGGCCAAGACGCTGGAAACCGAACGCACACGTTACATCAACGACGGCATGCTGGCACTGGCTACCGCTCTCGAGCAGGGCAATGTCGAGCGCATCGAAGCGCTGTCGATGAAAGAGATGACGGCGCTGTACGGCGTCTTCGACAAGGCGTCGGTCGCGCTGGACGACTACCAGCTGGCCACCGCCCGCCATGAGTTCGAGGCCAGCCTGGCCCTGTTCAACACCTTGATGTGGGCGGCGGGCCTGAGCGTGGTCTTCGGCCTCGTGTTGGCGGTCGTGTCGTCGGTGCTGCTGCTGCGCGCAATCATGCGGCCCCTCGAACAAGCCATTGGCCACTTCGACGCGATGGCCCACGGCGATTTGTCGACAACGGTCGTCGTCGATCGCCAGGATGAAATGGGCGCGCTGCTCCGCGGCCTGGCCTCGATGCAGGAGCAGTTGTCCGGCACCGTGCGCAGTGTGCGTGACAGCAGCATGTCGATCGCCACCGCCAGCGCTGAAATCGCAGCAGGCAATATGAACCTGTCGGGCCGCACCGAGCAGCAGGCCAGCAGCCTGGAAGAAACCGCGTCCTCGCTGGAAGAACTGACCAGCACCGTGCAGCACAATGCCGACAACGTCCGCCAGGCCAACAATGTGGCGCGCTCGGCATCCGAAGTGGCCGTACGTGGCGGCAAGCTGGTGGGGGACGTGGTCGAAACCATGAGTGCGATCAATGCGTCGTCCAAGCGTATCGTCGACATCATTTCCGTCATCGACGGCATCGCGTTCCAGACCAATATCCTGGCGCTCAACGCGGCCGTCGAAGCAGCGCGCGCCGGTGAGCAGGGCCGAGGCTTTGCGGTCGTGGCCAGCGAAGTGCGCAATCTGGCGCAGCGTTCGGCGGCGGCGGCGAAAGAGATCAAGGAACTGATTGGCACGTCGGTGACCAATGTCGAGGCGGGTACGGCTCTGGTGGACAGCACGGGCACCACGATGAACGAAATCGTCGCAAGCGTGAAACGGGTCTCCGACATCATGGCCGAGATCCTGGCTGCCGGCGAAGAGCAGACGTCGGGTATCGGCCAGATCAATGAAGCGGTCAGCCTGATGGACCAGGCAACCCAGCAGAACGCGGCCCTGGTCGAAGAAGCGGCGGCCGCCACTGGCGCGCTGCAGGAGCAGGCCCACGCGCTGCAGCAGATGGTCAGCGTGTTCAAGGTCGATGCACAGCCAGCCGGGCAGCAGCACGGGCGCACGCTCGGGTACAAGGCGCACCAGCGCATCGCCATCGCAGCGTAGTGCAAGCGGGCGCACTGCCCATGCCATAATGCCGGCATCATGAGCGTGCGCACCCCATTTCCGCTGACAGCCGGCCCCGCAGCCTGTCGATCCCATGCGTGATCCAAACGCATTTCCCATCGACGGCGGGGCGCTCGGCGCCGCGATTCGCGAGCATGACTGGGCCGCCACGCCGCTGGGGCCCATCGAGGATTGGCCCGCCACGCTGCGCACCGGCGTGAGCATCGTGCTCGGTTCGGCGTTCCCCAGTTTTCTGGTCTGGGGCGCCGGGCAAACCCTCCTGTACAACGATTCCTACGCCGAGATCCTGTGCGACAAGCACCCGCGCGCACTGGGCGGCAGCTTCCAGGCCGCCTGGCCCGAAATCTGGGACGTGCTCGCCCCGCTGGTCGACCGCACGCTCGTCGGCGGCGAATCGTACAAGATGCACGACCTGCCGCTGGTCATGCAGCGCAAGGGCTATGCCGAGCACACCTGGTTCACGTTTTCGTACGGCCCGGTGCGCGGCGACGATGGCGAGATCCTCGGCCTGTTATGCACCTGCATCGAAACCACCGACACCATCCTCACCCGGCGCCGCCAGGTGGCCGACGAGGCCGCGCTGCGCGAGCACGAAAGCAATTCGCGCATCGATGCCGAGCGGGTGCAACTGGCGCTGTCCGCCGGCGCCATCATCGGCACCTGGTTCTGGGATTTGCCGACCGACCGCTTCACGGTCGACGAGGCATTTGCGCGCGCCTTCGGCCTTGACCCGGCGCTGGGGCGCGTCGGCCTGAGTCTGGCCCAGATCGTCGCCACGGTCCACCCCGACGACCAGGCCGGCCTGGCGCAGGCGATCAACACCGTCATCGCGCGGGGCGGCCATTATGCGCACCAGTACCGCGTCAAGCGCACCGACGGGCGCTACTACTGGATCGAAGCCAATGACCGGGTCGACCTGGCGCCGGACGGCACCGGGCTGTCGTTCCCGGGCGTGCTGATCGATGTCGAGGGCCGGCGCGCGGTCGAGGCCGAACGCGACCAGGCGATTTTGAAGCTGCGCGCCCTCAACGAGCAGCTCGAGCAGAAAGTCATCGCCCAGGCGCTGGCGCGTGGCCGCACCTGGCAGGTCAGCCCGGACATCCTGGGCGTGCTCAATGCCGACGGCTTCGTCGAGACATCGAACCCGGCCTGGGAAGCCAGCCTGGGCTGGACCGAGGAGGAGATCGCGAGCACGCACTTCATGGAGTTTGTCCATCCGGACGACCGGGCGCTGACCCAGGCGGTGTGGCGCGACGCACTCGAGCGCGACATCCCGGCGCTGCGGTTTGAAAACCGCCACCGCCACAAGGCCGGCGGCTGGCGCTGGCTGTCGTGGGTAGCAGTGCCGGACGAGGGCAAGGTGTATTGCTCGGCGCGTGACGTGACCCTTGAAAAGGAAGCCCAGGCTGAACGCGACCGCATGTGGGACACGTCGCCCGACCTGCTGCTGACGATCGATTTCAATGGCGTGTTCCGGCGCGTCAATCCGGCCTGGACCCACTTGCTCGGCTACACCCCCGAGGAACTCGTCGGCCATCACGCCACCGAATTCGTCGTGGCCGAGGACCACGCCCCGACCGTCGATGCCAACATCGTCGCGGCCGAAGGCGGGCAGCCACGCCTGGTCAACCGCTATCGCCACAAGGATGGTTCGACACGCTGGATTTCCTGGGTCGCGGCGCCGGCGGGCAGCGTGACGTATGCGACCGGCCGCGACATCACGGTCGAACGCGAGCGCCAGGCCGAACTCGAGCGCGCCCAGGAGCAACTGCGCCATTCGCAGAAAATGGAAGCGGTCGGCCAGCTCACCGGCGGCCTGGCGCATGACTTCAACAATCTGCTGGCCGGCATCGCGGGCAGCCTGGACCTGGTCAAGATCCGCATCGCGCAAGACCGCGTAGGCGATGTCGACCGCTACATCGGCGTGGCGCAAGGCGCAACCCGGCGCGCGGCGGCGCTGACCCATCGCCTGCTGGCGTTCTCGCGCCGCCAGACGCTCGCGCCCACGGCCATCTGCGTCAACGCCATGATCGATGGCATGCTCGACATGATCCGGCGCACGGTCGGCCCCGGCGTGCAGGTGGAGCCGCGCGCCGAGCGCGCGCTGTGGGCGGCGCTGGTGGACCAGTCACAGCTCGAAAATGCGCTGCTGAACCTGTGCATCAACGCGCGCGACGCCATGCCGGCCGGCGGCTCGATCACCATCGAAACAGCCAATCGCCAGCTCGACCCCGTGGCCGCACGCGCACTGGAATTGCCGCCTGGCGACTACCTGACGCTGTCGGTGTCCGACGCCGGCACCGGCATGGCGCCGGACGTGGTGGCCAAGGCGTTCGACCCGTTCTTCACGACCAAGCCGATCGGGCAGGGCACGGGGCTGGGCCTGTCGATGATCTATGGCTTCGCCAAGCAGTCCGGCGGCCAGGTGCACATCGACTCGGCGGTGGGGCGGGGCACCACGGTGGGCATTTACCTGCCGCGCCACCGCGGCCAGGCCGAGGGCGTCGATGCGGCGCAGCCGGTGGCGCTGGCGTCGCCGGACGGCCGGGGCGAGACGATCCTGGTGGTCGACGACGAGCCGAGCGTGCGCATGCTGGTGGTCGATCTGCTCGAAGATTTGGGATACCACGTGCTGGATGCCGAAGATGGCGCCAGCGGCCTGGCCCTGCTGCAATCGGGCGCGCGTATCGATCTGTTGATCACCGATGTCGGCTTGCCCGGGATGATGAATGGGCGGCAGATGGCCGACGCCGCGCGCGTGGCCCGGCCCGAACTGAAGGTGCTGTTCATCACCGGCTACGCCGAGACTGCCTTGCTCGACAACGGGCAGCTGGGCCCCGACATGGCAATCCTGACCAAACCGTTTTCAATCGATACGATGGCGCAACGGGTACGGGACATGGTGGCGCGGCACGGGTGATGGCCATTCACCACAGCCGGGGTCACACCACAGCCGGGGTCAGGTCTGACATTCGGACACGGCCTCTACATTAGTTCGCCATTTCTTTCGCGTCGAATGTCACGGCTGCCTTCCGCACCACGCCTACTGATGTGATCGTGTCCGAATGTCAGACCTGACCCCGGCTTTTGTCGGCTTTTGCGTTAGTGGCCGCGCTGCTGCACCAGCGCCGTACCAGCGCCATGGCGCTTGCTTTCGCTGACTGCGGTCACGGTGCCATCGGCATTGAATACCAGCGCATTGGCGGCGCCGATTTCTTCTGGTGGTGATTCCCAGCGCTGGCCGAAGCGTGCCAGCGCCGTTGCCTGGGCGCTGCCCCCAAAGCCCGGCTCGACCGATGTGTCGGGCGCGTTGCGCTGGCTGATGCGCGGGGCATCCACCGCCTGATTCATCGGCATGCCGAAGTCGACGTAGTTGACGATCGTTTGCAGCACGGTCGTGATGATCGTCGCGCCGCCCGGGCTGCCCACTGAAAACGCCGGCTTGCCATCCTTGAGCGCAATCGTCGGCGCCATGCTGGAGCGGGGGCGCTTGCCGGCTTCGGGCACGTTGGGATGCGGGCCGGTGAAGTCGAAGTCGGTCATCTCGTTATTGAGCAGGAAGCCGTAGCCCGGCACGACGATGCCGCTGCCGCCCCACGATTCGATCGTGAATGTGTACGCGACCACGTTGCCATCCTTGTCTGACACCGTCAGGTGCGTCGTGTGCAGGCTTTCCGGCGGAGGGCGGATGCTGGCGCGTACCGGTGGCAGCAGCGGCACGCTGGGATCATTCTGGAATGCATACGGATTGCCGGCCGCCACCGCGCCAGGTGCGGCCTGCTGCAGCGAGATCACCGCGCGGCGCGTGGCGGCGAAGTCCTTCGACAGGAAGCCCGCCAGCGGCGCATCGATGTATTCGGGATCGGCCAGATAGGCATTGCGGTCGGCAAACGCGAAGCGGCTCGCTTCGATGTACAGGTGCTCGGCCTGCGCGCGCGGCAGGGCTTTCAGGTCGTAGCCTTCGAGGATGTTAAGCGCATGCGCGACCGTTGCGCCGCCACTGCTGGGCAGCGGCATGCCATACAGTTCGTAGCCCCGATAGGTGCTGCGCAGGGCAGGGCGGATACGCGCCTCGTAGTTGGCCAGGTCGGCCAGCGTCATCGTGCCGGCGCGGACCTGCGCACCCTTGGCCACCGGCGGCCGGTTGACGGTGTCGACGATCGCGCGCGCCATCGGGCCTTCATAGAATGCCTTGACGCCGCCGGACGCGATGGCGCGGTAGGCCCGCGCCATGTCGGGATTGCGCAGCAGCGTGCCGGTGGGAATGGCCTTGCCATTGTGGAGGTACAGCGCGCTGGTCGGCGTGAACTGGCGGAACTTGGCCAGGTTCTGGTCGACCAGGCCATTGAACGTGGCATTGACCCGAAAGCCGGTGTCAGCCACCGCGATGGCCGGCGCCAGCACCTGCGCGAAGCGCATGCTGCCATAGCGTTCGAGCGCCTCATGCCAGCCGCGCACCGTGCCCGGCACGCCCACTGCCGCGCCGCTGGCCACGGCCGTGTCGAAGTCGATCGGCTTGCCATCACGCTCGAACAGCGTGGGGCCGGCCTTGGCTGGCGCGGTCTCGCGGTGGTCGATCGTGATGACGCGTTTGTCTTTTGCCAGATAGACGACCATGAAGCCGCCGCCGCCAATGCCGCAGCTGAACGGATCGGTCACGCCCAGCGTGGCGGCCGCGGCGACGGCCGCATCGACTGCATTGCCGCCCTGGTTCAGGATGGTCAGCGCCGCTTGTGACGCCTGCGCGCTGATGGTGGCGACGGCGCCGCCGTGCCCCGTCGCAACGGGCGCGCCGGTGGCGGGCGCAATGACGATCGACAGGACCAGGCCGCAGGCCAGTGCGGCGGTGACCGGCGAGCGGGCCGGCACTTAAGTCCCGTACATATTGAGCACGACCGGATACGACGCCGGCTTCGCCTCGATCATGCCGCGCGCCGGCGGATCGAACGAACGGTCGAGCTCGACGCGCGCACCGCGCAGGGCTGGCGACGTGAAGCCCGGTTTGCCCGGCACCAGCCAGAATGCCTGCGCCACGTTATGGATGCGCAGCGTGAAGCGGTAGGCCACGCGCCCGGCCACGATGCAGCGTGCATTGTCCGGGCAGCGGGTGTCGTCGGCGCCTTCATACGTCAGGCTCAGGCGCTGTTCGGGCGCCAGCAGCAGGCTCTGGCTCTCGCTGAGGTTGTATTGCGCGTCTGGCAGGCGCTCGGGCGCGGCACAGCCGGACAACAGGCCAGCGCCGAGGCAGACGGCGGCGATGCAGAAGACGCGGGCCGGACGGAAGATCGAGGGGCGCATGGTGTCATCCAGTGTTTGGCAGGGAAAACCCATGATAGCAAAAGCGCAAGCGCAGCGGCGCGGCATGATGCGCCCGGGCGTCATGAACACGGCGATTGTGAAGTCATAAACAGGTCATATTCGCAGGCTATTCTTTGTCCCGTAGTGCAAAACATATCCCTCAACTAAGGAATAACAATGTTCAAAAAGATCCTCGCCGGCGCCGCTGCCGCACTCGTGATGACGACCTCGTTTGCCGCCGACATGACCGGTGCAGGCGCTACCTTCCCGTACCCGATCTACGCCAAGTGGGCCGAGGGTTACAAGGCAGCGACCGGCAATGGCCTGAACTACCAGTCGGTGGGTTCGGGCGCCGGTATCAAGCAGATCAAGGCCAAGACCGTCGACTTCGGCGCGTCGGACATGCCACTCAAGGCAGATGAGCTGGACAAGGAAGGCCTGATGCAGTTCCCGGCCATCATGGGCGGCGTGGTTGCCGTGGTCAACGTCGACGGCGTGACCCCAGGCCAGCTGAAGATGACCGGCCCGGTGCTGGCTGACATCTACATGGGCAAGATCACCAAGTGGAACGCTGCGCCGATCGCCGCGCTGAACCCGGGCGTCAAGCTGCCGGACACCGACATCACCGTCGTGCACCGCGCCGACAGCTCGGGCACCTCGTTCCTGTGGACCGACTTCCTGGCGAAAACCAGCCCGGCCTGGAAAGAAAGCATCGGCTCGGGCACCACCGTGAAGTGGGCCGTGGGCGTGGGCGGCAAGGGCAACGAAGGCGTCGCCGCCAACGTGCAGCGTATCAAGGGCTCGATCGGCTACGTCGAGTGGGCTTACGCGAAAAAGAACAAGCTGTCGCACACCCAGCTGCGCAACAAAGAAGGCGTCGACCTGCAGCCAAGCGACGACGTGTTCAAGGCAGCTGCCGCGAACGCCGAGTGGAACAAGACCCCAGGCTTCGGCGTGGTCCTGACCGATGGCGCCGGCAAGCAAAGCTGGCCAGTCACCGGCGTGTCGTACATCCTGATGCACAAGGAACAGGCTGACGCGAACAAGGGCAAGGAAGTCGTCAAGTTCTTCGACTGGGCCTTCAAGAACGGCGCGCCAGCAGCAGCTGAACTGGACTACGTCCCGATGCCAGCCAGCGTCGTCAAGCAAGTGCAGGATGCCTGGAAAGCCAACCTGAAAGACGCTTCCGGCAAAGCGATCATGTAATCAGGCAGGTGAAGTAACGATCCGGCAGCGCGACTGCCGGATTTTTTTATCAGCACATCCAACCTCGGCATCTCACAGACTGGGTATCCCATGACAATGGCGAACACGATCGTCCTGGTGATTGACGACAAGCCGGCCATCGCCGAACTGCTCAAATTTTCACTGCACGAGGACGAGTGGGTCTGGCACAACGTGCCGAGCCTGGCGCAAGCCTGGGACTTCATCGGGCGCGAACGGCCCGAACTCCTGCTGCAGGAATCGATGCTGCGCAACGAAGGCGGCATGCGCCTGCTGGCCCGCCTGCGCGGCGACCGGCGCCTGCGCGAACAGCCTGTCATCCTGCTGGCGGCCGAATGTGCCGAAGGCGAGCGTCCGTCTGCATTGCCGGCAGCGGTCGCGCATCCCGAATTCATCCCGCAGGCGCCGATCGGCGAGGCGCGCGAACTGTCGCCCGAATCGCGGGTGCTGCGCTCGGGCCGCCTGGTGCTCGATCCGCTCAGCTGCAGCGTCAGGGTCGGCAACAGCCGGGTCGAAGTACGCCACGCCGAATATCGCCTGCTGCGTTTTTTGCTGTGCCATCCGGGCCAGGTTTTCTCGCGCTCGCAATTACTTGAACAGCTCTGGGACGCGCACCAGTCGCTCGACCAGCGCACCGTCGACGTCCACGTGCTGCGCCTGCGCAAGGCGCTGGGCCGCGCGAAATCGCTGATCAAGACCGTGCGTGGCGCCGGTTACATGCTCGCGCCGACCTGACATGCAGTGTTTGCCGGCAGCATGAGCCACCACCCCCGTATCGCCCCTTCCATCACGCCTCACCGCAGCAAGCGCTACCTGGTGCTGGCATGGCCGCTGCTTGCGCTGTTGCTCTGCATTGCGCTGTGGGGCGCGACCCTGGTGCGGGTGGACGCCGAACAGGATCGCGTTGCTGGCCAGATCCGCAAGGACGCCGCGGCCTACGCCGAAGCCTACGAGCAGTACATCACGCGCTCGGTTGCACAGATGGACCAGATCACGATGCAGCTCAAGTTCAGCTGGGAGAATTCGCGCAAGCCGGAACTCCTGCCTGACATGCGGCGCGATGGCATGTTCACCGACAGCGCCTTCCACGTGGTCGCCGTGCTCGATCGCCGCGGCATCGTGCGTTCCAGCACGCGCCCCGGCCTGGTTGGCGCGGACCTGGCGGATGGTCCGTATTTTTCGCGCCACCGCGACAACAATTCGACGGCACTGCGGTTGGGCACCACGCCGGTGCAGTTCGGCGCGGCCGACGACGTGGTGCTGTTTACGCGCCGCCTCGACGACCGCGAGGACGAGTTCGACGGCGTGATCATGATGGCGGTCGATGCGCGCTACTTCACCTCGTTCGTCAGCCCGGCCACGCTCGGCGCCGGCGGCATCGTCGCGCTGGCCGGCAGCGAAGGGCGCCTGCGCGTCGAACAGCGCAGCGACGGCGCCGCGTTCTTCGACACGGCCACGCTGCCGCGCCGCGGCGCCGCCTGGTCGGGCGAGCAGGGCGTGCGCGAGGTCGATGGGGCGAATGGCTTTGCCGACGGCCAGTCGCGCGTGCTGGGCTGGCGCCAGTCGCCGGTCTATCCGCTGGTTGCGCTGGTCGGCCTGCCGCGCGCCGATACGCTGGCTGCAACCAATACCTATTGGACCGACAGCCGCGACCGCGCCATCGCCGCCACGCTGTGCCTGATGCTGCTGGGTGCCGTTGGCGCCGTGCTGGCGCGGCGCGCGCTGCAGCGCGGCACCGAACAGGACGATGTGCGGCGCGCCTACCGCACCGCCACCGAGAGCGGCAATGACGGCTTCTACATGGCGGCGGCCGTGCGCGGGCGCGATGGGCAGATCGTCGACTTTCGCATCGTCGACTGCAACGAGCGGGGCGCCTTCTTCTATGGCATGACCCGCGACGACCTGGTCGGCGCGAGCCTGGCCGAGATCGACGCCGGCCTGTTCGGCGAAGACTTGCTGGCCACCTACCGCAAGGCAATGGAGACGGGCTTCCATGAGGACGACCGCATGATGCCAAGCGACAATCGCCTGAACATCAGCTGGGGCCGGCGTCGCCTGGTGCGGGTCGGTCACGGCCTGGCCGTTACGCTGCAGGACATCAGCGAACGCAAGGCCCACGAGTCGCAGCTCGAGCGCCTGGCCAACGTTGATTCGCTGACCGGCCTGTCCACCCGCCACGCGTTGTTGGAACGCATGCCGGCGATGCTGGCGCAGGCGCACACCGCCGACATGGGGGCGGCGCTGCTGTTCATCGACCTGGACGAATTCAAGCACATCAACGATTCGCATGGCCACGCCACCGGTGACGGGGTGCTCAAGTGCGCGGCCCAGCGCCTGCTGTCGCTGCTGCGGCCGTCGGACCAGGTGGCCCGCTTCGGCGGCGACGAATTCGTCGTCCTGCTCACGCCCTGCGATGGCGAGCGCCAGGCCGCGTCGGTCGCGGCGCGCATCGTCGAGGCGTTCGGGGTGCCGTTCCTGCTGGGCGACGAGCTGCACGCGGTGGGCGCGTCGATCGGCATCAGCATGTACCCGCGCGACGGCGCCGATGCCGAGACGCTGGTGCGCCACAGCGATATCGCCATGTATGTCGGCAAGAACGACGGCAAGGGCCAGTACCGCTTCTTCGATCCGTCGCTGTCGACGACGCTCAATTCACGCGCGCGCCTCAAGCAGCACATCCTGGAAGCGCTCGAGGGCGACCAGTTCGTGCTGCACTACCAGCCGCGCGTCGATGCCCGCAGCGGCGAGTTGCTGAGCATGGAGGCGCTGGTGCGCTGGCACCATCCGACGCTGGGCATCGTGGCGCCGGGCGACTTTATTCCACTGGCCGAATCGACTGGCCTGATCGTGCGCATCGGCGAGGCCGTGATCGACAAGGCGTGCGCGCAACTGGCCGCGTGGCGCGAGGCCGGCGTGGCGCTGGTGCCCGTGTCGATCAATGTCTCGCCCAAGCAGTTCCTGCGCGGCGGCGTGCAGCGGCAGTTGCGCGCGGCGATGACGCGCCACCGCGTGCCGGCCAGCCTGATCGAGGTGGAAATCACCGAGTCGGCGATGATGGGCGACCAGGACGATATCCTGGCCGAACTGGCGGCGCTGCGTGCGCTGGGCGTGAAGCTGCACGTGGACGACTTCGGCACGGGCTACTCGTCGCTGTCGCAATTGCAGCGCCTGAAGATGGACGTGCTGAAGGTCGACCGCGCGTTCACGAACGAACTGGCCAGGTCGAAAGAGGGCAAGGTGTTCTTCCAGGCGATCGTGTCGATGGCGCACGCGCTGGGGATGTCGGTCGTGGCCGAGGGCGTGGAAACCGCCGAGCAGCTGGCGATCCTGCGCGGCCTGGAGTGCAATGAAGTGCAGGGTTACTTCATTGCGCGCCCGATGCCGGCGCACGAGATGGCGCTGCTGATGACGCAGCGTTACCTGCTCGAGGTGGTTGCGGCGGCGTCGTGAGCGCCGCCGCGGCAATCAGTCGAGGTCGGCAGCGCTGTGGCGTTCCAGCACCTGGTCTTCCGCCGGGCCGAACGACCGGTTGACCTTGCGTCCGCGCACCACGGCCGGCCGCGCTGCGATCGCATCGGCCCAGCGCTTGACGTGCTTGTACTCGTGCACCGACAAGAATGTGGCCGCGTCGTACAGCTGGCCGAGCACCATGCCGCCATACCACGGCCAGATGGCCATGTCGGCGATCGTGTAGTCGTCGCCGGCCATGTAGCGGTTGTCGGCCAGATGGCGGTCGAGCACGTCGAGCTGGCGCTTGGTTTCCATCGCGTAGCGGTCGATCGGGTATTGCAGCTTTTCCGGCGCATACGCATAAAAGTGGCCAAAGCCGCCGCCCATGAATGGCGCCGAACCCATCTGCCAGAACAGCCAGTTCATCGTCTCGGTGCGCGCCACGCCATCCTTCGGCAGGAACGCGCCGAACTTTTCGGCCAGGTACATCAGGATCGCACCCGATTCAAACACGCGCACGGGCTCGGCCCCACTGCGGTCGACCAGGGCAGGGATCTTCGAATTCGGGTTGGCGTCGACGAAGCCGCTCGAGAACTGCATGCCTTCGTTAATGCGGATCAGCCAGGCATCGTACTCGGCGCCCGCATGGCCGGCGGCCAGCAGTTCTTCGAGCATGATCGAGACTTTCACGCCATTGGGCGTGGCCAGCGAATACAGTTGCAGCGGATGCTCGCCCACCGGCAGCGCCTGGTCGTGCGTCGGCCCTGCGACCGGGCGATTGATATTGGCAAAGGCGCCGCCCGGGGTGGCGGGCGGGGACCAGACGGTTGGTGGGACATACGGCGTTGAATCAGGCATGGCTTTTCCTTGAGCTGACGTGTCAGAAGAACCATTCTAGCCAATGGGCGACAAACGTGTCGGCGGCGGCTGCCGCGCGCGACATGGCGCCCCCCGACGGCGCCAGGCTTGCGGCGCACTGGCGATTCGCTGCCCAAAAAACAAAACCCCGCCGGGGCGGGGTTTGGGAGATGGCAGGGCGGCTCAGACAAACGCCGTCAGCGCACCCTTCATCTTTTTGAGTGCAGCCGACTCGATCTGGCGAATCCGCTCGGCCGACACGCTGAATTCTTCCGCCAGCGTGTGCAGCGTGGCGCCCGAACCGTCATCGTTGGCCAGCCAGCGCGCTTCGATGATGCGGCGCGAACGCGGGTCCAGCTTGCCGAGCGCCGATTCCAGGCCTTCGGACTGCAGGCGCGTGACCTGCTGCGCTTCGATGACCTTGGTCGGTTCTTGCTGTTCCGACGACAGGTAGGCGATCGGCGAGAACTTGTCGTCTTCATCGTCGGTTGGCGACTCGAGCGCGATATCGCGGCCCGACAGACGGGTTTCCATCTCGATCACTTCTTCGCGCTTGACGCCCAGCAGCTTGGCCAGATCATCGACCTGGCCCGGCGACATCGCGTCCAGGCCGGTCTTGTTGCTACGCAGGTTGAAGAATAGCTTGCGCTGCGCCTTGGTCGTCGCGACCTTGACCAGGCGCCAGTTCTTGAGAATGTACTCATGCATCTCGGCCTTGATCCAGTGCATCGCGTACGACACCAGGCGCACGCCCTGGTTCGGGTCGAAGCGCTTGACTGCCTTCATCAGGCCGATATTGCCTTCCTGGATCAGGTCGGCGTGTGGCAGGCCGTAGCCCAGATAGCCACGCGCGATCGACACCACCAGGCGCAGATGCGACAGCACCATCTTTTGCGCTGCGTCGAGATCGTTATCGTCGCGCAGCCGCTTTGCCAGCGACATCTCTTCTTCGTGCGTCAGCATTGGCAGGCGGTTCACTGCCGAAATGTACGCATCGATATTGCCGAGATTGCCGGTGAAACCTAGTCCCAGAGCACGATTGCCGGTCGGGACCAATGCGGATTGTGCGGACATGTTTATTTCCCTTTTAATAATCTTGCTGCATCCTGACGGGCCTCGGCCTCATGCCGGTGACGCCATCCTGAAGCGAACATCGCTTCGTCATGCGGATACTTTTGCTTGAAATTCGATTGCCTTGGACCATATATTAGCACTCCCCCAAAGAGAGTGCCAGAACGTGGCCAGAACTTAAGACTGTCCAAAGTATTGCCTATAGGAATTAAATCCGCAAGCAAACTTACTGTAGAACAGCACTTGAATATTCGTTTGATGCAGCTCAGAAATCAGCTGATAAACACTGGAAATCGCGTACAGGTTCAGGGTAAGGCGCAACAGACAAGCTCTCTGTTGAATGGCGCACGTACGACTGGGGAGGCCTGTAGGAGTTCTACGCAAGACAGCGTAGGGAAGTACGAAGTGACCGTAGGAGTATCAGCGCACTGCGGCGCATTCCGGCGGCCAGGTAATCGGGGAGGCAGCACAACGGCCGCCTCGCCCTGCTCTGGAAGTGGTGGCACTTCCGGCATTTTCAACACCCTGAATCAATCTTTTTTATTCAGCAATATTGTAGGAGTGCCGCCCCCGGCACCCCTGCAGCCCGTCAGCGCGCCCGCGCCAGGTGACGCCGCACCGACAGCAGCGCGCCGATCAGGCCCAGGCCGGCACTCACCGCCAGCAGGCCGGCAATGGCCAGCCCACCCAGGGGGGCCAGCTGGAACTGCGAGCCGTACAGCCGTGCAAATTCGGCGATGGCGCCATTGAGTGGGTGCAAGGCCAGCGCCACCACACCCAGTGCCACGCCGCCGGCGCACAGGCCGAGCAGGGCGCCCGTGTAGAAGAACGGGCGGTGAATGAAGTCATTGGTCGCGCCCAGCAGTTGCGAGACGGAGATCTCTTCTTTCTGCGTCAGCACCTGCAGGCGGATGGTATTGAACACCACCGCGATGACGACGATGCCGAGCGTGCCGGCCAGCAGCAAGAGGGCCAGGCGCAGGATGCCGAGCAGCGCGGCCAGGCGCTTGACCCAGGCCGAGTCGACCTGCACCGTCTCTACGCCGGGCAGGGCGCGCAGACGCTCGGTGATGGCGTCGACCTGCGCCGCGGCGCCGGCACTGGCGAAGCCGTCCAGCTTCATCACGTAGCTGTCTGGCAGCGGATTCTCGCCCAGTGTTTCCAGCACGCCGCCCAGGCTGCTGCGCTCCTTGAGCGACTCCAGGGCTTCTTCACGTGGCACGAACGTGACCTCGCCCTTGCCCTGCGCAACGATCTGGCGAATCTGCGGCAGCAATGCCTGTGCATCGGGGCGGCTGACATTCTCGCGCATGAACAGGCTGATTTCGGGATCCACCGATAACTGCTCGGACAGTGGCCGTACATTGTCGAGCAGGGTCAGGCCGGCGAACGGCAGCGTGAGCGCCAGCGCGACGACGAGCACGTTGAACAGGAAGCTGCCGGGCGACTTGCGCACCGTCGACAGCGCGGCCACCAGGGCGAAACGGTGCTGGCGCAACCACGGGCTCATGCTGCACCTCCGACCAGTTGACCATTTTCCAGGCGGATGACGCGCTCGGCGCGCTCCAGCACGTAATCGTCGTGGGTCGAGATCACGCAGGTGACGCCCACCGCGTGGAACGAACGCAGCGCATCGAGCACCTTGTCGGCCGCGACGCGGTCGAGGTTGGCCGTTGGTTCGTCGGCCAGGATGATCTGCGGGCGGTTGACGATCGCGCGGGCCACGGCCACGCGCTGCTGTTCGCCACCGGACAGTTCGAGCGGCATCGCGCGCGCGCGGTCGAGCAGGCCGACCTTGTCGAGCGCGGCGCGGGCGCGCTGCTCGGCTTCGGCCGTGCGCGCGCCGGTCACCAGCATCGGCAGCATCGTATTGGCCAGGATATTGCGGTCGTTGAGCAGGCGCTGCTGCTGGAAGATGATGCCGATATTGCGGCGCAGGAAAGGAATCCCGGCCGGCTTGATGCGGCCGACGTCATGCCCGCTGACGATCACCTTGCCGCTGGTGGGCCGCTCGACGCCGGCGACCATTTTCATCAGGGTCGACTTGCCCGCGCCCGACGGGCCGGCCAGGTAGACCAGCTCGCCCTTGCCGATGGCGAGCGTGACGTCGTGCAGCGCATAGCTGCCCTGCGCGTCGCCGTGGGTGTACTGCTTCGATACTGACTGGAATGCAATCATGGTGTCCTTGTTCGATCAGCCGCTCAGCCGAGCAGCGCGTCGACGAATTCTTCGGCATTGAATGGCTGCAGGTCTTCCAGCTTTTCGCCCACGCCGATGAAGTACACGGGAATCGGGCGGTTCTGCGCGATCGCGGCCAGCACGCCACCCTTGGCGGTGCCGTCGAGCTTGGTAACGACCAGGCCCGTCAGGCCCAGCGCATCGTCGAATGCCTTGACTTGCGCCAGCGCGTTCTGGCCCGTGTTGCCGTCGATGACGAGCAGGATTTCATGGGGTGCACCCGCCATGCCCTTGCCGATCACGCGCTTGATCTTTTTCAGCTCTTCCATCAGGTGCAGCTGGGTTGGCAGGCGGCCGGCCGTGTCGATCATGACGACGTCGGTGCCGCGCGCCTTGCCCGACTGGACTGCATCAAAGGCGACAGCGGCCGGATCGCCCGACTGCTGCGAAATCACGGTCACGTTGTTGCGCTGGCCCCAGACCATCAATTGCTCGCGCGCGGCGGCGCGGAACGTGTCGCCCGCAGCCAGCAGCACCGACTGGTCGAAGCTTTGCATGTGCTTGGCCAGCTTGCCGATGGTGGTGGTCTTGCCGGCGCCGTTCACGCCCGCGATCATCATCACCAAAGGGTCGTGGCGGCCCAGTTCGAGCGGCTTTTGCAATGGCAGCAGCATCTCGATCATCAGGCCCTTGAGCGCGGCCTTGACGGCGGCGGCATCGAGCAGCTTGTCTTCCTTGACCTTGCGGCGCAGCTCGGTGAGCAGGTGTTCGGTGGCGCCGATGCCGGCGTCGGACATCAGCAGCGCCGCTTCGAGTTCGTCGTACAGGTCTTCGTCGATGCGCGCACCGACGAACAGCAGCGACAGGTTGCTCGAGGTCTTCGACAGGCCGGCCTTCAGGCGTGCCATCCACGATTGCTTCTTTTCCAGCTCGGTGGTGGGGCGCTCGGCGGTTTCCGGGAACAGGTTGCCGCCTTCGTGCAGCACGCTGACCTCGGTCTTGACCTCAGGTTTGACGTCGGGCTTGGTGTCCTTCTTGATGTCGGGTTTGGCCACGGCGGGCGCCGGTGGCGCGGGCCTGGCGACAGGCGCCGCGGGTGCAGCAGGTGCAACAGGTTCCGGCGCCGGGGTATCGGGCGCTTTCTTTCTTTTGAAGAAGCTGAACATAGTGTCTGGTGGGGGACTTCGTGCGAACGCCGGCGGGGCCGGCGATGAAAAAACGTGCGAATATTTTACCAGAGCAGCAATACGTTCCCGCTTTGCGCGTTAGCGTGCTCCTTTTGCGGCCTCGGCCTGCGCACGCATCATCTCGAGCGTGGCGTTCGGCGTGATCAGATTGCCGTCGTAGCGCAGCTCGATCACGGCCGGCAGCTGTTCCTGCGCCGTGTAGGCCAGCGCGCGCGCCAGGGCCGGTGCGAAGTCGGCGGTCTGGTCGACCACTTCGCCATGGCCGCCGTAGGCGCGCGCGAGCGCCGCGAAATCCGGATTGTGCAGGTTGGTGCCCGACACGCGGCCCGGATAGGTGCGCTCCTGGTGCATGCGGATCGTGCCGAACATATTGTTGTTGAAGACCAGGATCACGACGCCGGCGCCGTACTGCACGGCGGTGGCCAGTTCCTGGCCCGTCATCATGAATTCGCCGTCGCCGGCAAAGGTCACCACGGCGCGCCCGGGATGCACGATCTTGGCCGCGACGCCGCTTGGCACCGCATACCCCATCGCGCCATTGGTCGGCGCCAGCTGCGTGCGCATGCCGCCATACCGGTAGAAGCGGTGCGCCCACGATGCGTAATTGCCGGCGCCGTTGGTGATGATCGCGTCCGCCGGCAGCGCACTTTGCAGCTCCTGCACCACTTGCCACAGGTCGAGCGGGACGCCTTCGCGCAGCAGGGCAGGCTGCGCCTGCCACGCAGCCAGTTCAATCCTGGCTTGCGTCACGCTGTCCTGCCAGGTGGCCTCGACCGGGTCCATCGCGGCAAGCATGGCGCACGCCTGCGGCATGCCGGCCGCGATCATCAGTTCGCCCTGGTACACGCTGCCCAGTTCTTCGGGGTCTGGATGGATGTGCACCAGGCGCTGGGCCGGCACGGGCGCGGCCAGCAAGGTGTAGCCGCCGGTCGTCATTTCACCCAGGCGCGGGCCGATGGCGATGACCAGGTCGGCGTCTCTCACGCGCGCAGCCAGCTTCGGATTGATGCCGATGCCCACGTCGCCGATATAGTTCGGGTGCGCATTGTCGAGCAGGTCCTGGAAGCGGAACGTGCAGCCCACCGGCAGGTGATTACGCTCGGCGAACTGCGCCAGGTCGGCGCACGCCTGCGCGGTCCAGGTGCCGCCGCCGAGCAGCACGACCGGACGCCTGGCCTCGGCCAGCATCGTGCGCAGTTGCGCGATCTGTTCGCTTGATGGCGCCCCGTGCGCTGGCGTATAGGCACGCGTGTCGGCGACTTCCGCCAGCGACACCAGCATGTCTTCAGGCAGCGCCAGTACCACCGGGCCCGGACGGCCACTGGTGGCGACCTGGAACGCGCGCGCCATGTATTCGGGGATGCGGTCGGCGCGGTCGATCTGGGCGACCCACTTGGCCATCTGCCCGTACATGCGGCGGTAGTCGATTTCCTGGAACGCTTCGCGGTCGACGAAGTCATTGCCCACCTGGCCGATGAACAGGATCATCGGCGTGGAATCCTGGTACGCCGTGTGCACGCCGATCGACGCATTGGTGGCGCCCGGCCCGCGCGTGACGAAGCAGATGCCCGGCTTGCCGGTGAGTTTGCCGTAAGCCTCGGCCATGAATGCCGCGCCCCCTTCCTGGCGGTTGATCACGAACCGGATGTTCGAATCATGCAGCGCGTCGAGCACGTCCAGGTAGCTTTCACCCGGGACACCGAAGGCGGTATCGACGCCGTGAATGGAGAGGGCATCGACCAGGATCTGGCCGCCGGTGCGGGAAGGGTGCGTCATGGGAGGGTCGTCCTTAAAGGGTTCGCTTGCAAGTATTCTAAGTGAGCGGCCTGCACGCGGCTTTTGGAATGGCGACATCAAATTTCAGAAAACGGGGGCGCGGCGCCGGGCTTGGCCAGAGGGATATCGGTTACAATGCCCCCGTGAAGCAGGCCAGGCAGTCGCTGGTCCACGCCGCAAGGTCGTGGACGGGAGGAAGGTCCGGACTCCATAGAGCAGGGTGACGGTTAACGGCCGTCCGCCGAAATCCGCTGGCGCAAGCCAGTGGTACAAGGCGAGGAATAGGGCCACAGAGACGAGCGTATTTAGTTACGGTGAAACGCGGTAACCTCCACTCGGAGCAATTCCAAATAGGCACGCGTTGATGTTGCTCGCGGAGCGTGCGGGTAGGAAGCTTGAGCGCTGGAGTAATTCAGCGCCTAGAGGAATGATTGTCCAAGTGTCGCCGCAAGGTGGCATTACACAGAATCCGGCCTATCGGCCTGCTTTACACATAATTCATGACGCGCACCGCTCGGTGCGCGTTTTCCCCGGTCGTTCCGGAGACCGCATTGACCCACTACATCCTCGCCCTCGACCAGGGCACCACCAGTTCGCGTGCGATCGTGTTCGACGACGCGGGTACGGCCGTGGCCAGCTGCCAGCGCGAATTTCCCCAGCATTTCCCGCAGCCCGGCTGGGTCGAGCACGATCCGCTGGACATCTGGGCCAGCCAGCTCGCCTGTGCGCGCGCCGCGCTGACCGACAGCGGCGTCGACCCTGCGCGCATCGCCGCGATCGGCATCGCCAACCAGCGCGAAACGACGCTCCTGTGGGACCGCATTACCGGCGAACCCGTGGCCAACGCCATCGTCTGGCAAGACCGGCGTACCGCCGGCGCCTGTGACCAGCTGCGCGAGGCGGGCAGGGCAGCCATGATTGCCGAACTGACCGGCCTGGAGCTCGACGCCTATTTTTCTGCCACCAAGCTGCAATGGTTGCTCGACCATGTCCCGGGCGCCCGCCAGCGCGCCGAGCGGGGCGAGCTGGCTTTTGGCACCGTCGACAGCTATCTGGTGTACCGCCTGTGCGGGCGCCACGTGACCGATACCAGCAACGCGGCGCGCACGATGCTGTTCAACATCCACACGCTGGCCTGGGATGACGCCTTGCTGGCGCTGTTCGACATCCCGCGCGCGGTACTGCCCGAGATCGTGCCCAGCAGTGGCCTGGTCGGGCATGCCGCCGCCGAATGGTTCGGCCACCCGATCCCGATTGCCGGGATTGCCGGCGACCAGCAGGCCGCCACCTTCGGCCAGGCGTGCCATCGCAAGGGCATGGCCAAGAATACCTATGGCACCGGGTGCTTCATGCTGATGCATGCCGGCGCTAACGCACCGGTATCGCATCACCGCCTGCTGTCGACCGTCGGCTGGACGATCGGCGGGCGCACCGACTACCTGCTCGAAGGCAGCGTCTTCATGGGTGGGGCGACGGTGCAGTGGTTGCGCGATGGCCTGGGCATCATCCGCCAGTCGCGCGAGGTCGAGGCGCTGTCCACGAGCGTGCCCGACAGCGGGGGCGTACTGCTGGTGCCGGCGTTTACCGGCCTGGGCGCGCCACACTGGGATCCGTATGCCCGCGCCACCATCCTCGGCATGACGCGCGGAACGAACGCTGCCCACATCGCGCGCGCCGCGCTCGAGGCGATTGCCTACCAGAGCGCCGAACTGCTGACCGCGATGCAGAAGGACGCCGCCTGCGCCGTTACCGAACTGCGCGCCGATGGCGGGGCGGCGCGCAACGACCTGCTGATGCAATTCCAGGCCGACCTGCTCGGCATCCCGGTGGTGCGCCCGCGCGTGACCGAAACGACGGCGCTGGGCGCCGCCTGGCTTGCCGGCCTGGCGTGCGGTGTCTGGGAATCGCCCGCCGCACTCGAACACCAGTGGCAGGTCGATACCTGTTTCGAGCCCCGAATGGCGGACGAGCGCCGTGGGGCACTGATGGCGCGCTGGGCACGGGCCGTTGCACATGCACGGTCCTGGGTCGAACCGGTGGATTAAGTCCGCTGCTGGATGACAACGATGCAACGAGTGTTGCAAAAAACCAGCAAAGTGCGCAGATTCGGCAGAATTGAAAAAAGCACTTTGATTCCATCCGGAAACACATGTATCATATTTTCTGAGTTGAGCAAGACGATGCGCGTCGCGGTGACAGCGCCCTTGAATCTGGAGAATATGATGATGAGCACTTCGAAACGTATCCGTGTCATGGCTGCTGTCCTGGCTGCAGTCATGCCTTTCACCACGGGCGCCGCGGTGTATTCCAAGAGCAAGAGCAGCACCTTCGACGTCACGATGCGCGTCGTGGCCGACTGCACCATCGCTGCCAACGGCATCGACTTCGGCCAGACCGGCGTCATCACGTCCGCGCTCACGGGCTCGTCGAACATCAATGTGACCTGCACCAACACCACGCCGTACAACGTGGGTCTGGACGCCGGCACCGGCGCCGGTTCGGCCGGCACCACGCGCTTTTTGAGCGGCACCGGCGCGAACGTCGACACGGTCGCCGTCAACCTGTACCGCAACGCCGGTTCGGGCCTGTGGGGCAATACCCAGGGCACCGACACGCTGGCCGGCACCGGTACCGGTACTGCGCAGACGCTGACCGTGTACGGTGAAATCCCGGTCCAGAAGGCGCCGACGCCGGACAACTACAAATCGACCATCACCGCGACCATCTACTTCTGATCGGAGTCGTGCATGCGGGGCTTCCTCTCCATCGCGCTGGCGGCGGCACTGTGTTCCGGTACGGCGGCGCACGGCGCCAACCTGCAGATTTCACCGGTGTCGATCAGCTTCCAGCCTGGCCAGAATGCGGCCGGCATCCAGTTGCAGAACAATGGCGACACGCCGCTGTACGGCCAGGTCCGGGTGTATGCCTGGGACCAGCGTGACGGCATCGATGCCTTGACCCCGACCACGCAGCTCGTGGCCAGCCCGCCGATCATCGAGATTGCAGGCAAGAGCGCCCAGACGATCCGCCTCGTGCGCCGCGCCGGTGCCCCCGCAACGCCGGGCGGTGGCGAGCAGACCTACCGCATCCTGATCGATGAACTGCCGCGCGGCGATCCCCAGCAGGCCAATGTCGCGATCCGCCTGCAGTATTCGGTCCCGGCCTTCGTGCTGCCAAGCGATACCCAAGCTGCCCCGCAGCTCGAATGGAGCACCTTCCAGCGCGCCGGCGCCTGGCACCTGCGCGCCCGCAATACCGGCGCGCTGCATGCGCAGATCGGCGCCACCAGCGTGACGGTCGGCAGCCGCGACGTCGTGCTCAGCAAAGGCTTGCTGGGCTACGCGCTGCCGGGCCGCACGCGCGAATGGGCCTTGCCTGCCGACGTCGCCGCTGCACTGCCGGCGCCGCTCGCCATCGACACCAACGTCAACGCCAAGCCGCAGTCCGCCAAGGCGGCCGTCGTGCGCGACTGACGACCGGGGCAGCCATGCACACGCGCCACCGGGCGTGGCGGGCCCTGCGGTCGTCGTCCCTGCCCACCTGCCTGCTGGCCCTCGTCATCACACCTGTGACGCCCATCGCGGCGGCGGCCGCCATGGTCGCGGCGGCGCCGGCGTCAGCCTCGCTGGCCGCGCTCGAAGCGCAGGCCGGCGTGGTGGCCGCCCAACCCACCGAACTGTATCTGGACGTGTCGATCGACGGCCAGCCCACGGGTCTGCTCGTCTCCGTACTCCAGCAGGGCGCCAGCCTGCGCATGACGGTCGAGAGCCTGCGCGAACTGGGCCTGGATCCGGCGCGCTTTGGTGTCGCCGACCGCGCCGATTTTCTGCTCGACGAGATCGACGGCATGACCTGGCGCTACGACAGCGCCGCCCAGACGCTGGCGCTGACCCTGTCGGATCGCCTGCGCGTCGCGCGCGTGATCAGTGCGCGCACGGTGCGCGCCAGCGGCGCCGGCCAGGCCAGCCGCGGCATGCTCTTGAACTACAACGTGTTCGCCCAGAGCAGCGGCGGCTCGGTGGCCAGCAATCTCGACCTGCGTTATTTCGATCCGCACGGCAGCTTGACCAGCACCGGCGCGGCCATCCTGCGCGGCGAAGAGCGCGGCTACACGCGCTACGACACCACCTGGACTTACGCCAACCAGGACCGTTTGACCACCGTGCAACTGGGCGACACCGTCACCCCGGCGCTGAGCTGGTCGCGCGCGCTGCGCCTGGGTGGCATCGAGTGGCGCCGCAACTTCGAGCTGCGCCCGGACCTGGTGACGTATCCGGTGGCCTCGATTGCCGGTTCGGCCGTCGTGCCCACGAGCGTGGACCTGTTCGTCAACAACGTGCGCCAGTTCAGCACCAGCGTGCCGACCGGCCCGTTCGTGGTCGACCAGGTGGCGGGCCTGAACGGCGCCGGCCAGGCCACCGTCATCACGCGCGATGCGCTGGGACGCGAAGTCGCCACCACGCTGCCGCTGTACGTCGACACCCGCCTGCTGGCGCGCGGCCTGACCGATTTCGCCGTCTCCCTTGGCGCGCTGCGGCGCGATTATGGCGTGGCATCGTTCCGCTACGGCGGTCCGGCGGCAGTGGGCTCGGTGCGTCACGGCTGGACCGACCGCCTGACGCTGGAAGGGCATGCCGAAGCCGGTAGCGGCCAAGTGCTGGTCGGCGGCGGTGTGCTTGCGCGCGTGCCGGGCGCCGGCGTGGCCAGCGGCGCACTGGCGGCCAGTGCCGGCCGTTATCGTGGCTGGCAAGCCACGCTCGGCTACCAGTATGTGTCGCCACGCTTCGCGCTCGACCTGCAATCGATCCGCGCCAGCGCCGGCTTCGGCGACCTGGGCACGCTCGAAGGCACGCCGGTGCCGCGCGCGCTCGACCGGGCCAGCATCAGCACCGCGTTCGCCGGCAACAGCTTCAGCATGAACCTGATTCAGCTGCGCACGCCGCTGGTGTCGGGCGTCGCGCCGGTGCTCGATCCGTTCGGCAACCCGCTGAGCAGGCTGGCCGGGCTGGCCCCGACCCCGGTTCTGTCCCAGGTGACGCGCACCGTGTCGATGGCCTGGTCGCGCAGCGTGGGCCAGCGCGGCTACTTCAGCCTGGGCGCGTTCCAGGACCTCGAGCGGCGTGCCGAACGGGGCATCACGGCCACCTTCAGCATGGCCTTCGATTCGCGCGTGGCGGTCAACGCCAATGCGGGGCGCCAGCGCGGCGAGCAGGTGGCGTCGGTGTCGATGGGCCGCGCGCCGGACTTCGACGGTGGCCTCGGCTGGGCCGTCCAGGCAGGCAAGACCGGGGCGCAGCGCTACGACCAGGCCCAGGTGCAATACCTGGGCGCGCACGGCCGCGCGATCGTGTCGACGCAGCGCGTGGGCGAGAGCCGCAACACGAGCCTGGATGTCAGCGGCGCCATCGTCGCGATGGATGGCGCGCTGATCACGGCGCGCAATGTCGGGCGCGGCTTCGCGCTCGTCTCGAGCGGCGCGCCTGACCTGCCGGTGCTGCAGGACAATCGCCCGATCGGCCGCACCGACCGCAACGGGCGCCTGCTGGTGCCCGACCTGCAGCCGTACGCCGCCAGCCGGATCGCGATCGACCCGTCGTCGCTGCCGTCCGATACCCGCATCCCGCGCACGGTCCTCGAGATCGTGCCGCGCCAGAATGCCGGCGTGGTGGCGCGCTTCGCGATCGAACGCTATGCGGCAGCAACGCTCACGCTGGTGCGCGCCGATGGCACGGTGCCCGACGTCGGCACGCTGGCGCGCCTGGACGGCAGCGAATCGACGGCGATGGTCGGGTACGATGGCGTCCTGTTCATCGAAGGCTTGCGCGCACAAAACCGCGTGCGCGTCGGCAGTGGCAAGGATGGGTGCGAAGTGCGTTTCGACTACAAGCCGGTGGCGGGCGAACTGCCCGTGATCGGACCGCTGGTTTGCCAGCCCCTGCAAGGAGAATAACCAAATGACCGCAATCTGCCGCCCACTCGCACCACGCCTGTGCCGCCTGATCCTGATGACTGTCACGCTGTGGTTGCTGGCCGCCACCGCGGCGCGCGCCGACAACTGCGTGGCCGCGATGACCGATGTCGACTTCGGCGTGGTCAGCCCGATCGCGGGCAGCGACGTGACCGCCAGCGGCACACTGACCGTCACCTGCTACTGGACCATCGGGACCAATGCACTGCTGCTGCCGGCGGCGAACGTGTGCGTCAATCTGGGCGTGGGCCCGGGCGGCGGCACCGGCGCCCCGCGCTACCTGCTCAACGGCAGCAACCGCATGGCCTTCAATCTTTACACCGACAGCTCGTATACGGCGGCCAAGATCTGGGGCAGCACGGCCAGCACCATCGGCGCCAGGCCGGTCAACGCGACGCTGATGGGCTTGCTGGGATTGGGCGGGGTGACGCAGAGCTTCACGGTGTACGGCAGGCTGCCGGCGGCGAGCCTGGTGGGCGTGCCCACGGTCGGCAATGCCGATACGCTCTATGGCGCCAGCTTCGCCGGCCACGGCACCGTGCAGTATGGCTTTGGCAGCGTGCCGTGCACGGCCGGCGCCAGTGCGGCGTTCTCGTTCCAGGCACGCGCCACGGCGGTCAACAATTGCCTGATCAGCACCAGCAACCTGGCCTTTGCCAGCGGCAGCCCGATCACCGACCAGCGCGTCAGCGCGCCGCTGAGCGTGGCCTGCACGGCCAACAGCACGTACCAGATCGCGCTCAATGGCGGCGTGTCGAACAATCCGGCGGCGCGCACGATGAAGAACAGCGTGACCGGGGAAACGCTGACCTACCGCATCTCGGCCACGCCCGACGGTCCGGCCTGGGGCGATGGGCTGGTGGGCACCACGGTCTACAGCGGTATCGGCACCGGCAGCGCGCAGGCCGTCATGATGCACGGTATCGTGCCGCGCCAGCGGGCCCCGACACCGGGCGACTACCGCGATACGGTGACGGTGTTGCTGATGTTCTGATGGAACGCCGCTGCGCCGCTCAGGCGGCGGCTTCGAGTTGGCTGATCAGTTCGCCCAGCGGCATCGGGCGGCAGAACAGGAAGCCCTGCATGCACGGTTTGCCATGCGACGCGAGAAACTGCGCCTGCTCCCGGGTTTCAATGCCCTCGGCGACCACGCGCAGGCCAAGCTGGCCAGCCATCGCGAGGATGGATTTCACCAGCGCCGTGCCATTCACGTCGTGCGGCATGTCGCGCATGAAGCCCTTGTCGATCTTCAGTTCGTACAACGGCATTTTCTGCAGATAGGCCAGGCTCGAGTAGCCAGTGCCGAAGTCGTCGATCGAGAACCGGATGCCCATGTCCGCCAGAATGTTCATCCGTACGACCGTCTCGTCCATGTTCTCGACCAGCAGGCCTTCGGTCAGTTCGAAGATCAGTTGCGTGGCAGGCACGCCCGTCTCGGCAAGAATCGAGCGCACCACGTCGACAAAGTCGGCCTGCTGGAACTGGCGCGGGCTGACGTTGACCGACAGCGGCAGCGCGTGGCCGGCGCGGGACAGGCGCAGCCAGGACACGCATGCCTGCCGCAGCACCCAGGTTCCCAGCGGGACGATCAGGCCGGTTTTTTCGGCGATCGGAATGAACACGTCGGGTGGCACCAGCACACCGTCGGCACGGCGCCAGCGTAGCAGCGATTCCGCGCCGATCGGTTGGCCGTCGGGGCTGACCTGCAGCTGCAGGTGCAGCGCGAACTCGTCGTTGTCGAGGGCGTTGCCCAGGTCGCGTTCGAGCATCAGCGTATTTTCGGCGGCGGCCAGCATGGTCGTCTCGAACAGGGCGGCGCTATTGCGCCCCGCGGCCTTGGCATGGTACATCGCCGTATCGGCTTCGCGCAGAAGGTCCTGGGCGGTCTGCTCTAGCCGGGTGGGCAGCGAAATACCCACGCTGCCCGACGACTGGTAGACCTGGCCATCGATGTCGATGGGCCGGCGCAGGGCCGTGCCGACGCGCTCGGCCAGCGCCACTGCTGCGGCGGTGGCAGCGGCGGCGTCGTCGCCCAGATGCTCGGCCAGCACGACGAATTCGTCGCCGCCGAGGCGCGCCACGGTGTCGCGCCGGTGGACGGTCTCGCGCAGGATGCCGGCCACGTGTTTCAGCAGGGCGTCCCCGGTGGCGTGGCCGCGCGCATCGTTGACACTCTTGAAGTTGTCGAGGTCGAGATACAGCACGGCCCCGATGCCGTCGCCATGATGCGCCTTGTCGACCAGGGTGCTCAGGCGCTCCATCAGCAGTCGCCGGTTCGGCAGTTCGGTCAGCACGTCGTAGAACGCCAGCTTGCGGATCGATTCGGCAGACTGCCGCTTTTCGGTGATGTCGCGGCCGACGGCAACCCAGTGCGTGATCGGTCCGCCTTCGCCGGCGAACGGCACGATATCGACTTCCACCCAGCGGGGTTCGCCTGCTTTCGTGTAATTGATCAGTTGCGCCGATGCCGGTTCGTAGCGCGCCATTGCGTCCGACAGGGCGGCAACCGTGTCGGTGCAGGTTTCCGGTCCATGCAGGGCATGCAGGCTTTGCCCGATGATTTCGTCGATGCGATAACCGCTGTGGCGCTCGAACGCAGCGTTCGCGAAGATGATCGGTTGATGCGATGTTGTTCCGGGAATTGCTTGGACGATCAGCACCATGTCGTGCAGGCCCGCCAGCGCTGCCGAGGTCAGTCGCCGTTCCTGATTGACGACGCGCAGTGTGGTGCGCTCCTGCTCGAGGGACGTGGAAACCGCGTCCGCCTTGTTCAGCGAACGCGACAAGCCCTTGAGCACGCTGCCTGCGGTTAGCGTGCCCAGCGTGCCGACACATGCATAGTTGAGCGCGAAGAGCAGCACGCCCACGGGCGAGTCGTGCGCGAGGGCGCCCATGGTCAGCTGGCTGTAGCCGGCCAGGCCGAGCACGATCATGGCCAGGGCGCCGGCCCCGATCGTGACATACGCCGCGCGCTGTCCCAGCAGGATCACGGCGATGACGGGTATCGCGAGAAGGTAGCAAAGGCCGACTGCACCAACAGAGACGATTGAACCGACGGCAACGAAAAACAGCATGGCCAGGAAGTTGACGACACGGGTCGTGTGCGACCAGCGGTCGAAACGCCAGATCACCAGGATCCACGCCAGTGCAAGCGTGTCCATCAGGGCGACTTGCGGATAGCCCTGGTAGGCGGCAACCAGGGCGCTGGGCACGGCCACGACCAGCGCCAGCACGAGCACTGCCGACATCAGCCTGGCGAAGGCACGTACGCGCCATCGGAAGAGGTCCCGATTGATTCTATGAGGCATCCAGACTGTCCAATATTATAACGATCATCTTAAAAATTACCATCAGGAAACATTCTATCAGTTTGTATCGGATCACACGGTTCGGCCCGGACGTGTTGTGTGTGCGCCACCAACCTTGCGACTTCCCATGCTCGTCGTTCCCGCGCTGTTTCTAAGCGATGAACAGAGCATGAGTTGGCGTTCTCCTCGGCAAACCGGTTTTAGCGCTAACTATTATGCTGTCGGGAAACTATTTCACCCGTTGTATTCCATTAACATGCCACCTTCCACCGATCTCAACCTGCTCCGCCTGCAACATCTCGATGAAAGGCGCAGACCGCTGGTCGTGCGGTCGATTATTCTCATGGCGGGCTTTTGTCTGTTGCTGATCGGCCTGCATGGGTGGAGCTTGTGGGCGTCGCGCCAGGGTGAACTGGACCAGACGGCAATCAGCACCGAAAACATGGCGCGCGCGCTGGCGTCGCACGCCGAGCGCTCGCTGACCGTGGCCGACTCGGTACTGGCAGAGATGGTCGAGCGGGTCGAGCAGTCGGCAACACAGCCGCTGGACATCCCGCGCCTGCATGCACGGATGGCGCGCATCACGCGCACCAGCGAAGAGGTGCGGGAGTTGTACATCTACGGCGCCGACGGCGCGCGTCTGGCGACCTCGCTGCCCTCGGTGCTGCCGGGGAATAATATGGACCGCGAGTATTTTCGTTATCACATGACCCATACCGGCCTGGGGACGCGCATCGGCAAGCCGATCTTCAGCCGCTCGACCGGCATCCAGACGATTCCCGTGTCGCGCCGGATCAACCGCCCCGATGGCAGTTTCGGCGGCGTCGCGATGGCCTCGCTCAATCTCGATTACTTCGGCAAGTTCTACGACAGCTTCGACGTCGGCCGCACAGGCACGATCATCCTGGCCATCGATGACGGCACATTGCTGTACCGCCGCCCGTTCAGCGCCGCGATGGTGGGCACGAGCATCAGCAACGGTCCCGTGTTCCAGACCTACTCAAAAGCGGGCCCCGTCGGCACGGCGATGATGGTCGCCAGGATCGATGGCGTCGAGCGTCTGTACAGCTACCGCCATCTGGACGGCTTTCCGCTGCTGGTGGCCACGGCCCAGGCGAAGGACGAAATCCTGGATGGCTGGTGGATGGCGGTAATCAAGATGAGCTGCGTGGTCGTGTTCGCCGTGTGCATGCTGGGCTGGGGAGGGCACCGCATGATCAGCCAGTTGCGCTTGCGCGAGGCGCTGGAGTCCGAATTGCGCGCGGCGCGCAGTGCGCTCGAACTGCACAATGTATCGCTGCGTCACCTGGCCGACGCCGACGCCCTGACCGGACTGGCCAACCGGCGCCGCTTCGACGAAGTGCTGGCCGTCGAATACGAGCGCGGGCGCAGGAGCGGGCTGCCGTTCTCGCTGATCCTGCTCGATGTCGATCACTTCAAGAAGTTCAACGACTGTTATGGCCATGTCGCCGGCGACGATTGCCTGCGCCGGGTCGCAGGGGCAATTGCCTCGGGGCCAAGGCGGCCGAGCGACCTCACGGCCCGCTACGGCGGCGAAGAATTCGCCATCATCCTGCCCGATACCGACAGCGACGGCGCCTGTGCGGTGGCCGAGAACATCCGGTCCGCGGTGCAGGCGCTCGACCTGGCGCACGGGGGGAGTTCATATGGCCATGTCACCATCAGTCTCGGGGTCCATACCTGCAACCAGGCCGATGGCACGTGCGGGGCGCCACTGGCCGCCATCGAAGCCGCTGACCGCCTGTTGTACCAGGCGAAGATGAACGGGCGCAATCGCCTGGTTGCGGGTCCTTAGCGCGGCAGGCAAAGCGGGAGCTCAACGATTGCCTCACATTGTCGGGACATCCGCCGGACATGGCGTAACACCAGGGCAGTGGCTCGTCTATACTGTATTGATGATGCCGACCACCAGCAGGACCCCCACGAAGCGATTCACCGGAAGCCAAACTGTGCAATGACCAAGACAGACAATGCTGCCAAAAAAGTCATCCTGGTGGTCGAAGACCTTCCGTTCGACGCCGAATTCACGCTGCAGGCACTGGAAAAATTTGAAGGCAGATTCGATGTCGACGTCGCGCGCGACGGCTGGGATGCGCTGGTCCTGATGAAGCAGCGTCATTTCGACCTGATCCTGATGGATCTGAAAATGCCACGGATGGATGGCTTCGAAACGATGATCCTGATGCGGGGCTATCAGTTACAGCACGACGTGCCTTTGATAATTCTGACCAACTCGGATCTCGAGGCCGACCGCGAGCGTGCCCGCAAGCTCGGCGCCGCCGATTATGTCCACAAGTCGGACGACCTGGCCCGGTTCAGATCCGTGCTGCAGGCCGCCGTCGAAAAGCACATGCGCGCCTGAGTTATTCGTGCGCGCCGCGTTCAGGGCCGCTTCGACCGGCCGATGATGCTCGCGACCTTGGTGGTGATCATGTCGACTGCCGGGCCGTTCGCGCCATGGGGCAGGATCACATCGGCATTGCGCTTGGTGGGCTCGATGAACTGCTTGTGCATCGGCCGCACGGTGTCCAGGTACTGGCTGACGATGCTCTCCAATGACCGGCCGCGTTCGGCAATATCGCGCTGCATGCGGCGGATGAAACGCACGTCGGACGCCGTATCGACAAAGATCTTCAGCGACATCATGTCGCGCAGATCGGCGTCGTACAGGGCAAATAGTCCTTCGACCACGATCACGGGCGCCGGCTTGACGGGAATGGTCTTGTCCGAGCGGTTGTCGATCGTGAAATCGTACTCGGGCATCGCGATCGCCTCGCCATTGCGCAGGGCCTGGACGTGCTGGATCAGCAACGGCCAGTCGAACGCGTGCGGATGATCGTAGTTCTGCTTGCGGCGCACTTCAGGGGGCAGGTCGGACTGGTCGCGGTAGTAATCGTCCTGCATCACGATCGAGACCATGTCGGCGCCGAACGACGCCAGTACCTGCTGGGAGACCGTGGACTTGCCACTGCCGCTGCCACCGGCGACCCCGATGACGAACGGCATAAAAGGAATGGAATTCATCCCTGCATGATACCGGAGAGGCGTGCAGGCCGACAGGGCAGGCCTGGCAATGACCTCACATCAACGCGTCAGAAGTAGACGGTAACGCGGCCGGCGTCCGGGCCGGCGCTGCGCAGCGATGGCGCTGCCGGGGCGTCGAGGAGATATGGCGTGGCCGGACTGGCGCACTGCACCTGCACAGCGGCGCCGGCATTGATCGAGCAGGTGGCCACGATCGTCAGGCGCGCTTCGAAGCTTGCCGACACCACGCGCGCATCCGCACCGACCGGCAAGGTCAGGGTGGCGGTGGCCAGCAGGGCAGCAAGGAAACGGAAGGAGCGCGACATGCTTTGTGTTCGGGGCAGATAGCCGGTAGATGATCGATGAAGACCATCATAGCCACTTTGGCAGTGGCGTGCGCGAACGCAGTGCGGGACGGTGCGAGGAGGGGATGTAGCGGTATTTCTGGTTTGACTGTATTTACTTGCCGGTTCGACCGGATGTATTGCGCAGGTTAACCACGGAACGGCTAAAAATTGCGATAAAAATAAAAACCGTTGTCGGTTTTGCGGTTTTATAGCAAATTAGAGAATAGTCTCTAAAAGCAATATTAGTTTCAATATATAAATATTACATCGTGTTTTCAGGCAACCCTGCCAGCAATCCCGAAACTGCATCGATCAGTTCGATCGGGCTGAACGGCTTGACGATGTACAGATCAGCGCCGGCGGCCATGCCGGCTGCGACATCGCTTTGCTGGCCGCAGGCCGACAGCAGCACGATCTTGACGCCGGCGTTGGCGGGATCCTGCCGCAGGCGCGCGCAGACGTCGAGGCCGCTCTCGCCGGGGCCGAGCCAGATATCGAGCATGACGACGCCGGGCCGCTCGGCCGCGAACAGGGTGAGCGCCTGCTCGGCATTGGCCGCTTCGACGATGCGGCCCAGTGCTTGCAGGCTCAGGGAGATCAGCAGGCGCAGTTCGTCCTGGTCATCGACGACAAGAATAGTATTAGCGGGCATCGCCATGCTCCTGCCGTGGATAGGGGCTGATGGCGCCGGCCCGGTCGAACCGCGGCGTCGACAGGGTAGGCAGGATCGGCAGGGAGGCCAGGGTAGCGGTCATGGATGGGCTGGCATGAAAGGCGCGTCAGTCCGCCGAGCATAGCAGTTCACTTGCTGATCAAGCGCGCGCCAGACCGTGTTCAACAGCGGCGCGCAGTTCGCCAAATGGCACCGGCTTCGGGAACACCGGGATATCGGCCGGCAAGCCCATCGCCTTGATCGTTGCACGGTCCAGGCCGCTGACCACGATCATGCTCATCCCGGCGCTGCCGCTGTCTTCGCGCAGCGTGCGGATCATGCGGAACCCGTCCATGCCTGGCATGTTCAGGTCGCTCACCAGCAGGTCGGGGCGCTCTTCGCCGATCCGGATCAAGGCTTCGAAGCCGTTGTTGGCCTTGACCACGTCCAGGTCCATGCCCCAGCCGGCCATCTCGAGTTCGTACAGGCGCAGCATCAGGGGATCATCGTCCACCACCAATACGCGCCGCGTCGAAGACGCAGGGGTAGCCGCCGGCGCCGGTGGCGGCGCGTGCGCGGCGATGGCAATGCGACGCCCTTCGACCAGGCGATTGACCGATTCCAGCGTGATGCGGCGGTGGCCGCCAGCCGTGCGCCATGCCTGCAGCGTGCCACTCTCCACCCACAGTTGCACCGTGCGATGCGACACGCCAAGGACCGCTGCCGCCTCCTTGGTTGAGCAATAGTCGGCGGCGTTGTACGGTGCGGCCGGCTGCAGGTCGGGTGAATTTTTCATATTTACTGATGTTACGTTTTAAGTTTCCCAAAGTCAAAATAGTTAACCGGATAAATGAAGCATTCCTTAAACCAAAAGTCGCTATCCGGTACTGCAAAGCGGAGCATAGCGCATTGATAAGTTCTTGTGGCACATCAGAGTACTGGATGCCCGTACAGTGGTTTCAAACACACGCTGGTTGTTACTTTACGTCAATCTTATTCTTTGCCTTGCGCCGGCACAAACGTAAATATGTGGTTCCGGAATGAGGCCCGACCTTCACTGTGACGGCTAAGTCCCTAATTTAAAGGAATATTTTGAATTGTCGCGCACCCCAAACATGCACCTAAGTCATTGGTTTCATTGGCAAAATTAGGAAAGCACGGTTGGGATTTCGCTTGACCGTCAACATTGCTTCCACTAAAGTGGGAAACAGTGTGAAAAAGTGTCGATTTGTGGGAAGAAATCCA
>Ga0308158_10000869_pt1 | contig 38539 bp, 62 predicted proteins | sample PhyBR2_FD_201038 | JGI IMG/M metagenome (GOLD analysis project Ga0308158, IMG submission 201038) | Phyllosphere microbial communities from UC Gill Tract Community Farm, Albany, California, United States - DLSLB.R2 | ecosystem: Host-associated > Plants > Phyllosphere > Unclassified | place: USA... | reverse complement strand
GTCCGAGAACCCGAAGAAGGACATCTACATGTACATCAACTCGCCGGGCGGCGTCGTCACGGCGGGCATGGCGATCCATGACACCATGCAGTACATCCGCCCGGACATCTGCACCGTCTGCGTGGGCCAGGCAGCCTCGATGGGCAGTCTCCTGCTTGCGGCGGGAACTCCGGGCAAGCGCATCGCGATGGTCAACTCGCGGATCATGATCCATCAGCCCTCAGGGGGCGCGCAGGGCATGGCGTCGGACATCGAGATCCAAGCGCGCGAGATCCTGCGCATGCGCACGAGCCTGAACAACATGTACGTGCGGTACACGGGCCAGCCGCTCGACGAGATCGAGCGCAAGATGGACCGCGACACCTTCCTAGAGGCAGACGAGGCGCTGGCCTTCGGCCTGATCGACCAGGTGATGGACAAGCGGCCAATGCCGGACGCCACATGATCCTCTGGCCCGGATTCAGGTCCGGGCCAAATGACTTTGCGAACGGAGAACAGGAAAATGGCGAATGTCGACAGAACGCTGCATAACGGGTCGCACAGCATCGTGCCCGCCAACCAGCTCTGCATTCCCGCCGCCCCGGCCCGGGTGGTCGACGCGCTTCGCCGACCGGCGGGCCGCCTTGCTCAGGTCGGCCTCCCCTATGGCGTCCTCGTAGGCTGCGACGCCCTGTGCGCCGTAATTCCCGACCATGGCCTGATCGCCACCTCGGTGGTGATCACCGGACTGACCGCTCTTGGACGCGGGCTGTACTGTGCAGGACGCGTCGTCAGGCAGGAGCTGACGCAGGACGGATCGCTGACAAACCGTATCGCCGGCCTCATCCCCTACCAGCGGTCGATCGCGACCGCAGCGGCGAGGATGCTGACGGCCGAATGGAACAGGTCTAAGATCGAGACCTCCTATACCTGGGGGCGACACGGCAGCATCGGCCATGAGAACCGTCTCACCAGCGTGACGCTACCCAACGGCGCCAACGTCACGCTATGCCATCGCCGCGGACGCCGGCCCATCGTCATCCTGAACACGTCCGCCCAGAGTCAGCATCGCAGCGTCGACCCCAAGGAGTCGCTCGGGCGAGCCGGCGCATCCATCGTCCTCCAGGCGGTCCGCGACATCCAGACGAACCGGCTGTCGGTTCTGCTTGGGGTCGAATCGGGACATTCGCGCAGCACGCTGTCGCACATGCTCGCTGAAGCACTGCCCTTCGAATGCACGGAGACCGAGGAGGACGAGCGCATCGGCTACGAGGACTTCATCAGCCGCGAGATCGAATACGTGATCGAGCAGCGCCGGATAGCGAGCGCGGAAATGACGGTCACGGCCATACGCCGCAAGTATCGCGACGCGTATCTCGAGATCCTGGTCGAGGCTCCGGGGCTCGGCGTCATGACGCTGCCGCCCGAACCGTTCGGCGCCATCATGAGGCGTCGCCGCAGCCAACATCTGCATCAGGCGTTCGGCGTCGGATCGCCTGACATCGTGACGCTTCCCGTCTTCCTCGGGAACGCACGCGCGACGCGTATCGCGGAACTAGCTCGCCAGGTGCTTCTGGAGGACCCTAACCTGCAGGACAGTTCGGGGTCGCCGCTACGCAAGCTGATCGAGGAGCACATGCCGCGCCTGCTCGCCACGCACCGCGACAACGCCGCTACCGCGCGGACGTCGGACATAGCCGAGATCGACGGGGCGCTCGACCGCGGTCTCGACATCGTCGCGCGAGAGCTAGGCGAGGCGCTCGACCGGATCGCCGACCGCAAGCTCGACGACCTGCGCACCGAACTGCGCTTCCTGGAGAGCCGCCATCCGGGACAGGACGTGCAACTGTCGTCCATCCCGGCCATGGCCGCCTGACCGTACCGGAGAACCCGACATGACCAAGCATCTCGTGACCATGCTGGTCGGCCGCATCGTCGAGGCCGAGACCGCCGAGGAGGCCAACGCGCTTGCAAGCCGCCCCTTCCTCCTGGGAGCGGTGCCGGGAGTCGTCGGCATCGCTCTTTCAGGCACCCGCCTCGCCTTGCCGCAGGACGAGGACGGGTCCATCCAGGAGCGCATCCATGCGCTTCCTCCCCAGGTCAAGGAGACCACCGATGCTGTTTGAATGCGCAGTAGGCGACGCCTACGGTCTCGGCTGGGAATTCGCCGACGGCCCGACCGCCCAGCACGGCGCCAACAATCTGAGCGCCTACCGGGTCAATCCGCGCTACCCGGAGTATCCGGCGGGACGCTACACCGACGACACGCTGCGGGCGCTGGCGAACGCGTCGGTGGTGCTGAGCGCCCGCAGCGGCTGGTACGATCCAACCACCTACGCGCGTGCATATCAGCGCATCCACGCCGTCGACGGACGTCAGGGCTGGTCGCGGGGCTTCCAGGCGTATCTGGAGGAGCACCGCAACTCCTCTGCGTTCCAGTTCATGCTGGGCCTGCGTCGGCGCGCGACCAACGGCGCCGTCATGGGCGTGGCTCCTCTGGGCTACCTGCCGCACGAGAGCTTCGTGCGCATGGCGGTGACCGCGCAGTGCGTCTCGACGCATTCGGGCGCGACCGTGTCGTCAGCGCAGGCGATCGCGCTCGCCGCGCACTACCTCCTCTACGGCAAGGGACCGATCGACCAGCTCGAGGACTATCTCGACCAGGAGGTCGACTGGGCCAGCAAGGACGAGGCGACCCGCATCCTGTGCCGACACGGATCGGCCGTCCCGGTACCGGCGATGCCCGCCTGGACGATCGCGGCCGGCGCGATCTTCCTGCTGACCGACGACCTGTTCACCGGCATGGCCGACCGCCTGCAGTTCGCCATCAAGCGTGGCGGCGACACCGACTCGCTGGGCGCGGTGACGATGGCGCTCTGCTCGTGCACGCAGTCGATCCCGAACGATCTTCCCCCTTCGCTGACGGACCACCTCGAGGACGAGAACGGCCGCGCCATGCTGCGCGACGTCGACAGGCAGCTGCGCGAGTTCGCCGGGCTTTAGAACACCCGACCGGAGGAAAAAACGGATGACCACCAAGAAGGAGATGGAGGCCCTGGAGCCGTATCTCGAGGGGATGCGCGCCGCGACGAGCGCCGAGGAGCTCGAGGCGGCCTTCCAGAAGGACCAGACCTACCTGGAGCACGGCTTCCAGAGCCGCGGCATGCGCGCCATCGAGAAGGTGCGTATCGAGGAGGGCATCCGTCTCTGCACCGAGCATCCGCACGGACACCTCGTGCCGCGCTACGGACCCCGTCGCCGGCTCGAGGTCTGCACCGAGACGTACAGTGTCGCGCGTGGCGGCAACTCGACGGGCGTACGCTATGCCTGGGGTTACGCCAAGGACTGGGCCATTGACGTCATGATGGAGGGCGGACTGTCCCGCAAGGCCGCGCATCTGGTCTGGGACAGCTTCCGGTCCTATCCGCACCGAGCCCTGCGGACGGTCGAGGAGGCGATGGCGGGACGGCTTCCCGATCCGCAGCTAAAAGTGCTGATACGACACGAACGCAACGGCGGCAGGCCGGTACGGTATTCGATCGAGGAGAACGAGCGGGACGGTGGACACCGGCACGCCAGCCGTCCCTGTCCATGCGGAGGTACGCTGTTCGACTGGGGCGCAGGACACAGTCTGGGCTTCGAGTTCGTCGACTGGCACTGCAACGCCTGCCCGGACGTATTCACCGAATACATGACGAAGGAGCAGCTGTACACGCTCCGTTCGCCCGCCGACACCCGCAAGGCCGCCTGAGGAGACCTCCATGTACGAACCCCTGAACGCAGGCGAGCCGACCGACACGTTCTTCCGACCATGGGAGAACTACGTCGAGATCCAGCGCGTGGACGGCACCGGCGACGTCGAGCGCTTCGACGGCCCGGCGGCGGTACGCGCCCGCTACGACGCCATCGTGGAAGGCGAGCCCGAGATCGTCTTCGTGGCGGCCATCGAGGACCGTCGCCCCGTCGCGGCCTTCCGCCGGGACAGCCATCCCTCGCTGCTGCTCCTGTCCGACGCGCGTCAGAAGCGCGCACAGTATCTGTGCGTCGGCGCTCAGACCCGGCATCGCCGACGCTACGGTGCCGCAGCGATAGAGGCGACTGCCGCATGACGCAGACCAGGGAGGAGAAGCGGCTCGCGCAGGATCTGTACGAGCGCATCTGGTCGCAGCGGCTGTCGGCGCGAATGCTCGACGAGACGCTGGACGTCGAGAGCCACCTGACGGCAATGAGAACCATCACTCTGTCGGACGGGCTCAGGATCGGCTACTTCTACAACGACAAGCACCCCGTCAGGGGCGCGACCGTCGTACTGATCCTGCCCGACCGGACCATACCTCTGGACTTCGTGGATCCATGGACGATGGAGCGATGCAGGACGTCGATGTTCGCCTCCATGATACTGCACGCCGCAGGTCTGCCGGATGCACCGAACGGGCGACCGGTCAGAGCGAACTTCCGCAGTGCCCACCATGACGTGCTCCCGCGGCCGCATGTCCTGAAGACGACCGAGGAGTACCTGACCGGCCACCTCGATGCGATCGTCGCACGCGGTATCGACGAGATGTCCGCGGATCATCGGCATGTCCTAGCCTTCACGCTGCCAAACGGCCTTTCGGTCCAGTTCCGCTCGGACGACAGGAACCCGTGGGGTCACCGCTGCGACAACGTCTGGGTAGGACATGTGGCTCTGACGCACCGCCTCCGGCTCAGCCAGAAGTCGCTTCGGTCCTACGCCACATGGCGACGCGACGAGGCTGCCAGGATTCTCTGCGGAAGTCTTCCGGTCCCTCTGGCTCCACCTCCCGAGACCGCCGGCAGCGCAAGGCTGACCAGGGCGCTCGACCTGTGCCATCAGGCGCTGAAGATCGAACCCGATCTGACCGACCACGGCGGGACGCCGCTGCGCCCATTGCTCGAGAACCACGTGCCCGAGCTGCTGGCTCGGCATCGCCAGGCGAGCATGACCGCCGACGCCCGCGACATGGAGGCCATCGACGCGGAACTTGACGACGGCATCGCGGGAATCTGCGACGCCATCGACCAGGGACTGTCGCGTATCGCAGACGATCGCCGGCACGCGCTTCGCGAGCAGCTGGCGTTTCTCGAGATGCGCCACCCCAAACCCGACAGGCTGCTGGGCATCGCGTCCAGCGGCTGATACACCCACGCAGCAAGGAGACATACCATGACCCTGCGACTTCCCGCCCGCTTCTGGATCGAGTCCGAGGCCGGCTGGGGCACCCGCCCCGACGGCTACACCGTGCACCGCGACGAGGACGTCGCACAGCAGTACGTCGCCGACTACTGGAAGCGCGAGCGCGAGCGCAATCCGGGCGGCGGGGTACCGGCCGAATACAGCCGCCCCGCCGAGGAATCCGTCATGGTCGAGGTCTCGCAGGACCTCTACGACGAGGTCATGGAGAAAGGCAGCGCCTGGGCGCATGTCACCAGCCATCTCGAGACCCACGCGAAGTCGTGGCGCCGGCCCGTCGCCGCCTGATGCCGGCCTCCGCTCGGCATGTCCGGGCGGATCGGACCGACATCCTCAGGAGCATACCGCCATGCAGGACATGACGCACATTCCCGCCGACTGGCCCCTGGAACTCGTGGTGATCGGCCGCGACGTGAAGCGGGGCAGGAACCTCATGTTCCACGGCACGCAGCGAGAGCTCGTGCACCACCTCAAGCAGCTGAACTCCGTCGGCACCGGGGGGTACTGGGACGTCGACCGTTCCCAGATCCCGGAAGGCGTCGACCTTCCCAGGAGCCGGCGCCGCAGGACCGCCTGAACCCGACGGTCGGACACGGCGGCGACTACGACCACGAAGGAAAAGACATGGGCAGGAAGACCGCTCCGACAGAGGGCAACATCATCGCGCAGCTACTGGCCGCGGCGAAGCGGCATCCCGACCATGCCGCGATCCAGGCGATCGCGCAGACCCTGCGGACCTCCGTCCAGATGGCGCAGATCAGCGGGCGCGACCATTCCGTCATGCTGGAGGGATACCGCCGGGGCCTAGCCGGCGACGAGGGCTATGCCGTGATGCACACGGTCGACGAGGCGGGTCTCAGCGGCATGATGCGCGAGATCGGCTCGATGCGCGAGGTCGCAGGCGTCGTGATCGCGATGATCGCGGTCATGGAGACCGTCGGCGAGACCTTCGACTACTAGACTAACAGGGGTTACGACCGATGAACGACACGCGGAACGCCGGCCATTCGGGCAGGGTATCGAAATCCACCGACCAGGCCGGACTGATCACGTCCTACGCCGCCATGCGGGCCGCCGCATCGACACCTGCAGCAGCACCGCGGTCACACGAAATGACGCCCGAGGAGCGGCGTCTCGAGGACCTGAAGCAGATGGCCGCCTACCGTGGCCCCGTCGTCTCCTTCGAGGTGCGCGAACCCTACTATCTCGCCTCGTGCGACCACTGCGGCTGGGTAGGATCGTCCGAGCTGTGCGGCACAAGCGACGCCGACGACGTACACTGTCCACGCTGCCATTCGGCGGGAGCGGACTGCGGCAAGGTCGCCGCCGCGCTCGCCTTTCCGGGGACTCCCGAATCGAGCGAACAGGACATCGACGCTCTGACGGGCTGCGCCGACGACCAGGGCCTTTTCGCGATGGTCGACATGGACGAGAATCGTGAAGCGATCCGACGGGCGCTCTACGACGGGCTTCGCTGGGTTGGAACCCTGCCCGAGCCGAATGGCGACGTTCCGGCTCTGTATAGCGGCTGGGACGACCTCGGCGATCTTGCGGACCGCATCATCGCCGTCGACGCGTTCGAAGCGTCGATTCAGGATATGGTCGGACGTCGGGAAGAAATTCGCCAGGCGCTCTACGACGGACTCTGCCGGGTCGGGACTCTGCCTGAGCCGCAGGGCGACGTTCCCATCCGATATCACCGCTGGGACGATCTGGGCGAGCTGGCGGACCGCATCATCGCCATGACCCCGGCCGTACGGACGAAAGCGGCTACCGCCGAGCAGGAGACCTCCTGATGGGCCGCTGCGGCAACCGGAGCGCGGCGGCGCAGATGGAGCGGGACGGCATCCGCACCCTGCCGCGCTGGTCCAGGCCTGCACTCGGCATCGGCGCCTCGATCCAGCACCGCCTCGATCACGGCGAATGCGGCGAGACGGCCTGCGTAAAGGAAGCCCGCTACTCCACGCCAGCGGGCGACCGCTGCTACGATCACGCCATCGCGTTCCGGGACCGGAAAGCGGCAATGTCCACCCAGGAGACCGGATGATGTTCGGAGACAGATGCTACGGAATGCCGGGATGCGGCCATTCCACCAACTGGACGTGCCCCTGCACCTGCGACGAGGAGATGGCACGGGACACAGGACCAGCGCCATCGGCGACGGTCGTCATGCCCGCCGCGAAGCCCCCGAGCGAGATCGATCTCCTAAAGGCGCGCATAGAGGGCATGGCGCTGTACGTCTCGCACGATTCGGGATGCGAGGCGAACGATCTCGACTATCTCGACAAGTCGCCCTGCACCTGCGGCCTGCGCCGGTACCACAATCCCAAGGGTCTCGACGACGACCGCATGCGAGCGCTCGCCGCCGATCAGGCATGACATGATTCCGGCACTGGACTCCTCCGGCGTCATGGCATATCAGGATGGCATGAGCCGCCTGAGCATAGCCACCGCGATCCACGCCGCCTAGTCGACGCGAGGATCGCTTCACGCCCCTTCAGGGCGCGTAGCTCAATGGTAGAGCTGGCCGCTCATAACGGCTAGGTTGCGGGTTCGAACCCTGCCGCGCCCACCACAGCCGTTTCCATGTTCCGCAAAAAGACGCCTGTCAGCTGAGGCCTGAGCTGTCCTTCGCGCCAGCCTGCCATTCACCACCTGGGAGAGGCGCAGGCCTGGCGACGGTCGGCAGAACAGCCCTTCCACGACCAGACCTAGTGAGAACCACGCCATGATTCCACTCAGCCCCGACCCCGAGGACATGCCGCGCTACATGCCGCCGGAGCACTGCTGCTTCTGCGCCGCGCCGACCCGCCTGTGGTACACCCCGCGCGACGTCGCGGTCTGCACGTCCTGCGCCGAGACGCACGACGAGTCCGAGGTCCCGACGAAGGACGAGTGGTGCGAATCGCCCCAGGCCTTCGGCGTGTGCCCTGCGCAGGGCACCGTGATCCTCGACCGTCTGCGCGGCGGCCGGCGGACGACGCTGCGTCTCGACGACGACGGATCGTACCTCCTCTATATCAACGACGTCGCGGAGCGTGCGACCATGGACGCCCGCGGTGCCATCGACTGGCTGGCGGCCTTCGCCGCCGAGCTCGCGCCGCCGCCACCGTCGGCGCGCGAGATGTACGGCTCCGACCGCGGCTTTCACGGTCGCCGGCCGCAGGCGGCCTGATCCGCCTGCGCTTGACGGGCCATCGATACGACGCGACTGTCGCGAGACGACCACTACATCCAGGAAACACGCCATGAAGGACATGCTGACCGTGACATCGGGAGAGCTGCAGAAGCAGTTCGGCCGCTACTCCGACGAGGCGATGATCCGTCCTGTCGGCGTCACGCGCAACGGAAGGCTTCGCTTCGTCATGGTCCCGGCCGAGGACTACGACCGTCTCGTCAGGCGGGAGACAGCGTCCCGTCAGGACCGCGTCGCAGGCCTGACGCGCGATCTGGACGGACGGACGCTCGGAGCGATCGCCGCGGTGGAGCCCGGAGCGGGCAGCATCGCGGCGGAGAGGAACTGACGATGCCGGTCGACGTGGACAGATACCCGAAGCTGGGAAAAAAGACGAGGATCTCGGGTCCCGAGGAGGCGCTCGCAATGGTCTGGGCGGTGCATCCCACAGCCTCTCAGCACGGGTCGACGGGAGCCGAGCGGTCATGGACCATCGGCGACCCGAGGGAACGCGTGATCGTCGCGCATCACTGGAACCCCTGGCGTGGGCAGAACCGCGACATCTGGTGGATCAGGATCGCACCGAGCGAGGCAGACGGTATCCCGGACGCTTGGTAAACCCGAACCATTACAGAGAGGGCACGACATGACGACGATCCATACCGGCAACCGCCGCGCGCTGCGAAGGCAGGGCGGGCCGATTCTCGGAAAGCGCCGGCTGCGAGGCGGTGCGACCATCCATACGGAGCGTGTAGGGCACACATACTTCATGACGTTCTTCGCTTCCAGGACGGAAGACCAGATCTCGGAACTACGGCGAACACCAGCAGACGTGCCGTACGTACAGGTGCCTGCGGGGGATCTCCCCCCGCCCGGCGAACGAGCAGCCATGGACCCATCCGACATGAAGGCGATGTTCCGGAATCCCGAAAACGTCGAGATCATCACGGTCGGCGAGCCTCTGAAGAAGCCGCTCACGCCGCGCCTGAAGCGGCAACTTCGCGCCATCGGCGTCGACATGAAGACGCTGCGTTGACATCGCCAGTTCCATCAGCGATGATGGTCACGTGCCGGTCGCACCGGCTATGGCGATAAACGCGAGGGACATAACCATCGAGCACCCGGGGGCAGTACCCGGCGTCTCCACCACTGCTTCCGTGCTCAGCCGCGAAATCCGGTACCCGGCCCCGAAAGGACCGGTTGAGATGCACGGAGGCACTGACGGGGACGAACCAGGATCGACTGATGGTGAACAACCGAGCTTTCGTCCAGCATGGCAGCCCTGTGAAGCGCCATTCCACAAGTGCCAACGATAACGACGCACTCGCCATCGCCGCCTGAGGATCCGTCATCCCTCACCGGATGACTACCTCGGACGGACAGCGCCGCCGGACCGGGCGGGGCAACAGAACCGGATCCAGGAAGGGGTCGGACGCAAGTCCGGCCCCTTTCCACGTCAGGGACGCCTCGACCTCGACGACACCGCCGCGTGGTTCATACGACCGGGCACGACGACACATGGTCCATATATCGCAGATGAAGCCAGAGTCTCAGAATATCTCATCCTGAAAGTTGCCGCGGGAAGACATATGCCGTAAAGGCACGCTTCCATACCGGGAAGCCAGCATGAAGCTACGACATACTCTGCTTGCCGGAATGACGGCCATCACAGCGACGAGCTCATTCGCGCAGGACGCCATCGTCATGCGGAAGCCGCTGCCACGGAGCGTGACTCAGATCGGCGGCTCGCCCGGTCCGGTGACCCCTACGCCATCGCCGACGCCTGCACCTACGCCGGGAACGTCGCCTACGCCGACGGCGTCGGGCCGCTGGACCTCGACGCCATTCGTATCCGTTGTCGCAGCATGCTCGCCGACCGCTCCTGCGTCCCGCACGGTATCGTGCGTGGACAAGACGACGGGAGAACAGCTCGGAGACAGCTCCTGCGCAGACGCGAGGCCTGCTGCGACGGGCACGGTCGAGGACTACCGGTCTTGCTCGTACCGCTGGCAGTACGGCTCGTGGAGCGACTATTCCGAACAGTGCTCCGCAAGCGCCACGCACACGCGGGAGACGATAGGCTGCCTCAGGGAGCAGGTCCTCCAGATCGTTGGCGACGACTTCTGCACGACGCCCCGGAAAACGGAGGAGACAGTCGCCTACTACGGGGGCTGCACCGGAACGTGGACCAGCGACAGGGGTGCCTGCGAGAGCGACAACACCTATAGCACGGGTGCGGCCTGCAAGGTGTCGGGAGAGACCGTATCGCCGATCAACTGCAATCCCACGACCAGGCCTCAGTCGGGCAGGGCCACCTGCTCGGGATCATGGGTCCATTCGTACGGATCGTGCAACACCGACAACGTGACGCCGGATACGCCCAAGTGCGTAAGCCAGTTCGGAACGACCATGCCGGACATCAACTGCAATCCTGCCACCAGGCCTGCAGCGACACCGAAGGCATGTGCAGGCACATGGTCGTCATATCCGGGAACGTGCTCCGGCGGTCAGCAGACGCCGGTATCGACATGCAGGGGCCCCAGCGGTGCGCTGCCGAGCACCGCGTGCAACCCGGCGACCAAGCCCGGTCCGGCACCCTGCGCAGTCGTCACGTGTCCGGCTACGCTGACCCAGAACAGATACTATACGGGCGGCACCGCCGTGAAGCTGCCGAGAGCCGTCTATAATGCGGACGAGGCGGTCAACATGTGCAGGCAGTATGCCTACGAAAATCCGGTCGACGGGGTCTGTGCGTTCGTCAACTCCAGCCAGAGCGTGTACTACGTCACCGGCGGCACCGTATCGGTGCAGAGCAGCACGTCCCTCTTCGCAGGCGCCTGCAAGAGGAACTGACGCTGCGGATACGACACACGGGACAGCGCCGATCGTAAAGTAGCAACGGATGTGCCGATTCCCTTCCTGATCCGCCCAGGGCGGTCGGCAGTACACGCACGCTTTCAGGATGACCCGAAACGGGTATCCGACCAGACCCACGGGAGAGACGCCGTATGGCCACCAAGACATGTCCGAGATGCGCCGAACGCGTCAAGGCAGCGGCCGAGGTATGCCGCTACTGCGGTCACGAGTTCGGGACAAGCCTCGCCAAGGATGTCGATGACGCCATCGTCGCCGAGCCAACGGCCTGGCCACCGCGCCGTATCGGCATCTGCTGCGCTATCGCCGCCGCCGTGCTGCTGATCGTCATCAGCGTCGGCTATATGATGGCACCCGACATCGCCAGGCCGCCCGAGACCAACGCGTCGGCCGCTCCCGTACCGACGACCTCCGCCACCGGCGAAGCACGCACCTATCCGGTAATCGCCATTGGCGAGGAGTTCGAGTGGAGCGCCGAGAAGCATCGCGACGAGGTGGTGCGTCAGGCAGGACCCCTGACCATCCGGATCGGTCGCAAGACCGACGAGGACGGCATCGCGCCGGTAGTGACCGTGACGAACGGCGACGCCAGCGCGACGATGACGGGCGAGGTGGTCTCCGACAGCTACACCCATCACGTCGGCGTGTTCCAGAACGTACCCGGCGGCCCTCCGGCGGTGATGCTGCAGAGCTTCAGCGGCGGCGCGCACTGCTGCAACCACGTCCAGATGATCGAGGCGGCCGGCGACGGGCTGCGGGTCATCGATCTCGGCTCGTTCGACGGCGACCAAATGGATCTGCCGAAAGACATCTCGGGCGAGGGCGTGGCGGACCTGGTCGGCGTGGACCAGTCGTTCCTCTATTCCTTCACCGCATACGCGATGAGCTACGCGCCGCCACGCGTCCTCAACATGGTCGGCGGCAAGGTCGTCGACGTCTCCGCACGCCCGGCCTTCGCTCGGCTGTTCCGCGAGGAGGTCGCACGCGCCGGCAAGGCGTGCCGGACCGACGAGGACGGGGCGGTGCGCAACGGCGCCTGCGCCTCGTACGTCGCCGCGGCGGCCCGCACCGGCAGCCTGCAGAAGGCGTGGAGCGACATGCTCGCCTCCTACGATCCGTCGCAGGAGTGGGAATACCCGACCGGCTGCACGGTCAGGGCATCCGAATGCCCGGAAAGCCAGACCATCAGGTACGCGGGCTATCCCGAGGCCCTGCTCGCCTTCCTCAAGGAGGGCGGCTACGTTGCGCAGGGCTGGATGCCGGCCGGACCGCCGCCGGCGACGGAGCCCGTGGCGGAGCCGATCGCCGAGCAGACGCCTACGGAAGCATACTGACCCGTAGCGATCGCATGGACACATACGGAGGAGGACGACGATGAGCGACCGCTCCACGAAGACCTCGGACATAGTCGAGCCGTCGCGCCGGCAGCGCATCATCCTGGACAACGTCCGCGCGGCCAACGACAGGGGCCGTCGCCTATGCCTGTACGCCAACCGGGACCGCAACGTGCTGAAGGCCACGGGTCTGATCGTCGGAAGCCCGCCCGATGCGCCGGGCATCACGTCGCGTGGCGGCCGGAGCATGAGCTGGTCGATAACGAAGAAGGGGCTGGCCATACTGGAGAAGTACGGCACCGGATCAGGCTCTCCTGACCCCGACGACGACCGGCGGCACGAAGTCGGGCAGATCGAAGAAGTTGGCTGACAGTGAGCGACGCGCCTCCTCGATGGCGTCATCGATGCGGATCTTGCCGAAGACGAGCATCGTCTCGGACGCGCCGTCCTCGTCCTCGTAGTCGATCGCCCAGTCCCAGCCGGGCGACTTCGTGAATTCGGTCATGATATGAAACCGGCTCGCGGCCGGCGGCAGTTGCGTGGAATTCCGGCGGTAGCACGAGGCAGTCGACGTGGCCACAGCGACATGCGACACTCAGAAGCGACGGACGACAGGGGGACTGATGCCGGACAAGACAGAACCACGCGGCTCCGGCACGCGCCTCCGGGCGTGTCCGCACTGCGGCCCTCTTCCCGCAATGCCCGAACTCGTACGCAGCGACGTCAGTCAACGCTGGCAGGTCTTCTGCGGGCCGTGCGGATCGTCCAGCGGCTCCTGCCGGACGCCCGAGGAGGCCGCGGCGCACTGGAACAGCCGCCATGTGGAAGGACCGGAGATCGGATCGTCCTCGGCGGCTCGCACGACGCTGGCCCTGTGGCTGAGCAACACGCTGGCCGACCTGTCGTATGGAACGGAGCCTCCCATCTACGGATTCCGCACCGCCGAGCGTCAGGCCCGCGCCTACGAGATGGCGGCCCTCGTCATCGAACACGTCAACCATCGCCTGCGCAGCGGCGACGAAGCGGAGCACCCCCATGTCTGAAGTCCAGATCCATGCCGTACCCAAGATGGACTCGGCCGGCGCCGAGCTCATGGCGCTGTCCTTTCGCCTCGAGAAGCATCCCGAATTCGCCGAAGACGCCAGGCGCCTGCAGGAGATCAGCGGCTGGGTCTCGGTCGGACGCATCAGCGACATGGAGATGTCGCTGGCGAAGCTCATCGGGGCAATGGTCGGGACCATCCGCCGGCGCAACCTGGAGTTCCGGGACGACCTCCCCATGGAGCCGCAGTTCGTCGAGTTCCTGGAGGACCTGCCGGACCCGCTGCCCGGCCAGCGGGGGTACGTCGACCAGAATACGCTGTCGCCGACCGAACGGCGGGACACGTTCGAGGCCGAGGTCGAGATGGCCGACGTACGCACCTGGACCGCATACGACGAGGTGCCCCGGGCGGTCGCGCGCGAGTGCCGCGTGAAGCCGCCGGGCGGCGTCGCCGGCGACACGATGATCTTCGCGCAGGGGGCCGACGAGGTCGCGCTGCTCACCGGAGAGGCGATCAGGACGCTCACGCTGCGCTCGTCCGGCAGCGCGCTTCGCGTGATGCTTCCCTCCTCCGAGGGTTGACCCGAAACCGCAGCTCGGCAATGATGTCCATCCAGAAGGGGAAAACGAGATGAAGAAGCTCGACGCCTTGTAGTTCAACTACAAGGATACGAACATGACCGACTTCGTCTATCCGCTCGTCGCCATCCGCGACGACGGCGAGACCATCATCGCGACGTCGCCCGCCGAGGCCGCCGCGTTCAACCGTCTGCGCCCTGGTCCCCAGCACGTGCAGGGGTACATGTGGATCAGCGGCTACTCTCCCTGCGGTCCGATCTGGCGGGAACGCGTCACCCGTCACGAATGGATCGTGCGGGACCATCACGGCGACGTCGTCCTCCACGAGGATCTGCCCCGCAGCGACGTGCCGCGCCACGGCTGGCTTCGTCGCCGCGCCATGGAGGCGCGGGAGGCCGCCGACCGCGGACTGCCCATTCCCCGCACGGGACGCAAGGTCCGCTATTCGCGCGGCTACCGGGCATACCGCGCCAACATCTCCATGCGCGCGGCCGAAGCGGCGCTCGCGGACGACCTGGTGGAATGGGGCATCGAGCATGCGCGCGTGGGACGTACGCGTGCGCTGGACCTCCCCCAGGTATGGGACGACGTCCCCTGGCGCGCAGACCGCCGCTGCTGGAAGGACTACCGTCCCGCCCAGTGGCGCTGAGCACATGGAAAGGAGCACGGCATGTCCGGTACCCAGCACGTCTGATCAATTCGCATACCGACCAGAAGACCCAGCGGATCGATCCGTCCGGCGATGCCCTCTGGCGTCGTCGGGCATCGAAGGGCTATCGTCGCCACGAAGGAGCCACGACCATGAAGAACAGAGGTCCGCTATCGAGCATGCTGGCGGGAGCCGCCTCGATCATCGACGGCATGGCATTGATCGGTGGCGCGCTGTTCGACCGTCGACCTTCCAGACGCATGAGCAAAGTGCTGCTCGACCTCAGGCGGTCCGACGCGGAACGGCTGCGACGAGACTGGGACATGGTCATCCCGCGGACCCCGCGGAGCCGACCGGACAGTCCGAAGCCCGACCCGAAGAACTGAACCCTCGAAACCCACATGACGAAGAAGCAGGAGAGCGCAATGGACGGTCTGACCATCCGCCGAACGATCAAGGCGGACTTCACCCCCGACCAGTGGGGCCTTCCGGCAAGACGGGGCCGCGACAATACCGCCAGGGAACTTAACAAGGCACTGGAGCAGGCGGTCAACGACGACCATGGAAACGTCCCGTCGATCTACGCGGACATGTCGGAATACCAGTCGCAGCTCGCCGACGCGGGAGCCGACAACGACACCGGACGTATGCTGGTCGCCCAGGTCGTCCGTCTGTTCCACGAGGTCGACTGAGATGCGCCTCAGGACCGCCAACAACCATCGCCGGAGCCGCGATCGCCGCGCCTTCATACGCCACTGGATGACGCTGACCGACAACTGCGAGGTATGCCTGGGCGCCAAGGGCGGCGTGCGAGGCAACGAGAACCGCATAGGCGGACTGGTGGTCTGCGACTACTGCCACTCGGACGGATCGGCCGACCGCGAGGTCGATGCGCGCCTGGCTGCCGTCTCGGCATTGCCCTGAGAAACGGTCCATCCTAGAATCATGTGCATGAGCACCGAGACGCAGCTTGCGGCATACGCCGATCCCGGCCATCCCGGCAACGGACCCGCACACCTGAGCGGGAAGGCCTGCGTCGAGAAGGGCTGCAAGAACCCGGCAGGCACGCTCTGGTCGCCGTTCTGGTGCCACGAGCACAATGTCGCCCGCATGGACAGGATCGGCCGGAGCCTCGACGCCGAGCTGGCGTACCGTACGGGCTCCACGGGCTGAAACCCCGTACGGACCGGTAGCACAGTGGTGGTGCGTCCAGGGTAATGGTCTGGAGGTCGCGGGTTCGATTCCCGCTCGGTCCGCCACGACACCAAGACGCGGGAGACACGACATGAACGGCATGCTGCCCTCGGGCTCCCTGCCCCTCGCGCTGCTGTGCCTGGCAGTCGGCATCGGGATCGTCCTCCTGGCGCAGGTCGACAGCCGCAGATCGCCGAGGATCGGCGTGCAGTCGCTGCGGGCCGCATGCTCGGGACTGCTGCTCGTCTCGCTGGCCGGCGTGCAGTTCGGCCTCCTGCTGCTCGATGCGAACGGCTGGATGGCGGTCGGCGTCATGCTGCTGCTGGCAAGCATCCCCGCATCGCTGATCATGGCCTTCGGTGCGCTGACCACGATGCCAGAGCGGCATCTGAGGCTTCCGCAGGTCGGCCCCTGGGACGACGACGCACGCATCAGCTGAGGCCGGACGTCCGCCAGGCGGCGACCACCGGAGCGGACCAGCGCACGCAGCAGCGAGCGCCAACGCACGCACGAGGGTGCGGACACGCAGAAACGACGGCCCGAGCCGTCATAGCCATCAGGACACCCCACTCATGACCTACACGTTCAAGATCACGCCCTACGACACGGAGATCTTCCGCAAAGACGACGATGCCGCGACGCCCGTGGTACTCGTTCCCGTGCTCGACGGAGAAACGCCCGACAGCCACGCCATGCGCGTGAAGGGCATCGTCGATGCGATGAACGCGATGGACGACCCGGCACGAGTCGACCGCACGGGTGGCGTCGTAAACCTGATCGAGGCGATGCACGCGCTCGCGGCACAGTGCTGGGACAAGGCTCCGCACGAAAGCGATCCCGAATTCGCGGAAGCCTTCGTCCACGTCGGCGACATGCTCGGTGTCCACGGGCAGGACATCCACGAGGAATTCGACCGCCAGTCGCTCGATGCGATGCTCGGCGGCGAATGGGTGCGCAAGTGCCGGGAGGTCGACGATCTCCGGGCACGGGCGGCGGCGGCCGATAAGGATCGGGAGTCGACCGAAGGCCTGCCGGCAAGGATCCTGGAGATCCTCGAAGAGCGCCATCGGCGCTACTCGACCGGCACGGGCAGAACGAGCGGGATCCTGGCCCTCGAGGTCGAGAACACCATGCTTCGGATCAGGGCGCTGATGAAGCCCCAGGCCGACTGAGCCGCCTGCCACACAACGACGAGGAACGACGACATGGACATGATGATCAAGGCCATCGCCAGTGCGGGCGAGGACATCGAGCATGCGACACGCCGCGAGCTCGACCGCATCGCCACCCGATCGGACGCGCTCCAGAAGGCGGTGACGGCGGCCCATGACCTGGGATGCGAGGACGGCGACGTGCGGCTGGCGCTCGATCGGCTCGACGACCTCGACGCCAAACGCCAGCGCCGGCAGATCGTGCTGCGCGACGCGGCGCTCGAGGACATCGCACTGCAGGCCCGCAACGGACGCAACGTCACGGGCATGTTCCCATGCACGACGCTGGACGCCCTGCGCGAGACGCTGTCGACCTCCATCGCCCGCATCCGGGCGGTGTCTAACGACGCGGACTACGTGCTGCTGACCGTCGGACACCAGGACATGACGAAGGCGGACATCGCATCGATCAGGCTCCACCCCGACCATCTCGACATCGGCGAGATGCGCTGGGGCCTCGACGAGATCACGGCGGTGTCGCGCCTGGACGGCTTCGGCTTCATCTCCGGCAGCAAGCTCGTGCGGATCGACTGCGACCTCCCCGAGCTGGGCATGACCACGGACGACGTGCGGGATCTGCGTCCGGGCACCAGGCTGGTCACCATGGAGGAGACCAGCGGCGAGAGCGCCGACGGCCGGGAGCGTACCTACCCCGCGGGAACGATCGCGGAAGTGTCGCGCGTCGAGACGCTGCCGATGCCCCAGGGGCTGTCGGTGACCGTCATCATCGGCCCGCAGGACGGCGACGAGGCCATCGTCAACGTCTTCGACGAGGGAGACGCCTGGTTCCCGATCGAACCTGCTGCCACGGCGACGATGCAGCCGGCACCGGACAGGATCGAGGAGGCGTTCGTGCGCGTCTGCGAGGCGCTCGGCGTGCCGGCGACGGCCGGAGCCTATCTCGAGGTGCCACGGATCCTCGCCGCCGCACGCGAGCGGGCATGATCATGACGACACCGACAATGCGAGTCCCCGCACGTCGAACAGGCGGCCTGCGATGAGACTGCCGAAGGAGCACCTCCAGCTCGGCGCCCACTTCATCGTGACCGCCGTATTCATGAGCTCGTGGATGGCCGGCCTGAGCCGACCTGCGATCGTCGCGATCGTAGCCGTGACCGGGGCCGTGTTCCACACGCTCGCCGACACTGCGGTGGATCCGAGCCGCGGCGGCGACAGGCTGACCGGCACGATCATCAGCAACCTGCTCTTCAGCACGATGATGCCCGGAATCCTCGCTGTGATCCTGCCGCCGATCTGAACCCGACCGACCAAGACCGAATGGATACAAAGACATGTTGACATCCTCCCGGCCCTAAAGGGCCGGGATTCCCAAGGTTCACGCGGCAATCTTCCAATCGCCGCGTATTCCCGTAGGACTTTCCTGCTTCCTTCGGAGCCATTCGGCTCCGGTCTTCGCCGGTTGCGAGTCGACCTTGCGACCTCCCCGTCTAACATCAACTCCACAGGCATTCGACCTTTCGGCCAGGATCGCCAGCCCGGCGACCCTTATGTTGACGGCGGCATTGACGTCGCGGTCGTGTACCGCGCTGCACGCGGGACACGTCCAGACCCGGACTTTCAGGTCCAGTTCCTTGAGACGGTGTCCGCAGCACGAGCACTTCTTGGATGAAGGTTCCCACTGCGAGATCCTCACGACCTCACGTCCGTACCACGCCGCCTTGTACTCCAGCTGCCTGAAGAACTCGCCCCAAGCCGCATCGGAGATGGCCTTCGCCAATCTCCGATTCTTCAGCATTCCGGCGATCTTCAGCGTCTCGATGCAGATGACCTGGTTCTCGGCCACCAGCTTAGAGGACAGCTTGTGCATGAAGTCGAGGCGTATTCGCGCGACCTTGGCGTGCACCTTCGCCACCTTCCTCCTGCTCTTCTCCCTGTTCTTCCCGCCCTTGGCCTTACGGGCGTGCCGCTTCTGCTCGCGAGCGAGCTTCGACAGGACCTTCTTCAGCGGCTTGGGCGCATCGACCTTGTTGCCGAGATCGTCCACGACGTAGTGGGTGATGCCGGCATCGAGGCCGATCGCTTCGCGGCCGCCCTCAGCAGCCGTGGTCTCGACCTCGACCTTGAGAGACACCCACCAGCTGCCGTCCGGATCGAGACTGATCGTCATGGCGCTCGGATCGCCCCAGAACGGCTGGGTCCAGACCAGATCAAGCGGATCCTTGGACTTCGCCATCCGGAGGATGCGACCATCCCAGCTGAAAGCCGATGCCGTGAGTTCAGCGGACTGATGGTCACGCTTGTTCATGAAGCGCGGATATCCGACCTTGAGGCCGGCCCGCGTGCGGCACCACTTGAAGAAGCGCTGATACCCGGATTCGAGATGCCGCAGCTTCTGCTGCAGCGGCACACAGCTGACCTCGTTCAGCCAGGTGGACTCAGGATCCTTCTTCCATTCGGTGAGCAGAGCGGACATTTCGTTGTACGACATGCCCTTCCCCTCCTCGCGCCAGCGGCGCGAGCGTTCCACAATCATCCTGTTGACCACCCAACGTTCGCACCCAAAGGTGCGAACAAGAAGAGCCGCCTGCTCCGCAGTCGGATGGAAACGATACCGAAGGCCGCAGATCTGCTTCACAGATCATGTTTTATCGTGTTTTCCCAAAAAGGAAAACGCATTCCTCCTGGCCCTGAAGGGCCGGGTTTCCTGCGAGGATTTCGATGAAAAGCATTATGACCGCCACCCTGCTGATGGCGCTTGCGCCGGCTGCCGCCGCTGCCCGGACACCGTCCGCGGAGGACACCAGGAAGGCCGCGCGCATCGCGGAGAAGGTCGACCAGAACCGCGACGGGCGCGTGACGCGCCAGGAGATGCAGAACTTCGGCATCCGGCACCGGCTCGGCACGCTGATCAACGTGCGGACGTGGAAGAAGGCGGACGTGGACCGCAACGGCTCGCTCTCGATCCCCGAACTGTCGAACTACCTGCTGTACGTGCAGGCGGAACGCGAGGCCGGACGCCGCTAGGACGCATGGACGTCGGCGCTTTTCACTTTACACTCATAATACACTCAAATAGTGAAGCACCATGTCCAAGCGCCTCAACCTCGACATCAGCGACGATCTCCATGCCTATCTGACGGATCTAGCCAGACGCCGGGGTACGACGGTGGCCGACCAGGTCCGCAAGGGGCTGGCGGTGATCAAGGCCGCGGACAGCCATTCAGGCTCCGGACGAAGGCATCTGGGCTTCGTCACCGATCCCTCGCGCCTGGACGTCGAGATAATCGGCATACTGGACTGATCTGCAAGGCGGTACGACAGACCGGAGCAGGCATATCCTGCAACTACGAAGGAACGACACGATTATGCACATCCTGGCTCTTGCGGCATCCGCGCTCCTGGCCGCCCCCGCTCCTGCAATCGACGTCCCATCCGTCCAGCGGGACATCTCGGTGTTCCAGCAGGACTTCCCGATCTCCGACAAGGACGGCGAGACGCAGTACCGCAGCGTCTCCCGGGCTATGTTCGACGCCACGGGCCGGATCCGACAGCCGGATTTCGCGGCCTGCGGTGCCGCCTGCAACTTCGTGATGCTGCACATGGACGAGCGGAGCGGCGTCGAATGGTCGCAGGGTTCGACCATCACGGTCGAGGATCTGACCAGGCCCATCTTCATGGGGCAGAAGGGCCGGATCGACTTCGTCGGCGGCCAGGGTGCGGTAAGGATCGACGACTACAGCTTCGACGGCAGTCTCGCAGAGGCGATGGCAGGCGACACGCCACGTCATACCATGACCGCTACGTTCTCGGGAACCGGCAGGGACTGGACCTACTACAGGACCCGCTCGGCGGACGGTGCCGAGGTCATGCGCCTGGTCATCGTATGGGACGCCGCCGTCCATCCGGCCGCCATCTGAGGGTACAGACGGACGCGAGGAGCATACCGATGAATTCCGACATCGCACGGGCGATCGACATGTCCTCGCGGCTCGTCCTGCACGACAGGTTTCCCAAGCAGGAGACCATCCTCATGCAGATCCGCCCGGATCACGACGACCTGGCGCTGCTGAGCGACGTCGCAGGACACCTCGGATATACCGTCGCCGAGACGACATCCGCCGAGATCCTCCGCCATATCGGCGATACCGGCATGCTCAGCGCCCAGTACTGGGCGGACGATGCGGCGACGGGAGACCCGGACTGGTACCGAGTGTCCATGCTGGACAAGCACGTCCTGGCCATGAGGGTCGGATCGGACCCTTGCGATCAGGAGGCCATGCGACGCCTTGCGCGCTGGGTAGGCGGCGAGGGGACGCTGGTCCTGGTGTTCATGGTCGACGAGATCCCGACCGATATCCGGATGTGGCATACCATGTTGACGGCCCCGGCCGAGGACGCCGCCATCCAGGAGGACGCTTCCGCGGCCGACGCGCTACGCGATCTCTCAGATGCCGCCACCAAGGGGCCATGGAAGGTCTTCCACCTGCTGCACGGCGCCTTCGAGGTGTGCAGGCACGACGACTACGCCACCGGCGGCGTATGCCAGCCACACTCGCGAGCCGATGCGGACTTCGTCGTCGCAGCAGTCAATCATGTCCGGAGGGTTCTGGACCAATGAACGCGTCGAATTCGGCCATCCTCGCCGACATAGACCGGGAGATCGACCTCACGATCGCGATCCTGCGCCGTCACGGCATTCCCGCGAACCGCGATGATGCCGCCTATTTCGTCGCACGGGCGCACGAGAGGCGATCCATGGACGACCTTCTTCGAAAGGCCGCCTCCGGCAAGGACGTCCGCCCGTGGCAGGTCAGCTACCTTCCGAATCTCGTCAGACGCGAGTTCCGCGTCGAGACGCCGGTCCTGCGCGAGGCGATGGACGAGCTGCATGCCGCGATATGTCCTACGCACTCGACGGTCACCGCGCTACGCGCACGGATCCAGGCCCATCCCGCAACGGGCACGATCCGCCTCGCGGATCTGCCCCAGACCGGCCAGCTTCTGAGGAAGCTGCCACATCTCGAACGGGCGGGAATAGAGACGCTCGACGTCTTCGCCACGGAAGCCCACCGGATAGCCCCCGTATGGACGGATGCAGTGCTCAGAGCATTCTCCGTCATGCCCAAGGAAGAACTTCATGACGACGGCCGCTGACGCCACACCCCGCCAATCCCGCCTGGCGACGTTCTTCTTCAGCGTGGTCATGCCCTTCGGATTCCTCGTCCTGATGGCCCTTGGCATCGGCTGGATCGCGGAGCGTCAGGATATCAAGGCCGCCGAGAAGCAGCGTCAGGAGATCGCCGCCGGCGTCGCGCTGACCGCGCGTGGATGCCCGGCGGCGCGCGCCAAGATCCGCGAGATCGCCGCGGACGGTACGTACTCGCGCCGCGAGATCGAGATACTCGACGCCCTGGTGACAGCCGAACAGGCCAGACCGGGCGGGATGGCCGCATGCCGGGCACCCAGCTGGCGCTGGTCGTGGGGAGAGTGGATCGTGTCAGGGGAGTACGCGCAGTGACCACGTCTCCCGAACAGGCCGACCGTTCCGAAAAAGCCGCCATGAAGGACCTGCTGGACACGCTGAACATGAAACCGCCTGCCGAGGAGCTCAACCAGCGTCACGTCATCCTGTCCAAGGGCGCGATCGTGAAGCGCCTGACGGACACGCTGCAGAAGCAGAAACGCGGAAATCCCGTAGTTCTCGCGCGATCTCGGCCCGAGGCGCACGTCCATCGTCGTACCCTGCTGCGTATGATGCGGGGCTCGCCCCTGCGGGCAGCCTGGGCCATAGGCTCGCCTATCGCGCTGGGCGTCATCCAGTGGATGATCCTGGTCTTCATCTTCCTCATTCCGACAGCCGTAAACCCGGCGAACGAGATCAGTCTCCCGAATGGTGGCGCGATCATCGCAGGACTGATCGCAGCGATCGTCACCATCTTCATGACCCATATCTCCATGACCGGTAACTTCACGGATCGCGACACGGCAGCCGTAGAGGCATATGCCCTCGAGGCCCCGCATGTCGTGCTGGCGCTGCTGCAGTCCGGCCGGTCGGCGACGGAACTGGAAAGCGACGTGAGCTTCGTCAACGCGCTGTCTCAGGACCGTCGCAAGGAGACGGCGGACATCAGGCGGCGGACAGTGTCGACCATATGCGCGATCGGCCAGGCGTACGACAAGGCCCGCGCCGATCTGGGCACGGCCGACGCGACGCGGGTCGATGCGGACGCAGCCAGTGCAGTCATGACCACCATCGCCTCGGCCCGACGGGACGTCTCGGGGATGGAAATGGAGATCCGCGAGCGTGACGCGACCGTCGCACTCCCTGTCGCCGAGGAGTTCTCGGTACGAATGGCGCAGCTCGCCAGCGGCACGGCGGCGGTGACGGGCGGCCCGAAGCCAGCCGTTATAGGCAACGCGGTAGCCAGTCGCATCGTCGAGAACGCGCGCAAGGCGCTCGAGATCGACCCGGACATGACCGACGACGCCGGTGCACGTGTCGATGCGCTCGTCGACGAGCATCTGCCATCGCTGCTGAAGCGCCATGCCGATGCTGCGCGACACGCGCGCGTTGAAGACCTGCTGTCGATCAACGCGGACCTCGAGAACGGCATCGAACTGATCCGCCGCAGCGTCGAGGAAGGGCTGTCGCGCATCCGTACGACCAAGGCCGAAGCGCTGCGCACGGAAATCGCGTTCCTGAAATCGCGGCGGGGCGAAAACGATCCGCGCCTCAGCGCAATCCCGGAAGGAAACCGCCATGTCGGCTGAGAAGAGAACCATGGACGACGCCCGCACCGCCAAGAAGGCCGTGCTGGCCCTCTGCGGCGAGATGCCCGGCGTAGGCGCGGTCGGCATCGTCAACTCGGAAGACGGTTCAGGCCCGATCGTGAGCGTGTTCGTCGTGGATGACGAGGTCGGGGAAAAGATTCCGAAGACGATGTCAGGGGTCCCAGTCGTGACCCACCTCGACGATGAGCATGAGCTGTACTGACCGGCTTCCATCGGCCACGCCAGATCAGCAGACAAGTCCCTACAGAGGCAATTAGCAATGACTACCGAATTCGACGCAAGGACGGTTCTCGAGCGCACGCTCGACATGGAGCTGCCGCAGATCGCGGGCTGTCGGCACATCCTCGTCACCGGGGACACGGCCTCGGGCAAGACCACGATGCTGCGGCGGATATTCGACGCACTCGATCCGAACCTGAAGATCCGGCTTCAGTCGGAGGGGCGGGAACTCGAAGACCTGCAGCCGCGGGTGTACGGTCACGGCGAACTCGTGCCGCACATGGCGGGCATCATGCTGGAATACATGAGCACGCTTCAGTGCGACGTACTGGTCGTCAGCGAGATCCATCATTCGGCACGGTACTCCGCCTTCCGGATGACGACCGTGCGCGGACCGTCTCTCATCGCCACCTTCAACGACAGCGCCTATGGGCGGGATGATCCGCAGCTGCTGGACATGCTGCGCGAGGAGGCGACCGACGGTCATGGACCACGGGTGGCTATAGTACGCATGAAGCGCGACCCCGGTGACGGTCAGCGGGTGGTGGATTCCGTCAAGGCAATCTAACTTGATCCCTGGAGAGGTGACGGGTTAGAACTCCGCTGGGCCCGACGAGCCATCGCATCAAGATCGGTCCCCTGCAATGCTTGCACTTCGCGCACGGGATAACTACAACAGGATCACGGCTTAGCGGAAGCCGGCCGCTCGTGCGGTGAATCCTGGAGGACCGCCCCCGAAAACAGGGCGCGGCGATGCGTTTCGCCGTATGATCCCTCGCATCTCCAGGAGTTTTGAGGAAATGGCCTACAATCCCATCATCGCGGCGGCGCGTCGTGCGGCGAAGCAGCTGTCGCGCGAGACAGGTGAGCCGTATCAGGCAACGCTCGACGCCGTCGCCCGACAGGCCGGGCGGAAGAACTGGGACGATTATCTCGGTGCGCCCGTGGCGATCGCGACGGGAACGATCAGTCCCGACGGCATGTACTTCGACGGCACCGAGCACCGCTCCAACACGCGGAACTTCTGGATGGCGGGGCTCGGAACCATGCCGGCGCTGCTGGTACTGCCTCACGCATTCGGACGCGACCCGATGCAGTCGGTACATCTGGTCGGTACGATGGCAGCCTTCTGGCTGGTAGGCCTCATGATTGCATCCATGTTCTTCGACATGCTGGCGCTGCATCCGCAGATCCCGGACGAAGGCAAGAATCAGAAGCGGCAGCGGAACACGGCCGAGGATCTGGCAGGCACCGGCGTAGCGCTGTCGGCGCTCGCTCTCGTGGCTGGCTTCCTTGCCGGGAACGGCACGCACGGCGACATGACGCTCGTAGCGATCCTGGCCTCGATCGGCCTCGCCGCTGGCGGCATCGTTCTGACAGCGTCCGATCGAATCGCCAGCCGAAACGTGGTGCGCATCATGTCCATCATCTCCGTGAATGGATGTCTCGCCGCGGGACTGCTTGCCATCTCAATTCTGATACAGCGCTGAGAAACCTGCTCCCCCCGGTCGTTCATCAGAACGACGGGGGAGCAGAGCGCTGTTCATCATCATGGTAGTCGGCCTGGGTCTTTCCCTGATCGCCGACTTCATGGGCCACGTCAACATAGCCGTGGCGCTTGCGGGAGTCGGTGGTCCGCAACGAAAAGGGCAAGCGCCTGTAAACCATCAGGGCGCAGACCGGCTACAGCACGGTCACCCTGACGTCCCTAGCCGAGCTAGGAATACAAGCACAGGACATATGCCGATAGGAAACGCGTGATGCACGCCGGTCCACGACCGTCAATCAGGAAGGAATCACGATGACCGCCACCGCAGTCACGATCGTCACGTCGCTCAGCAACTATCCCGGACGGGGCAGTCTGGGCATAGGGGCCCTTGCCGAGAAGCTGGAGACGACGGTCAACGAGACCATAGTCAAGCTGGAGAAGCAGGGCCGTGCCGTCGTGAACGTCTCCACTTCAATCGCCGCCAACGATCAGGGCAAGGCCGACAGCATGTCTGCAACCATCCTGCATAGCGGCCCAGCGCAATAGGATCCGCTAGGCGGGACACCATAGGAGATGTCCTATCCTATAACGGATCTTGCAATCCGCTCGCGAAGCGGTAATACCCGACGAGGCGGCATCGTACGCCAAGTCATCCACACGAAGGAAAACCACATGAACACCTCGCATTGACCTGAACGGGTCGACCGCACTGCCTACGGCAGACACGAATACGAATGATACCAACGACAGCCAGAAGCTGTACATCTACGCCCTGATCCGCGCCGACCTCGAGATGCCCGACGGCAAGCTCAGCGCGCAGTCCGGCCACGCCTACACCGACGCTCTCCAGGTCTGCCAGCGGCAGGATCCCGATGCGGCCAAGTCCTATCGGAGCGAGAACGGCATCGGCGGCTCCAAGGTCACCATCAAGTGCAAGAACCTCTCCCAGCTCGAGCGCGCCGCGCGCGAGTGCGCTGAGGCGGGCATCCCGCATGCCGTGGTGACGGATCGGGATCACGTCCTGCTCCCGCACTTCACGGGCGCACCGATCGTGACCGCACTGGGCATCGGCCCGTGCACCAAGGCACAGTGCCGGCACATCACCAAGCGGTTCCAGTCGCTGCAGTGTTCTGCCGTCAGCGTGGCCGTCATGACGCAAGAGGCTCGTCAGGGCCTGCTGGAGAGCATGCGCGGATGCGAGCAGATGCCGGGGCTGACCGTCCTGCAGCACGGGCTCATGGTGCGGGACCACTACCGCGACCTGATGGACCACCTGCGCTACGGAACGCCGCTGCGGTTCGCCTGGCGGCTGCCGGACTGGATCCGCGATCCGCTCCTGCTCGAGGACCTGCCGTCAGACGAGGCCATGGCCGAGTACCATGTCTTCCACGACTGCGGAAAGCCGGCCTGCCGGACCGTGGACGAGGACGGACGCCAGCACTTTCCCGATCATGCAGCGGTCAGCCGCAGGATCTGGATGGAGGCTGGAGGCTCCGAGGACGTGGCAGACCTGATCGGCATGGATATGGACGTCCACCTGCTGAAGGGCGAGGGCGTCGACGCGTTCGCCACGAGGCCGGAGGCGGGTGCGCTTCTGCTCACCGCCCTGTCTGAGGTGCACGCCAACGCCAGCCTGTTCGGCGGGATCGAGAGCGTCGGGTTCAAGATGAAGGCCAAGCACGTCGCCAAGCGCGGCAAGGCCATCATGGCGCGGATCGGCGCGATGGAGGTCCCCATGGCGGCTTGATCAAGCCGGGACGATACGTGCCTCGTGCGCGGACGCGTCCCGTCGCCGGCTTCGATCCGATCATCCGCGCACGTCCCATAGAACACTGGACGTACAACATGGCCGACTTCACCTTCACCGATCGTCTCTCCTGGGTCGCATGGCGCGCCGACTGGCGTGCCCGCTACGCGGAGGCTTCGCAGCTGATCCGCGCAGCCAAGCGGGAGGCCGCCGAACTCCACGTCGCACGTCGCGGCGAAAGCGAGGCCGGACGCCGGCCGATCGACTACCGGATCAGCTCCATCCAGGAGAATCTGCCGTACCTGCGCCGGGCCGCCAACACGCTCATGATCGAGCGCACGGAGGCCACCGCGCACAAGAACGAGATGCTCGCCGAACGCGAACAGCTCGCCGCCTGAAGCCGTCACCCGGAAGCGCCTCGCGCTTCCGGGACCACAATGACGGCGGCGGCAGGGCCGGCGCCGTGGACGAGGAACTCGACCGTGAAAGATATCAGCTACGTCATCGACCCGACGGAAATCGAATGGGAGATGGACTGGTCGGGCAGGAACCCCGACGGAACGCGCAAGTACCCGGACAAGCCCGAGAAGGAGCCGAAGTTCGAGGCCGACGTCGGGCTCGCGCTGATGCTCAACAACGACGTCTTCCACCTCAACTCGTCATGGTGGGAGGACACGTGGCCCAGGGAGGCGCGCGAGGCGACCTACTTCGGCGTCGACTGCAGCGACGTCTTCGCGTGGGGCTGCTCGGACGCCGAGAACCTCGCCTACCGGGACATCGAGACGCTGTACCGCATGTGGCTCCAGGACCGCATCTGGGGACCGGCCGTATGGTGCATGATCAGACGACGCGAGATGCCCCAGCGCCCCGTGGAGAAGCGGATCCGCGAGGCCGGCATCTGGAACCTCGACGAACTTCGCATCAAGCACGGTCTGCGCGACAACCACTACGACGGCGTCTCGACGGTGATCGCACGGCACAAGTACGAAGCGTACTGCGCATGGGAACTGTCCGAAGAGCGCGAGCCGCGCCCCTACGATGCGACCTGGTGGGACGGCTGGAAGCTGTTCGTCGCGGCGAACCCCGACTGGAACGACACCGCCTGGCAGGCCGAGGACGACCGCCGTCGCGAGGAATGGAGACGCGGCAGCGGCCATGCCACAGAGACGGTCGCCGGCGTCGACGAGGATCCGAAGACGGCGGCACGCCGGTTAGCCAACATGCTGGAGACGGTCGCGGAACGGCGCTCCGGCGCACAGGCGGCATCGAACGACTCGGCGCGCACGTTCCTGACGCATGAGGCCGACCGGACCGAGCGCGACGTGCTCGCCCGTCTGCCCGCGCTTCTCGCCGCCATCGCCGGCGGAGCACCATGACATCCCGGCTGCGGCGCCTCCGCTCCGCAGCCCCTCGCCGCATCGAAGGCGGCATCTCGAAAGGACGACTGTGAACACGACGCTCAAGCGCGGCCTATCCCTGGTCGCGGTCTACATCCTCGTGCTGGTCGCATCCGTGCTCACCGGCATGGTGTACACCGGCCAGACCGACATCTCGCAGTGGTCGCAGGACATGCGCAACACCATCGCCGGCGCGCCGTTCGGCGTCGTGTTCTTCATGGTCGTCTTCGGCATCGTATAGAAGCCGGCGACCAACACCGTCATTCGAAAGGACCTCTCATGAACGACCCCAACGTCGAACGCCGCTGGCCGGAGATCCTGGCGCTGATCGAGCCGTACGGACTCGAGGCGCGCTTCGTCCTGGCCGAGGAGGGCGACGTCGACGACGCGATCGAGATCCGCCCGATCGGGGGCGGCGAGGACGACGACCTCGGCGACATCCAGTTCTGCGACGGCGGCTGGTTCTGCGCCAATACGTGGACCACCGCGACCCACGAAGCACGCCGGCAGGGACGACCGCACCGTACCGTGGAGGCGGCGGCCGGCGACCTGCTGGCATATCTGCGCAAGGACGGGATGATCTCGTGAGCGGCACGCTTCCCATGAAGATAGGCTCGTCCCTGCCTACCAGGCGGGAGGGGCTTGCGGCGGTCAGCAAGCTGGACGGACAGCAGCTGGACGACCCGAACAACGTCAGGGCACGACGTCGGGGAAGGCTGTCGAACTGGGGGTTCGGCACGATCATGACGGCACCCATGCCTGCGGGGGTCCTCATCGGTCTCGCCGCCACGGGGACGTCCCAGGGCGCATTCACAGGAGTGCTCTACGGAATGATGGTCATGGTAGTCGGCATGGTGCCTTCGATGGCCTTCGCACAGCACTACTACCGGCGCACCCTGGCTCTTCCAGAAGGGATGGATCAGGGGCGTGTCGAGGCCATGCTTGCGATGCTGATCCACGTCTCCCACGAAGGGCTGCGTCCCGTCGATCGGGCCGCGCTGCAGACGACCATCGATGACGCCTCGGACGTCCTGTCGGCCATGCTGGGCTCGACTCCCCGGGCACTGCTGGAACGCAGCACCGCCGTGGTCGTCCCGCGACGCCTGTCCGACCGTGGGGACCGGCTGGCCGAGCTGGCACCGGCCCTGGTCAAGCAGATGCACGTACCTCACGGAGCGTCGTACCATGCAGTCGTGGACGCGCTGATGCCGATGGTGCAGATCGTCGAGGCGCTCGCCCGTGACTTCGGACTGGACCCCGCGGGATTCGGAGCCGAACCGGTGGAACCAGCCCTGGGACGGGCCGACATGGCGCGGCTGGTGATAGCGGACGATCCGGACTCGCCGGCAGCCGCCGTGCGTCGCCTCGCACAGGAGTGGCTGCAGGGACCGCGCCGCACGTCGGACGACGGCGTGACAGCCGCGGCCGAGACGGCCGCCAGCAAAGACATCGACGAGCTGGAGGCCAAATGGGCCACGGCGCGCGCGCATGCCGTGGCGCAGGATCTCGCAAGGATCGACGAGGAATTCACGATCGGGTGCAGGATGCTGTCCGCGCGACTGTCCTCGGCGATCCATCAGCGAAGCGCCATGCTGCGCGACGATCTCGCGACGGATCGGCGCTACCTCGAGGCGAAGCACGCAGACGCGGTGGACCCGATCGTGGGATCGCTACGGTAAAAGATCGACCCGAGGAAAAAACAGATGACCCCGACCATATGGCTGCTCGGAATGACGGCGCTGCTCGTCCTGACCGCGACGCCGCTTCTGAAGTCCAGGAACGTCCCCTATGAATACCCGCTGTGGCGCAACGTCGCGGCAGGAATCGGGCTGATGACGCTGTCGCCGATGTTTCCGGGTGAAGCGGCGCCGCTGTGGCTGGGGTTCGCCGTCGTCATCCTGGTCGGTCTGACGCCACTGATCGTCGACGGCCTGCTGGACCGTCCAGGCGGAACCGTTCCGAAAGGTTCCGGAGGCGGCACGGGTGGCGGAGCCGAGATGGACTTCGCATCAATGTCGGCGATGACATCGGCCAGCCTGGCCGCGACGACCGCGACGTCGGCTGCCATCATCTAGATCCTGTCGTCGACCGTCACCCGCCGTGCATCCCTGCGGATGACGGCGGGGAGATCGGCTGCCGACCGTCAGACGTGGCAGGACATCGCCTTGGGGTGCTTCGGTGACTGCAGCGTGATCTTCGCGTCGTCCTTGCCGCCCTTGAGCGACCAGCCTTCGGCGACCATAGGCTTGCCGGCTTCCGGCGAGACGATGCGGACCGACCTGTCCTGCGGATCGGTCTTCACGCTGGCGGACAGCCCGTCGGAATAGAACTCGACGAACGCGAGGCTATTGTCGGCGCAGCGGTACTGCTTGCTTGCGGAGATCGACGGCGGAAGCTCGACGGATATGCGGGACGCGGGAGCCTTCTCGACGACGTTCTGGCCTCCGGCGCCCGGCCCGACCTCCGTAGGCTTGGCATCGCAGGCCGCCAGCCCGGAGACGAGGACCGCGGAAATGAGCATGGTACGCAGCGACATGGATCGATTCTCCTCTGCGTCATCAACGCATGACGACGCTTAGCGACTCCTGAACGGATCACGTCCATCCGAAAAACCATCCATCCGCCCAGACCGGGCGGCAATACGGAACGCGAGATATGCAGCCAGACATGCAGCAGGTAATGTCCACGAGCGCGGATGCAGCGATGCACGCCATGGCCACCATCATGTACGTCGGGTCAGTCCTTTCCCTGATGACCGGCGTCCTCCCCATGCTCTGGGGACAGGTCAAGGTGAGGTGGCTCATCACCGCACTCATGTCCTGCGTGATGTTCGGCCTGACGGCGCTGATGATGAACGTCATGGCCGGACCCATGCCCGACGAGAAGCCATCCGCCACGGCCACGCCTCCCGCGCCATCACGCGAGATCGACTGGGCCGCCACGGGACTGCTGCTGCTCGTCGTCGCCGGGGTCATCGCGGCCGTGATGGGCGTCAGGAAGGCGATCCCGCTCGTCAGGCGCAGACGCGAACAGGCGGCGGAACGCGCGCTGGCACGACGGACCGAGCAAGAAGAGAAGGCGAAGGCGCGCCTGCAGGCGAGCGATCCAGCGCAGGTGGCGCTCGCGTTCGCTCCCGACATGGCGGACGACGTCCGCAGGGCGCTGGAACGGATCGCGCTCCTGAAGTCGGTCGGCGACCGGGTGTCGCGTCAGGAGGATGCGGACGCGCTGGTGATGATCGACCGTCGCATGCCGTCGGTCATGGACCTCTACCTCAGGGTGTCCGAGGTCTGCACGCCAGAGGAGCGGACGGCGGCCGCACGGACCGCGCTGGGCTCGATCGTCAACATCGGACAGCTGGCAGAGGACACACGTCAGCGGATCGCGCGCGATCTGCGGAGCGACCTCGACACCGAGTCGCGCTACATCTCCTCACGCACCGGCCGCGCCTACGGGCTGGGCCTCGACTGAAACGAAGGACACCGCACATGCCCGAACCCGTCATCGACGTACCCGGCGACATCTCCGCCCGCCCGCATAACTGGCTCGAGCAGGAATGCCGGAACCTCTATCGATTCCTCGACGACTGCTGGACCGGAACCGGCGGACACATGACCGAAGGGACGGCGTCCCACGACTACTATCTCTGGCGCGAGCGGGCCGTCGAGATGACGCGTCAGGCACATGCCTACGGACGATCGGAGCACATCCGCAAGACGCTGGCCGGCGACCCGGCACGATCGCTTGGACCAGGCGTGGGCGACTATCTCAGGGCGATGTGCCGCGAAGGCTACGTGTTCGATCCCGAACACGCACGCAGGCTGGCCGAGCTTCTGGCCCTCCGGACTCCTCCGGCTGGCTGACGAGATCCGCGAGACGTCCACGACACCCTATGGAGAACGCCATGAACGCCGACCCGCTTCGCATGAGCCGGATGACGGAGCGTCGCGAGGCGGTCGAGACGATCGTGGAGCGGCACATGGCGCACTGGGGCATACCGGCGCACGACGTGAACGTGACCTGGAACCGCAACGGCTCGAGCGTCCCGATCGTCTCCAGCAGCGGGACCTCCGGCGAGATGCGCAACGTCCCGTTCGACCATGACGGAATGCCCGACGCCGAGGGCAGGGAGGCAATCGCGGCCGTCTGCTTCCGGACGATCCGACGGCATCTGCGCCAGCGGAGCCTGCGGAACGCCGGATACGGCGAGGACGCCGTCCCCGCGTGGTCGATCGCGGCCGACCCGATGACGCTGTCCTGCCTGCGCCACTACGGCGTGCGCGTGGCGGAGACGGCGTCGAGCTTCGGCGACCTCACGCAGGCGATCCGAAAGGCTGGCCTGACCATTACCGGCGTGAGCGTCGACGACGGCCTCCTGCGCCTGGGCGAGCTCGGCATCCCCGATGCCACGTGGTCGATCACGGACTACGCCCGGATGCAGGTCCACGTGCACCTGCCGGTGCCGGACACCATGCTGGTCGCGATAGACGCCGCCCGGCCTTCGCTCGAGGAGATCGTGCTGCTGCCGTTCCCGGTACCGGACCGCCGGATCCGACGCGTGCGCCGAGGAAACGACGGGGGCATCGTCCTCGACCTCGGGCGTCGCCTCGCGACGCTCGCCCCCGTACCGGACGGCATCGACACCGGGTGGCTCAGGGTTTCCCAGTGCCAGATCCACGACATCCCGTTCTAGAGAGGAAAAGAGATGCGCCAGATCGCCCGACGGCTGATGCACGACCATGCGCTCAGGATGCTGCCCATGCTGATGGGCGCGGCGATGTTCGGGATCCTCGCGGCGGCGATGCAGACGGGAGGGTAGGGGCGACAATCGGCGCTCGTCTGCATGTCGCGGACGATACACGGAACGAGCCATCGCACCGTCGCTGGCGATTACAGATGGTCGTAGCGGGAAACGGCGATGTCGCGGAAAACCGCGCGCCGTCAGGCATGGCACGGTGCTTGCTATCATGGAGGCCTCACCAGAAAAAGGGCCCTAACGATGCGCACCAAGATCCTTCTCGCCGTCTCCGCCGCCGCAATGGCGCTATCCGCCACCAGCGCGAACGCCGCTGCCAACCTGACCAGCGCGACCGTCACCGGTCTGAACGCAAGCGGCGCGGCTTCCGGCACCGTGTGGACCACGAACGCCAACAACAGCTTCTACACGCTGTTCATCCAGCAGCCCTTCGGCAGCGTGATCAACAGCGGCAAGACCATCAACGATCCGACGACGAGCGGCCTGAACAGCTTCACGATCGCGGGCGAGGGCTACTATCCCGGCCAGGTCGGCGATTCGGACCCCGCCTACAGGCTCACGCTCGGCTTCGCCGACGGCGCAACGATCTCGGGCGTCTACAACAAGGACTTCAGCACCGCGCTGAACACGACCAGCTCGACGGTCGGCGGCACGCAGTACACCTTCGGCGGCTTCTCCTGGAACCGCATCCTGGCCGACAACGTCAGCGCTAACAGCCCGGTCTCGGGTGGCGATCGATCCGACTATGCCGGACAGTTCTCGTTCTCGACCAGCGCCGTTCCCGAGCCGGGCACGTGGGCAATGATGCTTGCAGGCTTCGGCATGATCGGCCTCGGCATGCGGTCGCGTCGCAGCGGCTTCGGATCCGCCGCCGTCGCCTGAAGACGCCAGATGGCATGAAACGTGAGGGCCGCCGATCGCGAGATCGGCGGCCCTTCGTCGTCGACGTCCCGCACCTCGCCGTGCTCCGAGGAGAATCGGGGGACGGAGGGGATTTTTCATGACCGACGCCTCGAAAACACGGTTTCAGGATGACATCTGCTATCCCGGGCGGCTACGATACGGTCTCGACCCATATACAGGCCACGATATGCCCCGGCTAGGCGCGCTCCGTCCCTACTCCCTGCTCCTGCTCGTACCGCTATGGATGGCGGGAGGCATGGCCATGCATTCGGGCTACCGGCTGCTGGGTCTCGTCGCGATGACCGTCATGCTCGTGGTGGTGCTCGACAGTGCGACCGACGACGTCCGGCGCAGGTGGCCCTTCAGCCGATCGGTGATGCTGGCCACCGGCATCACGACTACGATGACCGTGACGATGGCCGCCTCCGGCTACATCCCGGGGTAGATCGGACCCGTCAGGCCACCATGATGCGCAGGACCACGCACGAGGAGGAAAAGATGGGCGAGATCGTCAGCTTCCGGCGCAGGATGCCGGTATCCCAGGAACCCGACACGTCGATGTCGAGAATGCGCGAGCGCATGCGGCGCGCCGACGTCGAGGACGGGCTGCGCCGGCTCGTAGAGAACGCCGCGGGCGCGGTTCCCGGACTCTCGCTCCGACTGACCAGAGACGCCTGCGGGCTGCTCGCCATCGTCGCGTCGCTGAACGGCGGACCGGCCCGCATCGTCGGACCGACCTACGCCGAGGACCGGCTGGACGACTTCGCCGGCGTGGTCCGGGCTGGCCTTTCGGGCTGGATCAGGCCGCTGTCCGCACGCCTGGGACTGCATGTCGCCTGAAATCGGATTGACCTTCGCGGACTCCTGAAGCATCGTCGCATCAGGGCCGCCGGAGCCGGCCTGCCGTCCGCAGGCTGCGGACCCCGGATGGGGAGCTCCATGGAACACGACACGATCACGTCGACCTTCGGATAGTCCGGTCGGCGCGTGGGAGCGGACGCCATGCACCCGACCTGAGATCGGAAGGAAGACCCATGCCCGTGAAGCATCACGTCGCGCTCGACCGTGCGCGCAAGACCGCCAAGACCCTCGCACGCGACGGCGGCATCACCCATCAGCAGGCTCTCGACAGGATCGCCCAGGAGGCCGGGTTCCGGCACTGGAACGACATGGCCGGCGCCGATCCTGCGCCGCCCGTAGCGACGCTGCTCCTGACGGGACCGACACCCGCGGAAGAGACTGCTTCGAACGGATATGGCCCCGCCAAGCTGTTCTTCGAACTGGACCAGTTCGAGTACCTTCGACCGCCCGTGTCGCCCACCTCGCCGACGCTCGCGGAGGTGGAGGCGCAGACGCGCAGCCTCATGGCCGCGGCGTCGGGACGCAAGGGCCTGAAGCTCGGCGACTGGGTAAGCCAGATCATGCGCGATGCCGCAGCCCGGGCCAGACCGCGTGCGGACGAGCCCTACCGCCACTCGATCCGGTCGATACCGGCCGACGCTCGGATGATCGCCGAGGCGCTGGATCCGGACGGTGCCCCGCATGACGGCGAGACGCTGACAGTCCGCTGTCCGCTCCACGACGACGCCAGCGGCTCGCTGAGGATCACGGGAACGGGACAGGGCATCCGCATGAGGTGCATGGCCGGATGCTCCCATTCGGACCTGCAGGACAGGCTCATCTCCCGTCTCGGCGAGGATTCGGCGGCCGCGATCGCCTTCATGGCCGACAACGACCGCAGCCGGGTGATCGGCGGCCATGCGTTCGGACGCGACGGCGTCGGGGGAGCGGGTGGAGCCTACACCCTCTCCAACGGCCGACGGCACGAGCTGAACGTGCTGGCGACGCGCATGCTGGTCGACGGCTATCCCGTCTGGACCGACGGCCACGTGCCGCGCGCCACCGCGACGCTGGAGCGGACGCTGCGGACGGCGATCGCCGGGCGCTACCGCATCGAGGTCACGGCTCCAGAGGACCGCGCGAAGGGACTGTGGCGCTTCGAGGTCCACGCCGGCCATGACGGCGACTACCGCATCCTCCTCACCGTACGACAGGGCCATCAGATCGGGGTCAACGCGAGTCACTCGGGGCGGTTCTCGGTGGACGCGGCCGAGACCTATGCCAAGGCGCGACAGGCCGTGGATCGCGCGGTGGCGCTCACCCGCAGCTTCGATACGCTCGACCCGGTCGAGGCGACGGAGGTAAAGATCCAGCACGAGCGCGAGGTCGCACGCAACGCACGGCTGAGAGGCACCGTGAACGGCTGGGGCTGGTGGGCAGGCCCCAATCCCGACGAGATGACCTTCGGCGGCCCCTACAAGACGAAGGCCGAGGCGATCAGCAACGGCAACGGCAGCTGCACGGAGGAGGGCGAGCACTTCTACGTCGTCCAGGCGCGCACGTCGGAGCCCGACGACGAGGGATGGACGACGTTCCACGAGACCCGCGGCCTGAAGCGGTGCAGGTGCGTCTGACGGCCAGCCCCGAACGATTCAGGAGAACGAAAAATGACATACGGCCAGGAAGAGGCGATGGACGTGATCGAGATGGTCCGCGAGGGCGACGTCGAGGACGTCGCCCTGATCCTCGAGGCGCTGCTCCAGCGTCTCGGAGGGATGAGGTCCGGGGAACTGGAGACGATCGCCTCGCTGATGCGCCAGCGCGGCGAGTTCGGCGGCCTGGCGGTCGACGCGATGACGGACGTCATGCTGTCGCTGTAGAGAAACGGCCTGAGGCTAGACACGACGCATCATCCCACGGGAGAAAAAAGATGACCAATACGCTGAAGGGGGTGTCGCTCGACACCTTCGCCGAAGGCCTGCATCCGCTCCCGATCGGTATCATGGACGACCCTTACGCAAGGACGGACCTGAGGACGCTGCTCGACGCCGGGACGGTCGCTGGCCTCGACGAGCGATACGGGTCGCGGCTGTCGTCGGACCAGATCCGCAAGCTGCGCCGATCCTATCTAGGCGATCTCGGCTTCGAGACCGTCTGCCGCATCCGCGCGAGCTCCATGTTCGCCATGTCGAGCAGCATGGAGGAGCTGTTCGAGGAGGATCCGAGGCACGCCATGTTCGACCGCATCCGCTCGTCGATGTGGCACTGGGGGGCGGCGCGTCCGGCGTGGAACGACTACGTCGTCGCCTACGAGGGCCTGCGCCGGTTCTCCGTCGACCTGCCCGGGTTCGAGGCGCGCATCACCTGGACGAACACGCACTGCGACGGCAACCAGTCGGACCACTGCGACACCTGGCTCGACGGCCACTTCGCCTATCTGATCCACTACCGCGGCGTCCATGTGATGACGCTGGGATTCTCGCTCTCGGGAGAGGGTCGGCTTCTCGTCCAGCAGGTGCAGCTCGCCTCGCCGCGCGGCAACCGCTGGCTCTTCCGCATTCCCGGCAACCGGATGGAATTCGCCGTCGACCTGTTCCGACAGGCATTCCCCTCCCACGAGATACTGGTCGTCGACGGCGTCGACCTCGCGCGGCGCAACATCGCAGGCTACGCGCGGACGCTGAAGAAGGTGCAGGACAGGGTCGGGACGCTGCGATCGCGCCACGACCGTGACGAGGCGTCGGAGGATGCGCGCATGCGGTTCAACTGCGCGGTGCTCGAGCAGCAGCAGCTCGCCGAGCAGATCCGCAGGCTCGAGGACGACACGCCGCGCCTGGCCGCCCTCTACGGGGACTGCGGCCGCTACAGGCGTCTGCCCCCGGAGACGATCAACCGGCTGCAGCACTATCCGCTGGCCGCCTGAACGCTCTGATCCCGATACCCGAGGAGACACACTCATGATGACGTCATCCACGTCGGACGAAATACAGGCAGAGCTCATGCGCAGGGCGGGGCCGGCCTTCATCTTCGATCCGTCGGTCCTGTTCAGGGATGTTCTCGTCTCGCTCACGCCGGAGGAGGCATCGGTCGAACTCAGTCGCTTCGTCAGGAAGTGCGACACCAGCCCTTCGGAACACGGGTGGATCGTACGGTCAATGCACCTGGACGACCAGACTCTCGCCCTGCG
>Ga0308158_10000868_pt1 | contig 38638 bp, 43 predicted proteins | sample PhyBR2_FD_201038 | JGI IMG/M metagenome (GOLD analysis project Ga0308158, IMG submission 201038) | Phyllosphere microbial communities from UC Gill Tract Community Farm, Albany, California, United States - DLSLB.R2 | ecosystem: Host-associated > Plants > Phyllosphere > Unclassified | place: USA... | reverse complement strand
GCTTCGTCAGGATTTTTAAGCCACTTCAGCACTGCCACTCTGGTCGGGTTGGACAGTAACTTCAGGGCATTTTCGGGGGACATGCCGCCTCACAGAATATCAGGATTGAAAAACAGGATAGTCAGTATAGCCTTTCTCAGTGCCGCCATACAGGGAGGCGTGATCGACCTCATTCAGCGGATAGCCTGATTTAATGCGCGCAGGCAGGTCAGGATTGGCGATAAACGAGCGGCCAAAACCAAACAGATCGCCCCAGCCTTTTTCCAGCACATGCTGTGCTTTTTCAGCCGTGTAACGACCCGAATAGATGATCGGAGATCGGAATGTTTCCCGCAGTGCGACGCGGAAACTTTCTGGCATGTCCGGGCTATTATCCCAGTCGGCTTCGGCAATAGAGAGATAGCCGACTCCCAGCGCATTCAGCATCTGCGCAGCGCGGATGTAGGTCGTATGGGGATCGCTTTCAACCAGTCCAAGATAGACGCGCTCTTCGTCAGTGCTTGAAAACAGTGGCGCAAATCTGACGCCAACACGATGGCTGCCAAATACCGAGCTGACCGCCTCAACGACTTCACGCAGGAAGCGCAGACGATTCTCCGCTGAACCACCATATTCATCCGTACGGAAGTTAGTGTGCTCTGAAATAAACTGGTTAATCAGATAACCGTTGGCGGAATGCAGTTCCACGCCGTCAAAACCGGCCGCTTTGGCATTCTCAGCCGCACGACGGTAAAGTGCCACAATCTCTTTAACTTCCGCTGTGGTCAGTGCCCGTGGCTCGCTGGGTGCAGTTAATATCCCCGCCCCTGGCCCTGTCTCAATAAAGACCCGGACGTTGTCGGCTGCAATAGCTGAAGGCGCCACCGGGGGCTGCTTCTCTGGCTGAAGTTCATTATGTGATACGCGGCCAACATGCCAGAGCTGGCAGAAAAGGGTGGCGCCTTCCTGATGAACCGCTTCTGTGACCTTTTTCCAGCCCGCGATCTGCGCGTCGCTGTGGATCCCCGGCGTCCATGCATAGCCCTGTCCACGGGGCTCAATCTGGGTGCCTTCGGTGACCATCAGTCCCGCACTGGCGCGCTGGCGGTAATACTCCACCATCATCTCGCCGGGAATGTTGCCCGGCTGCTCACTGCGGCAACGCGTCAGCGGCGGCAGTACAATGCGGTTACGAAGCGTGAGATCGCCCAGGTTCAGCGGGGTAAAAAGTGACGGCATAACAAAAAGTCCTCTGATGTGTGAAGGGCGACATTATATTTACACATTTAAATTTGTAAATGTGTAATCTGTGCTTTTTGTTCCGGGACTGTTTATTATGGGGGGATCCTGCAGACATCGCACTCAGGCCAGCTGCAGGATCATCAGGACATTATGAAGCGTATTTTTCAGTGAAGGCCTGCCATTGCTGGCGATAGATATCCATCTGTTTCAACGCACCATCAATAGACGATTGCGCAGCGTTGCCGGGGTTGGGCGTTGCACTGATTATTGCCGCAAAGGCACTGAATACAGCGTCTGTATTACCACCTGAATTCATGGCTGCCATCATGCTGTTCAGCTCAACCTGAGGCCGTGCGGTGCCGCTTTCAAACTTGTTGAGATTATCACGCGCACTCTCCTGCATGTGGCGAGTGCCATAACGCATAGCTAACGTCAGCGTATCCTGAGCGCCCGATAACATCGCACTGTTACGAATAGCCACTTTGACGTTTATCATCTGATCAGCGATGCCCGTTGCCTGTTTCTGGTTATCTCCGGAGACATATTTTTCAATCAGTTTATGGAGCTTAGACTGCGTCAGGGTCAGCGCCATGGCTTCAGCGGTATCGCTGTTATCGTACTGACCACGCCCCGCCTGACCTTCAACCAGCACCTGATGTAAGGCAGCAGCAAAGTCATCCATCGTGCTCTGCGTTTTGTCAGCGGTCATACTCAGGAGTGGACTCAGTGTGCTGGCATCTGAGCTGGTGTTGGGGTCGTTGAACAAGGCATACGCGAGGTTAATGGACGGCCCCTGGCCGGATGACTTTAACTCTGCCAGTGCCTTCAGATTTTTTTCCTGCTGCTCTGCCGCAATGGGCTCATCGCGGGCGTGTAAAAGCCGTGCTCTTGCCTCCGGGGAGATTACCACCACACTGGCCGGTAACTCTTTAGCGGTGATACTTTCTTTAATGCTGTCCGATGCTGTATTTGGTGTGATGAGCGTGGTTGAATATCCTCTTGCCACGTCTGTGCTAATGCCACTGATTAACCCCATAATGCCCTCTACGGTTTGTCTGGTTGAACAATTAATCGGCAGGATGTAACTCATCTTTACAGGCATATATTCAATCCGTGAGTGAGGCGACTTATTTGAGGTTTAACTATCAGCGCTATTACGACGGGACTTTACTTCACCATCTGTTCAGAATTATTAAGTTGAACCTTCAGCGGGTCAGCGCAACCAGACAGGGAATCTTCAGAGGAAACGTTGTGATCACTACACTTTCTTTAGACGCGCTTGGGCCACGCATTTGTATTATGGGGCCGTCTAACAGCGGGAAATCTACTCTGGCTGCTGCTATTTCTCGCAAAACAGCCTTGCCTGCCGTTCATCTGGATCAGCTTCACCATACTCCGGGCACTCAATGGATTCCCAGAGCACCGGCTGAGTTTATGCGTTTACACGCTGACGCGGTGAGTCAGGAAAAATGGGTGATGGATGGGAATTACACAAAATGTATTGAAGAACGTCTCGCGCGCGCCACAGGATTCATTCTTCTGGATGTAAAAGTACCTGTGGCGCTAATTCGGTATATTCGCAGATGTTATTCCTCCACACCACGCGTTGGAGGCCTGAAGATGAGCAGAGAGCATGTGACCCTGGAGATGCTGAAATATATTATCCTTACTGCGCCGAAGAATCGGAAGCGTCATAAGACGCTTTATGACCAGGTCAGACTGCCAAAACTTCGGCTAAATTCTTCAGGTGATTTTCAGGCCTGTCTGGAATACTGGGGCTTATAATTAAAAAGTGACTGTCCAGCCCCGCTTCTGTTAATCAACAGGCATCAGGCTCGTCAAAAGCGCGTTCAGCGATTCACCTGGCCCGGTTAGCTACGGCTGAATACCAGTTTCAGGCCTGCCAGCGCAAAGCAGCAGGCTAACAGAGCATCGAGTCCGCGACGAATGCGTCGGTAAAAGGCGCCCATGACAGAGGTTGAGAACAGCAGAGCATAACCGCCGAAGACCAGGACGCAAATGGCTGCACAACCGCAGAGGATTATCGGCAGTGTTGAGGCACTCCCATCCGGCCTCAGCGCAAATGACATAATCGCCACCCAGGTAAGAATCGCTTTGGGATTGCCGATATGCATCAGAATGCCCTGACGATACAATCTGCCATAAGCGACCCGCTCATCGCTGGCGGTAAAGTCACCGGTTTCCGTCCGCCGCAAAGCCGATTTACCCGCTTTATACGCCAGCCAGAGCAGATATAACCCGCCGCCAATTTTCAACGCAATCAGCAACTGTGCGAAGGTTGCCAGCACGGTCAGTACACCGCAGGCGGCCAGCAGCGCCCAGATCATCGACCCACTCACGACTCCCGCCGCCAGCGCCAGTGCAGCACCTCTGCCCTTTTTCATTGCCGTGCCCATAATGGCCATATTGCTTGGCCCGGGACTCGCCGTAGCGACAAGATAAGTGGTGAAGATCAGGACTAACTCGTGCGAAAGCGCCATCATTGCCTCGGTGATGAGTGGTTATCCATCTGTTATATCGGTCGTCGTATGAATTTACAATTCATTCACACGCTGCCGCTCAGCTTCCAAAGAATGTTCGCTAAAGCATGCGCACGTTAACTTTCAGGCAGTGCCAGTCAGGGATGATTGCGATCATCCAGACGCAACTGCATAAATGTCAGATCCAGCCAGCGCCCAAATTTATTGCCGACTTCTTTCATGGTGCCCGCCTCAGTGAAGCCCAGCTTTTTATGCAGCGTGATTGACGCTCTGTTTTCCGATTCAATACCCGCCACCATCACGTGCTTTTTGCTCTTACAGGCAAGTTGAATTAACGTCCGCATCAGGGCATCACCTATGCCTTGTCCCCGCGCGTTTTTATGAACGTAAACAGAATGCTCAACGGTGTGACGATATCCATCCCAGGGCCGCCAGTCACCGTATGAAGCATATCCCAGCACGCTATCATCATTGTTCGCTGCCACTATCACAGGAAAACCCGCCTGCTGACGACTGTGTATCCATTCGATACGATTAGCGACATCTACCCTGCTTTCATTCCAGATGGCCGTGGTGTTAAGCACCGCATCGTTGTAAATCTCAGCAATCACATCAGCATCACTTTCAATAGCCGCACGAATAATCATGGTAGACACCCCTTTGCTCACTCACTAAAGTAGATGAATTGTACACAATGATAGTTATCTATTATGTTAGATGAAATGTCCAGTAAAGAAGATAACCTGAATATCCGGATCGGATTAAAGGTTAAAGAGGAAAGAGAAAAACGCGGCTGGTCACTGACTGAACTGGCAGGTCACTCCGGTGTATCGCGGGCGATGATCCACAAAATCGAGCGTGGAGAGAGCAGCCCGACGGCAGTTCTGTTAGCCCGGCTATCGGGCTCTTTTGACATGAGCATCTCGCAGCTTCTGGCCCAGACAGAAGTTCAGACAGGCACGCTGGTCAGGCACGAAAATCAGCCGGTATGGCAGGATCCTGAGACCGGCTATTTGCGTCGGCACGTTTCACCGGGTGAGATGCCGGTCGATCTGGTCAGTGTCGAACTGCCGGCCAATACCGCTGTGCCGATGCCAGCTATCTCCTATATTTCAAGACGTCAGCTGATATGGGTATTGGAAGGGTCATTGACGTTCGAAGCGGGGTCGAGCACTTATGAAATGGCGGCTGGAGACTGTCTTGAACTGGGCGATCCAGCTGATTGTGTCTTCAGAAATAACACCAGCAAGGCATGTCGATACGCTGTGATCGTCCTGCGGCCAGTCTGAGTCTGATCCGTTTAGTGGCAGAAATCCATCCGCGATGATGGATTTATAACGCGCTGTTTCTGAAAGCATTATCGCTATAGCACTGTTTAGCCAGGGTTATTTAACGATTATTCCCGGCATAGATATCAGGCAGGGTAATCGTCCAGATAAAGGATGGATAGCCTTCTGGTCTGATTTTTCCTTATCGGTACTGATGAGATATGAGCTATTTCGCCATTCAAATACTGTATTCATCTTCACCCCTCTCCCTGATGATTTATTCATAACATCAGCCGTCAGGTTAGCCTGATCATGCAGTGACATCACTTATCTCATATCAGATATACCCTGTCTCCGTAGGCAGAATATCGGCGTGAAACATTTTTTTGAAGATGCGGATGGCGGGCAAAGTGAAGGTGATAAAGATGGGTGATGGCGTTTTTTATGCTGACACTCATCTTTGTGCAAACCCACGTCTGGCACAGGGATGAAAACTCAGTCCGGCTTTTGATCTCTCTACAATCAAATCGCCAGCCGGACTAAGCCTGCTCAGGAAACGTTTATTTCCCCAGAATCTCTCTGCGGACAATCTCTGCGCCCGCACTTAACGCGTGAAGTTTGCCATTCGCAACCTGACGCGGCAGCGGGATCATCCCGCAGTTGGTTGAAGGATAGAGATTTCCAGCATCCACAAACTGCAGCGCTTTGCGCAGCGTCTCAGCCACGGCTTCAGGCGTCTCAATCTCATGGGTTGCCACATCGATAGCACCGACCATGACTTTTTTACCGCGAATCAGCTCGATCAGGTCCATCGGAACGCGCGAGTTCTGACACTCCAGTGAAACGATATCGATAGCCGAACGCTGTAGCTTCGGGAAGACTTCTTCATACTGACGCCACTCGGTACCCAGCGTCTTCTTCCAGTCGGTATTCGCTTTAATGCCGTAGCCATAGCAGATGTGAACGGCGGTTTCGCACTTCAGACCTTCAATGGCACGCTCTAACGCAGCGATACCCCAGTCATTCACTTCATCAAAAAAGACGTTAAACGCAGGCTCATCAAACTGAATAATATCCACACCGGCTGCTTCTAACTCTTTAGCTTCCTGATTCAGGATTTTGGCGAATTCCCAGGCCAGCTTTTCGCGACTTTTGTAGTGATTGTCATAAAGGGTATCGATCATGGTCATCGGACCCGGCAGCGCCCACTTAATAGGACGATCGGTCAGCTTACGCAGGATTTTCGCATCTTCAACAAACACGGGCTTCTGACGTGAGACTTCACCCACCACGGTCGGGACGCTTGCGTCGTAACGATTACGGATGCGAACCACTTCGCGCTTTTCAAAATCTACGCCGCTGAGGTGTTCAATAAAGGTCGTCACGAAGTGCTGACGGGTCTGCTCGCCATCACTGACGATATCAATACCGGCCCGAACCTGATCGTCCAGACACAGACGCAGCGCATCTCTTTTGCCGTCAACTAACTCATCATCCTGTAATTTCCAGGGTGACCAGAGCACTTCTGGCTGCGCAATCCAGGAAGGTTTAGGCAGGCTGCCAGCAGTGGATGTCGGTAATAAGGTTTTCATAGCAGGTGACCTTCTGGTTTTAATTAATCAAAGAACGAATTCAGCAGACCATTGCGCGAGAAGTGTCTGATTAGGCTTAATGAAATGCGCCTCAGTAAACCTGCCCTGCTCGACGGCCAGCCGGCTGCGCTCTTCGCGATCATAAACAATGCGGGTTAACGAATAATCCTGATGCTGCAGCGTGGGCTGGTAGCACTGTCCGGCTGCAGAATTCGCGTTATAAATTTCAGGACGATAGATTTTCTGGAAGGTTTCCATCGTACTGATGGTGCTAATCAGCTCAAGGTTGGTGTAATCACTGAGCAGATCGCCGTGGAAATAGAAGGCCAGAGGCGCGACACTGCCCTGCGGCATAAAGAAACGCACTTTCAGGCCCATTTTTCCGAAGTAAAAGTCAGTCAGGGAAGGCTCATCCTGCTGATACTCGATGCCCAGTACCGGATGCTGATTACCGGTGCGCACGTAGGTGTTTTTGCTCGATACGCTCAGGCAGATAACCGGGGATTTACTGAAGCTCTCTTTATAGGCCGCTGAGTTAACGAAGCTTTTGAAAATGTTACCGTGCAGCTGACCAAAATCATCCGGCAGACTGAAGGCTGTCTGGCCTTTATTGTGCTCTGCCAGTACGACACTGAAATCATAATCACGCACGTAAGATGAGAAGTTATTACCAACAATCCCTTCAATGCGTTGACCCGTTTTATGATCCACGATATGGGTTTTTAAGATTTCAATCGCAGGGAACAATTCGTCGTTACTTTCGGGACGAAGATTCAGCTCAGCAGAAATAATCTCAAGTTCAACAGAATAGCGATCGCTTTTTGGATTGTCCCAGTGCGCAAGCGCATTAAAACGGTTGTCGATCATCGCCAGTGCGTTATGGAGGTTTTCCTGTCGTTTTTCGCCGCGCGCTAAATTAGCGAAGTTAGTCGTCGCCCGCGTATTTTTCGAAGGGTTATAGTTTTCGTCGAAACGAATGCGCTTGAGGGTAAAGGCTAAGTTGTTCATCGCTATCGGGTATCCTGGTCGCTGATATGAAGGGTTGCGTTAAGGGTTTATCCAGCGTTGCTATCCCTTTACACACATTCATATGACTCAAAGTTATTAACAATTCTTACTTTATGCCTCAACAATGAGTTGAAAAAAAGTGATTAAATTTCAACGAACATGAAGGAAATTCATGTTGGATGTGCGGAATGGTTTTTTTTTCATGAGCCGAGCGATTATTAAAACACCAGCTGTTAAATTCGTGTGTGAAACGCCTCGCAGCAGGGAGATCCTGCTGACCACGACAGCAAGACGTCATGGAGTAACAGACGAGATCATGAGTTTAATCTGTCTTTATGCCGCTGAAGATAGCGTTCTTTGACAGAATTTTTGCAAAGCACACTGCGTCCTGGCGATTGATGTAAGGACCATAATTCTCAATACGCTCATAACCCTTTCTCTGATAGAAATTTACTGCTTTAAGGTTAACAGATCGCGTTTCAAGCCAGATTTGGCTATACCCCATATTCAGGGCTGATTTTTCCAGGAAAGAGAGTAACGCATTACCAATCCCCGGCACGCTACGATCTGAAAACATTCTTTTGAGTTCAGCAATATCCCCGGCTAACGGTCTGATTGCTCCGCACCCTACTGCCTCGCCCCTGTGGTTTCGGGCGAGTACCCAGAGCGATCTCTCCTCCTCCAAAGAGTCCATGGTGAAGTTACTTTTGCCATCATCACCCGTAATCGCCGCGAGTTCTGCTGACAGTTTGCTTATCAGAAGCTGGGATGCTGCTGAACGAGGATCTGCTTTTTCTACTGTTATCATGCTCATACCCTTTCTTATGACGACGGTCAGGATAAAAGCAGATGAAGCAAAATGCATCTACCGCACTCTCTACCTATTCCTGACCCGCCCGTAATGACGGCTAACCCCGCACTTCGCATCTATAATTCAGTGGCTCAGACCCATGCACTCACTCTGGCGAGCCGTTTAACAGAGTAGGGGTATCTGGACTTCGCAGTGTTAGCGATATTCAATCCCGGGATGATGCCTGCGGGGTTAAGACGCTCATCATTTACAAAAATCTAAGGAAGCCTCATGATCTTTTCTCTTAAAAATCAGGTTGCGCTGGTTACCGGTGCCAGCTCGGGTCTTGGCTATGCCTGCGCAGAAGCACTCGCTAAAGAAGGAGCCAGTGTGGTGGTCAACTACCACAGCCAGGCGGAACCCGCCGAAGAACTGGTTGAAAAAATCTGTGCAGACGGTGGCCGTGCCATCGCAGTGAAAGGAGATGTATCAAAAGAGACTGACGTAGAAAATCTTTTCGCCCGGGCCCTGGCTGAATTTGGCAGACTGGATATCCTGGTAGCGAACTCAGGGCTTCAGAAAGATGCCGCCTCCATCGATATGACGCTGGAGGACTGGAATACCGTTATTAACGTGAATCTGACCGGACAATTCCTCTGCGCGCGTGCTGCGTTGCGTCAGTTCCGCAGTCAGGAGCATCGACCGGAACTCAGCAGAGCCGTGGGTAAGATTATTCATATGAGCTCGGTTCATCAGCTCATCCCGTGGGCCGGACACGTCAACTATGCGGCGTCAAAAGGCGGCGTCGATTTGCTGATGAAAAGTCTGGCTCAGGAGGTGGGTGAAGATCGGATCCGTGTTAATGCTGTGGCACCTGGCGCTATTGCAACTGCCATCAATAAGGAAAGCACCTCGGGCGAGGCAGGCAAAGAACTGTTAAGGCTCATCCCTTACGGGCGCATCGGTGCGGCTGAAGACGTGGCGAATGCCGTCGTCTGGCTTGCCAGCGATCTCTCTGACTACGTTCATGGCACCACCCTGTTTATTGATGGCGGAATGAGCCTTTACCCAGGGTTTCGTGATAACGGTTGAGTAGGCTTCACTGAAACAGGCTGGTGGCTGATTGATTGATAACTTTTTGGTGGCAACTTTACCCGGAACGGGACGTCCGGATTGCGCATTACCGCAGCGATTAATCAAACGCCAGCAGACCGGACGTTTCAGTCTTTGCCACACAGGCCTGTTCCCGTTGAACGGCAGGAGCCCCCATTCAATCTTTACTGGAGTCCGGACTCAGCAAACGCGCACGGGAGACCTCAAGAATTTCGTCTGCCAGTCCGGAGCTTTCCGGACACGCGCGCGAAAGCATGAGTGCACCAACAAGCTGCGCAATAGTCGTCAAAAGCTCTTCACGCGTGACATTTTCGGATTCGAGGACGGCAATTTGTCGCTCAATCCCGGCCGCAAATGTTTCCCGGATAGATTCAGACTGCCGGGCAGCATCGGTGCCCAGAGCCGACATCACGCAACCCTTTCCCATATCATCGCGATGCTGCCGGGAAAGGTAATACGCAATAAACGCGTCCCGACTCACCCCTTCGGTTTTTTCTGCCGACTGCACAAAACCGCAGGTCATCGCTTCAGCCAGCAAATCCTCTTTCGACCCAAAATGTTTGTAGAACCCGCCATGTGTTAACCCAGCGGCTGACATCAGCTCAGCGACGCCTACGCCATCGTAACCACGCTGACGAAAAAGCGCTGACGCCGTTTCCACGACCCGCACCCGGTTTTCGCGTACCTGCTCTTTAGACACTTTCATTTTATTTCTCCTGCAACAGATCCTGATTATACATTGATGATGATCATAATCAAACCGGTTGACTTTAATGATTATGATCATCATCATTAAAAAGTTGCTTTTACCCGCTCATCCGCTGAGGAATAACCATGACCAATCACTCTTTATTTCAACCTTATGAACTGGGGGCTGTCACGCTTGCGAATCGTATTGTGATGGCACCGCTGACGCGCAACCGCGCCGGAGCAGGCCTTGTCCCCGGTGAACTGGCTGCGACCTATTACGCGCAGCGAGCCACTGCAGGGTTGCTGATTACCGAGGCCACGCAGATCTCAGAACAGGCGCAGGGATATCAGGATACGCCGGGGATCTACACGCAGGATCAGATCGCGGGCTGGCGGAAAGTCACTGACGCGGTGCATGACAGAGGTGGACGCATATTTGTACAACTGTGGCACGTGGGACGAATTTCGCATGTCGATTTACAGCCAGGAGGCGCTGCCCCGGTCGCACCGTCTGCTATCCGTGCCGAGACTAAAACCTTTGTGAACAACGGCTTTGCTGACGTCTCTGAGCCACGTGCGCTCGAACATAATGAAATAAAAGGGATTGTCGACGATTTCAGAAAGGCATCGGCCAATGCCATTGCCGCCGGATTTGATGGTGTTGAGATCCACGGCGCGAATGGGTATCTGCTGGAACAGTTTCTGAAAGATGGCGCAAACCAGCGTACCGATGAATATGGCGGTTCTGTTGAAAATCGTGCTCGTCTGCTGCTGGACGTCGTGGAGGCCGTTAAAGATGAGATTGGGGCAGAACGCACGGGCGTGCGCATTTCACCCGTCTCGCCTGCTAATGCCATTTCATGCAGCGATCCACAGCCACAATATGACTACCTTGCAGACCAGCTTAACGCTTCAGGTATCACCTATCTGCATGTCGTTGAAGGCACGACGGGCGGCCCACGTGATGCATCACCGTTCGATTACGCTTCTCTGCGTCGGCGCTTTAAAAATACGTACATCGGTAACAATGGTTATGACCTGGCGCTGGCGTCAGACCATCTTTCACAGGACAAAGCCGATTTATTTGCCTTCGGTCGCCCCTTCATTTCTAACCCCGATTTAGTCGAAAGACTTAAGACGGGAGCGCCTCTGGCCCCGCTTAACCCTGAAACACTGTATGGCGGGGGTGCGCAGGGTTACACCGATTATCCAGCGCTTAGCGAAAACCCCTGACAACGCCTGGAGCGTCGCAGTTGTGCGTGCATCGCTGACGGCAATTTCAATCAATTAAATGAAGAAGATAAAATTATGACTAAAGCTTCGGTTCTCATCACAGGCGCATCAACAGGCATTGGTGCGGTGTACGCTGAACGTTTTGCGCGTCGTGGACATGATCTTGTTCTGGTTGCTCGCGACCAGAACAGATTAGAAGGGCTGGCGGCACGGCTGCGACAGGAAAACCCTGTTTCCGTCGATGTTCTGCCTGCCGACCTCACCGTAAAGAGTGATTTAGCCGCCGTTGAAGCGCGCCTGCGGGAAGACACGCGGATAGGCATTCTTATCAATAACGCCGGTATCGCCCAGACCGGCGGTTTTACCGGGCAGACGCCTGATTCCATCGAACGCCTCATCGCACTTAACGTCACAGCATTGACGAGGCTGGCCAGTGCTGTGGCTCCCCGTTTTGCAGATGCCGGAGAAGGCTCAATCGTCAATATCAGTTCCATCGTCGGACTTGCCCCGGAATTTGCTATGACGGTTTACGGCGCAACCAAAGCGTTTGTTCTTTTCCTGTCGCAGGGAATGCACGTTGAGCTGTCATCAAAGGGTATCTATGTTCAGGCTGTGCTCCCGGCGGGGACTTACACCGAAATCTGGGAACGTGCCGGCATTGACATCACTCATGCTTCTAAAATGATGGACGTTGGCGAACTGGTTGACGCCGCTATGACGGGTTTTGACCGCCGCGAGCTCGTGACCATTCCGCCATTACACCAGGCTGAGCGCTGGGATGTTCTTGATGCCTCCCGTCAGGGTCTGCTGTCGGACATCAGACAGGAAGAGGCCGCAGAGCGATACAAAACGCTGTAGTTAATTCTGCTCAGCGGAGCCCTTTTACAGGGTTCTGCTGAGAGATAAACCACGACCCAGGGTGCGCTATACGGCGGGAACGCTGGCTACAAAACTGAATTTTGTCCGCCGGTTAGCGCCCGCCTTTATCCTGGATAAGGTCGTGCGGAATAGCCTTCAGCTTGATGCGAGAAACTAGTAATGAAAAATCGGACAATGAAAGCTTTTACGTTTAAGCGCTACGGAAAATCGCCTGATCTGGGATTTGAAAACGTGGATTACCCCTCTCCTGCTGAAGATGAAATCCTGGTTAAAGTTTATGCTGTGGGTCTGAACCCCATAGACAACATGATTCCTGGTGGGATGTTCAAACCGGTTTTGCATTTTAAGCTTCCCGCTACCCTCGGCAGTGATTTATCAGGCGTGGTAATTGCGGCAGGGAGTCGTGTAACGCGATTCCGTCCAGGTGATGAAATCTTCGCCAGCATTTTCGACACGGGCACAGGGTCACTGGCCGAGTTTGCACTTGTCCCTGAAAGTCTTGCGGCCCTGAAACCTAAAAACTTAGATTTCGTGCAGGCGGCCTCTCTTCCTATGGTTAGCCTTACTTCATGGCAGGCGTTCACAGAAAGAGCCCATTTACAGCCTGGGCAAAAAGTGTTTATTCCGGCGGGTTCCGGCGGAATAGGCAGTTTTGCGATTCAGCTGGCGAAACATCTGGGCGCAGAGGTTGCCACGACAACCAGTTCAGCCAATGCAGGATGGGTGCGTCAACTGGGTGCAGATGAGGTGGTGGATTATAAAAAGCAGGCATTTGAACACGTGCTGAGTGGCTACGATATCGTCATCGGTACTCTCCGGGGAGATTTGATTGAGAAATCCCTGAATATTCTGAAACCCGGCGGAAAGATAATCTCTCTCATTGGGCCATTAGATGTTGCCTTCGCACGAACCCGACAGCTGAATATCATACTACGGATAATATTTGGCCTGATGAGCCGCAAAATTTTACGGCTTTCAAAAAAGCGCGGACTGGATTATTCCTTTCTCTTTGTTCGCCCTGATGGCGATCAGCTTACCCAAATTGGCACATTGCTCGAAGCTGAGAAAATCAAACCGGTAATCGACAAGGTTTTTCCCTTTGCAGAAACTCAGGATGCGCTTGACTGGCTGCAACGCGGGCATGCGAAGGGAAAAATTGTGGTGAAAATTCATCAGGAATAACCACCCGGGTTCCCGTCAGAAGGGGAAAATAATCAATAACGCTGGCGGTAAGGTCCGAAGCAGGGATACGGGTCCTGCCAGGAGCACCGGCTTCGCCTGATCCCCTCCGGTATCCGCGCTGTGCTAATGTTGACACTAAACAGGTTCCGCTTTGAGGATTACAACATGTCTCCCTTTTATCAACTCACTGCCTCCAGCCTGAATGGTCAGCTTGTCCCGATGGCCGACTACGCAGGGAAGGTCGTGCTGGTGGTTAACACCGCCAGTCATTGTGGGTTCACGCCCCAATACGCCGGTCTTGAAACACTTTACAAAAAGTATTCCGATCAGGGACTGGTCGTACTGGGCTTCCCCTGCAATCAGTTCGGGAAGCAGGAACCCGGCGACGCCGACGAGATCGCGCAGACATGCCACATCAATTACGGAGTGAGTTTCCCGATGTTTGGGAAAGTGAACGTCAATGGCTCTTCAACGCACCCGATTTTTCACTACCTGAAAGGTGAATTACCTGGCGTACTGGGTGGTCGTATTAAGTGGAACTTCACGAAGTTTCTGATCGGCCGCGACGGCAAACCGATCAAACGATTTGCCCCGACCACCACGCCGGAAAAAATGGAAGCCGCCATTCTTGCTGCCTTTTGAGGGCATGACAGTGGGTGATAACCATCAACGATGAGGATGAATTAACGATGTTCAGGAGCCAGCATTTATTATTCCTGGTACCCTTCTCGCTCGGGATAGGTTGCCTGCCGGTATCAGCGAATACTCAGTCTGTTCACACTCCGCAACTCGCTGCCTGCGAAGGCCAGAATGGCCGGGATGGGCAAAGTGGTTCCCCTGATGGCCAGAATGGCAGGAATGGCGTAGCCGGCACCGATTGCCTGAATGGCGGGAATGGCGGTAATGGCGCATCAAATGGCGGTAACGGCGGGAATGGTGGGAATGGCGCAGGGGCTACCCCCGGCACTCAACACCATCGTCACAAACATGCTGGAGATACCAACATGGATGCCAACGGAGGCAGTGGCGGGAGAGGTGGCAACGGCAGTAATGGCAGCAGCGCAGGCGCTGGCGGTCTGGGTGGTCGCGGTGGCAGTCATGGAGGCCAGGACGGAATTCCGGGGATGAGCGGTGCTTAGACGTCAGAATCACTAAGATCTATCCGCTTTGCGCTCAAAGCGGATCATTATCTCTTCTTTCAGCGTAACCCGTCAGGCAACTCCCGAGCTACACCTTCATACAGGCAGCCTGAGTTTAGCTTCCAGACGCTGCAGCACGAAATCCGCAGCACCTTCAAACGCGTCATTCTGTGCCACCACCTGCAGGCCTTCCAGGATTAGCGTTATCTCTTTCGCCAGCGTCTGTGGATCGGTAATGCCCGCTGCGCCGCAGAGTGAAACCAGCCTGTTAAACTGCTTCTTCTTATGGGCAAAGATCAGCTCCCTGATTTCAGGAAATTGACCTGTGGTTTCTGCCAGGGTGTTTGTGAAAGGACATCCTCGTTGTAGTGTTCCCGCAAGGTTGTCCTTCAGATAACGGGCAAAACCCATAATCTGCGCATCCGGTTGCTGTCCGTATCGTTCCGCCAGCGCCTCCCATACCCGGTTGTAATCCTCAACCAGTAAGGTGATCCAGGCCTGTACCAGAGCCTCTTTGGACGCGAAATGCCGATAAAGGGTCATTTTTGTCGACTCCGCTTTCGCTGCGATTGCATCCACGGTGACCCGGGTAATTCCTTCCTGATAAAACAGACTTTCCGCCGCCTGCAGGATGCGTTCGCGAGGAGGCAGCCGGGGTTGTGATGTTCTGTGCATAGGTTTTTCTCTGTTGCAACGATACCGATTAGTATCGTACGACACCGATCAGTATCAATAGATACTATCCAGTATACTTAAGCGTGCCTTTAAAACACAAGCAACCCTAAGCGGAAACCATGAAACTGACAGAATATACCTCGTTCGACGGCACCGGCCTGGCTCAACTCATCTCCCAGGGCGAAGTAACAGCGCAGGAGGTCAGAGATGTTGCCATCAACGCCATCGAAGAAGTGAACAATGAAGTGAACGCCGTCATTGAGGTCTGGGATGATGAGCGTGGCCTGCGCTCAGGCGTGCTTCAGGGCGTACCCATGCTGGTCAAGGACCTGGGAATATCGGTAAAAAACCGTCGGAATGAACTGGGAAGCCGGCTGGCAGCCGGTTACGTTTCACCGCAGGATTCCAATCTGACCCGTAAAATGCGAGAAGCAGGACTTGTGCTTCTGGGACGTACGACAACCCCCGAACTGGCTGCAAGCACGACCACGGAGCCACGCTTTAACGGCGGCACGCGCAATCCGTGGAATACAGATTACAGTGCCGGAGGTTCCAGTGGAGGTTCAGCGGCCGCTGTAGCGTCAGGCATGGTGCCAGCCGCGCATGCTACCGATGGTGGCGGGTCAATTCGGGTGCCCGCTTCCGCGAATGGTTTGTTCGGGCTGAAGCCAGGCCGCGGACGAATCAGCATGGGACCTGATGTCGATGAAGTCTGGTCTGGCCTTGCCGTGCATGGATTCGTCAGCCGAACCGTTCGTGACACCGCTGCGCTACTGAACGCCGTTCAGGGTAATCAGGCAGGTGATCCTTTTATCATCGCCGCATCCCATTCAAATCTGAATGACTGCGTATCTCAGAATCCAGGATCATTGAAAATCGGTGTAATGACGCATCCGCTGAACGGTCAGCGCAGCCAGCCAGAAGTCGTCGAAGCGCTCAGTAAAACGATGGGACTGCTTATCACGCTGGGTCATCAGGTGGAGGAGGCGACACCCCAAATCGGCAGTTGGGACAATTTTGTTGAACTGAATACCCGCTTCTGGTCTGCCAATACCGCAGCCTGGATCGATGCGCTAGCGTCAGCAACCAATAATCCCGTTAATGAAGAGACGCTGGAACCGGCAAGCCTCGCACTCTGGAAACTTGGCCACTCACTTACGGCTACTGACCTGGTCGGTGCAATGCATATGCGAAACGCCGTCACACAAGCAATGGGGCAATTTTATCAGGCTTACGACATTCTGCTGACACCCACTCTCCCCGCCCTGCCCGGTCTGCTCGGTGAGTACAATCAACATCAGCATGACATGGATGGGCGCGGCTGGATGCATCACGTTTTCAATCAGTCACCGTTTACTGCGCTGGCGAACGTTTGCGGAACGCCCGCTATGTCCGTTCCTCTGGGCTTTCATTCTGCCCTGAATCTGCCGATTGGCATGCAGTTCTGTGCAGGCTTTAATCAGGAGGATTTATTGCTGGCGCTGGCGGGGCAGCTTGAAAACGCCTGTCCGTGGCAGACAAGAAAACCGGCGGTATGGGCTGGGCACTAACGTCCGTTCAGAAGCATCGTCTGATGTTTTTGCCAGAAAGTGAAAGCATCAACGTCCTCCCTGCTATTTTTTGTCTTTAAAATAGCGGGGAAAAGCGACAACCCTATAAAGGCGCCTGGATACCAGCAGCTCACTGCTCAGGGTTGACGTGACACGCCTTTACAGGCATACCCCTTAGCCAGTTTTGCTGTTAGCGACCAGGTAAACAACCGGAAACTTCGGCTATTAAACGGTCTGAGGTCGTGAGCATGCGCGCGATCGTCGTTATAAGCGGAAAAACATCGATTTCGGTGATTTTAAGTGCTGAAGTCATCACCCCGGGCTGAAAAAGAAGAAGATTAATATGATGCAGTCAGTACACCTCATGGGTGAGGGATATGAACCTCATGTGACACAAGAGGAGGGGAAACTGACCTACTCCTTGCCTGTTGATTCTGGTTTTATCAGCTATAACTTTGCGTTTGAGATCAGCCGGGACGATCTGGATATTCTGCTTTCTGATGATTACAGACGTGCTGTTCTCGAAATTATTGCGCATACCATCCTTCAGCGTTCGACGCTAAAAGGCTATGACCGTTTTACTCAGAAAGACTTCGATAACCTGGTTGTGAAAACACTTTACTCAACACCTGCTTTCCTGCGGTTATTTATTGCGGAAATAAGCCATGAACATCACATAGTTATCGAGCATTACGTTAAAGAGATCATGGACCGACGTTCCGCCGCACAATGAATACAGCTGGACCAGAACAAATCTAAGGCAGGTAAATATCACTCTGAGAAGTGTTCTTAGTGGGAGAGCACGGTGAGAGCGTCTTAATGCGTCAAAACCCTCCCCGCCATACCTCCGCGCTATTCCGCATCGTTCGCCGCTGACGCCTTTAGGCCGTCATACCGCCATCAATCACCAGTTCGGTGCCGCTGACGTAACTGCTTTCATCGGACGCCAGAAAGAGTGCTGCAGCCGCCACTTCATCAGGATTACCCAGCCGGTTTGCCGGTATCCGTGCGCTCAGCGTCTGCCTGATCTCATCGCTGGCCTGGCTAAACATCGGTGTATCGGTGGGGCCAGGGCTGAGTGTGTTAACTCTGATGCCACGTGGCGCCAGTTCGCTGTTCCAGGTGCGGGCAAAGGATCGCACTGCGGCCTTGCTGGCTGAATAGGCAGCATAGCCGGGATTCGCGATGCTTCCCGCAATCGAACCCACCAGCACAATGCTGCTGCCCTCATTCATGAGTCGCACCGCGTGCTGCACCGTCAACACCATGGCACGCACATTCAGAGTAAAGATGCGATCAAGATGCTCTTCGGTGGTCTCTTCCAGGCTCGCAGGTTCAGACAGGCCAGACGAGTTGACCAGGATGTCGAGCCGGCCTGCCCGCGCCTTGAGGGTGTCAAACAGACGCTCAAGGTCGCTTGTGCGGGTAATGTCACCTGCAATCGCCTCGATGTCACCGCCAATCAGCGCCACAGCCTCAGCCAGCTGAGCTTCCCGTCGGCCCGTTATAAAAACCCGTGCGCCTTCCTGGACAAAACGACGCGCAACCGCGAGGCCAATACCGCTGCTACCGCCCGTGACCAGGACAATCTTTCCACTTAGTTTCATCATTACGACTCCGGATAAAGGTTAGACGCCCGATGGTATATTTATTATATTTAGTGTCAATTACGCACCTGATGTACACCAAATATCCTCAAGGAAACCTTATGAGCACTGATATCACCGCAGTACTGGCCGAGATCAACAGTACGCGCCCTATTCTGGAACAGGTGGCAAACAAGTGGTCAGTTTTGATTCTGACCGTGTTGTGTTCTCAGCCGTCACGCTTTAACGCCATCAAGCGCAGACTCGATCCCATCACCCATAAGTCTTTGACAGAAGCATTACGCCGACTGGAACGCAACGGACTGGTGAGCCGTCGCGTGATTGCCTCCTCCCCTGTGGCGGTCGAGTATGCGATCACGCCGCTGGGCAGGACATTGCAGGATCCTTTTATCGCGCTGGTGAGCTGGGCGAAGCAACATGGGGGAGCGATGGAACTGGCACAGGGGGCTTATGATGGGCGGGATAGCGAAGAATCTGCATGAACTTAGCCCGGACGGCCTGCCTGCATGTCGATAGCGTCGGGTCGATATGCGAATAAGTTCAGGATAAGCAGGTCCGAAAGCGGAAACCTAACATCTTCTATGGCAACGACTCCTCTGCCGACGCGCAAAACTGATATGAACCATCACGGCGTGCTTTGGCCTGATACATCGCCCTGTCTGCGTTTTCGAAAAGCATTTTGGCCGATGCCGTCCCGAAGCGGGCCAGGCTGATGCCAATCGCCGCGCCGATACGCACATCCATATTATTAATGGCGAACGGCTCATGCAGACTGTCAATAATCTGCTGAGCGATGGCGGATGCCGTTTCACGGTTGCTGCACTTCGCTGCCACCACGAACTCATCTCCGCCCAGTCGCGCCACTGAATCGCCCGGACGCATGCAGCGTTGTAGCCGTTCACTGACCTGTTGCAATAACGCATCGCCCGTTGCATGGCCCATCAGATCATTCACCGCCTTGAAACCGTTCAGGTCGATAAACATCACGGTGGTAAAGGCCAGGTCGTCCGCCTGTGACAGCATGCAGCCCACCTTCTCAATGATCCAGGCACGATTATGCAGGCCGGTCAGCGTATCCAGCGTCGCCAGCTTCTCAAGGTCACGCATCCGCTCTTTGTCTCGCGTGATGTCGCGTGAGACCAGCACGGCACCGATGTTTTTTCCTGTACTGGGGTTGATGACGCCACACGCTTTGGTGCCCAGCGTAATGTAATGCCCGTCACGATGCAGTTTGCGAACCTCAACCACATCCGGCAACACGCCCCCGCTAAAAAGGCATTCCAGTGCTTCAGTTGCTAACGCCTTATCGTCGGGATGCAGGAAATCTACCACCAGCTGGCCTATGACCTCTTCGGCGGTAAAGCCCATTATTTCACCATAGGAAGGCGAAATTGAAACATACCGGCCCTGTGCGTCGCAGTGGGCAATCAGATCGGTACTGTTTTCAATTAACAGACGATATTCTGCCGCGGTGCGCAGTGCATCCTCAAGCGCTTTACGCTGTCCGGTCACGTCAAGAATGAAGCCGTTATATTGCAGAGGGGAGGCACCAGGCTGACAATCCGGCAGGCCAGCAAGAAGAACCCGTCGTGTCTTGCCGTCCAGACAGAGGATCGGCACTTCAATATGAAAAGGGGTCAGCAATTCAAGTGCTGCGGTCAATTGCAGCGCGATTTTCGCATCGTCGTCAGCCTGTGCCAGGCTTAGCCATGAACTCAGCGTCACGCCCCTGAGTTCGGGCATAAGACCCGCAGGGCTTTCCTGACTGGCGACGCAGATACCTTGGGCGTCTGTAGACCAGACAGCGGTAAAAGAGGGTTTGATCATTGTGTACATGGCGACCGACTCCGACGTTGCCGACGATATTAATGACGCTCAATACGCGTCATTACTAACCTGATTATAACTATAAATGCCCGCCTGAAGCTGAAGTGGGCTCCGGGGACGGGGCTATTATTGCAGGAATACCCGTCCTGAACGGTGGCTGACGTGGCAGATTGTCTGGCGTGTTTTCGAAACGTTTCTCACTGCACAGAGGTAGGTAAAACGTCAATTGCAGGAGGCAGCTTCAGCCGTATGAGCTTATGTTTATCGGTTAATCAGGGTTAAATCTTTAATCACGTCGTGTTAACTCATCAGCGGGCGCTTTAAACGGCTCGATCCTGTCTGACTGGGTAAATGCCTGCCCATTGGCAACCTTGACGATATTTCTGCTGTTCAGGCAATCAGAATTAGTGGCTCAATGAGGCAGCATAGATGTCAGGCGTTCATGTGCAGGCAATACAGGCCCCCTCATTATTCTTTAATTTTGCTACTCATAAGCATTGCGCTGTCAGCGATATACTTTTCAGTGCGCCTGATAATCCCTGAGCGCATCTGAGAGATGCCTTTCTGCTTACCCGCATAAAAATCCTTTTACCACAAAGTGATAAAACTAAAAACCCCGAAAGAAATCTCCCGGTATGCATGCCTTATCCCTTTCATTTAGCTTTTGCAGAGCAGATCAAAAAAACGTCATCGCATTCCTTCCGCTTAATGTTTCCTTAAGAATATTCTTATAGCCTCACTGTTGTATTAGCCCATGTTGGGCTGTTCCGGAGTCTCACCCATGCAAAATAACAACACAGCTTCTTATTCTCTGAGTAAAGTACCGGCCGTTACCGCGGCTTTCTGGTTAACCAAAATTGCTGCTACTACCCTGGGTGAAACCGGCGGTGATGCGGTGACCATGTCGATGAATCTGGGTTACCTGACCGGAACGCTGATTTTCGCCATCATTTTTCTGATCGCGGTGGTGGTGCAGATTAATCGCCACAGCTTTAATAAATGGATTTACTGGTTCACTGTGGTAGCGACAACCACGGTCGGCACAACGATGGCAGATTTTGCCGATCGCTCCCTCAACATTGGTTATCTGGGTGGTACCCTGCTGCTGAGTACGCTGCTGATCCTCTCGCTTCTCCTGTGGAAAATCACCTGTGGCACGGTCGCGGTGAGCTCCGTCAACAACGCGGTCACAGAGAGTTTTTACTGGGTCACCATTATGTTTTCGCAGACGCTGGGCACGGCATTAGGTGACTGGACGGCAGACACTGAAGGTCTGGGCTACGATGGCGGGATACTGTTGTTTGTTGGCGCGCTGGCGATCATCTGGGCGGCCAGTCGCTTTACGTCACTTTCACGCACGGCACTCTTCTGGGCGGCCTTTATCCTGACCCGTCCGCTGGGTGCCGTCGTCGGCGATTTCCTGGATAAACCCCTTGCTGCAGGTGGACTGGCGCTGAGTCGATACGGTGCCTCACTGACGCTGGCACTGATCATTATCGCTTTTCTGGTGGTGCTGCCACAGCGTCCGGCAATGAAAACCGTCGCTGCAAATTAAAAAGCGTCACCGGCAGATTTACCGGCAACGCTCACATCAAAATGCATCAGGGCCGCCAGCAATGGCGGCTTTTTTATTTTCTGAAGCGTTGGCGTCCACAGACAGTGAAATCAGACTGAGCGTTCAAGAGAGATGTTATGACCATCGGATGCGGCGGAGAGCACTGGCAGACTCTCTGCAGGCCCCTGCATCTTCACCCGAAAGGCTGTATTACTGGCATCAAGAAAAACGGTTCTCAGATGACGATTACAGATAAACCATATTTCATCGCGGTCATTTGAAAGGATGTAGTAAGCATCTGAAGTTTCAGACGGGTTAAAACAGCCCAGCGCGCGATAAGCCGTCTGGGGCGTAAAACCACTTGAAAGCGGCAGCGGCCTGGGGCCATGCGCTAACTCCTCAATCCGAAGGTAAAGTCCCTGCTCAAGCCACAGCATAATGTCACTCCCTGAAGCCAATGAAATCGGGCTGAATGTATCGGGGGCCTACCGCGAATCTGAATGCACGTCACGACAGCATCAGATAGTCGGGTAATTTGTCCGACATTCAGAATAATTATCCTGATCTGAGCATAGCAGCGGTGCGTTCTTATGCTTTTTTATCTTCAGGAATTGGCATACTACTCAAGCCGGCTGGCGATCAGCCGCAGCTGTTCGGCAATCTGCTTTAAATCCCGCTGCTGCTGCCCGGCGATACCGGTTGAACTGCGCACCACCAGTTTTGCGGGCAGAATCGATGAAGAACGCTGCTCATCCTGCTCACTGGCTAACAACAGTCGTGCAACCGCCTCTTTGCCCTGCAAATCCAGATCCAGTGAGACCGTCGTGAGCGCCGGATGGAAGAAGGCGCTTTCATAGGTGTCGTCGTAGCCAATCACTGAGATTTGCCCCGGCACCGCCACGCCGCGCTGATGCAGCGCGCTCAGCACACCCAGTGCCATCTGGTCATTGCCCACCAGTAGCGCGCTGAATTCCGGCGCTTCCCGCAGCAGTTGCAGCACGCCGTTGTAACCACTCTGCGCATCCCAGTTACCGTGGCTGACACTGACCGGCTTCAGACGATAACTCTCCAGCGTATCCAGCCAGCTCTTTAACCGCAGATTCGCGGAGACCGACAGCTCTGGCCCGGCCAGCAGCGCGAATTCACGGTGCCCCTGCTCATAGAGATATTTAACGCTGGCGCGGGTCCCGTCAGCCGGGTTAAACGAAACGTTAAACACTGAACTGTAAGGATCGACATCCAGGAACAGGCAAAGAATGTCTTCATTCTCCTGCACGATCTTCTCGGCATCGATGCTCTCCAGCGGGACGTTAATAATCATCTTATCCACCCGCTGCGACTTCAGCTCATTGATACAATTCTGCAGACTTTGATTGACGTTCTCATCAATCATGGCGATCAGCACCTGATAGTCCGCTGCATTGGCATAACGTTTAACCGCTGCAGCGACCTGTGATGGCGCATGCAAAGCCAGTGAAGTGGTCACCAGGCCCAGCGTCGTACTCTGCTTACCCACCAGCTGTTGCGCCAGTCGGTTAGGCACGTAACGCAGCGTCTCAATTGACTGCTCCACCTTGCGCCGCGTTGATTCCGAGACGTTTGCCGACTTATTCAAAACCCGCGAAACCGTCTGATACGACACGCCAGCATGACGGGCGACATCCTCTAAGGTGGCATTTTTTGATTTCATAATTCGCATCCCTGATAACCGATAAAGGAATGGTATCACAGCCGCTGTGCCAGCCAGACAGCCGCAGTCACATTGCGTGATAAAAAAGTAAAAGTAATACGTTCACATAGTAATATTTGGTGATCTGATTCACTAATCCTTACAAATGCCGCCATTTTATTAGCACTGCATCACACATTATCGCGATTTTGTTTGTCACCAACCTGACATAAAGCGTTTACTGCCGCTGTCATGTGAACGTATTACAAATAAAAATTGAGGATAACATGGAAACAAGGTTACGTACTGCTGCTGTGGCGCTTGCTGCGGCCCTGACTTCCCCGACGCTCTATGCGGCTATCGACAACATTGATTTCCATGGCTATCTGCGTGGTGGCGTGGGTGTATCGCAGGATGGCGGTATCGAAGAGTTTCAGAAGAACAAAGTAGGTCGTCTCGGCAACGAAGCTGATACGTATGGCGAGGTTGAGCTGGGCAGCGAGGTCTACAAAAAGGATGATGTCAGTTTCTACGTCGATACCATGGTCAGCATGTTCTCCGACGGCTCTAACGATAACGAAACCACCCTCGGCGACGATGCGCAGTTTGGTTTACGTCAGTTGAACCTGCAGATAAAAGGGCTGGTGCCGGGTGACAAGGATGCCGTGATCTGGGGCGGTAAACGCTATTACCAGCGTCACGATCTGCATATCATTGATACTAAATACTGGAATATCTCCGGCTCGGGTGCCGGTATCGAAAACTATACGCTGGGTCCGGGCGCTATCTCGTTTGCGTGGATTCGTGGCGATGCCAATGACGTAGATTACCGCGTCGATGGCGATAACGACGTGAACATCAATTACCTCGATCTGCGCTATGCCGGCTGGAAACCCTGGAGCGGTGCCTGGACTGAGTTTGGTATTGATTACGCGATGCCGAACACCACCAAAAAACAGAAAGAATATGGTGGCCTGTATGACGCAGATAACGGCGTAATGGTCACCAGTGAAATCAGTCAGGACGTGTGGGGTGGCTATCAGAAACTGGTGTTCCAGTATGCCAATAAAGGTCTGGCGCAGAATATGATTTCGCAGGGCGGTGGCTGGTATGACATGTGGAACGATACCCAAAACGCCACCGGCTACCGCGTCATCAACACCGGCCTGCTGCCGATTACCGACAAGTTCTCACTGAATCAGGTCTTTACCTGGGGTTCAGCGGATGATGTGACCGCGCAGACCAGCAAAAGTACCCTGCTGTCGCTGGTGGGTCGTGGACAGTATCAGTTCACCCAGTATGTCCGTGGCATCGGGGAAGTCGGCAGCTTCTGGCAGAAAGATGAGAACAAAGTGGGCAGCGACTACAAACAGGCGGGTCAGAAATATACGCTGGCGCTGGGCCTGGCAGCCGGTCCCGAATTTATGTCACGTCCGGAACTGCGTCTGTTTGCTTCTTACCTGAATGACTCAGAAGACGGGCACAGCTTTAAAGACAACACCAGTAACAACACCTGGAACTTCGGCGTACAGGTCGAAGCCTGGTGGTAACCGCGCAGTCTCCTCATTGTGATCATTGTTAAGCTCTTATGCAGGGGCTTATTTATAATCCTCTAAGCTATTGTTATTAAATGGAATTAATAACTGATACGTCCACATGTTGACCACGTACTGAAAATACTCCCCAAAATCATGGGGAAGATACACACAAAAAGCCCCGCAATTGCGGGGCTGTTTTCTATAACGTCAGACTCAATTGATCCTTGCCATAATGCGACGCCGGAAATGCATCCTGCGGGATGAATCCAGCTGGCAGCGGAGGCTCGCCGCCCCGCTTTGTGACCTTTCTTTCAACGGTGTTTAGCGTAGTGAATGACTCGCTGCATTCCAGATTCTGACACTGATGATACTGCCGTATCGTCATTTCACTGAGGCGGCGACTGGTACGGGTGCGGGCGGTGGCACCGCAGAACGGGCATTTAAACACAATGGTGGCTCCTCGCGGAGTTGAACTCGCCGATATTTTAACCTGTTTCAGCGATCCATTCCGGCATTTTTGCCTCAAATTCAAGACGTGTAGTGAACCCGTTATCATCAACGTTGTGCTCTGCGCGTGCTATGACCCAATCCTGATTGTCGATATCTGATTTAAACCCCTCGACCGTTGAATGCATGCCCGGATACAGATCGGCCCTACCGCGCGCCAGCGTAATGCTGAATTGTGCGGCCCCTCGCTGCAGCTGCTGCCATTTGGCTGCCGCCGCCCTGCGCGCTGCAGTTTCGTTGTGGAACGTTTTACGCATGACGTAAACGTTGCCATCAGCGCCCTCGATGTAATCACCTTCTTTGCTGCTGCTTTTTGGTTTAGCTGCCGTTTTCTTCCGCTTAGTCACTTTGACTTTGCGTTTTTTCCCGTAATCCAGATCGAGCCAGTACGCCTGCACGCCAGTGTAGACATCCCGATCGGCAATCCTGAAACTGTGCCTATCGCCACTGCTGCGGGTGATAGTCAGTGACGGCAGCGCCCGCCCTGATGCTGTCAGGCCGCCGCCCGGCAGGATGAACAGCAGACACCCATTTTTTACGGTCGCTACGGCACCGAGCATGTCAGCCATGCGAGTCAGAAACGACATATCAGACTCCTCTGTCTGATCCGCGTGGTCGATTTCGACGCTCATCAACAGTTCACTAATCATCGGTTTCAGGTCATACCGTCGGGCGATGGCTGACACTACGCGCTCAACTGTGACGTCATGCCAAGATGCCTCGCGTTTTACGTTGAACTCCTCCCGGAAATCAGCCGCGCGGGCTGTGATCCCGACGACGTCGGGCGGACCCTCGTGGGAAACTTCGTCAACGGTGTAGAGGCCTTTGTAGATCAAATCCTCACCCAGCCAGCCAACTGCCACGGCCAGCTGCGCGCCGCGCGGCGGTAACTCAACCAGCCCATCGGAATCATCAACGGTTAACGTCAGCTGGTCGGCCTCAAACCCGCGGTTGTCAGTTAGCGACAGCGAGATCAAACGCTCGCGCAGTTCCGTCAGGTTTTTATCACCCAGCCTGATGGTGAAATCGGGAATTTTAACCGCGTCCCTCAGTGCATCCGCATAGCTGTTAACCGCCAGATTGATTGTGCTCGCCACTGTGCCAGACATATCACCCCCTGTGTTTTCGGCATGGTTTCACGCGCGGGCGCGCGGGTGATATCCGTTTTTGTTGTCAGCGGACCGCCAGACCCGCAACCGCGTGCAGCTGGCCGGCGCGGGCGGGATGATGATGGCGAACTCAAAACACAATGGTGGCAGGCATGGTTGATTCACGTTTTCATGGCGCCCGCGTTAAAGAAAACACAGATTTAGTCACGGCAATTAATGACATTGATTCCAGTGTTATCGGGATTATTGCCGTTGCTGATGATGCAGACGCGGATCTGTTTCCGCTGGATACGCCGGTACTGCTGACGCGCGTCAGCAGCGTACTCGGCAGAGCGGGTAAAACGGGCACCCTCTATAAATCACTCAAAGCAATCTCAGACCAGTGCAGCCCGCGCGTCATCGTGGTGCGTGTAGCTGCAGCCGCTGAGGATGGTTCTGGCGGGGACCAGGATCAGTTAATTATGGGCGGCACGGCAGCGGACGGTAGCTATCTGGGTATGTATACGCTGCTGACTGCCGAACAGAAAACCGGCTATCGGCCTCGTATTCTCGCGGTGCCGGGACTGGAGACAGGCGTAGTTATTTCGATGCTTTGCGTTATTGCAGAAAAGTTGCGCGCGTTTGTTTATTCGGGTTGCGGTGATAGCAAAACGCTCTCAGAGGCGTCTATGTTCCGCGACGCTTTTTCCAGCCGTGAGCTGATGCCTATCTGGCCGAATTTCATTGCCTACAATCCGCTCAGCGGCAAAAACGAAGAGTTTCCCGCTGCGGCCTATGCCTGCGGGCTGCGGGCGCTGATTGACAACAATCAGGGCTGGCACAAATCCCTGTCCAACGTGGCAGTAAAAAACGTGCTGGGCATTTCCCGTGATGTGTCTTGGTCGCTGCAGGATGAAGACAGCGACGCCAATACGCTGAACAATATGGAAATCACGACGATTATTAAGCGCAATGGCTTCCGGTTCTGGGGCAACCGCTCCACCGATACCGAAACGTATACGTTTGAGGTGTTCACGCGTACTGCGCAGATCCTCGCGGACTCAATCGCTGAGGCGCAGTTCACGACGGTTGACAGTCCACTGACGCCGGCAAACGTCAAAGACGTGATAAGCGGTATCAGGGGCAAACTCAACGCCCTGGTCACTGCTGGTCGCCTGATTGGTGCTGATTGCTGGTATGACACGTCGGATAACACAACTACCACGTTACGGGCCGGACAACTGCGCGTGCGTTACAGCTACAGTCCGGTGCCGCCGCTCGAGGATCTGACGCTGTACCAGACATTCACGGATCAATATTACGAATCCGCGTTTTCATCGCTCGGAGGTGCATAAATGGCCGTTCCTCACAAACTCCGCCTGTTTAGCTGTTTTGTTAACGGCGATAATTACATCGGCAAGGTGACCTCATTTACCCGCCCGAAACTCAGCCGTAAAACCGAGGATTTTCAGGGCGGCGGCATGCTGGGTTCTGTGGCTATTGATCTCGGCCTCGACTCTGGTGCGCTGGATTCCTCAGTAGAATTTGGCGGCCTGATCAAAACACTGTTTCTGGAATATGGTGCGACCATCGACGGCACGCGCCTGCGTTTCGCGGGTGAATATTTCACGGACGGCGACAGCCAGCTGGTCGAGGTCGAGCTGCGCGGGCGATTCACTGAGATGGATGGTGGTGAGTCCAAACAGGGCGAGGACACGACAGAAACGTACACGTTTAAATCAACGTATTACAAAATGTCGATTGATGATCAGCCCGTTATCGAGATTGATTTGCTCAATTTCATCTACAAGGTGGACGGCAAAAATATGATCCCGGACCGCATCACCTCTGCCCTGGGTATGGGCACCTGATTAACCCCTGACAGGGCGGCGCGGGCCGCCCGGAGATTAAAGTAATGAGCAAAGCAAGCGTTACATTGTCACAGCCAATTAAACGTGCTGACAGCGAAATTAAAACCGTCAACATCACCGACGCGGTGGATCAGGCTGGCTCGCTGCGCGGCCTGAAACTGGTGGCGCTGGCTAACATGGAATATGACTCTGTCTCTGTATTCCTGACGCGCGTCACCTCACCTGCTCTGAAACGTGCTGAGATTGATGGCATGCAAATGTACGACTTCATGCAGTTTACTGAAGCGCTGCTCCCTTTTTTGAATCCAGCGGAGCCTGGGGAACCGAAAGAGGCGGAGACGGCAGCAGCGTCATAATTCCGGCATTCAGTCAGATTGACGATCTCGTTGCTGATATTGCCGTCGTGTTTAACTGGCCGCCCGGCGAGGTTTTCGCTATGACCATCAGCGAGGTGATTGCGTGGCGCGAGCGGGCCGCCGTCCGCTCAGGTGCCACAGATGAAAACTCTTGATATCCGCGTCGCGTTTGGCGCAATCGACCGATTTACCCGGCCTGTTAATGCCGCCCGCAAAAGTGCTGGCGGCCTTACTGAATCCCTCAGAAATACGCAGGCAGCCGCCTCGAAACTTAATGCGCAGGCGGACACATTCAACCGTCTGCGCAACAGCATTAATAAAACCTCGCAGCAGATTGATAAAACCCGCCGCAGCCTCAGCGGTCTGAATCAGGCTCAGCGTGATGGTACAATTTTAACTGACGCACAGCGCGAGCGCATGACCGCCCTGGCGGCAAAACTCGATCGCCTCAGCGCCGCGCGCACCCGCGAAATACAAAAACTGCGGACTGTGTCGGACGCCCTGCGCCAGCATGGCGTCAACCTCGCGGGCGGCAACCGAACGATCGAGAGTGCGATCAGGCGCACCGAACAATACAACCAGACTCTCGAACGTGAACGGCGTCAGCTGGCTGCCGTCACGCAGGCGCGTGCGCGTTATGACAGGCTGCAGACGATGTCAGGCAAACTGCGCGGAGCCGGAACCATGGCTATGGCCGGTGGCGCGGCTGCCGGGTATGGGGCCGGGCGATTTCTCGCGCCAGCTGTCGGGTTTGGTGCGGAGATGTCGCGCGTGCAGGCGCTGACGCGTCTCGACAAAAATGATGCTCAGCTCAGCGCACTGCGCGATCAGGCTAAAAAATTAGGCGCTGAGACTGCATTCACTACAACCGACGCGGCCAGTGGGCAGGCATTTCTCGCTATGGCCGGGTTTACACCGCAGGCAATACGCTCCGCCCTGCCCGGCGTGCTGAATATGGCGCTGGCCGGCGGAATGGAGCTGGGCGAGAGTGCCGACATTGGCTCTAACGTTCTCTCGCAGTTTTCATTACCAGCGGGCCAGATGGACCGCGTCAGCGACGTGCTCACAGCGGCATTTACCCGCACCAATACCGATTTACGCCAGCTCGGTGAAACGATGGTTTATGCCGGGCCGGTCATGTCAAAACTCGGCATCGACGTTGAAAAAGCTGCGGCGATGGCGGGGATTCTCGCCAACAACGGCATGCGCGGCAGCATGGCCGGTACAGCGATGCGCGCCAGCCTGGCCCGTCTCGCGTCACCGACCAAAAAGGCGCGCGAGGCGCTGTCCGAGCTGGGCGTGTCCGTTGCGGATGCGGCAGGCAAAATGCGCCCTGTTGAGTCCATCCTGCTGGATCTGTTTAACGCTACTAAAAAATATGGAGAGACGGATCAGGTTTCGTTTTTCAAAGACATTGCCGGCGAGGAGGCATTTGTAGGGCTGCAAAGCCTTGCTCAGGGTGCCGGCAGCGGCGCGCTGCAGAAACTGATCGCAGAGCTGGGCAACGCCAAAGGAGAAGCCAACAAAGCAGCCAAGGTGATGGCGGACAACCTGAGTGGCGACCTCAAAGAACTGGACAGCGCGTGGGAAGGGCTACGCATTGCAGTCGAGGAGACTGCTGACGGCGCGCTGCGCAAACTCTCGCAGGGGCTAACCGGTATTCTTAACACTGTCACGAGCTGGACGAATGCTAATCCTCAACTTACAAAAACGCTGCTGCTGCTCACTGCCGGTATCATCGGGACAACGGTGGCTGTTGGTGCCCTGTCGCTGACCCTGGGCATTCTGGCTGGCCCGTTTGCAAAAATGCAGCTCGGCATGGCAATGCTGACAACGCGCACAGCTGGCGCGTCAAAAATGCTGAGCATATTTAGCGGACCGCTGGCGCGGATTAGTGGCTGGGGCCGCGTATTCAGCGCAGTCCTCGGCTCGGTTTCCGATGGGCTGCGTGGCATGACGGCATTATTGCCGGCAATGCGGGCTGGTCTGCTGGGCGCATTTATGGCACCCGGTGCGGCAATAGGTTCACTGGTTCGCGGCATCGGTATGTTCGCGCTGCGCCTGTCCGGCCTGCCGATGCTCTGGAGTGCGATCACAACCGGGATCTCTATCCTCGGCGGCGCCCTATCACTGCTGCTCAGTCCGATCGGGATGCTGGTCGGAGCGTTTGTACTGGCCGGCGCTGTGATCTGGAAATACTGGGAACCCATCAAGGCGTTTTTCACGAGTTTCCTTAGTGGGCTGGTCAGCAGCATGGCGCCCGCGTTTGCGCCGTTTGTGACGCTATTCGGTCAGATTGCTGACGGCGTTGGCAGGGTGTGGAACTGGTTCACCCGCCTGCTGAGTCCGGTGCAGACCTCGCAAACCAGCCTGGACAAATGCGCCAGCGCCGGGCGCCGGTTTGGTGAAGTGCTGGGCAGCGCGCTGGCAATACTCATGACGCCATTAACCTGGCTCGCGGATGCAGTGTCGTCACTGCTGGAAAAACTCGGTCTGGTGCCTGACGCAATTAACACCGCCAGTGTGCAGATGGATGCGCTGCTGAGTAAGGTGAGCAATCTGCGAAATACCCTCCCCATGCAGGCCGCAACCGTCGTGTCTGAGGCTAAACCAGCGCCTGCAATGTCCGGCACCATGCGGCGGCTCAGTGCGATTGAGGACAACACCAAACAGACCGCTGCGAATACCAAAAAAATCGGCCCGGGCGACATTGTGTTTAAAAACCTGCCGCCAGCGCTGGCTGTGCGCGGGCAGTGGCAGGAGTCACGCATTGCACGATCGGCGGCAGGCTCGCCACTCTCAATGCGACAGGCGGCGCCGGTAGTTTCATCGCCTGTCAGGTTGCCTGCGTTGCCATCCCCTGCCGCTGCGGCATCGGCGCGTCAGGCAACAGCGGCGCCCGTGGGCGGCCTGCCTCCCATCGTGGTCCACCTGAATGGCGTCGATCGTCAGGATGCGCAGGAGCTGGCAAAAATCGTGCAACAGGCCGTCAGTGCGGAGCTGGAGCGGCGCGAACGGCGCGGACGCGGCAGTTATTCAGATCGGGATTAGAGGGTTTAACTATGATGATGGTTTACGGGCTATTTGTGTTCGCACTCGACACGCTGCCCTATCAGCAGTTGCGGCAATCACGCAACTGGCGTTACGCCAAAAATGAGCGTGTCGGGCGTTCTGCGAAATGGCAATACGTTGGCTCAGGTGATAATCAGATCACCCTCACAGGGACGCTTTACCCTGAGATTACGGGCGGCAACCTATCCCTCGGAGCGGTGGCAACGATGGCCTATGCCGGGTTGCCCTGGCCGCTGATTGACGGCATCGGCACAATTTACGGGATGTATGTGCTCACAGAGCTGGAGGAGACGCGGCAGGAATTAGACCAGTATGGAAACGCCAAAAAAATTGAGTTCTCAATTACGCTGCAGCGCGTTGATGAGGATGTGCGGGAAAAAATGCAGAGTTCATCAGCATCGGATCTACTGGATACACTGAAAAATGGTGCCACTACTGCATTTAATAACGTTTCATCCGCTGCGGGCACTCTGCTGTCATAACGTTGGGAACTTAGCGGATACAGAAACGGGGCCAGCGGCCCCGTTTTTTATTATTCAGGCTCTGCGGGCCAGTTCACGGCATCAAAAGAAGCCTCGCTGTCCACGGCACTCAGATCCAGAGATTTCAGCGCTCTGATGTATGTCATCCAGTTAGTGAGGCTGATCCTGTCGTCGTCAGCAATTACATCCAATTGCAATTCTGTGCGCCAGTCCGACGTTATTTCATTTGCAGTGGCGATATAGTTTTTCCGCTGCTGTTCCGCCCGATCCTGCCAGTCGATTACAGGATCGGTCAGGATTGGCTGACCATCCGAATCTGCTGTGATAATTCGCCCTGCGGACTGGCCCTGCAGTAATTTTTCATAATCTGCCGATGAAATGGCCCTGGCGTCATCAGGCCACCCATTAGCGGATGCGTCATAGACCGCTCGCAGGTCGGCGCAATAAAAACCATTATTTTTAGCGCTGTAAAACATATTGATCATATATTCCTCACCAGCCAATGGCCTCCCAGTACGACCCGCCCGTGTCCTGACCACAGGTAAACCCTGACTGTGTTACATTTCCGGCAGTGCCATAATTGTCCGCAAATTTACTGCCTCCGCCGTTTACAACCGTTACTTGAACGTTCGCGCAGGCATTTGGAAAGGTGATGGGGAAATTCACCTGAAAGAAACCGGTAGTCGCGCCAGCATTCAAAAATCCCCACTGCCTGATCCGGCCTGTGGCGCTGTCCTTTTCCCAGCCGCCTCCGAGATTAGCAGTATTTTTTAACTGGAAATTCGCGAGCACCCATTGGTCGTTATTGTTACTGATGGAGGCGCTGATTTGATTATTCAGAGCAACATTTAGCGCATTAATCTGCGCCAGCACCCATTGATTCAGATAGCCACCCCAGACACTGCCGTAAATGTTCGCATCTGTGGCGATAAACGCCTCGCCAGCATACAGCGCACCAGGTGCCCTGATGCTGCCATCGTTTCGAAACTCAAACGACCTGACCACTCCGAATCCATCAATCAGGATTTCTGCATAGGCATAGTTGCTGACGACTTCCACCAGACGAAAGCAGGCAGATGCACCGTCAGCGAAATCCATATCGCCGCCGCGATTTTTCAGACACGAGCGCCACATAGGCGCGTAAAGAGCCTGACCGGCGCTACCGTCTTTCAGATTAGAGATGACGGTTGCGCTGACCTCTTCATTGAGATAGCCCCCGGTCATGGGATACGCGCCGGTCTGCGCGGCTGTAGGTAGATTTTGTGTTGTGAACAACTCGCCCACGTCCGTTGCATCAACGGTTATATGTAATTTCCCATCCTCTCCCCAATCCATGTAGATATGATGGTTGCCGGATGAGTGTTTTCCGCCGTTAGCCTGCACAGCCTGCCAGTTTCCAACGAGTTCCAGACCCAGATTTTTCAGCGCCTCAGCTAAATCACTCATATCTGCCAGATTTTTTTGCCGCTGCAAATAACGTGCGTCGCCGGTTTCCTGCGTGATGATGGCGATATACGGATCAACCTGAATACTCACACTCTCGGCATGCGTCAGCTCCAATACCATCGTAATGGTGATCTCTTTCAGTACGGCGGCACCCTCATCAGGAATATAGGTTTCCGGGTAAATGCCATAGGCGATCAGCGTGCCTGATGCGCTGACCAGCCCGATCTCACGCAGCGTTTTGCCTGGGTATGTTGCGCAGGGAATGACCACCCGCCCGCTGATCATGCCCTCAGCGGTTTCAGCGCCTGAAAACGCCTCTGAGCCAAATTGCCCAGCAAGCTGCATGACCTGCGCGAGTTCTGGCGGCGTGTCGGGTAATGCCGTTCCGCCGCCGTCGCCGAGCGCAACCTGTACGATCTCAACGGTTGTGTCGGCTCGATATGCAGTTTCGATCTCCACAGCGCCGGCATTTGTCAGGACCAGTCCATAACTCATAAAAATCATTCCCCTCAGTGGCGTTATGGTGCGCGGGTGCGCAGTGACTCCGATGCGTACATGTAACCCGCACCAAACACCCGCCCCTCGCTGCGGCCAAAAATGTGAACAGAAAACCAGGATCTGAGGTTTTTAGCGCGCAAAATTGCAGCGGTAAGGTCCTGGTATGACAGAGAGGAGGTTGGCACATCTCTCTGCGCTATATGCAGTCTGAATGTGTACGGCTCACCCGAACGGGCTATCAACCAGTGCCCGTCTGACTGCTGCAATTGTGCCCCGGTGCCGGTGGACATATACCGCGCGTTTGATCGCGTCGCGTCGCTGCTGCTCGCTCCAGTCAGAGTTCCACGTGTCTACCTGGTACTCCCACGCCAGCCAGGGCAGCAGTGCAACAGGACACAGATCGGGATTTTTCACCCAGAGGATCAGATTGACTGGCAACCGCGCCAGCACCTGAGCGCTGGCGCGCTCTATTGCCAGCTCCACTGCGGTAGCGTTTGGCGGTAAAACTGATGCAGTTACCTCGTTATTCGCCACCAATCACCACCCTGTTTAGTGTCACTGACTCGCATTTCGGTGCCTGCCCCATAGCAGCAACCACATCCGCAGCCGGCGCCGCCTGAGCAACCGTAATTACACCCGGCTGATGCAGCGCGCCGTCAATACCGGATCGCGCCGCCGTTGAACCAATGAGGTGTACAGAATCGGTGTATGCCGTCAGCACCTCTGATGCGTTTGCAATCACAATGTCGCCGTCTAACCCATACGGGATATGTATATCTGCCACAACGTCATAGCTGACAATCTCAGCTGAGCGGACGCTGACGTAATCGGTCAGCGGTCGCACCTCATCATCGTTTACGGCTGCTGCAACTGTGTCGAGCAACGCCTGCGAGGCAGTTCCGTCGCCTGTGCGGGACAGCACATACAAATAGACTTGGCCCGGCTGGCCGTGCGTTTCCGGTCCGTAGGCGCGGGCGTCGAGAACATCAGGATCGGCACTCAGCGCAAAATAGCGATACGCATTACCTGGTCCTGTCGTGCTGAGGCGCGACCATGACAGCAGAGCGCGCCCGCGCAACACCTCGTCACTCTCATAGATGGGATCGTCATTTTCTGACTCCGGGGTGGTCACGCGTCGTTCTGTATCCAGCCAGGCGGCAACCTGATCCAGATCGTTGCCTCTGGCACTAGCCAGCAGCACGCCGCGGACAGCCTCATTGATGCGCTGTGCATAGTGAATGCTGCGGTAGGCGTATGCCTGAGCCAGCGCCGCCATGGGTTCAGAATCAAGCGCCAGCGCCGCCGCGACAGCTGTCTGCTGATCTTCCGGGAATGCCGCCACAATCAGCGCAACCACGGCGGCCAGCTCTGACTCAAAATCTGGCAGCTCGATGGCATCAGGTTGAGTCAGCTGCGATAAATCAATCGACACGTTGCCCCCTCATTTCAGGCTCATTGTTGTGCTGATCTCAGTCAGCGCCTCGTTTAACGTGGCGGCCAGTTCTGCCGACGCTGCGCCCGACTCTGAATACTGCACGTTAACCGTCGTCAGCGTGATGCGCGGCTCCCACTGCGCGATCGCGATCGCTGCCGCGCTCATCAGTTGCATGCGTGTCACTGCGTTTTTTGGACCATCGACCAGATCGGGAACGGCAGAGCCAAAATTTCTGCGCATCACCCGTGACCCGACCGGCGTCGTGAGAATTTTGCGGACACACTGCCAGATTTGATCCTGGTCACTCACTGAGCCGGGGCCGTCCGGGTCCATTCCGGTATAGCTGGCCGTCATTTGATGCCCTCCGTCCATTCGTCGCCGCGTTTTATGCCGCCGTGGTCATGATCATCAACCTGCACGCCGTTAGAGGTGAATTTTCCGTTATGCGTAAAATCCCCGGTCAGCGTTCCGCCCTCTGTGATGTCGAGCTTTCGTGCCATCAGCTGATCGGTGCATTCAACCAGCGGCGTCTCCAGTCTGACCGAGACTGATGCGGCGATAGTCGCCGTTTTAATACCGCTGGCATTCAGCGCGCCCGTTTCCGCGTTGTAACTGAACTGCGCGCCGTCCGGTGCGGCTATACATATCTCGCAGAGATCGTCAGAGGGCGCTGTAAATTCAGCGCTGTTAATGCTGCACAGGATCACGGCGGCCTCGGTAGTGCCGCCAGGGCAACCGAGCAAAACCTGCTCACCCACTGACGGCGGCGCCCATATCCTGAATGCGCCCGCGCGGGCAGCTGACCAGCGCAGCCAGCCTGTTTCCAGATCGCCGGTATTTACGCGCACGCGGGCTGGTTTTTTCCTGATTTGCGTAACCGTACCTATGCGCAGCAGGTTGCCCAGCAGGCGGTTTAATTCTGCGCTCATTGCAGATCCTCCCTTACTGGCTGCCAGCTGCCCAGCCTGCGGGCGGCACCCATAACGATCGATTTGTATGTTGTAATCATTTCTGCCGTCCGCTCAGACTGCTGATTACCGCCTCAGTGATCGCCGCCTCATCTGCCTGCGTAAACCCGAGCAAAATGCGCGCGGGATAACTCACCACCACACCCGGCCTCGCCTCATCGCACTGGCCATACTGGTGAATGCGGGCGATACGGCCTGCGATTCCGTCATAGCCCACGGTTGCGCCTGATGCGTCGGCGCTCATTTTCAGATAGCGATAGGTGCGTAGCCGGCGGAACATTGGCTCGGGACGCTGCTCCGTCCGGGTTGCGCGCCGGGTGTTGATTTCAATCCAGCGCTCAACGTCAGCACGATAAAACGTGCGGATTGCGCCCCGGTCCTCATCAAAACCTGTAATCGTTTTGCCGTGCCGGCCAATACCGTGACGCCAGTTTTTCAGGTGTCGCGTTTCGCCGTTCCATTCAAAAACTAATCCCTGCTGCGTGCGCAGGACGCGGCGGCGTCGTTTGGTAAACGGGCTGCCGTCAGGGTTACGCTGTGACCTGATGCGCCGCTGCTGACTGGCGCGCAGTGATTTACCGATACTGCGCGCCGTGCGGGTGCGGCCCGCAGCGCTGGCACCCTGCAGGATTTGCGCAAAAATCTCATCGAGCTGACGAAATTGATCCGTCATAGTCGATCACTCCCGGTATGTTATCGAACACCTCACCCCAGCCGCCGCCGGTTATGACGCGCGGACGCGGTTCCGGCAGATGCTCAGCAACTGCGGCGCCACTCTCATCACGGGTGACTCTGACGCGCTGGCGCACCGGCATCTCAAACAGCAGATCGGCTGTGCTGTCGCTGTTAATGAGCGTGGTAAATTTCAGCTCGCGGTTTTTCTCGGGGTTCAACAGCAGTGACGGCTCGTTAAACCAGAGCCAGGCCATAATCGGCAGCGTGAAATCATCCAGGCTGCCCGGATAATTCATGGCGAACAAAACCAGCGAGTAGCGGTAGACAAACGTCGGTGTTTCGCCGGTAGTTTCAACGCCCCCCTCCTCTACAAACACCGTAAACGCCTCCGGGTTTGCCTGGCACCAGGTGTTAGCCTGCGTCAGCGCCGCGCGCAGTGAATCAATTTTCAGCATGTTTCGCCTCACGTTGCGCCCGCTGGGCATCCAGTTTTTTGATCGCCTGTTTATCTGCGTTACAGGACTCCAGCGCATCGATCATTTCATCGCCCCACGTTGCGAGATGGCCCCACTGCAACCGCGCCGGCAGCTGAGGCGTTGGTGTGGGCTGCGTCAGGCTGTCCGGCACTGTTGAATGCATCAACTGCGGCTGAGGCGGCAGCGATGCGCTCCCGCAACCCGTCAGCAACGGCATCAGGCACAGCATCATTCGCACAGGGATTGTCCAGCATGGTTTTTTGCATTTCATCGCGTCGTTTTTCTCCCTGGGCCTGTCGTTGTTTATCTGCAGCGCGTACCTCGGCCAGAACACCGCGCGCCTCAGTAGCCAACTGCCGCAGCTCGTTAATCACTGACTGATTCTGTTTAATATTTTCGGCCAGCACATCCCGCCGGGCCTCATCAGCGCCCTGCTGATGCACCACACCGAACAGCGCGAGCAATGCCATAATCAGACCGACAGCCAGCACACTGGCTAATATTTTCACGGTTTAGCCTCGCTCAGGCCTGACTCACACCAGGCTCTGAAATCGGTGCGTCGGTTATCCAGTCCCGGCAGTTTCCTGCCGCCGCTGTTAACAAAATCTGTTACGCGCTCGCACACACCCGGCCAGTTATGCGCCTGGGCATTACGCCAGATTGTCGTTTTCTGTTTGCTGCCCTGTTTGTTGGTAAACCACATCAGACCCGAGCAGCCCACGTTAAA
>Ga0308158_10000867_pt1 | contig 38660 bp, 36 predicted proteins | sample PhyBR2_FD_201038 | JGI IMG/M metagenome (GOLD analysis project Ga0308158, IMG submission 201038) | Phyllosphere microbial communities from UC Gill Tract Community Farm, Albany, California, United States - DLSLB.R2 | ecosystem: Host-associated > Plants > Phyllosphere > Unclassified | place: USA... | reverse complement strand
GGCACCCACCGCGTCTCCCTCGACGAAGTCATCATCACCATGCGCGAAACCGGCAAAGACATGAGCGACAAATACAAGGAAACCGCCATGGGCGGCCTCGCCGTCAACGTCGTCGAATGCTGACACCGGCATACTCCGATTCCCCAAGAAGACAAAGGAAACACGATCATGACCCTGGCACCTGAAGGCCGGAAGATGCTGCGGATCGAGCAGCGCAACGCTGCGGTCCCGGTGGAGCGCAAGCCGGAGTGGATCAAGGCCAAGGTCCAGATGGGCCCGGAGTTCGTCGGGCTGAAGAACCTGGTCAAAAAAGAAGGCCTGCACACCGTCTGCGAAGAGGCCGGCTGCCCCAACATCTTCGAATGCTGGGAAGACAAGGAAGCCACCTTCCTGATCGGCGGCTCCGAATGCACCCGCCGCTGCGACTTCTGCCAGATCGACACCGGCAAACCCTCCCCCGTGGACATGTTCGAACCCACCAAGGTGGCCCGCTCCGTGCAGTCCATGCAGCTGCGCTACGCCACCGTCACCGGCGTGGCCCGCGACGACCTCGAAGACGAAGGCGTCTGGCTCTACGCCGAAACCGTCCGCAAAATCCACGAACTGAACCCCGGCACCGGCGTGGAACTGCTCATCCCCGACTTCTCCGGCAACCCCGACCACATCAAGGCGATCTGCGACTCCGCCCCCGAAGTCTTCGCGCACAACGTCGAAACCGTGCCCCGGATCTTCAAAAGGATCCGCCCCGCCTTCCGCTACGAACGCTCCCTGGACGTCATCACCCAGGGCCGGAACCTGGGCATGGTCACCAAGTCCAACCTCATCCTGGGCATGGGCGAAACCCGCGAAGAAATCAGCGAAGCCCTCCGCGACCTCCACCAGGCCGGCTGCGACCTGATCACCATCACCCAGTACCTGCGCCCCTCCGAACGGCACCTGCCCGTGGACCGCTGGGTCAAACCCCAGGAATTCGTGGACCTCCAGCACGAAGCCGAAGAAATCGGCTTCCTCGGCGTCATGTCCGGACCCCTGGTCCGCTCCTCCTACCGCGCCGGCCGCCTCTGGGCCACCGCCATGCGCAAAAAAGGCCGCGACATCCCCGCCGAACTCGCCCACATCGCCGAAGGCATCCAGGACTCCGGCACCACCCGCCAGGAAGCCGCCACCCTCCTCGCCGGCTAGGCCACTGCGCGCTCCGGCCTGGTGCTGTTTTGGGGGGCACCAGGCCGGAAGACAACAGGAGACTGGGGAGGCCGGCAAGGGAAGCCGCCGGGCCTCCCCCGGCGCGTCCGCCCAGCCCGGCAACCCGCTCAGCTGTTGCCGCGCACCACCGGGATGCTCGCCGTCGGCAATCCGCTGGGGAACACCGTGGGTTCCGGTTCCGCGACCGGTTCCAGTGGAACCCGCACCGGCTCGTTGCCCACCGTCAGCCGCTGGCCACGGACGTCAACTTCCAGCGGACCGCCGTCCTGGACCGTCAGCGTGATAAAGCCGGCGGCGAGCTGGACCAGCAGCAGGCGGCCCCTGATCTTCAGGTGGAAGGCCAGTCCCTCCCACTCCGCGGGAAGGCGGGGATCGAAGTACGGGACCGGGCCTTGGTCGCGCATGCCGGCGAAACCGCACACCAGCGAACTCCAGACTCCGCCGGTGGAGGCGATGTGCACGCCGTCGATCGTGTTGCCGTGCGTGTTGTCAAGGTCAATGAAGGCGGCATTGGTGAAGTGGTCCAGGGCCTCCCTCGAATAGCCCACCTCGGCCGCCATGATCCCCTGGACGCAGGCGGACAGCGTGGAATCGCCGGTGGTGATGGGATCGTAGAAGTCGAAGGCCCGCTGCTTCTCCTCAGCAGTGAAGTCCTGCCACTGCAGGAACATGGCCAGGACGGTATCGGCCTGCTTCAGGACCTGGTGCCGGTAGATGACCAGCGGGTGGAAGTGCAGCAGCAGCGGATACTTGGACCGCGGCGTGGTCCAGTCCCAGGCCTCCAGGGTCATGAAGTCGTTGTCCTGGGAGTGGACCTGCATCCGGTCATCGAAGGGCAGCTGCATGCGGTTGGCGGCAGCCTCCCACAGCTGGCGCTCCTCGTGGGTGATGCCTGCGTGCCCAAGCGCGGCGGCGGCACGCAGGTTGAAGCGGGCCATCACGTTCGTGTACAGGTTGTCATTCACCACTGCCGTGTACTCATCAGGGCCGGTGACGCCGTGGATGTGGAAGAGCCCGTCCTTGCCAAAGAAGCCCAGGGAGATCCACATCCGGGCCGTCTCGATCAGCAGTTCAGCGCCCATGCCATCCCGGAATCCGGCATCCCCGGTTGCCCAAAGGTACCTGTTGGTGGCGAAGGCAATCGCGGCGGCGATATGGAACTGTGCGGTACCGGCCGCGTAATAGGCGCTGGCCTCGAGCCCGTTGATGGTGCGCCACGGGAAGAGGGCGCCGTCCACGCTCAGCTCCTTCGCCCGGATCCTGGCCTCGGGAAGCATGCCGTGGCGGAACTCGAGGACCTGCCGGGCGCCGTCGGGGTTGGTGTAGGTAAGGTACGGCAGCAGGTACACCTCCTGGTCCCAGAAGTAGTGCCCCTCGTAGCCCGAGCCCGTCACGCCCTTGGCGGGAATGCCCGCAACATCGGCACGCGCCGTGGCCTGGGCCAGCTGGAACAGGTTCCAGCGGATGGCCTGCTGCAACCCGGGCCGGCCGCCCTCAACCACGATGTCCGAGGTGGCCCAGTAACCGCGGTAGTGGGCCATGCTTTCGGCAAAAATGCTGTCCACCGGGCGGAGTGCCTCTTCAGCCACTGCGGCCGCATCCACGTCCGGGTCCTGGACGGTGGGGCCGGCCGCGTAGCTGACGGTCTTTTCCAGCCGGAACGGGTCACCGGCGTCCACTGCAAGGACGTACCGGACGGTGCTGTCGTCCTGGTCCACCACCGTTTCGAACGGCTGGTGGCCGGCGGAGGTCCAGTGGTCCACCGCGATCCCCACCCGCTGCTTGGACTCGGCTGCCTCCCAGGACAACCGCAGCGAGCCGTCGCCGCCGTCCAGCCGCACGGGGAGCAGCACCCGCCCGGCGTGCCGTCCCGCCCGGCGGGGATCGTGGACGGAGTGGTCTTCCACCGGCTGGTCCTGGCGGTTGATCACCGCGGAGGTGACGTCCAGGGAGATTTGCCGGTCCGCATCCACCTCCAGGGAAATGCCCAGGCAGCCGCGGGACTCGTAGCCCACCGCCCGCCGTTCCGTGGTGGTCACGGTGGCGCCGGAGCGGCACTGCCAGGTGATGCGGCACTCGTAGATCCCGGTGGAGAAGTCGACGCTCCGGCGGTAGTCCAGGACCTCTGATTCGGCAAGGCTGAGGTTTTCGCCGTCCACCACCACGGTGAAGTTGTTGGCGTCCGGGATGTAGAGGATTCGCTGGCCCGTCCGGGCGAAGCCAAAGGCGTTTTCGGCGTGCTTGATGTCCCAGATTTCGTGCAGGCCGTTGATGAAGCTGCCTGGCAGCTCTGCGTCGGCCGCCGCCCAATGGGCACCCCTGATGCCCAGATGGCCGTTGCCCAGGGCGAACAGGGCCTCCAGGGTTCCGGCGCCATCGGTTCCGTAGCGCGTTTCGACGAGCTGCCAGGGGGTATCGGGGAACCGTTCGCGGTCCGCGGAGATCAATGCCATGGTCGGGGTCCTTTTGGCCTTGCTGTGGTGCCGGACTGGCCGGCACGGAATATTCGGGGGAAGGGCAATACTCGGATGGGTGCTGCCGGGGAGCAGCAGGGTTGCCCGGGGCAGGCAACGGGGTTTGAGGCCTGGGTTTAGGGGACGAGTTCCTGGAGGTCGTTGACCACCAGGGTGGCTCCGGCGTCCAGGAGCGTCTGCCGCCCGGCGCCACGGTCCACGCCGATCACGGAGTGGAACGATCCCGCGTGTCCGGCCTGAACCCCTGACACAGCGTCCTCGACCACCACGCACTCCGGACTGGAGAGGTCCAGGAGTTTGGCCGCGTATTCGTAGGTGGCCGGGCTTGGTTTTCCGGGCAGGCCCTGTTCCGCGGCCACCACACCGTCCACCACCACGGGGAAATAGTGGCTGAGTCCGGCGGCTTTCAGGACGGCAGGGGCATTGCGGGAGGAAGAGACGACGGCGACCTTGAGTCCGCGTTCCAGGGCGGCTTCGAGGAAGCGGACCGAGCCTTGGAACGGTTCGACGCCGGCGTTGACGATGTCATTGAAGATCGCGTTCTTCCGGTTGCCCAGGCCCTGGACGGTTTCGTGGGCAGGGTCGTCATCCAGCGGGCCTTCCGGGAGCGTGATCCCCCGCGAAGCCAGGAAGTCGCGCACACCGTCAAAGCGGGGCTTGCCGTCGATGTGGTCGAAGTAGTCGCTTTCCCGGTACCCGGGGACCTCCGGATGCGAGGCCAGGTAGCCATCGAACAGTTCCTGCCAGGCGCGCTCGTGCACGGTGGCGGTGGGCGTCAGAACGCCGTCCAGGTCAAAGAGGATTGCTGCGGCGCCGGTCCAGCCGGCGGTCCCAGCTGCAGTTTCGAGTGTCATCGGCAGTGCGGTGTCCTTTCGGTTCGTGGACAGCCGGCCCTGCCGGGACAGCCTGAAGGAGGATACTGCTGCGCCTCATGCACGCAGCATCACTTCCTTGTCCGCCCACTGCAGGACCGATCATGGCCGTAGACGAGTGTAAGCGCTTGCAAATTTCGCTGGCAACTGTTTTTTCGTACCCACCGATGGGGCAGCTACACAGTCAGCGCAGCACGTAGTGGCGCAGGAAGGCGCTGACGTCCACCATCTCGGTCTTGGACATCGCGTGCCCCATTCCCGGGTACGTCCGGGCCGTCAGCAGCGTGTTCTCTTCCAGCCACTCCGCGGTGTAGGCAACGGCGTCCTCGTTGATCACCAGGTCCGCCTTGTCCCGCCCCCAGAAAAAGGGCGGCCTGACGTCAAAGGAGTCCGTCACCGAGAGGAGCTCGTTGTTGAGCACAAAGCCGGACAGTCCCACAACGGCCTTGTAGTCATCCGGGTGCAGCCGCAGGAGCGTACTGGCCATGGCCATGCCCTGCGAGTAACCCATCAGGGTGACGCTGCTGTGCTGGTCCCTGACGGAACTGATCCAGGCCCGCACCGAGTTGGCGGCGGAGATGACATCCGCGAAGTCGTTCGCCAGGAAGTAGTCGAGCAGGAACCAGCCCCAGTGGTCCCCGATGGGCATCGGAGCCCGCAGGGCGGCAAACGTGAACTCGGGAGGCAGGTACTCGAAGAGGCGCACCATCCGGGACTCGTCCGTACCGTAACCGTGCATCATCACCAGCAGGGGGGTGCCTGCGCGCTGGTCCTCCGGCTTGGACCACACAACTGTTTCCACTGGTCAAGCCTAACTACGGAAGCACGACGCCCCGCCCGGATCATTGAATCCGCAATCACCGGGAGGTAGCGTGACGCTTGATAGACAGCAGGCTTGGCTTTTGGCAGTGTACGCACCACCCTCCCGTATCGCCCTACCAGCGCCGCGCAGCCCGCGGCCAAAAGGAGCAAGTCATGAGAATCGGATCGTCAATCTTCCTCATCGCCCTCGGCGCCATCCTTGCCTGGGCCGTGGCGCCCGGACTCATCCCGTTCGTGGACCAGCAATTGGTGGGCTACATCCTCATGGCGGTAGGCGTAATCGGGCTGATCGCCTCACTCATCCTCGCTTCCCCGGGCCGCAGCCGCCGGGTCAGCGAGTCCCGCTCGGTCATCGATCCCACCACCGGCGAGCGCATCACCCGCCACGAAAGCCGGGACGGCGGCATCTAGCCGGGCCACCACCGGGGACGGGATCCGGGCCACCACCGATGAACCCGAAAAGCCGGGCTGGACCACCACGTGTCCAGCCCGGCTTTTTCGCGCCTGCGCCCGGGCCTGAAAAAGCTCGATCTTGTTTCATGTTGGTTTCCATTGACAAACCAACAGAACCAAAGATAAAGTCAAGTAACTCAACATCAATGTGATGCCAGTCACGCAGGACCGGGAAGACGGCCAGGCGTACAGACTCACAGCAGGACCTACGCAACGGAGGGTATGTGTTCGCCGAAGAGCGCCAGCAGCAGATTGCCGAGCTTGTAGCCGGCAGCGGCCGGGTCAGCGTGACCCTGCTGGCTGAGCGCTTCCGCATCACCACCGAGACGGTGCGCAGGGACCTTGCAGCCCTCGAAAACGCCGGCACGGTCCGCCGTGTCCATGGTGGGGCCGTTGCGGCAGACCGCTTCAGCACCACCGAGGAAAGCGTCACTGAACGGGCCATCCAGCGGCCGGACCAAAAGATCCGGATCGCCGAAGCCGCCCTTGCCCTGATCCCCCGGAACTCGCCCGCCAGCGTCCTGATGGACGGAGGCACCACCACCGAGGTGCTTGCCGACATGCTGGCCCGCCGCGCCGCCGTCGAACCTTCCGACGGAACGGGCCCCCAGCACGAACTGGTGGTCATCACCCACGCAGTACCCATTGCCAGCAAACTCTCCAACGTCCCCGGCGTTGCCCTGCAGATCCTGGGCGGCCGGGTTCGCGGCCTCACCCAGGTGGCCGTGGGGCAGGCAACGGTGAACGCTGCCGCCCGGATCCGCCCTGACATCGCGTTCATCGGAACCAACGGCATCCACGCCACCTTTGGCGTCAGTACTCCCGATCCTGAAGAAGCCGCCGTCAAGGCAGCCTTCGTCCAGTCGGCACGCCGCATTGTGGTGCTGGCCGACTCCTCCAAGCTGGACACGGAAACCCTGGTCCAGTTCGCCTCCCTGAAAGATCTGGACACCTTGATCACAGACAGTGAACCCGGACCTGAACTCGCAGCCGCCCTGGAAGAGGCCGGCGTTGATGTGGTGGTCGCATGATCGTCACCTTCACGGCCAACCCCAGCCTTGACCGGACCGTCGCCCTTCCCGGCCCGTTGGAGCGTGGCGAGGTACAGCGCGCCGTCTCCGTCCGCCAGGAATCCGGCGGCAAGGGCGTCAACGTCTCCCGCGCCCTGGTCGCCTCGGGACTGGAGTCCCTTGCCGTCCTCCCCGGCGCGGACAGCGATCCCGTCCTGGCCGGGCTGCGCGAGCACGCAGTGCCCTTCGTTTCGCTTCCCATCGACGAGCCGCTGCGCACCAACGTAGCGCTCACCGAACCCGGCGGCGTGACCACCAAGATCAACGAACCGGGCCCCGCACTGGATGAGAACCAGCAGGAAGCCCTTATCAAGCTGCTGGTCGAAAGCTCGCGCGGCGCCACCTGGGTGGTCCTGGCCGGCTCGCTGCCGCCGGGATTCCCCTCTGACTTCTACGCAACGGCTGCCCGCCGCCTGCGTTCTTCCGCCGACGGGACCGCCCCGCGGATCGCCGTCGACTCGTCCGGCCTGCCACTCGCGGCTGCCCTCACCGGCGGCCCGGAAGGCATGCCCGACCTCCTGAAGCCCAACGCCGAGGAACTGGCGGAGCTGGCCGCAGCTGCCGGTTTCCCCCCGGCATCCGGTGACGAACTGGAAGCGGATCCGGCTGCTGCCGCTGCCGCCGCAGCCGCCGTAGTCCGTTCCGGTGTGGGTGCTGTGCTGGCAACTCTCGGTTCCAAGGGAGCTGTCCTCGTTACGGCCGACGGCGCGTGGCTGGCCACGCACCCGCCGGTCGCCGCGGTCAGCACGGTGGGTGCGGGCGACTCCGCACTTGCCGGCTACCTGCTTGCCCATGGCCGGGGCGCCGCCCCTGCCGACTGCCTTCGTCAGGCGGTGGCCCATGGTGCCGCCGCTGCCTCGCTGCCGGGTTCCACCGTTCCGGCAGTAAACCAAACCACCCCGGATGCCGTAACCATCACGGCCCTTCGAAAGGATTGACAGTGACCCAGCTCATCACCACGGACCTGGTCGAGCTCGACCAGAACCTGGGCAACGCCCCCGAGACGGTGATCCGGCATCTGGCAAGCAAGGTAGCTGCCACCGGACGCGCATCAGAAGTTGAAGGACTCTTCGCGGACGCCTTCGCCCGCGAGCAGAAGACCGCCACGGGAATCCCCGGCGGCATCGCCATCCCGCACTGCCGCTCCGCCGCCGTCACCGTGCCCACCCTGGCCATGGCCCGCCTGAACCCCAAGGTGGACTTCGGCGCCAAGGACGGCCCCGCTGACCTCGTGTTCTTCATCGCCGCTCCGGACGGAGCGGACCAGGAGCACCTGAAGCTGCTCTCCAAGCTGGCCCGGTCGCTCATCAAAAAGGACTTCACCGCGGCACTCCGCAACGCCTCCTCCGAGGCGGAGATCGTGGAACTCGTGGACGGCGCCCTGGCGGACAAGCCCGCAGCCCACGCCGCAGCGGCTCCGGCAGATGCAGTTCCGGTCGGCGCCGGAGTCGGCGCAGCCGGAGCAGCCGGTGCCAGTGCCGTGGGTGCCCCTGCAGGGGCTTCCACCGGTTCCGCCGCCCGCGGACCCAAGCGCTTGGTAGCCGTCACCGCGTGCCCCACCGGCATCGCCCACACCTACATGGCGGCCGACTCCCTCGTGGCAGCTGCCAAGGAAGTGGGCGTAGACCTGCAGGTGGAAACCCAGGGTTCCTCCGGCGCCAAGGCACTGGACCCCGCGGTCATCGCGGCCGCGGACGCCGTCATCTTCGCCGTGGACGTTGACGTGCGCGGCAAGGAACGCTTTGCCGGCAAGCCCGTCATCAACGCCCCGGTCAAGCGCGGCATCGACGAGCCGGACAAGATGGTCCAGGAAGCACTCGCAGCCGCCGACAACCCCCACGCCCGCCGCGTCCCGCACTTCGGCGCGGAGGAGCAGGCCGAGCACGAGGCTGAGGAAAAGGGCGAGCACATCGGCCAGAAGCTCAAGAAGGCCCTGCTCACCGGTGTCAGCTACATGATTCCGTTCGTGGCCGGCGGCGGCCTGCTGATCGCCCTCGGCTTCCTCATGGGCGGCTACCTGATCACCAAGTACGCGGACACGATCGTGGTCCAGAACAGCCTGTTCAACCTGCCCACCGAATTCCCCGAAAATGCCTGGGGTCCGCTGGGCGCCTACCTCGGCGCGGTCCTGTTCAAGATCGGCGCCTTGTCGCTCGGGTTCCTGGTTCCGGCGCTGGCAGGCTACATCGCCTACGCCATCGCTGACCGTCCGGGCATCGCGCCCGGCTTCGTTGCCGGTGCAGTTGCCGGGTTCATGGGTGCCGGCTTCCTGGGCGGCATCGTTGGCGGCCTGCTGGCCGGCTACATCGCCCACGTGGTGGGGCGCCTGCAGGTGGCACGCTGGCTGCGCGGCCTGATGCCCGTGGTGATCATCCCGCTGCTGGCCTCACTGGTGGCTTCGGGACTGATGTTCGTGATCCTGGGCGGTCCCATCGTCGCCATCACCAACGGCCTGAACTCCTGGCTGTCCGGCCTCACCGGTGCCGGTGCCATCGCCCTGGGCGTGATCCTGGGCCTGATGATGTGCTTCGACCTCGGCGGCCCGGTCAACAAGGTTGCCTACTCCTTCGCCGTCGCCGGCCTTGGTGCCGCCACCATCGACAACCAGGCTCCGTGGCAGATCATGGCCGCCGTCATGGCGTCCGGCATGGTTCCGCCGCTGGCCATGGCCCTGGCCTCCACCGTCCTGAACAAGAAGCTCTTCAGCCTGGCCGAGCAGGAAAACGGCAAGGCAGCATGGCTGCTGGGTGCGTCCTTCATCTCCGAAGGCGCCATCCCGTTCGCCGCAGCCGACCCGCTGCGCGTTATCCCCGCCAGCATGCTGGGCGGTGCGGTGACCGGTGCCATCTCGATGGCTGCGGGCGTCGGATCCAAGGCACCCCACGGCGGAATCTTCGTCTTCTTCGCCATCGACAACTTCCTGATGTTCGTTGTTTCGATCATCGTCGGCGTGGTGGTTACCGCCCTGTCGGTCATCGCCCTCAAGCGCTGGGCAGTCAAGAAGACCGTTGATACGGTTGAACCGGTTCCCGTAACCGTCTGAGCCGGTTTAGCCACAGACCTTCCCGGCGCTGAACCATCAGCACGCCGAAAGACAAAGGAGCAAAAATGCCAGAACGCACCGCAACAGTCGCCAGCCGCGTGGGCCTGCACGCCCGCCCCGCCGCTATCTTTGCCGAGGCAGCCGGAGAGTTCGACCTGGACATCACCATCGCCCGTGAAGGCGAGCCGGCAGACGAGGCCATGGATGCCGCCAGCATCCTGTCCCTCATGAGCCTGGGCGCCTCACACGGCGACGTGGTGGTCCTCCGCGCCGAAGGTGCCGGCGCAGACGATGCGCTGGAGCGCCTGGTGCAGATCCTCGAAACGGATCACGACGCCGAGTAGCAGCTGCGCTGCCCCAGGCAGCACAACGCCGGCGGCCGCCGTCGGGCTTTCCCCCCAAGGGAAACGCCCGACGGCGGCCGCCTGGTTTTAACCCCCAGCCCACCCGGGCGGGCAGCAGTCAGCCGCGCTCGGCGAGCACCTTGACGTCCGCCACGAGCTTGTCCCACATGCCTTTGGAGTGCGCGGCAGCTTCCTCGCTGGGGTTGTTGTCCTGCGACAGCGAAAGTTTCGTGGCACCGCCCTGGTCCTCCAGCGTCCATTCGAGCGTGTGGTAGTTCTCCGGCGTGTCCTCCTGGCCGGACAACGGGCTGAAGTGGGTGTACACCAGTTTCCGGCCTGGTTCGACCTCAAGGATCCGGCCCTTGTCCTGGAAGGGCTTTCCCTCCCACTCCCCCTGCCACGTGATGGGGCTGCCGACCCTCCAGTCGGTTTGCAGGGTCGCCCCGAACATGAACTCCTTCACGGCGGCGGGGTCGGTGATCACGTCCCACACACGTTCCGGCCCGGCGTCGATCATGGTGACGGACGTTGCTACATGGTTTTCGGTCATGCTGCAGCCTTTCTTGCCGTGAAGAGCAGGTACTCCCATTCCATCTGGAACGGGGAATCGCCGTGCGCATCACCGAAGGAGTCGGCAAGGTCGGTCAGGGCCTTGTCCAGGGCCTTGACCTTTTCCTGGTCCTCGCCCAGGAATTTGTAGACGGCGATGATGGGGCCGTAGTGGGACTTGAAATACCTGACGAAGTCCGCGGGCTGGTGGAAGCTCCTGACGGCCAGGTTCTGCTTGCGGGTGTGAACGTCGGTGATCCGGTCCCCCAGCAGTTCGCGGACATGCTCCTCGCTCCCCCACAGCGGGGCCGGCTGCGCGCCGGGCGGGGGCGGCGGGGCAAACGGCTTCAGTGCGGCCAGCATCTGCCCGACGAATCCTTCCGGCGTCCAGCTGAGCAGCCCGACGGAGCCGCCCGGCTTGCAGACCCGGAGCAGCTCGTCCGCGGCCGCCTGGTGATGCGGCGCGAACATCACCCCGATGCAGGACATCACGGCGTCGAACTCCGCATCACCAAAGGGCAGGGCTTCCGCGTCGCCCTCCTGCCACTCCAGGCTGACGCCACGGTTGGCTGCCTCTTTGCGCCCTGCCTCAAAAAGTTCAGGAGTAAGGTCGCTGGCCACCACCTTGGCACCCATCATGGCCGCGGGAATGGCCGCGTTGCCGGTTCCGGCCGCAACGTCCAGGACCCGTTGGCGTGACCTGATGCCGCAGGCCTCCACCAGGACGGCGCCCAGTTCCAGGAGCATCTCGTCCGCGAGGGCGGGGTAATCCCCTGACGCCCACATGGCCCGGTGCTTTCTCTTCAGCTCCCGGTCCGCCTCCACTGCATCGGTCTGCTGGCTCATGTCCGTGCCCCTCTACGTGTCAGGTCCACATGGGTGACAGCACGCTGTTGGCACAGCGGAGGCTGCGATGCGACTCATTGTGGGCGCGTTGGAGGCCGCTGTAAAGGCAGTGTTTCCCGAAAGCGCGCCGGACCGGCCGGCGAGGCCCTTCCGGGATGCCGTCCCGATTGCCGGTCAGGCCGGCTTGCGCGCCCTGGTGGTCTTGGCAGCCGGCTTTGCCTCTGCCTTTGTGCCGGACGCCTTGGTGTCCGCCGTGCCCGTGCCGGAGGACTTGGACGCGGTTGTTTTAGCTGCAGCGGACTTGGCTGCAGTGGATTTGGCGGCAGTGGATTTGGCTGGCGTCGACTTGGACGCGGTGGACTTGGCGGAAGCCGGTGTGGACTTCGCTGATGACCGGGCGGCCGGTTTGGCATCGTCCGTGCCGGTCTTCGCTGCCGCGGTCCTGGACGCGGCCGCCTTGGTGCCGGACTGCCTGCGCGCAGGCTTGGCAGTCTCAGTTTCCTCGTCCCCTGCGTCCGCTTCGTCGTCGGATTCCCCGCCGGCGGAGGCGGCTTCCCCGCCGCCGCGCTTCCGGTCCAGGCTCCGCTTGAGGGCCTCCATGAGGTCAATAACCTCGCCCTTGCCGCCCTCGCCGGCTTCCACGCCAAAGGTTTCCTCCGTGTCCAGCGATTCGCCCTGTTCCAGCTTGGCGTCGATAAGCTGGCGGAGCTGCACCTGGTACTCGTCGGTGAAGGAGTCTGGTTCGAAGTCGGCGGCCATGGACTCCACCAACGCCGCTGACATGTCCCGTTCCTGGGCGGAGATCCTGATGTCCGCCTCCAGGGACGGGAAGCTCGCCTCGCGCACCTCGTCGGGCCAGAGCAGGGACTGCAGCACCAGGACGTCGTCCTTGATCCGCAGGGCACCCAGCCGGGTCTTCTCGCGCAGCGCGAACTGGACGATGGCCACCCGGTCCGTGTCCTCCAGCGCGCGGCGCAGCAGAACGTAGGCCTTGGGCGACTTGGAATCCGGCTCCAGGTAATAGCTCTTCTCGAACATCATGGGTTCGAGCTGCTCCGACGGCACGAACTGCACCACTTCGATCTCGTGGCTGTTCTCGGCGGGAATGGACTTGAGCTCATCCTTGGACAGCACTACCGTGCGGCCATCCTCCTCGAAGGCCTTCTCGATGTCCGAGTAGTCCACCACCTCGCTGCAGACCTCGCACCGGCGCTGGTAGCGGATCCTGCCGCCATCGGCATTGTGAACCTGGTGCAGACTGATGTCATGATCCTCAGTGGCGCTGTAGACCTTCACGGGCACGTTGACCAGGCCGAACGCGATGGCACCTTTCCAGATGGCTCTCATTCATACAGTCAACATCAGAGCGGGCCGGAGGTGAAGCCCCATGGCAGGTAGCCGGGAACGTGTCCGGGTGGCGGGGCGCGAACTGACGCTGACCAACCTGGACAAGATCATCTACCCGGAGACCGGCACCACCAAGGCGGATGTGCTGGCCTACTACGCCGCAGTGGCACACGTCCTGATACCGGCGGCCGCCAACCGCCCGGCCACGCGGAAGCGGTGGGTCAACGGAGTAGGCACCGCGGACAAACCGGGAGAGGTGTTTTTCCAGAAGGACCTGGAGGACTCAGCGCCCGGCTGGCTGCCCCGGGCCGCGATCACCCACAAGGACCGGACGATCCACTACCCCCTGGTCAACGACGCCGCCACGCTGGCCTGGTTCGGCCAGATCAACTCCCTCGAAATCCACGTGCCGCAGTGGCGGGTGGATCCGCACGGCCACCAGCTCAATCCGGACCGGCTGGTGCTGGACCTGGACCCGGGCGAGGGTGCCGGGCTGCCGGAATGCCGGGAGGTGGCCCTCCTGGCCCGGACCATCCTGCAGGACGTGGGCCTTGACCCGGTCCCGGTGACCAGCGGCAGCAAGGGCATCCACCTGTACGCGGCGCTGGACGGCAGCCAGACCTCGGAACAGATCTCCGCTTTCGCCCGTGAACTGGCCCGGGCACTCGAGGCCGACCACCCGGACCTTGCCGTCAGCGACATGAAGAAATCCCTGCGCACGGGCAAGGTGCTGGTGGACTGGAGCCAGAACAACGCGGCAAAAACCACGGTGGTCCCCTACTCGCTGCGCGGCAGGCCCACGCCCATGGTGGCCGCCCCGCGGACATGGCGGGAAATCCAGTCTCCCGCACTTAAGCACCTGGACTACCAGGAGGTGCTGCGCCGGGTGCGGGACGGCAAGGACCCGTTCGCCGCCGTCGTGAACGCCGCGGTAGGCGCGGAGGCGGGTGGAACAACCGGCAACCCGGACCAGGGGGACGCACACCACGACGCCGACGCCCGGCTGGGCAGGTACCGTTCCATGCGCGACCCCAAGGCGACCCCCGAACCGTTCGCAGGCATCCCGGCCGGCGGCAACAGTTTTGTCATCCAGGAGCACCACGCCAGCCGCCTGCACTGGGACCTGCGGCTGGAACACGAGGGGGTCCTGGCGTCATGGGCCCTGCCCAAGGGCATCCCGGAATCCGGTGGCAGGAACCATCTGGCCGTCCAGACCGAGGACCATCCCATGGACTACCTCACCTTCCACGGCACCATCCCCAAGGGGCAGTACGGCGCGGGCGAGATGACGATTTGGGACACCGGCACCTACGAACTGCACAAGTGGATCAACGGCAAGGAAGTCATCGTCACCCTGACGGGCTCGGAAAGCGGCGGCCTGGGCGGCAGCAGGAAGGTGGCCCTCATCCACACCGGACGCGGGCAGGGCAAGGACGCCGAAAACCAATGGCTCATCCACCTGATGGACCAGGAGCAGCAAGGCGGACGACGACGGCAGCCGGCCCGGGCAGTGCCGGAACCTTCGCAGGACGCCGGCGGCGAAGAGGCGTCCGAGGCTCCCGCAGCAACGCACGCCGCTCCCGCCGACCCGCTGGAGTACGCGCCCATGATGGCAACCTCGGGAAGCACCGCCGACCTGCACGGCAGCACGTGGCAGTACGAGCTCAAGTGGGACGGCGTCCGGGCGCTGCTGGTGGCGGACAGCGAAAAGGTCCGGATCTTCTCCCGCAACGGCAACGACGTCACCAAGACCTACCCCGAGTTCACGGACCGGGCCTGCTGGCCGGAGCAGCCGTTCGTGGCGGATGGTGAGATCATCGCCGTCGGGCCCGGTGGAAGGCCTGACTTTGGCCTGCTGCAGGGGCGGATGAAACTCACCCGGGCCGCCGACGTCGCCAAAGCCCGCACCTCGATCCCGGTCCAGCTGATGCTGTTCGACCTCCTCTTCGACGACGGCAAGGACCTCCGGCGCCTGCCGCTCAGCACACGGCGGCAGCGGCTGGAGGAATTCTTCCGTCCCTCCGGCTGCCCGGTGGACCTGTCCATGGTGCTTGAGGAATCCGTGGACCTCCTCCTCGACAGCGCCCGGGAGCTCGGCCTTGAAGGGGTGATGGCCAAGAGGACGGACAGCCGCTACGTGAGCGGGCAGCGGACCAGGACCTGGATCAAACTCAAGACGGAGCAGACGCAGGAAGTGGTGGTGGGCGGCTGGCGGCCGGGGAAGGGCGGGCGGCAGGACACCGTGGGATCGCTGCTGGTAGGCATTCCCGACGGCGGCAAGTTGCAGTACGTGGGCCGGGTCGGGTCCGGTTTCAGCAGCCGGGAGCTCACGGAACTCCGCCAGACGGTGGAACGCCTGGGCCGGAAGACCTCACCCTTCCACGACGTCCCCCGGCCGGATTCCGCCGACGCCCACTGGGTATCACCGGAGCTTGTAGGCGAGGTGACCTACAGCGAGTGGACGGGCCCGGGCAGGCTCAGGCATCCACGGTGGCGGGGCTGGCGCCTGGACAAGGACCCCTCTGACGTGGTCCGCGAAGGGTGAGCCCGGCGCGATGACTCCCGGCGGGCGCACGCTTTTCGGCGCGCTTGCGGGCGCGGCGCGCAAATTACCTGGCGTCCCCCCCCTATGTCGGGGGCGCCAGGTAACTTCCGTGTCGATATGGACAGCGCGCTTCATGGACAGCGCGCGTCGCCATGCTGGATCCGCGCGCTGCAGGCAGCTATGAGGAGTGCGGCATCTGCGGCCGGCCGGTGCGGTGGACCGCCACCACGGCGGCCTCATGCCCCATCCGGCCGTGGCCGGCGCCGCGGTCCTTCGGGTGCCTGCGCTTTCCCATGCCGTCCGGCCACCCGCCCTGCCCTGCCAATGGAACGCCACCCGTTGCCGCGGGGCCGGGCGTAACAGGCGCATCCATGGCTGCGGCAAGGTGGTCCGCCACCTCAGGCCTGATATGGAACTGGTTGGATTCTTCACCCATGTGGTTCTTCCCTTCTTTCCTTCGTTCTTCCTTGAAACGAATGCCGACGAAAGCGCCCGGGCACGCGGACTACTGCCCGGAAAGAAGTGTGTTCATCGCTCTACCATAGGCACGTCCGGGGCTGCTGGGAACCCCTCCGGGGACCGTGGCAGCGGTCACTTTTTGCGGCCGGTTTCCCGCGGGAGCGGGCTTGAAACGGAGCAACTTGGAAAAATTTTGGTAACGGCGCCGTTCATCAGCCTGCTTCCCAGTGATCACGCGGGAAAAGCCGGGGGAAAAATTTCCGGAACCGGCCCCATATCGGGCCCAAAAGGGAGCATGCTACGCCATCAAACTGCCCGGACGCTAGAGGAATCCCGTAAAATTGAAGGCCTGCCCGGAGCGGGGCAGCTACAAGTCGCAAGCAAATGACCTCCACAGGAGTTGCCCAAATGCCCACAGACCGAAGCATGACCGACTCTTCAGCAGGCGCCAGGAGCGCCCGCGGAACCGACCCTGCAGCCCCCACGGCTGCCAAGAAGCCCAGGCTGCTGCCACGCCGCCGGCTCAAGGAATCCGATGTCAACGTGGTGGACCAGCCCATGCTCAAAAAAGCACTGGGCGGCACGATCGTTGGCAACACCATGGAGTGGTACGACGTAGGCGTTTTCGGCTACCTCATCACCACCATGGGCCCGGTGTTCCTCCCTGAATCCGATCCCACCACCCAAACGCTGTTCCTGCTGGGAACCTTTGCCGCCACCTTCATCGCCCGTCCCCTGGGCGGCGTGATCTTCGGCTGGCTGGGCGACAAGATGGGCCGCCAGAAGATCCTGGCCACCACGCTGATGATCATGGCGGCCAGCACGTTCGCCGTCGGCCTCCTGCCCGGATACGCCCAGATCGGCCTCTGGGCTGCAGCGCTCCTGGTGCTTCTCAAGGTCATCCAGGGCTTCTCCACCGGCGGCGAGTACGCCGGCGCCACCACGTTCGTCAGCGAGTACGCCGCTGACAAGCGCCGCGGCTTCTTCGCCAGCTTCCTGGACCTGGGCAGCTACCTCGGCTTCGCCATCGGCGCTGCCTTGGTCTCTGTCCTGCAGCTGACCCTGGGCCAGGGCACCATGGAGGACTGGGGCTGGCGCATCCCGTTCCTGGTTGCCGGGCCGCTGGGCCTGATCGCCGTGTACTTCCGGAGCAAGATCGAGGAATCGCCGCAGTTCCAGGCCACCCTTGACGCCCAGGAAGAAAACGCCAAGAACGCCTCCGCCGGGGACACCGCCACGGCCAAGGGACCCGTCGGTATCGTCAAGGCCTACTGGCGCCCCATCATTGTGGCCATGGTTGTTGTGGCCGCTGCCAACACTGCCGGCTACGCGCTGACGTCCTACATGCCCACGTACCTGACCGAGTCCAAGGGCTACGACGAGGTGCACGGCACGCTGCTGACGATTCCCGTCCTGGTGGTCATGAGCCTCTGCATCCCGCTGACCGGCAAGCTCTCCGACCGGATTGGCCGCCGTCCCGTGCTCTGGATCGGCGCTGTCAGTACTATCGTCCTGGCCATCCCGGCGTTCATGCTGATTGGCATTGGGCAGATCTGGTCCACCCTCGCCGGCCTGGCCCTGATCGCTTTCCCCGTGACCTTCTACGTGGCCAACCTGGCATCGGCACTGCCGGCCCAGTTCCCCACCTCCAGCCGTTACGGAGCGATGGGCATTGCCTACAACTTCGCCGTAGCCATCTTCGGCGGAACCACCCCGTTCATCGTGGCCGCGCTGATCGGGGCCACCGGCAACGACATGATGCCGGCGTACTACCTGATGGCCACCTCCCTGGTGGGCGCCGTGGCCATCTACTTCCTGAAGGAATCCGCCAACCGGCCGCTCCCGGGATCGATGCCCAGCGTTGACACCCAGGCAGAGGCCAAGGAACTGGTGGCGACCCAGGACGAGAACCCGCTGATCAACCTGGACGAACTGCCGTTCGACACCCAGGACGGCACCGACCCCCACGCACACCGCGGGGTTCCGGCCGGGGCATAGGCCCAGCCTCCCGGGCACTCTTGTAGCCCACGCTCACAGGCCCGTCCCGCGTGCTTCCTTGGGGGAAGCACGCTGGGCGGGCCTTTGCGTGCCTGCCCGATGTCCTCCCGTGACTGCCGGCATGTGGCTCTGCATGGGGCGCGGTGATACGGTCGCAAGGGCCCTCGGGCTGCAGTAGATCCATAGAAACAGGACAGGTCGGGACATGAAGCGCGTTGTGGAGCAGGTACGCGCGCTCCACCGGTTGGAACCTGCCAACGGCGACCACCTTGCCGCGCTCCGCGTGGCCCTCAGCGTGGCGGTACCGTCGCTGCTCCTGCTGGCCGCCGGCCGTACCGACCTCATCATCTACGCCGTGTTCGGCGCGCTCACCGGCATGTACGGCCGCTCGGAACCGCACCAGCTCCGGCTCCGCCACCAGGGCCAGGGCGCCCTTGTGCTGCTCACCGGCGTGGTGGTGGGAGTAACGCTCTCCATCAACCACATCCACTCTTGGGGGCTCGTGGCAGTGGAAGCGACCCTGGCCGGAGTGGGGTCGGTATACGCGGACAGGGTACGGCTGAAACCCAACGGGCCCTTCTTTGGAATCCTCGCCCTGGGCGCCTGCGCTTCCGTTCCCACCGCAGTCCCCTGGTACACCGCCATGCTCATCGCGGTGGCGTCGTCGGTATTCTCCATCCTGATTGGCTTCAGCGGCTGGGTTCGGCGGCGGTCCTGGAAGCCAGGGGCCACCCGGAGCGTCCCGCGCCGTTCGGCGGCGGGGCGCCGGGAGTTGTCAGTCCACGCCGCCCGGTACGTCCTGGCGGTGGGTGCCGCCGGGACCGTGGGCGTCATCAGCGGCAGCGGCCACCCGCACTGGGCCATGGCCGCGGCCGCCGTACCCCTTGCCGGAGCAGACCTGCCCAGCAGCGTCCGGCGGGGCATCCACCGCATTGTCGGGACGTTCCTGGGACTGGCGGTCACCGCCGTCGTCATCATCCCGGGACCCTGGACCCTGGCGGCGCTGTACCCGGCGCTTCAGGAGCCCTTACACCGGGCGGTGGTGCTGGCGCTGCTGGTGATCCTCTTCCAGTTCGCCACGGAACTGTTCATGACCAGGCACTATGGCCTGGCCATGGTCTGGTTCACCCCCGTCATCCTGCTGATAACCCAGCTGGCCTCCCCCACCGAACCCCGGGTCCTGATCCTTGAGCGGGCCGTGGAGACGCTGGTGGGTGCGCTGCTGGGGATCCTGGTGGTGCTGGCCGTCCGCAGGTCCGGTGCCCGGCCGCGGAAGGCCCTTCGCGGGCTCCCGGCCAGGCGCCCCGGCCTACTTCGGCTTCCGCGCCGGCCCGGCCATTAGCCGCGCCGGCGCCACCTTGGCCACGGCGGCAACCACTTTGTACCTCTTGGAGGGGATGGACACCGCCTTGCCGCGTTCATTGTCCGCCAGGCCTTCCCTAACCACCCGCTCCGCGCGCAGCCACGTCCAGGACGGGGCCACCGACTTGTCCATCCCCATCCGGTCGTGGAACTCCGTATGGGTGAAGCCCGGGCAGACGGCTGTGACCTTGATGCCCCGCTTGCGATAGGCCAGGTTTGCCCACCGGCTGAAGCTCACCAGCCACGCCTTCGCCGCCGAGTAAGTGCCGCGCGGCAGGAACGCAGCCACGCTGGCCACATTGATGATCCGGCCCTCCCCGCGCTCCAGCATCCCCCTGAGTGCCGCATGGGTGAGCACCATGGACGTTTCCGCGTGCAGCTTCAGGTGGCGCCTCTCCTCCGCTGCGTGGTTGTCCTCAAAGTTGTGCAGCAGGCCGATCCCGGCGTTGTTCACCAGGATCCCCACCGGCCGCGTGGCGTCCTCAAGGCGTTCGACGACGGCCGCGACGTCGTCGTCCTGCGTCAGGTCGGCGGGCAGCACCTCAGCCGTGACGCCGTACCGCCGCCGGAAGTCTTCCGCTGTTTCTGCGAGCCGGGACGCGTTGCGCGCCACCAGGACCAGGTCATGCCCCTGGGCGGCGAGCTGCTCGGCAAATTCGTGGCCCAGGCCGGCGCTGGCGCCAGTAACGAGTGCTGTGGTTCGGGTGGTGGTTGGCGTCATGATGCAAGCCTAGCCAGAGACGGCCGTGTGGGCTGTTGTGGCTGCTGGCTGCGGGGCCGATTCCCAGCCGTAACTTGTGCAACAAATAGTAAGCATGCTTTGCTTACGGTGATAGATGAACCTCCGCAAGCAGTTCGCGGCGGGGCTGCCAATGCCGGCGGTTCCGTGAAGAAGCCCAAGGAAGAACATAATGACCACCGCAATGGAACACCAGCTGACGGCGTTTGGGGCGCGCACCGAGGCAGCTGGGCAGCTCTTGTCCACAACCGTACCCGTGGACGCAGGGTTGCTGATGACCCTGAATTCGCGCATGCACTGCCGCACGCCAATGCAGCGCGTCGACCATGATGAGCTTCCGGTCCGGCAGCCCGTCTATGTTGACGGGGACACCGTAGTTTCACTGCGTCCCGGGTCCGTCCCGGACAGTATCGTCACTTACCGCTGCGCCTGCGGCTTCACTATCGATGATCCGGGCACCGCCATGGGGATCACCGACCAGGCGCTGGCCAGCTGACCCGCCGCCGGCACTAATGCCGGCGGCCCGGGATCAGCGCTCCGGCCAATCGACGAATTGTTCGTAGCCTTCGTGCTTTCGCAGGTAGCTGGAAATGAACGGGCAGTGCGGAATGATCCGCTTGCCGGTGGCCACCACGTCATCCAGGGCAAAGTGTGCAAGGACCTTGCCCAGGCCTTGTCCCTCGAAATCCTCGCCGGTCTCGGTGTGGGTGAAATCGATGTGCCCGGGAAGATCGTGGAAAAAGGCCTGGACAGCCAGCCTGCCGTCCACCAGGAGTTCGTACCGGTGCTGTGCGTCATTGCGCCGCAGCGAGACATTTGCGGTGAACTTGTCCTCAGCGGACGTGGTGTTCTCGGTCATGGTTCGACACTGGCACTACTTCAGTCCGCTGGCAATGGTCCTTCGGCCATGGCGGCGCCGGTATGGTTGCCGGCGCCGCAGCGGAAAACCGCCCAGCAAAACGATCGCCACCGAGAAACACACCGTGCCGGCGGCCAGCAGTCCCAGTGACAGTCCGCTGAGCGCGGCGTCCGCCACGGGGATGAAGACCACGACGACGGCGGCCCCCGCCGTGGCGGGCCGGCAGCGCAGGGTGACGGCCGTCGTCGTCCGTTCCTCCAGATGGCCAAACGCGGCGGCCACCGGCAGGAGCAGAATGAGCAGCGCCAGGACCACCAGGGGCCGCGACCACCACCATGCAGCGGTGCCGGCGCCGGGCTTGGGGATCGGCGCCAGGAGCAGCAGCCCGGACATGCCCACCAGCAGCGGCAGGTGCCACAGGTACACCGTGAGGGATCTGCCGCCAACCAGCACCAGCAGCCGGCCGACCCAGCCCACCCCGGCCAGCGGCGCCAGGACCGGACGCGCCAGTTCCATGGTGGCCAGCTGCGGGACGGCCAGGATCACCAGGGTCAGGTTGGGCGGGTTGAGGTTCACCAGCATGTTTCCGCGGTACAGCCCCAGCCCGGTCACGAGTCCCAGCAGCAGGTGTCCGGCCACGGCAATGCCCAGCAGCTCGGAACGGGACAGACGGAAAAAGTGGCCGTCGGCGGCCAGGAAACCCAGTTGCTGGACCGCGCACCACACGAACACCAGGTTGGCGTTGGCGAGGTCCGGCAGGACGCCCCGCAGGCAGTCCACGGCAACCACGAGCCCGGTGAGCAGGCAGAAGCCAAGCCAGGGCGCCCGCGCGTGCAGTGCCGCCAGGGCCGGGATGTTCAGCTGCGCCGCGAGGTAGGCGGCCAGGAACCACAGGGGCATGCCCGCCCCGGCTGCCATGAGCTGGACCACCCGCCGGTCCACGCCGAGCGCCGCCGCCACGGACAAACCCACCACCATCGTTGCCAGCAAAGGGGTGGCGGGGCGGAGGAGGCGCAGGAGCCGGGCGCGGATGAACTGGGCCGCGGTGCCTCCGCTTGCCCTGAGCCGGCGCCAGGACTGCAGTCCGGTCACGCCGCCGGTGACGAAGAACAGGGGCATGACCATGAAGATCCAGATGATGGGCTCGAACCAGTCCTGCTGGGCCAGGGTGTTCTCGGTGGTCACGGTTCCGTCCGGGTGCAGGACCGGGCTGACCATCATGGAGTGCCCCACCACCACCAGCGCCAGGCAGATGAACCGGACAAGGTCGATGACCGGATCACGGTCAACCGTGTCCGCCCCGGTTCCTGTCCCCCGCCCCACGGTGCTGCGCATGGGACCTACAACGGCTCGACGCTGCCCACGGCACTATTGTGCCCCCGTTGCCTGCGCGGGTTTAAGGACTTACGCCCCTTCTGCCCCTATTGCAGCACTGCAAGCAGTCCGAGCACGACGGCGAGCAGCGGCGTGGTGCCCTGGGTTGCCGCGGCGCGGAGGTACTTGCGTCCGGTGAACGCCAGGACGGCGGCCGCCAGCAGCATGGAACCGCAGCAGCTGAAGATCAGGGTCCAGCCTGCCACGTCCTGCACGGATCCCGACCCGCCAAGCGCCACGAGCCCCACTCCAACGAACGCTCCGACGGCCAGGAACAGGTTGTAGAAGCCCTGGTTGTACGCAAGGGATTTGGTGGTCTCAGCGTCCTGTTGGGAGGCAACCCCAAAGCGCTTCCAGGTGGCGGACCGGGTCCAGGTGAGCGACTCCATGGTGAAGATGAAGACGTGCAGTGCGGCGGCAAGGAAGGCAAAGAGAAGGGAGGCCAGGATCATTGCTTGAGCCTAGCCTCCCGACGAGACCTTCCGCCCGACTGGCAGGCGGGATGAAAGCTAAAAGGAGGAGGCCAGGACCGGCTGCTTGATCCTGGCCTCCCGTTCGTGGAAGATTCCGTTCCCGTTACCGTGCCAGCGTGGCCAGCGTGGTGGCAGCGAAGCCCTTCGCCGACGTGTTCCACAAAGCCAGCAGGCCCTGCAGGTTCTCACCGTCGGCACGGTGTGCGGGAAGCTGGTCCTGGAGGGTGGCCAGGACGCCGGTCCGCAGTTCGGTGTTGAAGTTGACCTTGCCAACGTTCATGGCCGCGGCCTTGACCAACTCTTCAGCGGGAATGCCGGACGCACCGTGCAGCACCAGCGGAATATGGATCCGCGCCGCAATGTCCTGCAGCACGTCCCAGCGCAGCCGCGGCTCGCCCTTGTACTTGCCGTGGACGTTGCCCACTGCGACGGCCAGAAGTTCCGCTCCGGTGCGGGACACGAAGTCCTCCACCTGGGCTGAGTCGGTCAGGCCTGCCACCTCGGCGCCGGACTGGCCGGCCCCCGCGGCATCCAGTGGGTCCACGCCGAAGGCACGGTCCTCGTCTCCTGCCAGGCCACCGAGTTCCGCCTCAAGCACCACGTCGGAGCCCAGCAGCGCCCGGGCAGCCTGGACCAGCGCAATGTTGTCCTCATACGGAAGGGACGAACCGTCGGCGAGGACGGAATCCGCCCCTGCCGTGACGGCGTCGGCCATCACCTGGAGGTCGGAGGCGTGGTCAAGCTGCACAGCGACGGGGACGGCTGCGGCGTCAGCCAGGCCACGCAGCGCGGAGATCAGCCGGAGGCCGTTCGCGGTGGCGGCGGTCTTGGGTGCCACCAGCAGGATCACGCCCCTGCCGGATTCCTCGGCGGCGCCCACCACGGCCAGCGCGGTGGTGAAGTCGTAGCAGGTGAAGGCCGGCACTGCGGAACCCTGCTGCAGGGCGGAGGTGACCAGGTGGTCCAGACGGGTTTGCATCAGGCGCCCAGGCCTCCCACCAGGATCCAGGCGACGAAGGTCAGCAGGAAGCCGGCCACGCCCAGGATGGTGGTCAGGACGGTCCAGGTCTTCAGGCCGTCGGAGACGGTGAGGCCGTAGTAGCGCACCACCACCCAGAAGCCTGCGTCGGTTACGTGGGACAGTCCCAGGGCGCCGAAGCCGATGGCAATGACGATCACGGCGATCTGCGCCGGGCTGTAGCCGCCGCCGCTGACTGCTGCGGACAGCAGGCCGGTGGTGGTCACGATGGCCACGGTGGCCGAACCCTGGGCGGCGCGCAGGGCCAGCGAGATGATGAAGCCGAGCAGCAGCAGCGGGACGCCGAGGGTGTCCAGGGTCTTGGACAGCGCCGATCCGATGCCGGAGACCTGCAGTACATTGCCGAACACGCCGCCGGCGGCCACCACCATCAGGATGGAGGCGATGGGCGGCAGGGAGCCTTCGAAGATCTCGCCGGTTTCCTTGAAGGACCAGCCGCGGCGGACAGCCAGCAGGAAGAAGGACAGCGCCACGGCCACCAGCAGGGCCAGGAAGGGGTTGCCGATGAAGGCCGCGAGGCCGTACAGCGGATCGGACTTGGGAAGCACCAGGGTGCCAACGGTACCGAGCAGGATCTGCACGATGGGCGCTGCGATCAGGAAGATAATCAGGCCCGGGCGCGGGGGTGCGATGGCGGCGGCTCCGGGACCGTCGTGGCCCACCTTGACCAATGATTTGGAGCCGAACTCCTCCACCTGGGCCTTCACGGCCGGCAGCAGCTCGTAGTCCTTGCGGTTCATGATGGACGCAACCCAGTAGGACAGGAAGCCCAGGGGCACGCAGATCAGCAGCGAGATCAGGGCGATGAGCCCGATGTCGGCACCGAGCACGCCGGCGCCGGCCACGATTCCGGGGTGCGGCGGTACCGCGACGTGGATGGCGAGCATGATGCCGGCCATGGGGAGGCCGAACTTCACGGGGTGGACCTTGGCGATCTTGGCGAAGGCGTACACGATGGGCACCAGCACGATGATGCCCACCTCGAAGAAGACGGGGATGGCCACGAGGAAGCCGACGGCGGTCAGCGCCACGGCAACGCGCTTGGCTCCCAGCTTGCGGGTGAAATGATCCGCGAGCGACTGGACGCCGCCGGACACCTCGATCATGCGGCCCAGCACGGCGCCGAGCGCGATCAGGATGGCAACTTTGCCCATGGTGCTGCCCACACCGCTGGAGACCACGGTGAAGATGTCCTGCAGCGGGATGGTGGCCGCCACGGCCACCAGGATACTGACGGTGAGCAGGGCCACGAAGGCCTGGATCTTGAAGCGAATGATCATCACCAGCAGGATGGCGATGCCCACCGCTGCGATGGTGAGCAGTACCGGGGTGCCCAGCTCAACGGCGGGCTTGATGGCCGGGGCATCGGCCGCCCGCTGTATCAGCGGGCTCATCAGGTGGTTCACGGGGGTATGTCTCCTTTGACGTGCCGGTCCCGGGGCAGGGCGGCATCAGGGAATGGTGGGGTAGGGATAAACGGTGCGGGACTCGCCGGCAACGCTGGGAGGTACGACGACGGCGGAGGGGGGACCGCCGTCGTCGTACGTCTTGTGCCGCAAGGGCAGGAGGGGTGGCTTACTTGGTGCGCTTGGCGGGCGCGACCACCTTGATGACGGCGGAGTCATCGGCGGCGGCGAGGCCCTGGGCCTGACCCAGGAGGTAGAGCTGTTCGGCGGCGGCGGCAACGGGGGCTGCCAGGCCGGCGGCGCGGGTTGCCTTGCCCACGATGCCCATGTCCTTGACGAAGATGTCCAGGCGGGACAGCACCTCGGCACCTTCCTCGTTGTAAGCCTCCAGGATGCGGGGTCCGCGGTTGGAGAGCATGAAGGAACCTGCCGCGCCTGCTTCCAGGGCGGCGAGGGTCTTGGCCTGGTCCAGCCCCAGGGCGTCGGCCAGGGCCAGGGCCTCGGCGGCGGCGGCGATGTGGACGCCGCACAGGAGCTGGTTGACCGTTTTCAGGGCCTGGCCGTCACCGGGGTTGTCGCCCACCACGGTGAGGGTGGAGGCGAGCAGGTCCAGGGCGGGGGCGGCCTTTTCGCGGGCTTCAGGGGAAGCGCCGACGACGATCAGCAGGTCGCCTTCGCCGGCGCGCTTGGGGCCGCCGGACAGCGGCGCGTCCACGAGGTCCACGCCGTATTCGGCCAGCTTGGCGACCGTGGCGGGGATGGCCTCGGTGCCCACGGTGGAGCCGAGGATGACGACGGCGCCCGGCTCCAGGACGGAGGCCACGCCGTTTTCGCCGAAGAGGACGTCGTTGAGCTGTTCACCGTTGCGGACGGCCAGGAGGACGGCGTCGGCACCCTTGGCGGCTTCGCGGGCCGTGCTGAAGGTGGCGATCCCGGCTTCCCGGGCGAGTTCCAGGCGGGGTTCGGCGATGTCGAAGCCGTGGACGGTCAGCTGCGAGGCCAGGCGGGTGGCCATGGGCAGGCCCATGGCGCCGAGGCCCAGGACGGTGACGGTGTAGTTGCTGGTCATGGTGTTCTCCGTTGAATTCTTGCGGTGGGACGGATCAGAAAGTGCTGCTGAGCTTGCGGGTGACCTGGGCCAGGGAGTCGTCGTCGCCCACGTTGCCTGCGAAGACGATGTACGGGATGCCCTTGGCGGGGCCGTCCACCGGTTCCCAGAGGGAGACGATGCCCGGCAGCATGGGGCCGCGGACAATGGCATGGCGGATTTCCAGGCCGTGGGCTGCCACGTCCGAGGACGTGATGCCGCCCTTGGCGATGACGAACCGCGGCGGGAAGGTCTTCAGGGTCCGGTTGACCACATCCACGACGGCGGCGGAAACGGTCCGTGCGATCCGCAGGCTTTCGGCGGGGTCGTCGGTCTTGATGAGGAGCCGGCTGGTGTGCACAATGACGTCGCCGGCGTGGAGGGCTTCGACGACTGCGTCCACGGTCTGGTCCAGGTGCGCCTTGGCTTCATTTTCCTCGCCGAGGAGTTTCTCGACGTCGATCTCGATGATCCGGGCGGAGCTGTGTTCCGCGGTGAGGACGTTGAGCTGGCGCGTGGTGACGCCCACGTGCGAGCCCACCACGATCAGGCCGCCGGCCTCCGACGGCGTGTTGCCCGCGTAGGCCTCCTCCGAGGTCAGCGCGCTGCGGATGTCCTGGCCGATGCGGCCGCGGACGAACGGCGGGCCGACGCGGTACAGCAGCTTCTTGCCGCGGCGCTCGGCTTCTTCCAGGCCCAGGGCCAGCGCGCGGAAGTCGTTCTCGGTGACGATATCCGCGACGATGGGCGTGGAATCGGAGGCCGGTTCGATGGCGTCGGCGATGGCCTTGGCCGAGATGGCCGGGTCCTGGGCGGCGGAGCCGGCACGGATGATGTTCAGGTCCAGGACAATCACGGTGTCTGCCGGGAACCTGCCCTGCGACTTTTCGGCGACGTAGTCCGCCATGACGGAGGTGCTGAAGCCGAAGGAGGCGTCCTTGGCGAACTCGGTCTCGGACACGGGGACCAGGGTTCCCTTGGCGTCGCCGGTGCCGCGCATGTAGTGGACACCGCCGATGGTGAGCCGCCCGGCATCCGGGAATGCCGGAACCAGCACGACGCCGTCCGTCTTCTCGCCGCTGACTTCGGCAACCGTGGCTGCGATGACGTCCGGTTCCAGGGGGAAGTGGCCGCGGAGGGTGGAATCGCTGCGGCTGACGAAGCCCAGTCGAAGACTGGAGCCGGCGGAGTCCTGCGATCCTGCTGCCGCCAGGGCGTTGCGGACCACTTCCTCGTTGCGGGCTGCCGCCTCGGCCGGGTCAAGGCTGCGGGTGTTGGTGAGGACGTACACGGCGGGCTTGCCCTGGCCGAAAGCCCAGGTGAAGTCTTCCACTTCCCAGCGGGTGAGCACGGGCAGGTCTGCCACGGACTGCGTGCCGGTGGGGTCGTCGTCGAGCACTACCAGGACGCGGGGAACCGCCGCGTTGGAAGCGGCCAGCGCGCCGGCAACCAGCCCGGCGGGAATTTCGAGGTCTGCCGGATAGGCGGCCAGAACGTCTGCTTCATGCGTCACAGTGCACTCCGTTGTGTAGCGATCCGGGCTCGCGGATCCAGATGTAAAGGTAACTGTAAGATGTCTGACATCTTGCATTTGAAAATTAGTGTGGCACACGGCATACGGACGCGCAAGTACACTTGTCTGACATATCCGCCAGGCGTCGGCCGGAGAGAGCGATCGGGGGCAACATGGCAAGGAAGTCACTGGTGGGCGTGGTGGCCGATGAGCTGCTGGACCGCATCATCGAAGGCGAGTTTCCGCCCGGCTCCACTGTTCCCGGCGAACACGAACTGAGCGCCCGCCACGAGGTCAGCCGCATGACGGTCCGCGAGGCGATGAAGACGCTGCAGGCCCAGCGCATCCTCAGCGTGGAGCGCGGCCGGGGCACCTTCGTTAATCCCTTGAGCCGCTGGGCCTCCCTCGAAGCCGTGCTGCGCGCCGCTTCCGAGGGCAAGAACGACGCCGATGCCTCCATCCAGCTCATCGAGCTGCGCAGGATGCTCGAAACGGGCGCCTGTGAACTTGCCGCAGGACGGATTGCCGAGGAAGACATCACGTCCCTTTTCAACTACATTTCCGCGATGAAGGCCGCCCACAGCATCAACGATGTTGCCGCTTTCGTGGAAGCAGACCTTGCCTTCCATGACGTCATCCTGCGGGCATCCGGGAATGTGTTCGTGTCGGTCCTGTTTGAGCCGCTGCACCGCGTGCTGGAAAAGCGCAGGACCGAGACCTCCGCCGTCCCTGCGATCCAGGAGCACGCAATCGGCCATCACCAGAACATTGCCGAGGCCTTGGAATCCCGTGACCCCGACCGGTCACGCCAGGCCATGGACGCGCACATGCAGCAGACCCTCGATGACTTGAAGCAGCTGGTGCTGGACGCCAAGTAGCCTCCCGTGCCGCGGTCCTGATTGACCCGGGCCCCTGTTCAACGCTCCCGCAGTCCTACTAGGCTTCAGGAACGGCCCGCAACCGGGAGCATCGACGATCACGAGGAGCGAAGTTGTCCAACCACACGTACAGCATTTCTGAAATTGTCGGCACCTCCACCGAGGGCGTGGACGACGCTGTCCGCAACGGCATTGCCAAGGCATCCCAGACCCTGCGGAACCTCGACTGGTTTGAGGTCAAGGAGGTCCGCGGCCACCTGGAGGACGGAAAGGTCGCAGACTGGCAGGTCACCATCAAGATTGGCTTCCGACTGGAAGATCACTAACGCCAAACACAGCTGACCCGCAGCCAACACGTTCCTGACGATGTTGGCTGCGGGTCAGTTGTGCTTAAGGCAGGACCTAGTTTGCCGTGCCGGGGCTGCGCCGCCGCCAGACGGTGGGCACGCCGTCGAATGCCGGGAACACGTGGCCCTCGAAGAAGGACAGGACCGTGTGGGGATCGATGTCGGGGCTCCAGAGGCCGGAAGCCGGGCAGTGGGAACCGGTGGCGGTGGAGGCGGCGCCGGCAGAGGCCTGGCGCTCCTTCAGCAGGGCGATGCGTTTCATCGTTGAGACCATCCTGGGGTGATATGAACTGGGCAGGGAAATCTGGTACTCCCACCCTAGGAAAGGGCCGGCCCGCCACCAATGGGCGGCTGGCCAGAATCACCCCATTTCGCTGGACGAATGTACAGTGGCGTGGGCGCGCGCATGGCCGGTCAGCCCGCGTCGCCGCTTTCGGCCACCGCGGCAGGGTCCCGTTCCAAGCCGGCATCCGGGGCTGCACCGAGGCTTCCCAGCAGTGCCAGGGCGTCCGACGACGGCGATCCGGGCCGGGCGGAGTACACCCGGAGCGTCTGGTCGGGGTCCTCCGGCAGGACCAGGTTTTCAAAGTTCAGTTCCAGGTCCCCCACCGCGGGATGGTGCAGCCGGACGGTGCCTGCAGCGCGGGTGGCAACCCGGTGCCCCGCCCACCACTGGCGGAAGTGTTCGCTGTGGACCGCCAGCTCCCCCACCAGGTGGTTCGCCTGGGGGTCGTTGGGGTGCCGGCCCACGTCCAGGCGGAGGGAGCCCGCGGCTTCTGCCGCCACGGTTTTCCAGTCCCTGAACAGTTCCCGCGCAGCCGGGTCAAGGATGGTCCAGCGTGTGAGGTTCCGCTCCGCCAGCGGCAGCGCGGGGAAATCGGCGAACAAGAGGAACGCCATCCTGTTGCCCGCCAGTACGTCGTTGCGGCGACCCAGCACCAGTGCGGGCACCTCCCCCACCGCGTCCAGGAGTTGGCGCAGCGCCGGCCGGACGCCCTGGGCTGCATTGGCACCCGGTTCGCGGGGAGCTCCCGCGCAGTTCTCGAGCAGGTCCAGCATGTGCGCGTGCTCGCTGCTGTCCAGCCTCAGGGCCCTGGCAACGGCGTCCAGGACCGTGCGTGACGGGTGGATGTTGCGGCCCTGTTCCAGCCGCACGTAGTAGTCGGTGCTGACCCCGGCCAGGCGCGCCACTTCCTCACGCCGCAGGCCCGGAACCCTGCGGGCGCCCGTACTGGGGCCCGTCCCTGCGACTTCCGGGCTCAACCGGGACCGCATGGCTTTGAGGAATTTTCCGAACTCGGCGCTTTGACCCATGCAGACCATTGTGCCTGCGTTGGCGTGGCCTGCTCTACAACGAAGGTAGGACTGGCGGTCCTAGGAAAAACAGGATCAGCCTTGGCTGCTGACTTGATGGCGGAAAGTGCATAGGCTCAGGGGTGAGCCGGTGGAAACCGATTTCTCACTGTGTTTCCCCACTCGTCGAGCAACCGGCATCGTTCCCAGCACCATACGTCCAAGGAGTACACCCATGTCAGAGCTGACACTCAACAACGGCGTCACCATTCCGCAGCTTGGCTTCGGCGTTTTCCAGGTCCCGCCGGAGGAAACACAGCGGACCGTGGAGGATGCGCTGGAAGCGGGCTACCGCCACATCGACACCGCTGCGGCGTACCGCAACGAGGCAGGGGTAGGGGCAGCCCTCGCGGCTACCGGGATCCCCCGCGGGGAAATTTTCGTGACCACCAAGCTCCGCAATGGCGAGCAGGCCCGGGCACAGGAAGCGTTCCAGAACAGCCGCAAGGCCCTGGGCCTGGACTTCATCGACCTTTACCTCATCCACTGGCCGGTTCCCTCGCAGGGCCTCTTCGTCCAGGCATGGAAGGAGATGGAGCGGCTGTACGAAAACAAGGAGATCCGCGCCATCGGCGTCTCCAACTTCCTGTCCGACCACCTGGACACCCTGCTGGAATCCGCGGAAACAGTGCCCGCCGTCAACCAGATCGAGCTTCACCCCAGCTACCAGCAGGCGGACCTTGCGGCCAAGTGCCGCAGCCTGGGCATCGCCGTGGAGGCGTACAGCCCGCTGGGGCAGGGCGGTGACCTTAACGGCAACGCCGTCACCGCAATCGCCGACGCCCACGGCGCCACTACCGCCCAGGTAGTGCTCGCCTGGCACCTCGCCAACGGCAACATCGTCATTCCCAAATCCGCGAATCCGGGCCGCATCCGGGAAAACTTCGCGGCTTCGTCCCTCAAGCTGTCCGAAGACGAACTGTCCGCCATCACCGCACTGGAGTCCGGCGCGCGCATTGGCTCCGATCCCGCCGTCGCCTCCTTCACCCAGATGTAGGTTCCAGCCGGCCCACCCACCGGTTTGGCAGGCCTACCCTTGAAAGGATCTTCCATGCAGTACACCCATCTGGGCCGCTCCGGCCTGAAAGTCTCCCGCCTCTGCCTCGGCACCATGAACTTTGGGCCGCAGACGGAGGAGGCGGACGCGCACAGCATCATGGATTCCGCGCACGAAGCCGGCATCAACTTCTTCGACACCGCCAACGTGTACGGCGGCGCCGACCACCGCGGCTGGACCGAGGAAATCATCGGGCGCTGGTTCGCCAAGGGCGGCGAGCGCCGGGAGCACACCGTCCTGGCCACCAAGCTCTACGGCACCATGACGGACCGGCCCAACGAGTCCAAGCTCTCGGCCCTGAACATCCGCCGTGCGCTGGACGCGAGCCTCAAGCGCCTCCAGACGGACTACATCGATGTGTACCAGTTCCACCACATCGACCGCGACACTCCGTGGGACGAGATCTGGCAGGCCATCGAAGTGGCCGTACAGCAGGGCAAGATCCTGTACTCGGGCAGCAGCAACTTCGCCGGCTGGCACATCGCCCAGGCGCAGGAGGCAGCACGCCGCCGGAACTACACGGGCCTGGTCAGCGAGCAGTCCATCTACAACCTGTTCATGCGGCAGGTGGAACTGGAAGTCATCCCGGCAGCACAGCAGTACGGGCTGGGCCTCATTCCCTGGTCGCCGCTGCAAGGCGGGCTGCTGGGCGGCGTGCTGAAGAAGGAACGCCAGGGAGTCCGCCGCACGGAGGGGCGGGCAGCGGAAACGCTGAAGAAGCACGAGGACCAGATCCGCCAGTACGAGGACTTCGCCGACGAACTGGGCCACGAACCCGGCGACGTGGCCCTGGCATGGCTCCTCCACCAGCCTGCCGTGACCGCACCGATCGTGGGGCCCCGGACCCAGGAACAGCTGGACGCCGCAATCCGCGCCCTGGATGTCTCCCTCGATGGGGACGCACTCAAGCGCCTGGACGACATTTTCCCGGGACACCGCACGGCACCGGAAGACTACGCGTGGTAGGCACAATCGCCGCGGATACGGTGGCGCCGAGGAGCATCCTTTTCATCGGCGGGACCGGGGTCATCAGCGCGGCGGCGGCAGAACGTGCCGCCGCGCTGGGCCACCGGCTGACCATCCTGAACCGGGGGCAGTCCGGCAGGCCTGTCCCCGACGGCACCGAAGTGCTGCACGCCGACGTCCGCGATGCGGCCTCCGTCAGGGAGGTGCTGGGCGGAAGGGAGTTCGACGCCGTGGCGGACTTCATTTCCTACACTCCGGACCAGGCCCAAACCAGCATGGAGTTGTTCCGGGAGCGGACGGGTCAGTACGTCTTCATCAGCTCGGCCTCCGCGTACCAGAAGCCGCCCACCATGCTGCCCATCCGCGAGTCCACGCCGTTGAAGAATCCGTTCTGGCAGTACTCCCGGGACAAGATCGCGTGCGAGGAGCTGCTGTTCAGGGCCTACCGGGAGGACGACTTCCCGTTGACGGTGGTCCGGCCCTCGCACACCTATGACCGCACCAAGATTGCGATGGTGGGCGGCTGGACGGACATCCACCGCATGCGCAGCGGTCTCCCGGTCATGGTCCACGGTGACGGCACCTCGCTGTGGACGCTGACACACAGCAAGGACTTTGCCAAGGCGTTCGTCGGCCTGCTTGGCCGGCCGCAGGCGGTGGGCGAAAGCTACACCATCACCTCCGACGAGTACCTGCCATGGAACCAGATCTACGGACTCTTCGCCCGCGCCGCGGGCGTCCGGGAACCGGAACTGGTGCATGTGGCGTCCCAAACCATCGCCGCGCACGACCAGGAACTGGGTTCCAACCTCCTGGGCGACCGGTCCCATTCCGTTGTCTTCGACAACACCAAGATCAAGGCCTTGGTCCCGGACTACACCGCGACCATCCCGTTCGCGGACGGGGCACGGGAAATCGTGGCCTGGCATGACAACCACCCGGAGCTGCAGCAGGTCAACGAGGCCTACATGCAGCTTTCGGACAAGCTGACCGGCTGGGCACGGCAGGGCGTCTGAAAGCGGCCACAGGCTGGCCTTCCGCAACCGGCGGCAGGCCAGCCTGCCGGAGGGCAGCTGTGCTAGATTTCGGCGCATGACTTCGCCCCCTTCCCACCGTCCCGTCGAGGGGCATCCTGCCGATGGGCCCGTCGCGGCAGCCATTGGCCTCCTGGCGAAGCAGGGTTTCGACGCAACATCCGTTGAGGAACTCGCAGAAGCCTCAGGCATGAGCCGCAGCACGTTCTTCCGCAGGTTCGGGTCCAAGGAGGACGTTGTCTTCGCCGACCACGAGCAGATCCTGCACCAGGTCAATGAACGGCTCGCCGGATCCAGGCTCGGGCCGCTGGCCGCAGTGGCGGACGCGGCGCTGCTGGTTTTCGACCACCACCTGCGGAACCCCCAGACCTCACGCGCCCGGTACGGGCTGTTGCAGGCAGTGCCGGCCCTCCGGGACCGGGAGCTGGTGACCTCACACCGGTACGAGCGGGCGTTCCTGCACTACCTGAATGACAAGCTGCCCCGGAACGGCCGGCGCGAATACAAGGCCGTCGCCTTCGCTGCAGCGGTGGTGGCCGTGCACAACGCCTTCCTGCGCGAGTGGCTGCGGGCCGCGCCTGGCGCCGGGGACACCGCTGCAGGAGACCGGGAAAGGGCCACCGCCCTGGCCGCCGAACTCCAGGCCCTGGCGGAAACCTTCCGGCCTGCACTCCTGGGCAGCCCGGCGGACGCCGCCGCGCCCGCCCAACCCTCCCCAACCGTCGTCGTCACCGTTTTTCCCGGCCCTGCCGACAAGGATGCGATCGCCCAGGCGGTCCGGGACGCGCTCCCCTAGCCCCAGCGGCGCCACCTCCAGCCTTGGTACCCAGTTTCTTGACGTGGAACTGCGTTTCATTGCATCCTTGGATGGTGTGGTCCAGGCCACAAGGCCCCGGCCCTCCCGCCGCCGCTGATTCAAAGGATGCATTCAATGACGACGACGTCGCCCGCCCTCGCGCCCACCCGCACCGTGGCTCCCGCCGGCTTCCCCTCCGGAACAGTGGAGCCGGAGTATGTCCTGACCGAGGCCCTTGGGACGGACCCGGCGTCCATCCTGGCCGGCGTCGGAGACGAGGACCGCGCCTACTGGGAGCGCGCCCGCAGCTTTATCCAGGACGAGGTCCTGCCCGTCATTGACGGCTACTGGGAACGCGGCGAGTACCCGCTGCACCTCCTCCAGCGCCTGGGCGAACTGGACCTGCTCCGCGACGGCATCACCGTGGAGGGCTTCGCACCCATGAGCAGCATGGCCGCCGGCCTGGTGAACATGGAAATTAGCCGGGGCGATGGTTCCGTGGCCACGATGATTGCCGTCCAGGGCGGCCTGGCCCTGCGCTCCGTGGCTGAATGCGGATCCGCGGCGCAGAAGGAACGCTGGCTGCCGGCGATTGCCAGGGGCACGGAATACGCGGCGTTCGCCCTCACCGAGCCTACCCATGGCTCCGACTCGGTGGCCCTGGAAACCACGGCAACCCGCACGGACGGCGGGTTCCTGCTCAACGGCGAGAAGAAGTGGATCGGCAACGGCTCCGTGGGCGGCGTCAGCATTGTCTGGGCCCGGGGCGACGACGGCCAGGTCCACGGCTACCTGGTTCCGCAGGACTCCCCCGGCTACACCGCCACCAAAATCGAAGGCAAGCTTGCCCTCCGCGCCATCTGGCAGGCCCACATCCGCCTGGAGGACGTCTTCGTCCCCGAAGAGAACGTCCTGCCGGGTGCGCGCAGCTTCAAGGACACGGCCCGGGTGCTGCTGGCGACCCGGCTGGGCGTGGCCTGGTCCGCCGTCGGCCATGCCACCGCCTGCTACGAAACTGCAGTCCAGTACGCCAAGCAGCGCAAGCAGTTCGGCCGGCCGCTGGCCGCGTCCCAGATCGTCCAGGAGCGGCTGGCCCGGATGCTCAGTGAACTGGCCACCATGCAGCTGATGGTGGTGCAGATGACGCGGCTCGATGAAGCCGGAACCCTCACGCCCGAGCAGGCATCGCTCGTGAAGTACACCTGCACCCGGACCGCACGCGGCATCGCCTCCAACGCCCGTGACCTGCTGGGTGGCAACGGCATCTTGCTGGAAAACCGCGTCGCCAGGCACCTTGCCGACATCGAAGCCATCCACACCTACGAAGGCACCGAAACCATGCAGGCGCTCATCATCGGACGCGGCATCACCGGCACCTCCGCCTTCGCCTAAGCCCTGCCGTTCGGCTTTGGCTGCCCGTCATCCCCTGAAAGGACTGTTCTTGAACCAGAACGCCAACATCCCCGTCATCCTGGGCGGCGCCCGCACCCCGTTTGGCAGGTTCCGCGGCGGACTCACGCCCTTTTCCTCCAGCGAACTGGGCGCCCACGCCATCCGCGCCGCGCTGGAACGCACCGGCGTGGCACCGGAGCAGATCGGCGCCGTCATTGTCGGCCAGGTCATCCAGGCCGGCGCGGGCCAGGGCCCCGCACGCCAGGCCAGCCTGGCCGCCGGAATCGGCTGGGACGTTCCCACCATCACCATCAACAAGCTCTGCCTGTCCGGCCTGACGGCCGTGATCGACGCTGCCCGGATGATCCGCACGGGGGAAGCCGACTTCATCGTGGCCGCCGGCCAGGAATCGATGACCAACGCGCCGCACCTGGTCCCCGGGCTGCGGGCCGGCGTCGTCATCGGAGATGCCCCCATGCTGGACTCCCTGAACCATGACGGGCTGCAGGACCCGGTGAGCAAGAAGCTCATGGGTGAGGCCACCGACGCCGGCAACGCCGAACGCGGCATCACGCGCGAAGAGCAGGACGCCGTCGCGGCCCGCTCCCACCAGCGTGCCGAAGCCGCCCGCGCCGCCGGGATCATGGCGGAGGAAATCGCACCGATCGGGATACCGCAGCGCAAGGGACCTGCCGTGACCCTCGAATACGACGAAGGCATCCGTCCGGACACCACCGCGGAATCCCTGGCGCAGCTCCGCCCGGCGTTCTCCAAGGCGGAGACCGCCACCATCACGGCAGGGTCGTCGTCGCCCCTTTCCGACGGCGCAGCGGCGCTGGTCATTGCCAGCAAGGCAGCCGCGGAAGCAGCAGGCCTGGAGTGGATCGCCGAGATCGGCGCCCACGGCCAGACCGCAGGCCCCGACGGATCCCTGCATTCCCAGCCAGCCCGCGCCATCGAGCGCGCACTCAAGGTCCAGGGACTCACTGTGCAGGAGCTGGACCTGGTGGAAATCAACGAGGCCTTCGCCTCGGTCCTCATCCAGTCCGCCAACGATCTCGGCATCGACACCGAAACTGTCAACGCCGAAGGCGGCGCCATCGCACTGGGCCACCCCGTGGGCGCCTCGGGTGCACGCCTGGCGCTGCACCAGGCGCTGGCCTTGAAACGCCGCGGCGGAGGCACCGGCGTCGTGGCCCTCTGCGGGGGCGGCGGCCAGGGCGACGCCCTGATCCTCACAGCGTGACCCATCCCAACAAAGAAGCAGGCCATGACCAACACCAACTCCGCTGACGGCTTCGCCACCATCTCCGTCGCTGCCGTCCTGGCAGAATCAGCCAAGAGGAATCCTGACAGCATCGCCCTCGTTGTGGGCGAGGACCAGGTCAGCTACGCCGACCTGTGGAGCCAAACCCGCGCCTATGCCGGTGCACTGCGGGCGCGGGGAATCGGCCCGGGAGACGCCGTCGCCGTCCTGATCCCCAACGTGCCGGACTTCGCGCGGGTGTACTACGCCATCCTGTCGCTGGGCGCCATCGTTGTCCCGGTCCACGCCCTGCTCAAGGCCCGCGAGATCGAGTACGTCCTGCAGGACAGCGGCGCCAGGCTGCTCATCTGCGCCGCTCCCCTGCTCACGGAGGGCGCCGCCGGTGCTTCAGCCAGCGGGGTCGATGTGCTGACGGTCATGGCTCCCGACGACGGCGGGCTTCCCCGGCTGGAAGCGGAGGCGGCCGCCGCGGAGCCGATCCGGACGTACGAACCCTGCCGCCCATCGGACACGGCCACCATCCTGTACACCTCAGGCACCACCGGCAAGCCCAAAGGCGCACTGGGCAGCCACTTCGCCCTGGTGGAACAAACCAGCGTCCTGCTGACCAGCGTGATGGACTTCCGGCCCGGTGACGTCCTGTTCGGCGGCCTGCCGCTCTTCCACACCTTCGGCCAGACGGTGGTGCTGAACACGGGCCTTCGCGCCGGGGCCACCATCGTCCTCATGCCCCGGTTCACCGGCCCAGACGCCTTGAGGCTGCTGGCGAAGCACGACGTGAACATCTTCCTGGGCGTCCCCACCATGTACGTGGCACTCCTGGAGGCCGCCAAGACCGTGCCGGACCGGCCGGCGGCCCTGCGCTACGGCATCTCCGGTGGAGCCTCACTTCCACTGGCAGTGATGGACCGGTTCCGTGACGTCTTCGGCGTGGAGATCCATGAGGGCTACGGCCTCACCGAGACATCCCCCGTTGCGGCCTTCAACCACGTGGGCATGCAGCCACGGCCCGGCACCATCGGTATCCCGATCTGGGGCGTTGATATCGAAATCGCCCGCCCTGAGGTGACGGAGCGGATCGAGCTGCTGCCCAACGGGGAACTCGGCGAGCTGGTGATCCGCGGCCACCTGCTGATGAAGGGCTACCTCAACCGGCCCGAGGCCACCGCCGAGGCCGTGGTGGACGGCTGGTTCCGCAGCGGGGACCTTGGCACCAAGGACGACGACGGCTACCTCACCATCGTGGACCGCAAGAAGGACATGATCATCCGCAACGGCTACAACGTGTATCCGCGGGAGGTGGAGGAAGTCCTGCTGACACACCCTGCAGTTGTCAGCGCCGCCGTTTACGGCATCCCGCACGATGTCCACGGCCAGGAAATCGCGGCCGCCATCGTGCTGGACGCGGGGGCCAGTGTCACCGAGACCGAGCTGATGGACTTCGCCAGCGCCCAGCTCGCGGCCTACAAGTATCCGCGCGTGGTCAGGATACTGTCCGAGCTCCCGCTGGGACCCAGTGGAAAGATCCTGAAGCGGAAACTGGCGGAGGAACCGGCCTAGGTGTAGTTCCCACTGAGGTTGTGAACGCGGCTGATGGGGGTTGTGCCGCCGATGCCGGTATGGGTTCTGTGGTGATTGTAGTGGTGGAGCCACTGGTCGTAGGTGGCGGCGCGTTCGGCTTCTGAAGTGTAGG
>Ga0308158_10000865_pt1 | contig 38698 bp, 54 predicted proteins | sample PhyBR2_FD_201038 | JGI IMG/M metagenome (GOLD analysis project Ga0308158, IMG submission 201038) | Phyllosphere microbial communities from UC Gill Tract Community Farm, Albany, California, United States - DLSLB.R2 | ecosystem: Host-associated > Plants > Phyllosphere > Unclassified | place: USA... | reverse complement strand
AAACCGAGGTATGTGAGAAGGTTGGCGATACTGCTTTGACCGATTACGTCACGCCCGACTGAAGTAAGATCCGTCTGCGCTGCAGTATCTGCCCCGGTGAAATACGGAAGCTTATTCGCTCCTGTAGCGAGGCCGGCAAGTGCCGTCAGTGTGGCATCAAGCCCCTGAAAGTCCTTACCGAACGCGGTGGTCATTTTGGTAATGAACCCGCTCACATCACCATCATCCAGCACATCCAGCCCGCTTTTGTTGGCGGTATACTGAGCCATCGCAGCCGCGATAAAAGCAGCCTGCCGAATAGCTTTGTTGACCTGCGCGCTGGATGCTTTGCCTGCTGTAAATCCAGAAAGTAGAGCAGGCAGAGCTTCCCAGTCGGCCTGGGACATTACGTTTGCGCCAGCGCCGGTAGCAAACGGTTTAAAGTCATTTTTAGCCATTACAGTAATTTCCCCCATGCGCCATCATCAAATCCGGCGATGTATTCGTTGTCCATGTCAAAACCGAAGAATCGATTACCCTCTGACGGTGTTTCTACCGAAGGTGTTTCAACGTCACCGGCCCATACGCCAGCGGCTTTAACGGTGAGATAGCCCTGCTTGATAGCCGCTATAAGTTCGAGAGACACTTCAGAAATGTCAGTCTCGGGAAATACCCAGACCGAGATCGTCATGTCCTGGTTGTCGACGATCTGCATCCTCAGGCCAGAACCTGCAGTTGCAGCGTCAAGGATGGGAGGCAGCGAATCATTGCGGCCGTCCCAGTTGTTGATAGCTATTTTCGCCTTAAGTACGATGCGGTATGTTGCATCGCTCAGCGTTGTGTAGCCTGAATCGGGGTCATACGGGCCTTGCCATACGCCCTGGTCATATCCCAGCCCGTCAGTGTCCCAACTGAAATAAACACCGCTTATCGGCTGGCTAACGATGCGACTGCGACCAATCCAGAGGCCGAGTGTATCGAGCTGGACGCCGACGGCGGTATCGATGTCGAAAGCGCTTACCAGTCCCCGGGTGGCGGTAGTGATATCTATCAGTGGCCGCGTGCTCAGGTCGACGTGATCAAAAAATTTCGGCTTCGTGGCGTGATAGTTGGTGATTAAGTCCGTGTACTTGCTCATGACGTCACCGTTAGAACAATGTTTTCGGGTTTACACGACGCGGATTCGTTATAGGCGATGATGATGTTTGCCGCCGCTACGCTACCGGCTGATTTGCCAATCAGCAGCTCCTGAATGTCGTAGTAGCGCGCGTTGCCGCCACTCACTACGCCGAGGTTCGCCGGAGAATAAATCCTGCTCAGCAGCACATCGTCGCCGATCGTCAGCCCGTTGATGTAATCCGCGACGGCCTGCTGAATCTGTACACCTATTTGCGACGTGTATCCGGTGAATGCTTTCAGGGTGATATGCCCGTAAATCGGGACATCAGTAGACCGCGAGAAGCTGATCACGTGTGGGTTGCCGTATGTGTCCGGTACCGTGACAGATGTCGACCCATAGGTGGCGGTTCCCTGCCCTTTGTTTCCCCGGATTGTCTGGGCTATCTCGGTAACATCTCCTCCATCAACGATGGCGGAAATGGAATGAGGCGGTAGCCCGTTGCTGTCGGTTGCACCAGTATCATTCTCGTAGAGCTTGTGACGCGTCACGCCTGCAACGTTGGCAATCGCACCGTCGACACCTTCAAACGGTGTGAGGGATGGTAGCGCTACGCTTTGTCCCTGCCTGATGCGCAGCTCTGCGTCGGTTTCAGCCGGTGCGCCTACGGTGGCCGCTGCTGGGTTGGTTACTGAAGCCCAGCCACGGGTCGGCGTGTTGATAGTGGTAATCGTCCCGGCCAGCGCCGCAACCGCTCCGCTGTTTGAACAGGTTGCAGTTACCGTCACGGTACCGCCGACACCGATGGTCACCGAGGCAGGAAGCCGCCAGATCACGTTATTCGTGTCTTTCACGGAACCGTTTGTAATGGACGTCCCGGCAGTACCGGTCAGAACCAGATCCACGGTAGAGTTCGTCGCCCCCCGGCGCGCGATACCGTTAATTTTTACGTTACTGGTCAGCGCGGCGCCGTAACCTGTTGCAGGTGAAAAGCAGTTATAAACGGAGATGGCCGTGTTATTGGCATCGTGAATAGCCAGCGCTACCAGCGCCACCATCTGGCCGTCTTTGCTGTCTGGCTCCAGATAAGCGTCACTGCCATAAATCTGCTGGAAATAGCTCGTCAGGGTATCGAGTATCGTCTGATAATCAGGCGCACTGATCCCCTCAGCGGTTACCGTTGCCGATAAGCCGAGTGTGTCCAAATTGAGGGCCATTTATGCCTCGCTGGTTACTGTCGTTGTTCCGTAGATGGTGTCGATTTCAGCGAAGAACTGGACGCGGCGCGTCGTCGTGTTCACTGTCGTATTGAAAGAGAGGATGGATTTAACGCCCCGCGTTTCGAGGATGCGCTTACGGATCGCTAGGTTATAGGTTTCCGGCTTCTGCTTACCGAGTACGGACTGAATCCACGGTGTCCCTTCGGTGGTGTCGAGGAACCATTGCCCGTACCATAATTCGAATCGCGTTTTCACGGCCTGCGCCACTGCCTCCGGAGAGTTAATCAGCCAGGTATCATCGCCGCTGCCAAAGGTGTAATCACCGTCGGCATCTTCACGTCTGTATCGCATCAGTTCACCCCGTCTGTGTTGCTGGTGCCGTGCTGCACGCCGCCGTGAGTGTGCGTATCATCGATTGTCTTGCCGTTAGCTTTAACGGTACCGATAAACTCGACAGCGCCGGTGATTTTGGATGCAACGCCAGAAGCAACAGAACCCACCATTCCTCCCAGCCAGGACAGGAGCCCGTGAATGGTAACTTTCGCCGAGAAGTCGGCCTGTGGGGTAACTACATCCAGACCGCCAGGCGCTACGATTTTAATTTTCTGCGTAGTGGGGTTGAGCTCAAAGAACGTGCTTCCGTCGTCGCTGCGCAGCTGAGCGGCCCCCGTGCTGATTCCGCTGATTTTCTGCGCCTGTGACTGCGGCCCGACGATACAGAACGCATCCGATAAGTCATGCACCCGGTCGTCGACAGGCTCCTGCACCCCGCCGTTCTGCCACCAGAAATCGATACAGCGATCGGCGAAAATAACCAGGCATTCATCACCGGCTTTAATCGGAAACGTTAGCGTGCATCCCCCGCCGCGCGGAAATACCACCGGCACATCCACCAGCAGCGGGTAATTTTTGGTAATGCGGTTCCCGTCGTTATCCGTTTCAACCGAACGGATAGCAGGCTGCACAACCGCCGTAACCGCATCAGGATCGAATGACTGAACGATGCCAGGCAAAGCGACACGGATCTGGTTCTTTGTTGTGTCCCGCTCAGATTTGAATGTTTCGGCAAGGTCGCCGCTGCGGGTCTGGTCAGATACTGCCATTTTGTAGGCTCCAGAAAGCAAAAAACCCGCCAGGTGGCGGGTTTATGAATCGTAGGTTTTCAATTTTTCGAGTTCATCAGGAGGAAGTTCTATGAAGGTTTCCTCGGCTAATTTTATCAGCCTGGGAAGCATCGAATCAGCTTGCTGATGAGCGTTTGGGCTGATGATTGCCAATATCTGATAGTGTTCATCGATATAAAGATGCTGAGCAAATACCAAAAAATTATTACATGTCCGTTCACTTAGAGATGCTTCTGGAGGCCAGGGTTTATCGCCAGGTAGCTTTAAGTGAATTTTCCTGATGTTGGCAGCCATCGCATCATAGTTACGTTCAAAACCGCCTAACGAACCAAAACACCAGAACTGGGAACCCTTTGAAATATAATCGGCAAGCATTTGAGCATACTTATGTGCTGCAGCTAAATGACGCAATTCTCCCGTGATACTGACTTTTGCCATGTCACATCCATTTAGGGGCGTCGGCTCCCAGCATCTTATGCGATGTTGAGATCAGTTCAATCGCCTCTTCACGGGTAACATTCTCTGACAAGAGTTCAGCCTGGAAAGGCTGCGATTGCCTAACTTCAGCGGCCAACTGAGTTGCAGTGTTCTCGACGGCGGTCAATGCACGAACATATTTGCGTTTTAATGGGCGCAACATTTGCAGATGGCCTTGCCACATAGGAGACCTTTCCGCTTCAGAGAACATATCCACTAAATGACCTTTAGCATTTCGGCATGCCTTAGCAAGACCTTCGAGGTGGGATAAAAACCCTTCCGGAAGCTCATCAACAATGATTCTTCCATTTCGAAAAGCTTCGAGATGAGACATGCCTTCCTTCGCGGTATTTTCGATTTCTTGAGCGCGTGCAGCAATCGCGGTACAACGACGAAATGCCTCTTCAGCATCTAATCGTTGTGGCAGTTCACAAGCATTAGAGATCAGGGGTTTGAAAGCACCGTTAACAGCTTCCTGAACCTGATTCATTTGTTGTGTAATTGTTGCCAGCGCAAATGCGTAGCTAATCGCCATACCCAATCCCTCTGTCGTTTTAAACGACTATACACCACTTATTCAAAGTTAGCTGAGCGCTAAAAGTTCGCAAAGTTTAGTGATCATGTAACCACCTAGCAAGCGATAAAAAATCATTATTTAGTGAATGTGAACAAACTCAACACTATGCAGAAATGTAACTTTTGGTTAACCAGCAACCTTCTTACACGGGAAAGATCCGATGATTTTCGGCGCGTCCATGCTGTTCTGCAGAAGCTGGACGTTCAGAAAAGCTTTTCCGTTACGCTTCACAAACTCAAAGCCGTAATTGTTGCCATCACGGGAAGGCATCAGGCCCATGTCAGTTTTAACGTTGTCCCAGTCATCTTTCTTACCAAGAAACTTTATCTTCTGAGATGTAACCTGTTCGCCGTTGATTTTCGTCCATCCGTTATCAGCTGCATGAAGTCGATATCCGCCACATTGCAAATCAGCGAAAGCCGCTGGGCAGGAGAGAATTAACGAAATTGTAAGAACTAACTTCAAACGCTTCATGAGTAAATCCTTTGCTGCGCTGAGGACGAGAGTAAATCCGCCGCGCCACGCGCTTCGCACATCATATCCATGTACCACGCCTGGCCCCTTGTGTCGCCAGTGTACATAATCCCGCGCACAATATAAACGCCATCCGTTGCGATGCTGGCAGGTTGCGCCGTGGTGCCGCTTAGCGTGATATTTCCGTCCGTGTTCTGGTCGGTGATCTGCCCACCAGCCATAGCGATATCGTTGTTCGACAGCGCGGTGCGATACACGGAAGCCTGATCCAGCTGAATAATCCCGTTAACCCGGATATTCGGGTTAATCAGCGCGCGGACGTTTACGCCGTTGCCGATGGTCTGCTGTGGCATACCGATAAGCCCGGTGGCGCTGTTGAGCACAATCGCATCGTGAACATATTCGTTATTCGCCACCATCTGCCGCTGGCCGTCAACGAATTGCCATGTTGCCCCACATTGTCCGGCCACGTTATCCATAAGATGCCGTGTCATGCCGAACAGCACCCGGCCCCGGGGGAACACGGTAGCAGGCATTTCAGGCGTAAGGCCTTCGGTCGCGCCTTTGGCCTCGAAGTCTTTCATCAGCGCACGGTTCACGTCTGCGACCGTGTAACCGGCGGCCAGCGTCTGCGAGGTTATGCTGGTGGCAAACGCCAGATCCGTATCGGCTGCCTGAATCAGGGCGTAGGAATCAATAGGACTGTCTTTACCGGTGACCGAGTAACGAATTTCACCGCTGAAAATCAACCCGTAGTTGCGGCCATCACTCTGGCCCACGTCCGCCGCGTCGACTTCGCGCACGGTCCCGACGTCGCTTGCCGACACCTCCGGCGCGATACCGTCATAACCGGCAATCAGCCGCACTTTCGAAAACTCCTGCCCGGTGATGCGGTTCACCGTATCAGCTGACAGGTTGTAGATTTTGAACGTTCCCACCCGCGACGCGCTGCTGATGTTGAACCAGTCGATCGTAAAGGTCACTTTAAAATCGCTGAGCTCAATCCCCTGCCCGTTATTGTCCACGAGCTGCAGCTCGAAATGTCTCATCCAGTTCTGTGACATGCTTACTCCGTTGATACCAGTAAATGACTGCGGCCGCCCAGGTCGGTTTTCGTCGGATAATCCTGTGTGCTGTCGTCACAGACCACCACCAGCTTAAAGCCGAGCCCCATATAGCCGTACTGCGCCAGCAGGTCAGCGCCCGTGACGAGAGGAATACCGGAGATTACCGGCTCCCCTCTGTCATTCTGCAGGTCCATAATCCAGTACAGATCGCGCCAGGTGATACTAATCCGCCAGGTGGTCCCCGCCAGGATGATGCTGAATTGCTGGTTATCCGCTGTCAGCGGGATTTCCTGAATTGCCATTAGCCGAGCCCCAGTAATGACGCCGCGTTACCCGTGATGCTTTTCAGCAGTGAGGTATTTGGCGGCTTAGTGGTTTTGTTGCCGGTATTTAGCACCGCCGACGTGCTGGCCCCGTCCTTCATGTTGGTTTTATCCGCGACGGTGATCTGTTGCGTCTGCGAGATAAGAACCTCTCTTAGGGTGAGGACGGCAGACAGGACGTTTTCGGTTGTCTTGTCTGTCGTCACTTCCAGCGCGCGGATCAGCATGTTGCTGTACAGCCGTTTGCCGGTCACCACATCGAAAGGAATACGGCTCGCCTGCAGGTCGAGTATCTCCTGATACGTCTGCTGGGGGCTCAGCCCGAGCAGGCTGGTTGCCGTCAGGTTACTGGCAAAATCCAGCAACGATCCGCCACCAGCGAAACCGACCTCCATCACCACTTCAGACGGTTTTTTGTATGCATGGTCAGCGATAGCGGCCCCTACTTCCACGGGGTGCTCGGTTATCTCCAGCGTGTCGGTATGCTTCTCAGAAACAACGACGCTGGGGATAATCATCCCTATTTTCCGGCTCTGCTGCTGAAAGAGCGTAGAGAGAATATCCATTAGCCCACCTTCGTTTGATTACCGCGCATAACCTGGGCGTTTGCCGACTGCTGCCGACGCTCGACCTCGGTACCGACAGAACGCGGGTCACCACCACCGTAGATGTGATAGGTGTTCTGTTGCTGTACCTGAGCCCCGGCAGCGGGCATGTTGCTTAACACCTTCGGAATGTAGTTGCGGGTTTCCTGAGGCATAAGGGCCATACCGTGCTTCTGCACGTTCCCGATCCCCCAGTTATAAGAGGCCAGCGCCTTGCTCAGGTCACCGCCGTTCGCCTGCAGCAGCTGTGAGAGATACTTTGCGGCTGCCTGGGCGGCCTTCTCCGGGTCGAAAACATCGTTCCCGCGAAGCCCCATGTCACGCGCCGTACCGTCCATAAACTGAAACAGACCTTTAGCGCCAGCGCCTGAAACGGCGAACTGATTACCGCCCGATTCCGTTATGGCCACACTGCGCAACAACCCCTCCGGAAGCCGGTAGAGCTGTTCCAGGTTGGTAAGCATCGGCTGCATCCATCCCAGCAGTTCAGAGCCTGCTTTGGTTGGCTGTGGCCGCTTAACTGACTGGCCGAGCTGTTCAGGCTCATCATCACCAAACCAGCCGCGCACCGTTCGGCCCACGCTGCGAGGATCGAATCCCCAGTGCTCTTTAATCCAGTCGGCGGTACCGTTGGCGCTGTCTGTTACCATCGGCATCGCTGACGGATTTTCGCTGCCCTGATTAAGCATCTGTTTGCCGATGCTGGCGGCATCAGCCCAGCGGCCATCTTTAATGGCGTTGAGCAGGTCGGCGATCATGTTCAGCATTTTGCTGAACTCACCCATCTGATCAATGAAGTTGCTGAAATCCCACTTCAGGGACCATGATTTGGGGTCGATATTGAGCAGTTTCGCCAGCGCTTTCGCCAGTTCGTTAACGGTCGTTTTAAGGTCACGAACCATCTTCAGCGCGGCGTCGACTTCCGGCTTCCACTTGCCCCAGTCAATCAGGCTGTCCCCGCCTTCCTTCCAGGTTTGATAGTCCTCCCACAGAAGGGCAATCCCCGCCGCCAGCGCGGTAATGAGGCCAATCGGCGACATCCAGAACGTACTGTTCAGAATGCGCAGCGCAATCGTCAGCGCGCCGAACAACGAGATCAGCTCCCGCGTTTGCTTATCCAGCGATTGCCACCAGTTGATAAGGCTGGATGTCCCCTCAATAAGCCGGAAGAATAGCCGTCCGATAATGTCCCCGAGTGCCAGAATGCCTTTTATGGCTTTCGTCAGGGTTTGCTCGATGCGCGGGAAGTTATCCAGAATATGGCGGCGCAGCGTGTCCAGCGAACCCGCAAGGCCACCAGCAAGATTAGAGCCGATTTTGTCACGGGCCATGCCTGCCATCGCGCCGAACTCGCGCAGGGATGTCATGAATTTGTTGGAGCTTCTGGCCGCCTCGTCAGCATTGAAGCCGATAGCTTTCGCCATTGCGCTGTACTGCCCGGAGAAACCGCCCACACCCCGGCGCATCGCCATGAGGGTATTTTCGTCAATGCCCAGCATCTGCGCATACTGGTTAGCCCGGTAGTACGGCATGCTGCTGAGCTTCTGGCCGACTCCCGTAAAGATAGCGGCCATGTCGCGCATGTTGCCGCTGGCGTCACGGGTCTGTACGCCCAGGCGATTCAGGAAGCCTTCCGCGCCGGGATTGTTACGAACAAACCGGGAGAGGCTTTCCAGAGAGGTGCGCGCCGCGTCAACGCTGCCGCCCACCTGCGAAACCGCATAGCCAATAGACTGAATCCCCTGAACCGTCGCGCCGGTGCGCTGTGACGCCCAGTAGAGATTATCCAGACCGGAGGCGATCTTAGCCGTAAAGGCCACCACGGTAAGCGCGGCACCTTCGACGGCCAGCCCCATTTTGATGGCGTTTGCGGTCGTACCGGCAAGAACTGAGTCGAATTTTGACGCACCCGCTTCGTCGATATCGAAACCGAGCGAGACGAGGAAATCTTTAATAGTCTCAGCGTTCATTATCCTCTCTCCATTTCTCAATACGGCGCTGGTTGTCTGCCTTAACGGCCAGGTGGTCATTCATCAGCGCGATATCACACAGATCGACCGATCCATCCTTCAGCGCGTAATAAGGGATTAACCCGGCGTCAACCGGGTCAAGGAGATAAGACAGCCCGTCAGGCAGGCTGTTGAGGGTTAACCCTGAGGCTGGCCCGGCGTCGCGCTGGTAGGGCTCACGGGCAAAAAATTTCCCAGTGAATCGGCGACCACCCGCGCCACCAGCTGCAGCATGGTCAGCAGGTCGATATCATCGAACATCAGCTGACCGCTGTTGAATACCGGCGTCCATCCGTCCATGTGCTTACGTGATACCACGGCCAGGCACGGATGAATAATCGCGTTGGTATCTTCTTCAGTCAGGGAAGACAGTTCCTCAGCGATGCGCGGGAGCAGGGTTTCAAACACCGGTTTCAACTGTTCGAATTTCACGGTGTCGATTTTGCCATCAGCAGGCAGGTGGGAGCGAATGCTCCCGAACTCTGACATCATGCCCGCCAGCACCGGCAGCAGTTTGCGGGTCACTTTCAGCTGGTCAAAAACGCTGAGTTTTGCCACGCGGTAATCGTGGCCTTTGATTGAGCATTCCATCTGTTAAAACTCTCCGAGAACCTGGTCGATTTTGCCGCAGTCAAACACCCAGGGCATCGTATTACCGGCTTTAGCGTTGGCGTTATCCGGCTGTTTCTGGAACGCCACGCTGCGCGCCGTGATGATGTCTCCGCTTACCTTGTTGCGGATCACAATGACGTTGTTTCCCCAGGTACCTGAGGACTGACTCTGCGCGTTGTACGCCAGCGACAGCTTTTTGTTTGTCGGCGAGGTCTTCAGCAGGTTGACGGTTACCGTGCCGCTTTTATCCGCGTGCAGGCTGTGCATCACTTCGCCGTCAGCGCCGATGGTCATGGTATTTTTGGGGCCGCCCATTGCAACGGTGATCCCCTCCTCTGAACTGGCGGAACCGTAGCCCAGATCAATCTCGCCGGTCGGGCCGGAGAGGGACGCCGTGACGTCCATAAAAGAATAAGTAGCCATTCATGTTCTCCTTAGCGAACGACGTTGATCTGCACATCAGCGAAATGAACCGCACCCGCCAGCTTACAGGCCACCTGAATAACCGGTGCCTTACGTGCTTCACGGTCTGCCTGCGCCTGCTCGGAAATCGGCTGCGCGTAGACGTAATAGCCTTTTGTCAGCGTGTCGCCGGAATCCAGCTGCCCAATCGGGCCACCGTTCCATACGCCAGCAGCCACCAGCCCGTTCGTGACAGACTGATCCATTGATTTCTCAACGTTAGAAAGGAGGCGCGTAACACCCGCATCAGTCTGTGGGACTTTGGTTGTGCTGGTGTAGAGCAGGTTATACAGGTTGGTCTGAACGTAGTTCTGCAGCCAGTCGAGCCCGTGGCGCTCATCGAAGAAATCGCCGCTGGACATGACGCCCTGCTGCAGAATGGCCGTATCGTTTTCGTAATACACGTAGACGTTACAGTTTTTGGTATCCAGCGCCTTAGCCTGGCTGAGATCCAGTGTCTCGTAGGTGATACCCGGCTCCTGCTTGAATTTCAGGGTAATGGTCGTGTTACTGCCGTTGAAATTCACCGTAAACGCACGGCCAAAGGCAGACAGCGCGGCGTACTTGCTGCTGGTGGAATACTGCACAAACGTGCGACCGTATTTTGCCGCCTTCAGCTTATAGGCGAGATCGGTTGTGGATGTCGTGTTAATCGCTTCCGGGTCTTGAGTGGTAATTGCCAGAATTCGACTGAGGCTGGAAGCTTCAATCGCGGCGGCCACACTCAGCCAGTCGGCATCGTCGATCTCTTCATCATCGGCTACGCCCAAACCGTACCAGCTCGTGTAATTCAGTACAGCGTTCACGGCCTGCAGCAGCGTTTCCGTCGAACCGCTTTCAGCCGATACCAGCGTTTTAGCCCAGCGACCGACATACACCTGCTGAGGTTTCGGTGATTGCGAGAAATACACCGTAGCGGCTTCATATTCCGGGCTATCCACGCCGAAATCTGTGCCGATATCTTCCGGGGATGAGTAGAGGCGAATGCGCTCAGAAACCGGGATAACCGTTGAGCTCCCGAGAATGAGCAGCGAACCAAAGTTTCGACCAGTAGCCGCACGCGGCCCAATGATCACGTCGACATTAACGACGTTAGATACAGGTAATCCCTGCGGCATAATTTAGTCTCCGAAAAATGAGACGGGCGCATCTTGCAGCGTCCGGACGTTGTAGGTACGAATGTTTTTGCGGGACAACGTGATGGTGAGGTCATAGCGCCTCACCCACTGGTTATTAATGAGCTCTGGCAGGTTGTAGATAGTCCCAGCCTCCACCAGCGAAAGCCCCGAGCGATTCAGTTCGGCGTTGTTTTGCTCGACGAATATCCCCGCGCGGAAAGTTGATGCAGTGTTGGCCCCCAGAGGGCCATAGAAGCAGCAAATCACCGTTACCTGTTCCCATGTCCATTGCTCAGACTGTTCTTCCGAAACCTGAACATCGGACTGGCTTAACGGCTGGGGAACGGTAGTGATACCGAAGGCGCACCACGTTACCCCGTTGTTGGGGATCTGCGGCTGCGGGTCAGTCCATCGGGGGAAAACAAGCGCGGCCGGCAAGCCAGAAACGCCACGAATCCACCGGCTGATTTCACGCTCCAGCGCCTCGTCATACTGGGGGCTATCCCCGACAGGCGTCAGATACCCGCGTGCGGTGCTGTCGTTACTCAACTGGCGTCCCTCCGTTAAAGTCCACCAGCTCACAATGCGCCTGGACGAATCCGGCGCCGTAACTGGTGTACGGATCGACAAATGTCACCCGGTAAGCACGCCCGTTATAGCTCACGATATCGGCATCAAGTCGCGGGGCGCTGTCTGTACCGGGCTGGCCCTGGGTTAATCTGAACTGCGTCACGATGAGGATCGCGCCGCTGATGTTCTGGCCTGCTGCCATTCGCCTGGCTTCCAGAGAGCGGTCAACCGTCACCACGCCAGAGAATGGGATATCCTGAGCTGTGTTTTTAGTGAAATTGTCCTCGTCCATCGTCTGAACCTGCCGGTGACACACCAGACTGGTGTCCATGAAGTCGGGATCGAGAAGAACATCGCTCACATCGAGAAGAGGCATTATTTTTTCCTCACGACGTAGTTAATTGAGCGCAGCAGGTAACCGTGGGCATACAGCGGCTTTTCGCCGGGAATGCCCTCGGCCCTTCTGCGTTCGAGGGTTTTCTCAGAAAGTGGGTGCAGCCTGTCACCAGCACCGATAACGGCTTTTGCAGCGTCACGGGCAATCTGTCCGGCGCTCTCCAGCTCACGCATTGCTGCTTCAGTCTGCCCCTCCAGCGCGGCGGTTGCCGCTGCCTTGAGGTGTGCAGTGGTTCGGGGTTTTGAATCCTCGATCCCCATATCCAGAAAAGGACGCGGGGGGAGCGTGACCGTTGTACCGTCGATTTCCACCGTTGCGCCCGTCGAGTGGAGATAGCCCAGTTCCGCGTTATTAATCGGAGAGCCATCCTCACGCCCTGCCTTGTCCTCAGGTATTCCCACCAGCACATCCATTCCGGATACCTGCCGAAGGGATTCCAGAACAGCCACGGCGTTATCAGCACGAACCGTTAACCCGCTTTTCATAGCAGCTGCCTGCCACCAGCGCCGAACATCGACCACCACCAGTAGAACTCGCGCCCGTAGGTGGTGCTGTTCCAGAAACCGGCATCCGGATTGATTACCCCGGACACGTCATAGCTCACTGAAACCTTATCCACGGATTTAGAGGACACGACACCTGCCGCGCCATTGCTGTTCACTCCACCAGCGGCAGCGGCGGCCAGCGTGCGGCCGCGCAGCTCCGTATAGTGAGCGGTGAATAGTTCAGCAAGGTAGACGAACTGATCGCCCTGCACGTCCTGATTCAGGAGTGAATCAGCCTGCCCCAGATAGAAATTCACTGAGGGGTCAGGGTAGCGGGTTTTATCGGCGAACTCGGGAAAGTCGGTGCGGAACTGCTCGTTAGTCGGAAGGCTGCTGTTTTTTGGCATTTTTCGCGTCCCCGCCGGTGTTATCGGTTTTGTCCGCGCTGTCAGCAGGTTTATCGCCTGCTGGTGCCTGAGCGGCTGCCAGCTGCGCTTTCAGGTCTGTGTTTTCATTCCCCAGCGCGGTGATGGTTTTTTCATGCTCAGCCAGCTGCGCTTTCAGGGTGTTATTTTCTTCTGCCAGGAGAACAAGGCTCGCGGAAAGGTCTTCATTGCTCTGCTCGTTCGCCAGGTCGGCTTCGTCAATCGGGCGCGCATAGGCTTTAAAGGCCCAGTGGTCCTTAACTTCTTTCGGGAAAGATGAACTGTCGTGGATGCCCTGAGACAGCTCAAATTTAGAACCATCGGAAAAGCTGAGAGTCGCGCCACCGGAAACAACGTATTTCATGTTTTTGCTCCATAAAAAAAGGCGGGTTTCCCCGCCTGTTTCAGGTTAAGACGCCGGAACGTCCAGGTAAGAGATCGTATTGGAATACGGGGTTTCCACCTGGCCCAGCTTGCCGTAGTAAGTGGTCAACTGCAGCAGGCCGCGATACTCCAGCGGCGTATTCAGCAGAGGAACCATTGGGAAGCGAACGTATTTTTCGTCCTGGGTGTAAGCAACGATACGATGCGCGCCACCAGCTCCACGTTTGGAGGCCCACTTCATGGAGACGATATCAAGCGGAATACCGTTTTCCTGGAATGCGATAGTGTTAATTTTCACGTATTCCAGTACGGAGATATTCCCTGCAGAGGAAACCTTTTTGCTCGCCAGCAGGCCGAACAGCTCCGGCGCAAGACCGATTTTAGCCGGGCAGACCGCGTAACCAGAACGAACCCATCCATCAGACAGCACCAGGTTAATATCCTGAACAATCACATCCGGATCGGTAGTTGCAGTCCACGCTGCTGCTGCTGCAACAGGGGTAACATCCGGCAGGTTCAGCAGGCCTGCAACGCCGAGGTCTTTATCACCGATATAAACCTGTTCGTCGGTGTCCATGTTCCACTTCAGCTTCATGCCTTCGTATTTCTGGACATCAACCGGACGCCCCACTTTTTGGGCAGAAGCCAGCTCAAGCACCGTCCAGCCGATTTCCTGACCCCACTCGTTAAGGTTGTTACGGGTCGGATTAATATCGATCTCAATACCAGGAACGGCAGTAGCTTTTTTACCGATCCAGTTTTTACCGTTAGGGTTTGGGCCACCAACGCCGACGAAATCGGTATTAGTGAAGGATGACACTTCATCAGCGATAGAAATGTCGCTGCGCAGCGGCATGTCGCGTGACCATTTGTAGGACACTAAAGGCATGTTCAGCGTCTGATCCATGCGCTCCAGTTCGCCGACGAGAAACGCGCCGGTGGAGTCGATGGTCGCTCTGTCAATTGTAAACATTAATTATTCCCTCAGATGTTATAAGCGATTTCAATACGGCCGTCGGCTTCACCCGGCCCCATGACCTCTGCATTTGGCAGCTGAGGTGTATTTGATGCGGTAGAGTCCGGAGACAGCACAAAGGAGCCAACCGGGCTTTGAGTGGTACCACCAGCCACGCGAACGTAAACCGGATCGCCTTTTTTCGCGGTCGCCGCGTTGCCTGCGGTAGCAGTTACGCAGATGTAACCGCGTTTAAGGTTGTCACCAACCTGATTAGCCGTCACACCGATGTAAGCAAGGTCCAGAGCAGAGGTGATCGGGAACGGACGAACCAGAATCCCTTTCACTTTGCTGATGGTGTCGCCAGATTCCAGCGGAACGAATTTATCGTTCACGTATTTACCTGGCAGCCCGTAGGACGCGAACTGCTTCGTGTGGTCCAGGGTTACCGGCTCGATAGTGAGATCACGAGGACGGGTAACGCCCCCGGCAATGCCCAGAGGCATGCGCGTTAAATATGCAGTACCTGCCATGATGATTTACCTTATTTGTTTTTTGCCCAGAATTCGGCGTTGACCTTGTTCAGTTCTGCCGGGGAAAGGTGCTTAGTGCTGATTCCGCTGTCCGTGGTGCGGGTAGTGTTGTTCAGCGGGGTCAGCTGATTTTTCGCCTTATGCAGCGCCACAGCGGCAGTAAACACCGCGTCGACCGTAGCCTTTGGCGCTTTGTAGAAATCATCCACTCCGAACGATTTCAGGCTGTCACCGGTGCGCATTGCGTGATTCAGCACCTGACGTTTAAGGCTCTTATCGCTGGCAGGCTGGAAGCCAGGGCAGATAATTTCCGCATCGGCGATCAGGTTGCGCTTAAAGGCTGCATCACCCGTCACTTTGCGGTTTTCTTCTTCGTCTTCATCAGTGGTCATGTTGCCCGGGTCCGGATCGCCGTCGGTGGTTTTACCCTCCAGCTTTTCCAGACGAGCCAGCAACGCTTTCGCCCACTCCGGAATTTCTTCATCGCCGGTGCCGGTTTTGCCTTTGTTCGGATCGCCTTCGTCCGTAGTGGTGCGATTGCCCTCAGGTAAGGCTGTGGCCTGTGAAGGAATGTTGATGGTGATAGAGGAACCGGGGATTGAAGGCATGCCATCAGACGGCATATCCGGCGCTTCGTCGATGAGTTTTGCCAGCGCATCCTCATCTTTCGTCTTAATGGCCTGAGCCAGTTTTTTAAGCCATGACATTACAGGCTTCTCCTTTGTTGTTGATGGGATGGAATCCCCGATTGCACAGCGGCCACCAGCACGCCCCCGGTCGATGCCGACAGCGAGGTGGTTACCTGTGATTTGGTATTGCTTGCCCTTACCGGGTGCCAGCTGCTTGTACTGCGCTTCATAGCCACAGCTGACATCGGTCAGGCCAGAATTCACCGCGTCGATTGCTTCCTGCCGTTTAATCAGCACGTCAGCAATGAGCAGATCCGATTTATCGCCGGTGCCGCGCCGGACGTTCTGAATGTGTCCGTGCGCCAGCTCTGCGAAGTTAGAAGGGTTCACGAAAACGATGTTGCCCAGACTGTCCTCTGGATGCCCCAGCGTGACGGCTACGCCCTCAAAGCTCGCCATCGTCTCAGGGGAAAACACCTCGTCTTCTGTTCGCCAGACTGTCACCGTGCCGGTGCCGTCCGGTTCGAGGTCGATTTCCTCAGGTAAATAGACCTGCGTCCCTGTGCGTGCGATCGGCACGTCTTTACACAGCAGAGAGCCGTCCGCCTGCAGATAGCGCGTTTCGCCCAGGCGTGTAGTGAAGAAATATTTCATGGGTTACCTGCTCGATTACGGGCAACAAAAAGGCCGCCCGGAGGCGACCTTGTGAGATGGGAAAAATGTTCGAAATAACGGGCTATTTAACATAAGGGTTCTTACCCGCACCGACGAAAATGAACTCGATTAAAATGTCCTCTTAAAGCCGTAAAAGTAGCGATTAACTGGGTTGAAAATCGGCCTTTTCGAATACAACATTTTCATAACATTTCGCGGGTATTGCAGTTCGCATTAAATGAATGCTCAAAGCCGTATTTTTCATTTTCTCGGTGCAGGAATCTGTACTTCAGGCCAGCATTTGCAGTTCGGCAAACATCCGGCGTGTCCGGTCATACCGTCCAGCGTCGGCGGGTTATCCCAGCGCACAAATTTATCTTTCATCTTGCGGTGAGAATCGCGCGTTCCGGCCCCCTCGATACGCCACCAGTAGCCCTCTGATCCAACCGAAAGGGCTCTGGCCTGCGTCAGCGCGCCGGTAGCTCGTCCAATCTCTGTACGGGCAATCAGCTGCGCCCTGCTAGCGGCCACGTCACCGGAGGCCATGATCATCTCGTAGAGCTCGTCCGGACGTTCACCAGTGATAACCGCCTGCATTGCGCGCTGTTGTATGTCCATCACGCGATCAGCTGCTTCCAGCGGCAGGGACTTCATCAGCTGAATCTGGCGGTACACGATATCCTGCGCCACCTGCCCGACGGGGGTATTACCCACCACATCGCGCAGGCCAGCGCCGATTTCCTCTGATACCGATTTCCACTGATTCCATTCCTCCTGCTCGACCTGGGCAAACATCCTTCGCCCGACCTGCTCTGCCCAGTCGCTGATTACCTCGGAATAGTCCACCAGCGTTTTCGAAATGCTGTCAGCGCTGGCCTGTGAACCATCGTAGGTACCATCGACGATCTGCCCTATCTGGTTTGCTATCGCCAACAGGCTTTTTCGATACTGGATCTCCGAACGGCGGCGGAGGGATGGTTTCAGGTTCATCCTCCTCCCACTGGGCCTTCGCATCTTCTATGTCCTCGTCAGTGATAGAACCACCGATGCCAATCACATCAGAAATGTTCCTGAGGTCGTTAAGCGCTGCTGCAGGTGGCATCCCGAGGTCACGAACGGCGGTACCGAGTGCAGTAACCACATTGTTCGCCATAGTTGCGCGGTCCACGTCTGACATCTCCCAGAGCTTGTTAAACTCGAAAGTAAAATCGTCAGGTAGTGGTTCACCGAACAGAGAACGCCAGGAGATATCGAGCAGCCAACGGATATGGCGGCGTAAGCGTCTCTCCTGCAGCGAGTTAACCCGGCTGTAGTAGTTTTCCAGATCGCCGTCGCCAGTGTTGAAACCTGCAGGGGACTGCCCGAACAGACGGACGAGAGGAATTCCTGTCGCGCCGGAAACCTGCTCAGCAAAGCGCAGAAGGACATCAGCGATACCCGCAAACGTATAGCTGTGGGTTTCGAACTTATCCTTACCATCCATGATGGTCATGCCTTCGATGGTCTGGAACTGACGTATCATGTCCAGGTGCTTCATCAGCGCCTTTTCAAGGTCGCCTCCGGTAGCAAGAATCTTACGCAGGTCTTCAATGCTATAGGTCCGCAGGTGCGCTTTGTGGATCAGCTGTGTGGTGCCGACCGTCGCAGTATCAAACGCCTCGATACGCTCGAAAATACGCTCCACAACAGACATCCCCCAGCCGTTTTCCGTCTGGGCCTGCTGGAAAGGAAGCGTATCGCCCTCCATGCGGATAACGCGGCTATGGTGGATCTTCCAGGGGGGAATCCCCTGCTGGTTCGTGATTACCTTGTAATATTTCGGTTTCCCAAAATCGGGACCGTAATCGGTAACGAGATCGTAATAACTCGGGTTAACCATCCAGCGGTCAAGGCTCATCACGCCCTTAAACTGCCCCTCTTTGATACGATCCAGTTTTAGCGGGGAGGACATATCCTGCCCTTCAAGCAGAACCACCAGCACCGCACCACCGTACAATCGTGACCATTTGAGGTTATCGTTAAGCCCATCCCATATAGCGAGCTCATCCCAGAAGGTTTCGAGCTTGCCCTTTTGTCCGGGTTTCAGCTTTGAGCTGATGTTAATCCCCTTGCGGGTCATATCATCGGCCATCGCATCCACACCGGCGCCCACGAGGAACGATGAACGATACGCAAATTCCAGCATCACCCTGTTACGGCTGATGTACCCGGGCATGTACATTCCGCCCGTCTGTATGTTTCTGGTGTCGCTGCCAAGTTTGGCCGTGAAATTGTTGTACCCGTCAGCTGTCGCAACGGGCTTTTGTGCGCCGTTCTGGCGTTTCTTACGGGACATGTCACGCTCCGGCCAGTTTGGCCCAATTATCAAGAGAGGAATCCATCGGCGCGTAGTTAATCATCACGGCGTCGGCGAGGTTCGGCGATTTAGTGCCTTCCGGCTGTTTATCCACGAGGATTTTACCGACGGCGTTTTTCGACCACGTAGGCTGTGAAAGCTCCATCAGCAGGCGGTCAATATTTTCTATCTCGCTGCTTATAGAAATGATTTCGTCGGGGTTGTAGTCCATCCCGTTCAGCGCGCGGAAGGTGTTCCGAAACAGCTTGCGAAGATGCCACCAGCTCTGTGCTTTCGCGGTCGCGAAGAAGTCTTTATTCAGGCGCGCCGCTTTACCGTTATCACCAGGAACGGCTTCATCTTCCGGATCGAATACGCTACCGCTACCACGGAAAGGCGTAGCTGTGATTGTTCTCCGGCCTTCAGCCTGCCTGAGCTCGTTTATCACGCGAGCATCTCCACGCGCACCGGCGCCCAGACCGTCCTCATCGAAACGGAACTCATCCAGACCGTAATCGTCACAGTACCCAAACGATTTAACGACAGAGGCGTAGATGTCACTGCCAATGCCAGACCATTCGTGAACGTTCTGCAGAAGGAAGCCATAGCGGCAAGAAAAGCCGTTTTTGTCTTTCCCTTCGTCTGCGATATCCATTGCGCCGAGGCGCTGGCCGCTGGGCTGAATACCCAGTTTGATATGCGCGTCGACGGCAGCCTGTACCCATTCCGAAGGAATGAGAATCCCCTCTGTGGATGCGCTGTAGTTCAGGTCCAGTTCCTGAGCAACGATAATCGGATCATCAATTTTCAGACATTCGTTGCGGTACCACTCATCATCCTTGCGCGGGTCGCTGCGCCAGTGGAACGTAAACACCGGGATATTTCCGCTGTGGCGCTTACGGGCAAACGGGTTATTCATGCCGTTGACGGATGAGAGGTCTATACGGCAGCGAGTTGTCTGAGAGAGCGCAGCGTCGATGAGTAATGGCCGTTTAAGGAATGCCGACTCATCCACGAAATAAAGCGTGGTACGGTCACCACGGCCAATGTTATCGCCAGCCTCACCCTTAATGACCGCGCCCGTTTCCGGAAACTCCACGCGCATGTAAGGAGCGTGTTTTTTGTCATTCCATGAACCGCGAAACTCTACCGGCAGCAGCTCGACAAACTTACGCGCTTTCCAGAACAGTGCTTTCGGGTCGCCGGTACTGTCTACATATTCCTCTTTACGGGAACCAAACCCGATCACCATTTCTTTATTGAAAAGGCAAAGCGAACAGGCCAGACCGATAGAGGTCCAGCTCAGCCCCATTTCGCGGCTTTTTTCTGTCAGTCCATGCTCAAGACTGGCGCGCCTGTCCATGATCCAGTTAATCCATTCCTCCTGGCGGGGGAACAGCAAAAACGGGATGGTGGCAGGCAGGTCATAATCGAGGTTACGCGGGTCCGTCGTCATGCCCCAGTCGATGATGAACTGGGCCGGGTTAGTGCGGTAAAACTCACGGAGTGCCGGAAGCATTTCAGGCGCTTTCCTGATCCGCTCCAGCCTCTCCATTCTCCATTCAAACACGGCGGTATAGTCCGGTTTGCGGAAGTCAAAAGGGAACGGAATCGGCACAGAAAAATTCCTCAAAAACGCCCCGATTTAACATAATGGTCGTTACCCGCACTGGCGCAACAGCACCCATCACGCAAACGGCGTGAAGCCTCTGTTTTGAACAGAAAAGTGGTCAAATCGGGATGAATAAAACGTGCATAAAACGGGTCAAAAAGTGCATAGCGTTTTTACGGTTCGAAACGCCTGTTTTTGCAATTTTCAGCCCAGGTATTTTTTGTAGATATCGGCTGCTTCCTGCGGGGTCAGGTTCGCCGCATCGGCTTTGGCTGCCTCGTCCATATTGTTGAACGGTTCGAAAATTTTCGGTGCTCCCAGCTCCATAAGCAGGGTTGCCGGAACTTTTACCCCCTCAGCCTCAAGCAGCTGCGCCGCCTCCAGCGCGGAGTATTTCCCGGCCACCTTATGTTTCATCACCTCGCGAAGCACATCACGCTGACGTTCTTCCTCGCTATAGACGCTGGTACCAAGACCGAGCACTTTTGAGAAAACAGCAATATCGTTGTGCGTGGGCAGCACATCTTCGATCGTGGTTTTCACACCATCCGGCGATGTGGTGACAACCTTCCGTTTGCGAACGTCCAGGCTCTTACCGGCGACGCGGTTTATTTTCTCTCTGAGAGCTTCGCGAGCCTCAGTGAAAGCGCGCTCAAACTCGATATTCTCTTTACGCCAGCGACGGATCGTCGTCTCGTCCACACCTAAGCGCTGAGCAACCATCCGATTGCTGATTTTGCTACGGGCTAATGCCATGTCCATAACGATACCGACGTAGGCTTTTCTGAAGCTTTTTTTAGGAGCCATACTTCCGCCTAAGTCAATGTGATTATTTTTTGTTCAAAATCCAATTTCTCCGATCCGGGTGCGGCGTATCACGCGGTAAATTCTGGCGTGCAGGCCGCGTCCTCTCTGGTGCCAAGTGCGGCATATCAGAGGGGGTAAAAATGCGGCATATCCTTTTTTTCGGGAAAACTGCGATTTGATGCCCGGAGGCCGCGCAGAACGGGGAGATAGTGGATCGCCCTAATATTTCCACTATGTGGATAACTCAGTCCAAATCCATCTCCACCACTTCACCGAAAAGGTGACCGTAGACGTCCATTGTGGTTTTGATGTTCGAATGCCCAATAAGTCGGGAAACCTTCAGAATATCGACGCCTTTGTTTGCCAGGCGAGATACAGCAAAGTGGCGAAGATGATGGAATCGCTTAATGCCATAGTCGTTCAGGGTTCTGACGAGAACGCCCTGAGTGCCGTAACTAGTAGCAAGGCATGCGCCGGTAAACTGATTGCAGATAAGAGGCTCAGAGGAACCCAGCTTATTTTTATCCAGCAACGCGAAAAGCTCACGCGGCATCCGTACCCGGCGCTCCACTCCTCTTTTCAGCCCCTCATGTATAACGCCGTCAACAACATGCCCACGGATGTCGATCCAGTCGGCTGACACGTCGTTATAAGTAACCGCCAGAGCCTCACCAATACGCAGGCCACAAATCCCGAGCCAGCACGCGATACGCTCACGAACTGGCGCGTTATTCAGTAGCTCCCTGACCGATGATGATGGCGGTATGGTGATGGGTCGACGCTTCCGGCGCGCGGGACGGTCAACAGGGTTAAAAGTGATGAGCCGCTTTTCCACCAGCAGGAAGAAAGCCGAACGAATCCAGCGATGGCAGCCGGTGCGAACCGAATCAACGATATCGCGATGGCTGATATGGAGAATATTTTTTTCCAGTATCGGCCCGTCTACAGCGAGAAGATCGTGACGGCATTTCGTATATGACGACAGCCGTATGATATTTTTTTCCAGCTTGCCGGCCTGATACCCCAGATAAAACAGAATTAACTTTCGGAAAGTCCAGGAATGGTCTATTCCGGTCCAGCTGGCGGTTCGACAATCCAGCTCGATATTCTGTTTTTGCCAGAAAAGATGTGCGGCATCATCAATATTCTTAAAAATGCGGCGGCGTCCATGACCGGATTTTTCATCCTTCCAGTGGACGTAATATTTTGATTGTCCAATGGCATCAGTGGATTCTTTTATCGAAGCCATGCTGAACAATCCTCACTCAAAAAACATTATCAAAGCCACTCAGTGAATGGCTTTTGTAATGTCACGCTGGCAATAGTCATTGCCTGCCCTTCTCAATTTCACGTATTCCATCCAGCTGGTTATTCGCTTTTTCGATGGCGCCCAGTAGTGGCTTGATCCAGAGAACAGCTTGGCAATAAGTCAGCGCGCTGGTGGTAGTGGTGCTATCACCGGCTGCGTCAGCGTTCCCGGAATCGGTGTGCATTGCGCTGGCACGTAGACGGTGCGTGTATTCGAGCAGCCCACCAGCGACATCAGCAGGAACAGGCAGATCACAGGTTTTTTCACGGCGGAGGATCTCCCGGTATTCGATAACCGTGTTATCAGAGCTGGCATCAATCAGAGAGTTAAGTCGGCTGGCGTTCTCGGCCACCTGGTTAAACCGGTTGAAGTTGAAAGCCTGAGCAGCGATAACCGTCCCCTGCAGGGCGTTGTCACTGCGCAGAACGCCGTTATCACTCTTCAGCGTAGCTACGTCAGATCGGCTGTTTGCCAGCAGGATGCACAACACCGCAATAACAATCACCACGGCCACCAGCACTATCGAACGCCATGCGGCTTTGATATCGGCCAGGGTGATCATTTCAGCCCATCCAGACAGAGCTGTTTCTCTGCGTCGCGCCGCTTAACAAGGCCCGGGAGAATAGTCTTCCCTGCATACACCCAGCGGGGGAACTGGTTACAGGCTGATGGCCACGCCGATTTCTGCTCGCGAAATAATGCAAACATTGTCGACTGCTTCATCGTTGGGCACCCGACGTTAAAGGTAATTGACGTTACGGCAGAAAAGGTATTGTCGCTAAGATTTTTGCCGTTGGCGTACCGGTTAACGCAGGATTCAGCATCGAGGATATTTTTTTCCCATTCAGCCGCGATCTGCTGGTCGTTTTTAACTGTGCCGGGTTTAACGCCGTGGGTGTTTCCCATGCCATCGGTGAGTACGCCAGCGGGGCAAACATAAGGATCACGACGACATGACTCCGCGTTACCAATGAGCTCAAGTCCGCGCTCATTGGTTCGAACATGCCCGTTACCGAGCACTATCGCGATGATCGCAGCAACTGAACAAACAATACCCGCAGCACCTGCCTTTCTATTTTGCATTTGCGTTTATCCTGTTAATGGCATCTGTAACAACCTTGACGCTTGCCGGACGATCCGCAGGAGGTAACTTTCGGGCATCATCAAAATATTTTTCCAGCAACTGAGTGCGGCGCCGGTCCTCTTTATGGAGTTTTCTGGCGTCAAGCCGACCGGATATAAAAGAGGCCAGAGAAAGAAGTACGCCAATCAGACCGAAAAACATGAAAACCATGTCCTGGGTTGAAAATCCCAGAGCCGCTGATACAGCTGCCAGCCACGCGAAAAACTGGGTAATTACATTACCTGACTGGTCATTCATACGATGCATTCCACACCTCCGGGTTCGGGGTGCTGTGTGTTAAAAGTTGAAGTTAAATTTTGCGGAAAGCGTACGACGCAACGCCTTTACGCCCTAACTGGCATTCGATTGTGTTTTGCTCTGCGCAGGTGAAGCCCTGCTCTGCAAACCAGCGCCTGATACCTTCATCAGTGAAATACCAGATATGCTCGTTCTTTCTGAAATGATGGGAGCGGAGTATGTCTCCGGCATCAGCGAAAATCGGGATCGACACGAACACATATTCACTGGCCTGCTGTACCGCCAGCTCCGGCTCGTCGATGTGTTCCAGTACATCCCACATCGTCAGTGCTCGCCACTTATTGGCGTAGAGATCTGCGAATGCGCCCCGCTCGTTCAGCCAGGCAATACCTGCCGGATTAACGTCATACCCAAGCGTTCCCGGTCGGGTAGAGACGAACTGACCGGCACCGATACCAACGTCGAGAACAGGGCCGTGAAAATGGCGCTCCACCAGCTCAATACGGGATTGCGTTAAAGCTCTGCCCGTTTCGGTGTCGGCCAGCTGCTGATACTTTGCGAAATACTGCTCGTCATACGGGCGTGATGCCGGAACGGGGTAACGTCCGATCCCCAGCTCCGGTAAAAATACCAGCCCGCTTTCCAGTTCCTGATAAAACGACTTCATGGAGCCAGGCCTCGAATTTATCGGAGAAATTTGAAATCCGCTTGTCGCAGTGGTGATCCCATGCTTCACAGCGGCAGTAATTGTCGGGAATTGCCCAGCCAACACGAGAAAGGTCCATCGCCGGATCGGTTACGATTTCCGGGGCGTTGTGACCACCTCGCCCACCAGCGACAACGTACACCGGCGTTTTATAGGCAATAGAAGCAGGAAGCGCCCAGCCCACCGGCGTAACCACCACGGCGGCATGCTCAATCAGGCGCATCAGCGATTTGAAGTTGAGCTGGCCGGAGTGCATGCGCAGATCTGCTTCGGGAAGTTCGCCGACGGCCCACTCCTCCCCCTCCTGCAGGTCAGCCACGCTGATTACGCAGAAATGCTTTCTCAGTAGCCGGGATGCCTGCAACAGGTATTCCGGATCAGGATTACGGGAGTCACTGCGCCATTCACTGCGAACAGTAGCCGGACGAATTACCGCGATCGGCTTTTCAGACGTAAATTCAGCAGGCCCGTAAGAGGGCAAGTCGAGTTCTGAAGGCTCGGTGCCAAACTGCTGACGCATCGCGTCAAATATTGAACCGCGCCGTAGATGATCCGGACCGTAGAAAATCCGTTTTGTCTGGCGCATATCTGGCGGCAGGTGAAAAGCGGCCTGCGTCCGGTACTCGTTTTTGCGCTGCGTGCGGAGTGTTGTAAAACTGCGAACGGGCAGAACGGGCAAATCTTCATACAGTTCGGGCCAGGCGGTCCGGATATAAGTACCGGCGGGCAAATGCTTAACGAAAGCGCGCTGGTAGATGTTGTCACCCATGCCCAGCATGCCTTCAATGAATAGAGGAACGTTTAACATGCTACCTCGCGTAAAGCCTCATTGAGGCCGAGACGCCGGAAGCACTTAAGCGCTGTCTGGCGGCTACTGTTGATGATATTCACCTTACCGGTCAGCGCTCTGGCGGTATTGGCAAACTCCCCGCGCCATCGCGTGACACTCTCTGCGGTAGGGTTATCCAGCCCGACGTGATCACCATGCCAGTGACTGCCGCCATTAATGGAGCAGTCAAACCCTAACAGGATGATGTTTTTCGCCCCCAGGCTGGCAGCAAAGAGAATCGAGCGCTGCCCGGAGTTGAAGGCCCACCGGGTATCGGTATCAAACAGATTTATCCCATAGCGTTTATGAGCCCGGTAATTACAGGTCCAGCGAGAGGCGGAGGACGGCAGAACATCGATGTTTGCGTCCCACCAGCGCAGATCACCCGCGTAAATGTATTCACAATCAGGCACGGCTCGCCAGGTGGAGTTAACAGCAATAACCGGCAGCCCCGATCCGGAGATCAGTTCGCAATCTGATTTATTGAGAGACGGGCCGGATGCACAAATGATGAATGTATTCATTCGTGTTGACCTGGTTCGGGAGTAATTGGTTACGGTTGCCGATGCTTATCTTCGGCTTGTCTTCGGCTTGTCTTCGGCTTGTCTCTTAGGACTGCAATTAACCGTAACGGGGAGAGCACTGAGCCTACTGTGACGGGTTATCGTCACTCTTTCCCCCGAAGGGTGGCCCTCGACGCAGAACGCCCATAAGCCCAATGCTCTTCCCTGTTACGGCCATAAAAAAACCCGCTCGAAGGCGGGTTTGATTTCGTGCAGGCGCAATAACCTACGATTTGAAGCATACACGACAAGTTCGGACAAAATCAAGTTTTAAGTCGCTAATATGCTAAATTTTGTTCACATCATCACGAAAGCTCGTTGCGTCCTGAAACGCCGAGTCTGCTTTTTGTTCTTCCCTGTGGCAGACGTCGACAAGCACCTCCAGAAACGGTTTCCAGTTACGGGTCCACGTTCTGACGTGCAGATCCGGGACTCGCTTCAGTATCGCTTTATAGGCTGCAGTAGACGGCACCCCAGAAAATCCGTTTCCGCTGCAGCGCTCGCAGGTTTTGAACACCGGCGCGCCGCGCTCGCTTGTGGCTTTGCGGTCGAGCACCTCACCTTTGCCGCCGCAACGGCATCGGGCCAGCAGCTCACCTTTACCGTTACATGCCGCGCATTTACGCTTGACCAGTTCGTGTTTGATTTTCGGCGGTACGATTTCCATTCCGTCAGAGTTGAAGACTCCAGGATGTTTGATCACATCCTCGTACTGAGAGGTTAATCCGCTGCCGCTGCAGCTGTGACACGTCACGCTGGTTTCCGCTGAACGGGAGTATTCGGCAAAGGCGAATTGTGCGAGCACCAGCATGCACCAGCCAAACTCGCCTGCTGCTGCTTTACGTACATTCCTGGGCGCTGATTCCATTGCATGACGCGCCAGAGCCTGTACAGCCAGCTGCTCATCGCTTTTGCTGATCCCGGTCTTACCAAAGAAGGCAGCCAGACCAAACCGCGCTCGGCTGCTGGTGGTACCAATGGCCGCCATAACATCGGTGCCAATGATACGATCCGGTGAGGTTCCTTTCACGTCGTCGCTGATGTGCATTCCCTGAGGGCTAAAGTGTTTTAGTGATGCCTCCAGTTTCATTCTTCACACTCCCCTACCAGGTTAAGAAACACCGCCGCGCCGTGGTTTTCCATGAATTCGTCCTTTCCACTGTCAAGAAACCAGCGGCATACCTCCACGGCTTCGACGCGCGTCACTGGTTTGATGGTGGCCAGCAATTTTTCAAGGTAGCGCTCGCGGTCATATACCGATTCGTGATGTTCGGAGTAACCAAACTCATAGCCCTGTTCTTTAGTTGCAGTGTGGCGAACGCTGTAGAGCCAGTTCCAGTAAACAAACTCACGAACAACGTCAGAAAGCGTATTGGGCTCTGGCAGTACATCACGATAGCCTTCAACAAATGCCCGGCGCTGTTCATCAATTTCGTTCATACGGCTGCCGTTAATGCTGCCAGCTTTCTTCTCGGCCGGAGTCCATCCCCAAAGGTGATCGTCGATAAATTTCGGGGAAGACTTGATTACTCGCTCTGCCTCCACATCTTCGAGAGCTGCCTCATAGCTGCCAAACGTGGCCCTGACTGATGCTGCTTTTTTGATGTCCTCCCGGGCGTTCTTGATTGCCTGCCCCGGGTTATTCATGCCGATGGTACCGAAAGCAACCTGGAAAGGATCTCCACCATTCGCCAGCAAATAACGCGCGTAACGTTCCTCGGCCTCTTTTGGGGAGATTTTAATTTTCTCCAGCGCGGCTTCGGCTGCGTCCAGATGTGCGGGTTCGTTCAGTCGGATCACCTCCAGCACCCAAAGATAAGCGTCAGTTTGCTTATGCCCGGTGATTCTCCGTTGCTCGGGCAGAGGCTTGATGTTTGCGATGGCGGAGCTGTGCGCTGCCGTCGGGATAGTGAATAGTGCTTTATGTTCGTTGTTATCAGTACGCATTACGCAGCCGCCTTTTTCTTATGGAAAACCAGCTCACGAACCTGATCACCGTTCATGAGCATATTGTTGAAATCATCGTGATCCGGCCAGTACACGCTCACGCGCTGCAGATCATTCTTTGCCAGCAGATTGGCATGAGCGCATTCATACGCAGCCGCCAGCCCGGTAGCGCTGTTCTCGTCGCGGTCGGCAAAAATAATCAGGTGCTTAACACCAGCAGGAACGCGGAATTTCTTCATGAAATTTGCCGTCATAGTTGCCCAGGTATTCACGTTATAAATCTGGTGCGCAGATAAGGCCGTTTCGATGCCTTCGGCAATGCCTAGGGTACTGGCGACCGGGAACATACGGATCGCCACTGACCGGGCATGATCGAGATAGTTATCTTCCTGTAGTGATTTCTGTCGCTTTGCGCTGGCCCCGATATCAGCCTTTTTTGCGCCATCGAGTAACGTTTGGTGGAGGTAACACAGCTCCCCTTTATCGTCCGTTGCCAGTGAATAGATCGACTGGTAGACACGGCCGTTATGCCGTTGCTTTGGGTTTAACCGTACAGCCTCGGCTGGAAGCTTAAAAATACCGCGAGAATTAAGGTAATCGGCGCCGGAGGTACCGCGCAAAGGAGCCATTTTTGCAAAATTGTTGAGTACCTTTTTCCGCAGTTTAGAAGCGTCACTGGCTTCAGGCACTTTGTCACGCCTGAACGTATTGCCGATCAGCTCATCAATTTCGCGGCAAACCTCGTTAAATGGTTTGCCCTGGGTTTTGGTAACCAAGTCCAATCCCGTACCGTAGCCGCAGGTGCAAATCCAGGTTCCCGCGCCGTCGCGGTCATCGATGCGGAATTTACCAATCGAATCACAAAGCGGACATTTGCCTCTGAAATGGTGTTTACCGGTGATCGGCGGCAGTCCGTAATGTTCGAAAATCATGGCCCATTGGCCTTTTGCTGCTTCTGCCGTCTTCATGCTCGTTTTCCTAACTGCTGTTTGATATCGCTAATCGCTTTCTGTGCTTGCTGTACTGAGGATGGGGCTGCCGTGCCTGATGCCTCCTGCAGGCGCTTGGCCTTCTCCTGCCCTTTCGCATACGCAATCTGTTTGTGCCGGATGAAATTAGAGACAGTCGGGGTGATCTCCATCGGGAAATCGCTTAACCCGTTAGGCCACTCGTCAAACCGTTCGCGAAAGGTATTTGCGCACCAGCCATCGCTGACGGGCTTTTTCCCCTGCGATACGCGCTGACGCTGATAGAATTTGATCTGACTCCACCAGGCCTGTTTCTCTGCCTTAGTGGGCTGATGCTGGTTTTTACCCAGCTTTTTGAGCTTGCGGCCGGTGTCGGTATCGACGTCCTCACCGCCCAGCGGCTTATGCCCACATTTCGGGCATACATAGACGCCAGCTGGCTTCATGTAATGGCATTGAGAGCATTCGTGTGGCAGTTTTTCGGCCCGTTCCTCAGCTGCGCGGCGCGCGCTTTCCTCCATGCCGTCAGACTTACCGGGAAGATCGTCGTACTCGATTGAATCCGGATAACCCAAACGGTGCACGGTACCGCTGTGATCGAAGATGAGGCAGGACTCTTTACCCGGTGCGGTGCGCAGGCCACGCCCGAGCGCCTGCAGCCAGCGAATTTCGCTTTTTGTTGGCCTGGCGTAGATGATGCAACGAACGTCACTATCGAAGCCGGCCACCAGAACGCCCACACTAACGATGATTTTCGTTGCACCGGTTTCAAAGCGGTGAATGATGGTCTGCCGCTCATCCACTGGAGTGTCGGCGGTCATTACCTCAGCGTTAACACCCGCCAGGTTAAACTGGATTGTCAGGTAATTGGCGTGGGCTACGTTGACGCAGAAAGCGATGGTAGGCAGATCCCGGCCATTCTCCAGCCAGTTCTGTACGATGTCGCCCACCAGCGTAGAGCCGCACATGATTTCAGCCAGCTGCGTTTCGTTGTAATCGCTACCGTACTCAAGCGATGCTTTGGTTTTAACGCCTTTCAGATCCGGCTTAGTTGGCGCGTAAAATTCGTATTTACTCAGATCGCCACGCTGGATTAACTCGCCGATGGTGGTCGGCTTAATCAGTCGGTCATAGTATTTGCCCAGGAACGGGGAAAACGGAGTACCCGACAGGCCAATTACCTTTACGCCTTTGCCGCGCAGACGTTCGATATCCTTCAGGATGCGTTTTTTACGCAGGTGTGCTTCGTCGATAATCAGCAAATCAATATTTTCAGGAAAAACACGACGAATAAGCGTGTCGGCGCTGGCAATCTGAATTTTCCGGTCCGGATCGTAGTTCGGGTGATCCGCCCAGATATAACCGATTTCATCCCCCGGTAATCCATACTCCACGAACCGATTAGCCGTCTGACCGATCAGGATGGTGTACGGTGCACAGAACAGGACGCGCATACCACGGCTGACAAACCCGGCAACGATGAAGGCGGCCAAACCCGTTTTACCGCTACCGGTTGGCGAGTACACCATGAAGGTGTCGTTTGCCTTCCAGTCACGGCGCAACATGTTTAGCGCTCGTTCCTGTGCAAAATTCGGCGTGATCGTCAGCTCCATTGTGCAGCTCCCGTGCTGATGAGATAATAATTTTGTGATGTGGTTTTCATGGATTCCCCCTCACATGGCTGGTGGCCTCCCCAAAGGCTGCCAGCCTCCCTTCTGATTCAGCTCCTCTGAAAAATCACTCTTCCAGGAAGAACCCTTTTCGTTTCTCAGCGCCTGAGCGCTTTGTACTACCTTGCTGATACGGGCGTTTTTTTAAATTGCGCCCTCAAGACAGTGATCTACTTAACCAATGGATCTCTCCTGTTGGAAAAGACCCTATTCCTGCCCCTACACCCAATCCCCCCTTACCCCCCTTTCCCTCTTCCCCATAAAAACGTACTACTTCCCTAGTACATATGAGGAGTTGGGTCAGTTGGTTGCCAACCTGAACAGGCACCTTTAAGCCTGCTTCTGTTCGGGTACCTTTAAACCCGAAACAATGAGGAGCGCGATTGCGATCCAGCCAGGGGAGGTTCGGCGGTATACCCCTGTAAAGCTCTGCCCTGATTTCTTACAAACAGGCGAAGCCTTGTGTTTGCTTCATGCCTTGCCCGGTTCTCCTTGCGGTACGAAACGGGTTCGGCCTCGAACGTCTCCTGGTACACAGCTGCATAACGCTGGATAGCTTTTTGTCGTGCAGTTGGTGTCAGGCTAAGCAACTGCTGCTTAATCCACTCGGCATCAGCTTGTGAGTGGGTATCCGGCAGCAGTGCGTTATCGAAGTTGCTCTCCGGTATGTTCATCGGAAAAAACCTCATCCAGACTGGTTTCATATCCGAGCTGCTTAAAGGCGCTCACAATGCGTTTCCCAACTTCAATATCTGGGATTCGACGACCAGTTTCGTAGTGGCTAACGGCCCCTTGAGAGCTAGCGATCAACGCTGCCAGCTCCCCCTGGGTCACTTTTGCTTTCAGCCTTAGGCTCTTAATACCGCTCATTCGGATAGTTCCTATCTAAATAATACATAACGTACTATACACATATAAAACAATAATACAAAATGGAACTTGCTCAAAAAATACGGATTGTAATAATCATGCCTATGAAACAGAGATGGCAGGACCTGGCCAAATCCAGGATGAAAGAAGTCGGAATGACTCAAGAACAGCTAGCTGAAGCACTCGGTATGACACAGGGTGGGCTAGGCCATTGGCTGAACGGAAGACGTGAACCTAACCTGGAGGTCATAGCAAAAATTTTTAAAATTCTACAAATGCCAGGTTTTGTGGTTGACGCTGACGGCGCAGTGAGCGACGCAAGAGCTGATCACAATGTGTCATTTCACGCCATGAATGAATCGAAAGGAAGCTACCCCGTAATCAGTTGGGTCAGCGCAGGGGATTGGATGGAAGCAGTGGAACCATATCATAGGCGCGCGATCGACCGCTGGTATGATACAACCGTGGAATGTTCAGAAGATTCATTCTGGTTAGATGTCAGAGGGGATTCGATGACATCGCCAGCTGGGCTTAGCATTCCTGAAGGCATGGTTATACTGGTCGATCCTCAGGTTGAACCCATCAACGGAAAGTTAGTTGTCGCTAAGCTCGATGGGGATAACGAGGCCACTTTCAAAAAGCTAGTTATCGATGCTGGTCAACGATTCCTCAAGCCGTTAAACCCTCAATACCCGATCATTCCCATAAATGGTAATTGCCGTATTATCGGCGTCGTGGTCGATGCAAAGATAACCAACCTGCCATAGTGCACAAGCCGCGAAAGCGGCTTTTTTTATCCCCTCCGTCACGAAATCAAACAAAAAAACCTTAACAAACATCGAGATAAAAATTAATACATCAGATTAATCCGTTTTGTATTGACGATGGTTAATACGTTATGTATTGTTTAATCATCAACAAGCAAACGGAGCAGGAAGATGAGCACTCAACAATTGGTATCTGAAAATGGTCCCATCCACAAGCTAGCTATGGATATTGATCGCGTGGTAAACGTGCTTGAATATGCCGAATCTGATCCAGATACTGGCTATAAGCCAGCAGCCCTCATTCAAATTTGCATTAACCAATTAAAGAAAAATCTTTCAGTTATAAATCGCGAAATCGGGCATGACTGGCCGGAGAATAAACAATGATAACTGATACTGTAGTTCTCAATAAAGATGAAACAAGCTCTATGGTCATGAGTTGGGCGCACGATATAACTTGTTGTTCATCTTCATTATGGTTACTCCTTGAAAAAATGACCTCCGAGGAAGAAATAAGAGAACACGCATTAATTACTTTAGTTGTAAAAACATTAGAAGAAGTAAACGAACAAATAAATAACTTCGAAATTAAATCACTATAAATAAAAACAATTAATAAAACACCTTAAATGGTGTGACCAAACTCACCCCGAGGAAATGAAAATGCAAAATTCACTTTCTTTTAACGAGCCAATTAAAACACCACAAATGCTGTTCGGTTCTGACAATATTAATGATTTTGGAAACAGAATTAAGAGCTGCAGGATGGAAGGTGATTCAATGCAGCCGACTATCGAACCCTGTGAGGTTGTAGCTTTCGTTGATTGTGGAGGCCGCGTTCTTACCCCCGGCATCTATGTTTTTACGGACGATGTTTTTGGCCGTAACTGCCTCTTCATCAAGCGAATTGAACCCTTACCGGACGGGGCATTAAAGATTATTTCTGACAATCTCCATTACCAAACTTTCACGCTTAATTCTGGTGAGCAAAAAGATATGCGTATTCACGGAAGGGTTGTCGCTTCTTTAGCTGTGAGGCACTTCATATGACTTTCATCAAAGACAAAACGGCATATAGAACAGCGTGCCTTTATGCGGCGTGTGGTTACGAAGTAATCGCCAGGCTTTATCTTAAAAAAGCATATGGGAGGTAAACAATGCCAATTCAAGAACGCCAAGATATACAAGGCGTGAATGTTAAAGCTGAGCAGTTAAATGCCTTAATGCAAACAATTCACGCACACCACGAACAATTTGACCGCCACCAACTGGATGGCCTTTTAGGTCTGGCTTATGACCTAGCCAGTTTAATTTATAGCTGGACAGAGAAGGAAGAAACAATCGTTTTAGCGAATGAAGATACGCAAAGGGAGATTAAATAAATGGATAACTTAATCACTACATATCGCCGACGTATTTTAAAGGCTGCGTTATTACGCCACCAGCGTAAAACCGGAAGCACCTGCATCATTATTAATATGCCTAAGGGGGGAATAAACACCGTCGAATTAACAGAAATACTGCTTGATGGTCTGTTGAGACGATTCGAAAAGCTGGCTCTCAGTGAATACGGGAATATCGACGGCGTTAAAGCCATCAGAGGAATTTACAGCAACGCCGTTGATGTGAATGGCAGCGGTGAGTTCCTGACAGAAAGCGGAAAGGCATTAATCGACGAGCTCATTTCTGAGCTGGTTGAGTTTGCCAAGAAACAAAAATCAGTCACAGCGGAGACAAGCCATGAGTGATCAGACACCAATTATCACGCACGAACCAGTAAATATCGTGCTGACAATCGAGAACGGGAAAGTTATCCACGCGCGCCCGGTTCAGAACGGCGAGGTTACAGCATCGCTGGAGACTTTTTTATGGATGGCTGAACGCGCCGGTTACACGATCACCCCACCTGCAGGAGAGAAGGACAATGGCCCTGACAGCGATACGAATTCCTGAGTGGGTGCACCTGCAGGCGGTCCATGTCCTCCGCCAGTTCAGAGCCAGGCGGATTCATCCCTGCCGTATGCACGGCTCCGGAAACCTGAGCCTGAGGGTTAATCGCCGCTGGCGGCTGCTGTCCCGAGACGGCGGCCAGAACTGGGAAGTAATGAGCCATGAACGATACAGCAAACTGAAGGACAGAAAATGAAAGCGCTTTTCCTTTCCCTGCTGTTTGGCCTGTTGTTGGTGGCCGTCGTGTTCGGCTCGCTGATTGAGTACAAATTTTTGATGGATTTCGGGAGTTGATTATGAAAACGGGACAACAACCAGCTTACCCATGCCCTCGCACTGATTCTCCTCAGGGCATGACTTATCGCCAGTATCTTGTAAGTCAGCTCGCGCCGGTAGTCGCTGCTCAGTTCTTCGAAAGTAGCGCATGGACCGACTACGACGACATGGCCGGCTCTCTGATGATGATGGTCGACAGCATTATTGAAGCTGAAAAGGAGACAGCACAATGAGCAAATCAGCAAAAGAGCTTTATACCGTACCTGAATGGATGCACCCGTACCTTACGTTATTCCAAAACACTGGAGGTAATGACGTTGAGGATCTGCTGCACGATGAAGACACCAATATGTTCGCAAATAGCATTCGTTACATGTTGATCGTGTCCGTTCGTTCACAATTCGGATTGCTGATGGATATGTATAAAAATGGGCAGATTATCGAGCTTGAAACGATGAAAACAGCCCCTGTGGGTGAAGATTATCAGTCAGCGATCGACATCTTGCGCGACAGAGCTGCTCGCGAACTCGATGGTGGTTTTCGCTCACATCACAACGCCCTGATTTATGCAGCTAATGAACTGGAAAATGCCCAGGCTTTCGGGCGGGAGGTCAGTCATGAGTCTTGACTGTGTACCCCTTTCTACGTACTGCAGGGACGCGGGGGAAACGGTAGAAGCCGTTAACAAACGGATACAAAGGGGGTTATGGAAGGAGGGAGTACATGTATTAAAAGTCGATGGCGTTAAAGAACGCTGGATTGACTTAACGGAGGTTTCAAAGTGGGCAAGAAAGAACAAGGATCATTATCTCTCCCAAGAGGAGTAACCATCCGCCAGCATAAAACTGGCGACACTCTGGTTATCACTTTCACATACAAAGGGGTTCTGTGCCGGGAGCCCCTCTCCAAAATGGAAGCAAACGCGCGCGGTGTGAAGTACGCCGAGCGCCTGCTCGGGGAGATACAAAACCAGATCGTCAGTGGCACCTTTGAATATGCGAAATATTTCCCCAACTCCAAAAAGCTGGAGCTGTTCGGGGTGGTGAAGAAAACCAAAAACATAAAGTCTTACCTGGACGAGTACCTGAAAATCTGCCAGAACCGCAACCTGTCCCCATCGACTATTAACGGTTATGAAAAATGCCTGTCGGCGCTGTCAGCTCTGCATAAACTCCACGTGTCAGAACTGACGCCAGCGGTCCTTAAAAACTGGATAGCCAGCCGGAAAACAAAGCTGAAAACGACCAGGAATAACCTTTCGTTTCTGCGCAGCGCCATCGATGAAGCTGTTACGGATGGCCTGCTGACCATTAACCCAGTAACCCTCGTCAGCGCCAGCCGGTACCACGTGATCGACAGCAGCCCGAGCGCCGATGATTACGAGGTTGACCCGTTCACGCCAGCGGAGACCCTCGCCATTTACCAGAGCTGCAGGTACCCGGAATGGGAAAACCTGTTCCGCTTTGCTTTCAATACCGGTCTGCGGAGCTCCGAACTGTGCGCGCTGCGCTGGACTGATCTCGACACCATCGCGAACACAGCACACGTTCAGGCGGCCAGTGTCGTAGGGGTACTTAAAGGCACCAAGACAAAAGCCGGTACCCGTAAGGTGGAGCTGAACAGTGAGGCGCTGGCGGCCCTGCAGGCGCAGAAGCAATACACCTTTATGAAAAGTGAGTTCATATTCAGCGATCCGAAAACGGGAGAACCCTGGGCGAACGCCGACGCTATCCGTAAAAAAGCATGGGTGCCGACCCTGAAAAAAGCTGGCGTGCGCTACCGTAACCCGTACCAGACGCGGCACACATTCGCCACCAAGCATATTAGCCAGGGCGTTAACCTCTTCTGGCTTGCCGGACAGATGGGCCACAAAGGGCCGGAAATGATATTCCGCAACTACGGTAAATACTTGGCTGAATATGACGGTAAAACCGCGATTTCAGCCGCGCTGTAGCAGGGGAAATATTTCAAAATGTTGGACAGAATCAGGACGTCAGACAGACCTCAATGTGCACGTAAAATGCACCTGAGGTATATCACAGCGAAAGAATTGTTTATTTTCAATGAGTTAAATATCTTTCGGACGCGAGTTCAACTCCCGCCAGCTCCACCAAAATTCTCCATCGGTGATTACCAGAGTCATCCGATGAAGTCCTAAAAGCCCGCATGGCGCAAGCCCTGCGGGCTTTTTTGTGCCCTCAATTTGTCCCGCGAAGTCTGAAGTCAACTAATTAAATCCGAATCTTTTAGGCACCTTGTTAGGTACCTCATAAGGCTTTATTGTTTTTGGGTGCCTAAAACTATGGAAACCCGGCAATGGCAAGACAAACCAAACCTCTATCCGTTAAAGAAATCGAATCTGCTAAACCCAAGGAAGCGGACTACGTTCTCTATGATGGCGATAGCCTTGAGCTACTCCTAAAATCCAGCGGGAGTAAAAATCTGGCAGTTTCGCTACATTCGCCCTGTCACCAAGAAACGTGCGAAGAAGAGCATAGGCCCTTACCCATCAGTTACGCTTGACGATGCCAGAAACTACCAGGCAGGTTCTCACTATCTCCTGGCGAAACAGGAAGATGCCGTAACTAAAAATCCCTTAACTAATTTAAATTATACTCGGAGTAGTTAGGATGGTTCTAAGCGTTATGGAAGTATTAAAAAACTTATCCCCTTTGCTTCCAGTGATAGTATCAATCATTGGATTGAGAGCGGGCTGGATATATAAAAGGGACAAAGTCTTTAACTCCAGAAAAGCTATTAGCGAGTTTTCGTACAACCTCTATAAAAACACAAACGATGAAAATTATAAGCGAATTGCTGAAGAATACGGCATTTCAGCATTAACAAAAGACTCAAATCTGACACCAGAACAGAGGAGAATACTTTTGCGTTCCAAAGATCCGGTAAGAGATATTGATAATTACAGTAAGTGTCAAAAACTTTTGTACATTAGTGACAACTCAACAATATTTCAGTGGGCTAAAAAAAGATATCGATTTTGGATTTGGAGAAAATCCGTAGAAATAGTTAGCCTCATCATTTATTTTATAAGCGGCTTTGTAGTTGCAATGCCGTTCATGTATAGCACTATGTTCAGCAGTGGTTTGGTTGAAAAAATAAACAAGTCATCAGCAATGCTTAAATTTGGTTTAGCTGCATATTGTGTGTTAATGGGAATCAGTACCGGGCTGTTTTTCTTACATAAACTTTCGACCATAAACATCGCAGAAAAGACCATCAAATCTAACCGATGATGCCTCATAGTGTGTCAGAAACCCGGCGACGAAATGGCGGCAGAGCATTAAAAATGCGTAAATGGACGATAAGGTTTCTGAATCAGGCAGACAGATAGCGATTAATGGTGCAGGTATTGCCGGTGCTGCTGCAGGTGGCGCAATGGCGGGATTAATGTGTGGGCCAGGCGCACCTGTTTGCGTGCTTATCGGCGGCTTCGTCGGCGGCGCTCTTGCTGCATGGGAAATGGGACGTTTGTGGAATTGATTATGCAACAGGTTAATTCAATATCTCTGGTTAAGGTTCACGACGCTACCGATGTATCCCAGGCTCAATCTGACGTTGTGCTCAATGGTAAAAGCACGGGCATTATTGTACCGGGACAAGTGCTTGAAGCAGCAGTCCAGGTTAATGAGCAGCGTTACATCCTGTTTCTGACGGATGACATTATTTTCGAGGAATCCCTGACGATTGCCCTTATTGACGTTCATGACGGGCTTAAAGAAATTGTTCATTTGGGAAATGAGTACTCAACAGGGAGTTTTACGGATCTCCTGGTCACTGACGATAGCATGGATTTCAGGTTTATTGGGGATTATATCTGGTCACTGAAAGTATCAGATTCACCTCGCCTGCGGCTTCCTTTTGTTTCCGATCCAAAAGGTGTTAAACGGGAGTCTGGTCTGAAAAAGTACATAACGATTTCTGCCACATCGGCGTCGGAAAACGTAAGCTGAAGTCATTATTTAACAGAATGAAAAGGCTTTCTGCTGAGCTGGATAGCCAACCAGAATCTCCATCGGTAATAACCCTATTAATCTGATGAAATCCTGAAAGCCCGCGCTGTACACCCCCTGCGGGCTTTTTAGTACCTCACCCCACCGTTCCCCATCCCTTTGACAAACATCAACACCCTCTCCCCCCTTCCTGTGCAAAATTACCCACACCACCCAGCGCTACGGATTAGCCGCCCCAACCCGGAAGGAACCCCAACATGTACAAACCCATAACCGTCATAATCTTCATTCTCCTGACCCTCGCCGCCCTCGCGGAAATAGGCTTTTTATCCTTTGGATAATCCTCATGTGAATTCTCCTCATCAGGGCACATTGATCTCATTACAGTTTTTTCCTAAAGCCACCCCGCTTCGCCTGTGCCATGCTGAATCACGCTCATAACCGATAACGTTAAATGAGGATATTATGAAAAAAACAATTATCGCATTATCTGCCGTTCTGCTGGCTTCCCCAGTATTTGCTGCGACCACACATGCAACTG
>Ga0308158_10000864_pt1 | contig 38753 bp, 34 predicted proteins | sample PhyBR2_FD_201038 | JGI IMG/M metagenome (GOLD analysis project Ga0308158, IMG submission 201038) | Phyllosphere microbial communities from UC Gill Tract Community Farm, Albany, California, United States - DLSLB.R2 | ecosystem: Host-associated > Plants > Phyllosphere > Unclassified | place: USA... | reverse complement strand
ATCAGCTCGACCCGTTCGACCGCGACACCTTCGTCGGTCATCCCCGACCTGGAGGCGGTCCGCAGCGCGACTTTCCCCGATCGGCCGTTGTGCAGGAACACGGCGGTGCCGTCGCTGTCGGCGATGCGCAGCACCAGGTCGAGCGACGCCGGCTGGCGCCGTCGGGTCACCTCGATGGTAAGGAGGTGCGAGGTTGCACCCGTAACGGCATCGGTCCGCAGGATCGTGTCGTCGAGCACGGTCGCGGTGTCGACGGCCATCGTTTCGACACCTACGTCGAGCGTGCCGGCATCCCGGGCTGCCGCGACACGGGTTTCGACGAGCGCTAGGAACTCGTCGAAGATGAGGTTCTGCAAGCCGATCGGAAGCGCGAGGAGGCGATTGAGCCAGCGCTGAATGGGTGGCAGGTCGTCCTTCAGGACGCCGTCCTTGTCTTGCAGTTCGAGCCCGGTCCGGTGCGTAAAGTCTACGAGGTTCGTGCTGGTGAGCTTGCCGGCGATCAAGAGGTGATACCAGGTGATCAGGGCCGCCTTGGCGTACTCGGATTCGAGATTGTCGGCCGGGTCGAAGAGGTTCTGGCCGCCTGTCTGGCGCTGCCCGCGCGTCAGCGCGCCCAAGCTGTCCAGACGCCGCGCGATCGTCGACGTGAACCGCAATTCGCCTTTGCAGTCCGTCGTGACGGGCCGGAAGAGCGGCGTACAGGCCTGATGGGTACGGTGTGTGCGGCCCAGCCCCTGGATAGCGCGATCGGCGCGCCAACCCGGCTCCAGCAACAGGTGTACCCGCTGTTCCTGGTTCTTGACGTCGAGGCTTGCGTGGTAGGAACGGCCGGTGCCTCCGGCGTCGCTGAACACGAGTACGCGCTTGGTCCCTGCCATGAAGGCAGCGGCATCCGCCTGGGTCGCGCGGGCCGAACGGGACTCCAGCCTTTGGGTGCCGTTCGCGGTGCTGACGAGCCGCTTGGTCCGCCCGGTAACCTCGGCGACGTTGTCGTGACCGAAATGCTCGAGCACGCCATCGAGCACGGCCGCTATCGGTGGGAGCGCGCAGAGCTGCTCGATCAGATCGTCGCGGGCCGCTTCTGCTTCGGGATTGGTGACGGGCGTGCCACGTTCGTCGAACATCGGCCGGGACCGGATCTCACCGGTGTCGTCACGGTACGGCGTCATCTGCTGAACGGGAAATGCACGCTGCAGATAGTCGATGATCGCTTCTCGCGGGGAAAGGTCGAGGTCGAGCTCGGCCCGTTCGTCCGGCGAGAGTTCGCCTAGGCGCCTGTCCAGGATCGCCTCGGCGGTGCTGACCAATTGGAGTACGACGGACTGACCGGCCTCCAGGTGCTGGCGCACTGCAGCGATCACGGTCGGCAGCTTGCACGATAGAAGCACCGCACCGAAGAAACGCTGTTTGCAGCTCTCAAACCGCGAGCGCGCAGCCGCCTTGGCACCGGAGTTCAGCGTGTCGCCCTTCAAAGGATCCACTACGCCAGTGAGCTCCAGGGCTTTCTCCATGTTGCGGTGGATAATGCCCCAGGCGTCAGCGTAGGCGTCGTACACCTCCACCTGCTCAGGGGTCAGTTCATGTCGCAGGATGTCGTACTCGACGCCGGCAAAGCTGAGCGCGCGGGCGGTGTAGAGGCCGGTGGCCTTGAGGTCGCGGGCGACGAGCTCCATCGCGGCGATCCCGCCCTGCCTGATCTCGGTGATGAACGCCTCGCGGTTAGCGAACGACGTCTCGGGACCCCACAGGCCGAGCCGCACGGCATAGGCGAGGTTATTCACCTCGGAGGCGCCGGTTGCGGACGCGTACAGGACACGCGCTCCGGGCAAGCGGTTCTGCAGCACGACGCCGGCAATCCCCTGCTGGGAGCCCTTTTTAGCGATCATGCTCCCCTCGCCGCCCGCGACGCCGCCCATCTCGTGGGCCTCGTCCCATGCGATCACGCCCTCGAAGTCGTCGCCAGCCCAAGCGATGATCTGCTCGAGCCGGCTCGCATCACCCCGTGTGGAGCGCAGAGTCGGGTAGGTGACGAAGAGAACACCTTCGCTCATCGCGATCGGCTCGTCGATCTTCCAGCGGGAGAGCGGCTGGACATCGGCTGCGAGCCCGCCAAGTGCGGTCCAGTCACGGATCGCGTCGGCATGCAGGGCCTCGTTCTTCGACACCCAGATGGCGCGGCGACGCCCGGCGAGCCAGCTGTCGAGGATCACGGCCGCGACCTGGCGGCCTTTGCCCGCGCCGGTGCCGTCTCCCAAGAAGAAGCCCTTGCGATACCGGCTGCCGTTCTCGTCAATGATGAGGCCGACGCCTTCGGGATCGGGACGGAAACGGCCGGGAATGAACTGCGTCCACGCGTGACCGGCGTACACCACGGTTTCCAGCTGCGAGGAGGACAGGAGGCGGTCCTTGACCGTCCGCTCCGGCAACGCCGGGACGTGGGTGGGGATCGGCGCGGGGATCGAGCCCATAGCGACCGATTCAACGAGTGCGGTCGGGTGCTCGCCGGCACTGTCGAAGACGATGCGGCTCGGCCGGTATGGCAGATAGACGCCCGTCTGCTCCGCAAGCGGTGCCGGGGTTTCCAGGACCTGGTACGTCACGGGCGCGACCTCGTTCCGGGCGCGCGCGCGGAAGACGCGAGGCGCGGTCGCGGGCTTCGATCGGACGCTTCGGAAGAGGGACACGGCCCCTCCCCTCGCAGCGGCAGGCTTCTCGACCTCGTCCGAGAACTCCAGGCGTTCGGGTACGCTGATCTCCGGGAGGAGTTCGCGCACGGTCCCTCGCTGGATCGTCACGTTGTTGCTCTGGCCGACCGCTTTGTCGAGAACGTAGAGGCGGACCGCGACGCCGGTGCCGTGCTTGCCGTATGCGTCGGTGAGGCGGATCGAGGTCCTGACCGTCACCTGCTCCAGCGTGGTCGTCCAGATCTGGCCCATGCGCGCGGAGTTCGTGAACCAGTCGGGCATGATCGCCACCACGCGGCCGTTCGGGCGGACGCGCCGGATCGCTGCCTGGAGATGTCGAACCGCGGCAAGCGAGTCCGTCCCGTGCCCGATCGAGCGCGAGAATGGCGGGTTCATGATGATCAGTGTCGGGCGGGTCGACGCTGCCATCGCGCTGCCGATCGTTGCGCCGTCATGAGCCGAGATTGGCGCTTCTGGAAAGACCGCCTGCAACCGGGCGCGCCGGGCAGGGTCGATCTCGTTGAGCTGGAGGGCCGTGACCGTGGGAAGCTGGGCCACCAGCAAGCCGTTGCCAGCGCTCGGCTCGAGGACGATGTCGGAGGGCATGGGAGCCGCCAGGATCAGGGCGACAGCAGCTAGGTCGAGGGGTGTCGAGAACTGTTGCCACTCGATCTGCTCCTCGCTTCTCACGGTTTGCGTTGGAAGCCGATCGAGCAGCACTGCAGCTTGCAGCACATCATCATGTGCAACGTGCAAGCGATCTGTACTGCGATTTCGCATTGCAAGTGCAAGTGCAAGCTCAAGTACCTCGAAGCTCTCGCGCTGGGTCCAGCGGCCGTCGGCGTCGGAACCGCCGAAGGCGGTCGTCATCGCCTCGTTGAGCAAGGCGCGCGTGATCTTGTCCTGGCCCTCAAGGCTGGGAACGAGCCGCATCGCCGCAGCGGTGCAACATGACGCACGATCGCGTGCGGCGTCGAACAGGTCGTTCATGGGGATCTCCTGGCTCTGTGGCTGCACGACGCAGCTCACCAGACCAGTCCCCCTCCCCTCTATGCTCCGGTTCTGACGTCGGCCCAGTCGCCGAATTGCCTCGGAGGCGGCATTCGCCGGAGATTCAAGCCACGCGGACGGTAAGCTGCCCACGCTTTCCGACGGGCGCGGCGTCCCTCTGGATCGTTGTCTTCGGCGAAGATCAACGTCCTGACTGAGTCCGGGATGTGGACGCGGTCGAGCCTCGCGGCGCCAAGCGTCGCCCAGCACGGGATGCCGTTATGCTGCGTGAACATTGCTGCCGTCTCGAAACCCTCGGCAAGCGCCAGCGTGTCCGTCACGCGCATGCCCTGCCAACTCGCGCCAGCCGGGGTCCCCAGCATCACCTTTTCGAGATACCCTCCGTGTTCGAGGTCGAGGAAGACCCGCTGGACGGCGTGTAGGGCTCGACCTTCTCTGGCGGCGACTATCAGCGCGGGGAGGAACCGGGTGGTAGGCTTCGGTCCCCAAGGGCATCGGGGGTGAAACCGGAGGTCGTCGAACCCGTCGCGGATCCCGCGCCGCCTCAGGTACGCCTCCGCAGGCGTGCTGGCGACCGGGACGGCCTCGCTCCAAAGCCGCTCGACATTCGGCTGTCGGCCGAGCGGTGCCGCCTTTGGCGGCTCGTAACGTTGGCCGGGCCTCAGCCGGGAGATCTCTCTTAGGACATCGTCCGCGTCGCAGCCTGCGAAGCAGTGAACGAGGATCCCTTCATTGCCCTGCCGGACCGAGAGGCTCGGCGTCTTGTCCTGGTGGGCAGGGCAGGGGCACATCGCGAGATAGCCGCGCCAGGTGCCGCCCAGGGCACCTACGATATTGACTACCTGCTGAGTGGGTTTGAGGGCGACTAGGGTCATGGTGCATCCTTTCTCATGATGCACCTCACCCCCTTCCCTCCTAGTCCTTGGCGCCTTCAGCCAGCGCCAGAAGCCGATCGAGCGCGTCAGGGTAGGATAGCTGCTCGCGGTCGCAATATTCGTTGAAGCGGGTGTAGGTGGTTGGGGTAATCCTCATGGTCACGGACTTGCTCTTCGTCTCGCGCACCCTACGGCGTCGCGCCGTCGGCGCTGATTGATATTCGTCGGGCAACTCCATTGGGGCAGCGCTGGGGCGAGGGGCGGGAGTAGGGCGCATTGCTGAAAGATCGAGACCGCTAGCAGCGGGCTCACGAGCGGCGCGGCCGAACTTCTTGGGTTCTGGTGCTTCGCTCATGCTTTGACCTCGGATGTGATGATTGCAACGATCTCCCGAAGGAGGCTTTGAACATTCTGGCGGGCGCGCTCGGTCCGCGCGAGGTTATGGGCGTCCAGTTCCTCCAACGTCATTCGGTAGAGAAACATCGCGCGATAGGCGTCGCCCAGGAACAACTCTGATGAGAAGACCGGCGCCGCCTGGCGCGTCTGCTCCATGATCTCGCGCTCGGCTCGCGAGGTGATCGCGGTCGTGCGCTGGGTGAACAGGATGCGATGGGGGAGGGGCCTCTGCCGGGCACGCTCAATGAACTCGAGGCGGTCCAGGAACTCGATCGAGCGCTCAAGGTCCGCGGCCGACGCGCGCTGAGGAATGATGAGCATGTTCGCCTGCAGGGTGGCGTACATCACCTGCTCGTTGATCGCGCCCTTCACGTCGAGGATCACGAACGGGTAATCTTGCGATGCGTCGTAAACGGCTGTCTCCAGCTGCTTTTGCGTCATCTTGTGGCCGTCCTCGACCACGATCCCATCCTTCAGCTTCCAGTCCTCGTACCAGCGATAGAGGGAGAGCTGAGGGTCCGTGTCGATGACGTAGACCGTCTGCCCCGCAGACCTGATTTCGGAGGCTAGCGCGAGCGCGGTGGTGGACTTGCCGACTCCGCCTTTGATGGATCCCACGAGAATGACAGCCATGACGGTCCCTTTGTACTGCTAACCAGCATTACAGTGCAATGCGCGTTGCATGCGTCTTTGCATGTGATTGGCGAAGCGAGCTACACCTTGCAAGCACAATCGCACTACACATTGATTTGCGCCGCGCTGTGTAATGCGCTCTGCACTGCAATGGTGTAAAAATATTCCACGTTGTCAGGCCTGAAGGGGTGTGGTCCCTTGCCGCCATGGCGAACAGGCTGACCTTTGTTGCGAACTTACTGATCGGCGTCGCTGCCGGCGCAGCGACGATCACCAGCGCTGCCGCTCAGCAGGTCGAGCTGGTGCCGTTCAGAAACGTCGGTGACGGTGTCGTAATCGAGGTGGGCAAGAAGCCAATTGGTATCGAGATCCCGGCTGCTCTTCCCAACGAGGCGACGGCGCTCTCGGCGGAAATGCTTGCTCAGGACTTCGCGGGCATGGCGCCGCCTCCGTCGTTCGCGCCGGCGATCGCAATGGCTCCAGTCGAGCGGTCGTCCATCCCGGTGCCCCTTTGGATGAGGACCGGAAAGGTGACGACATCGGGTCTCGCGGCTGCGGCTGCGGTGGCACCGTATCTCTACAGCCCGGCCGCGTGTTCGATTTCACCGTACCGTCCCCGGGGGGACCTACCCATGTACCTCGAGCAGCGGCGCGCACGCTATTACCCGCTGATCTCGGCCGTCGCCTGCGAGGCAGGGGTTCCCGTCGGGCTGTTCGATGCGCTCGTTGCGCAGGAGAGCCAGTACAATCCGCAGATCGTCTCGCCGAAAGGTGCGGTGGGCCTTACGCAGCTGATGCCGGGCACCGCGGCTTACCTTGGCGTATTCAACTCCCGCGATCCGCTGCAGAACCTGAGGGGAGGGGCCCGCTACCTTCGCGAGCATCTGGACGAGTTCAAGAGGGTGGACTTGGCGCTCGCGGCCTACAACGCAGGACCGGGTCGGGTTCGTCTAAACGGGCGTATCCCGCCGTTTCGCGAGACGATCGGCTACGTCTCAGCGATCACGCGGGGCTGGAGCGCGAGCGCGTTCAGGACGGCCACGATCCAGACGGCGTCACTATCGACTAGTGTGCCGACCTTCCGCGGCGCCCAGCTTTTCAACTACACGTCGACGAGCGTCGCGAACCCGAGGTGATTGGCGTAAAGCATGGCGATCGCGAGTATCGCCGGCGCACCGAGCAGGTAATTGAGCTGCCAACGAACCCAAACGCGGGGAGCCGCGAGAACCTTGTCCATCACCGTGGTCGTGGCCAGGGTCCTGGTTCCCGAGCGATAGTCGTGGACCGTTTTGATCCCTGCAATGATCGCGCACATCGCGACGAGCAGTCCGACTGCGGCGTAGAGTGAGATCCAGGCGTCGAGGGTAGCTTGCGACATAAGCGCTCCTTAACGTCAACGCCCTTGGCACCGGCTTAACGGAGGAGAAGCGATTCCCGTTGCGTAACGTTCTGCGGGACAGGAGAGGGGGCCTAGGCCACCAGCGCTTGGGGCTTTGTGGCGGTGCGGTGCTTGGGCCGCATCTGGATTACCATGCCTTTGGTCTTGCGGGTTCGACCGACCGCATCGACGCGCTCGCCCGTGATCGTATTGATAACGGTGACGTCGTAATCCGGGAGCCGGTTCTCCGCCTGGATTTCCTTTGCGAGGCTCTTCAGCCGCGAGATCGGCCCCATCGAGCCGACCTGCTGATGCAACTCCTCGATGGTCATTTCGATCGGCTCGCCCGAGCAGTGCGCAATCTCGTACATGCGCCGCTCAATTGGACCGAGCCGGAAATAGTCGTGGTGGTAGTGGTACATCCGCTGGTCGCGCTGGATCGCACGGAAAAGCCAGTTACAGGGGCGGATACGGACATACCGCAACGCCTCCTCACCGTTGGCTAGTTTCTCGTACTCGACCTGAGCCTCAGCGAGCCATGAGAACCAGCCCCGGTCGATCTTGGAACCGGTCTCGATATTCGTCTTGATCTGCGTCCCCTGCAGCCGCTCCAAGGCTTCCGCGAACCGCTTATAGTCGCGAGTCGAAGGACGCTCGACCCCTGTGATCCGGAAAAAGTCGTGCGCTGCGAAGGTCACCTCTTCCTGGGCTGGCTGACCGTCAGCGATCGACTGCGCGATCAGCGAGGCAACGTAGAGCAGGATCTCCTTGTCCCACATGGTGGCAACGCCGGTGTCGCTCGGGCGGATCTCGATCGTCACGTTATCGCGACGGTACTCGATGCGCTCCATGTGGGGGTTCTTCGACAGCACGAAAAATGGAAAGTGCATAATGGAGCGCTCGCCGCGGACCTTGCCGTGCAACGGGCTATCCATGTCGAACAGCGAGATTTGCTGCGGCATGGCTTTCGACCTGGCCATCGTCGCTCCCTTCCAAGTTCCTGAAGGATCATACCCCGGCTCGCGCTATCGATCACCCCAGAAGGACATAGATATACTGAAAGCACGAGGATTGCACGGTCGTGGCCCCGGCTAACATCGCCGCGCCCTCTTAAGAGAGTGGGGCAGGGGGGCACGTCTCGTGCTATCAGTATTTCTATCTTCTCATAGCAAGCGTTGAGTGCGGCCGGCCCGAGCGAGGCCCAGCGCCGCCGCGGCAAGCTGTCCAATCGAGCGTGAATCCGACCCTGTCGCAAGTGACCGCATTCCTTCGGATCGGACGCTGTCCTTCAGCCCGTGATAGGTTCTGCCAAGGTTGAGCTGCCCGGAAGCAGCGTGCTTGTTCATCCCTCGAAGGTAGGCGCCTGGGCGATCGACATCTCCCCGCATGTGTTTGTGGGCGGTTGCAATCACCGACGCTGCAGCGCCCTTTTGACCCATAAGGCGACAGGCCTCGTGCCACACGTTTCGGTGGATCGCCGCCTGATCGACCAATCGCTCTGCTGTGTTGATCAGATCACCCCAAGTCGGTCTCGACGTGGTGGTAAGCATGAACTCCGGGATGACGGCGGCGATGAACTCGGGATCAACACCGTGTTTCGCCAAGTCGGCCTCAACTTCGGTTTGAGGTTGCTGGTAACGGACGTCGTACTCCGTTCTGCTACTTTTTTCCGGATAGCCATTACTGTAAGCTGCTTTAGCAGTTTTAGGTTGTTTTGTAGTTGTAATGGGGGCGTCGTCAGAGTCGCCCGAGGGCGAATCTTTTTGTGGAATCAAAGGGTCAGGAAAGCCCTGCGTTGCGACTGCGACGGCCTTCGCAAGATCATCGGCCCGGGCCTCCATCTGGTCGACGCAAGCGCTCAACAGCTCCTCATCACGGACGCGGCGCATCTGGCTTGTTGCGAGAAGCGAGATCTCGACAGCCGTTCTGGCGTCGATGCTGTCGATCCGCTCGTCATCAACGAGCTGAGCAAGCGTCCTGATACGACGCCGCGCCGCAGCCAGTCTTTGGCGAAGCACCTTAATTCGGAGATCCGCCTCGGCGCCTTTGGTAGCGGCCGCCATGAACTCCTCGTATCGCAAGCCAAGAGGGCTGAGGTCGATGCCGTAGGCGTAGATTAGCCGGCCGTCCTTCCCACGAGCACCGACCCGGTTGCCGTTCGCGCTATCTCGGTGTGTGATTAGGCCGAGGCGTGCCGCAGCGCCGAGCATCTTTTGCACCTGACGCACACCTATGCCGAGCTTCTGCGTCAACTTCTCGTTGGACGGGAAGACGATCGGGCGCTGACCGTCCGCCCAATCGATCGAGCGCGACCAGCTCATCAGCGTGTCGACAGCGTGGACTAGGCGGGGAGGGATGCCGATGTAAGGCGCTGCGCGCTTGAAGACGGTAAGGACCTGCCGGTGGCTGACGTCCTCCGGCAGTCCCTCGAACTGCTGCGCAAGCTGGTCTGTTGCAGCTGTGCGTTCATCAAGACGCCTATGGCCGGCGCCCGGAGCGTAAGCATAGGAGTTCATTCGGCAAATCCCCTTTGGGATGCCGTGCGGACGCAGAAGTCCGTGGCGCGAACTGCGCTTTCTTATTGCTGCGTCATTGGGACTCGGCTAAGGGGACGTTGCAACACGACCTTTTCCGAGGTTCCGAAAAGCCCGGCCTAGTGCCGGGTTTTTCTTTTCTGCACGGCTTCCCCTTTTTGGTGACACGCGATCGGGTGATCGCGGGGCCGCAGCGAGCCTGAACTGACCAGACGCGGACGACGTGAGCAGCGTAAACGGCGCGATCGCTGCTCGTCCTGCACGGTGGCTCGTGCTTTCAGTTAATCTATCCCAGAAATGCTCGTGCTTTCAGTATTTCTATGTGGCGCGAGGGACGGGCAAGGGGGCTGAAAGGGGGCGTGTAACCCGATTACACACCGTTGCGAGCGTTTGCGGCTCCGGATTCGCGGGCGCTATGCGTGGCTCGTGCTTTCAGTACATCTATCTCGCTAGGCTCATCGCGAGTAGCGGTACTGCAGGTTGAAGGAAGCCCGACCACGTCACGAGCATCGTCATGATGCCCATGATCCAACCATCTATCGGCTGCAGAAAGTGATTTCTGTAAATTCGGCTATCCGACGCCAGTACCGGCGAACAACCACCCGGGTCTTCCGGCCCCTCATCACATGAAGCCTTTCCCAGCGTGATCGCGGTAGCGTTCCGTGTCCCGAACATATTCCGCCACCATGTCGATCGAGGCATGCCGGCTATGCTGCCTCATCTTGAATAGGTTGGCGTTCTGGCGTCCCGCCTCGGTAAGAAAGCCTGCCCGCAACGAGTGACCTGAGAAGAGCTCGGCCGGATAACCAGCAGCGGCCGCGGCCGCCTTGACCACCAGCGCCACGCCTTTGGTGCTCATCGGCTTATCGGTGAGCCGACCTTGTGGGGTGAGCTTGCGAAATACCGGGCCGGACGTGATTCCGGCCTGTTCGAGCCATGCTTCATAGTGTCGCACCGGCTCGAGCCTCGGTCCGTCGAGCACGGCGACGCCTTGGCCTTCGCCGAACTGGTCGGTCTTGGACGACTTTACCTGGATCGTCAGCCCCTCGGCGTCGCGTGTTACGCGGGCGACGGTGATCGCCACCAACTCCGAACGGCGGAACGCTCCGCCCATTCCGATCGCAAGCAGCGCGCGATCGCGGTGTGCGCGCAGATCGTCGCCGGTGATGCTGCGAAGCATGTCGCGTAGGATGTCGCCATCGGCCGCGCGCTTCTTGTTGATCTCGTCGTCCTTCTTGGTTCGGCGGATGCCGCCGACGACCAATCCCAGGTCGCCCGCGCCGGGCTGCGACGTCGGCGGTTCGATCTTGGCCATCCGGTGCGCGAAGACGATCGCCGCCAGACGGCGGTCGATTGTCGCCCTGGTCAGCGGCTTCGGCACCCGCCGCATACGAAGCTTGCCCGTCTTGGTGAACTGGTCAGCTGCCGGCACGAAGCCCGACGTGGCGAGCTCCGTCAGGAATGCGGCGACGGTTGCCGGCGTTGCCGGTAGCGGACGGTAGCGGCGCTCAGTGCACCAGGCGAGGAACAGGTCCCAGTCAGATCGATAGGATTGCAGCGTCGCCTCGGCGCGGCCGCGGCGCAGGAACTGGTCGACGCGCTCTTGGTCGTCGGGCGCAAGATCGGGAAGGTAGAGGTCCTGAGGTTCGACGCGGTCGAGGACAGTGAATGCTCCGTTGATGATCGCGTCGAGATCGGCCGGACGATCATCCTTGGGTGTTGGGCCTGCCGGTTCGTTCGCAGCCGTGACCAAGAACGATGCGACGATCTCATCGTCGTGGTACGCAGGCTCGCTATCTGTGACCATCACTGCGCCGCCTCGCAAAGTGGATCAGGCTCGCTCGTTCTGGTCGATCGGTCCTGGTTCGATCCTGAATCAGTAGCCGAACAGCTGTCGGTTTCCCTAATAGGGTGGACGTTCTGCACCGTGCGATCGTCACCTGAGACGGTGGACTTGCACCTAAAATAGTGGGCGACGGAGCCATCTAACCCACTCGTGACATGCTCGCAGTCAGCCATGGGCGCCGATTGAGCCGCGCGGCTCCCTTTGCGCGAGCGCAGCCGCATCTCTCGCAAACGATCGATTTTGATACGCCTCCATGTGAGACATCCTAGCACCATGCCGACGTGTCGGGAATGGCGAAGCCCGCGGGGGTCGCATATGTCCTGAGTTTCCGACGTCGCATATGTGGCCACTTCTGCAACAACTTAGGGGCGGAGATTGGGGACTTTCCTGTCAGGCAGCTATCAGGAGCCATGAAGCGGATCGCTGCCGCTCGCTATGCCGCTCCATCGAGCGCGCGAGCCTCGTGGCCGACAAGGCGCATTGCGTAGACCGGCCTTCTCCCCTGAGTAAGAAGGAAATGTCAACCTTTCACAATCGTCATCGCAAGCGAGCGGCTGTTTCGCGGAGAACTGGTAGGTAGAGTGTTCTCATATCCTCAAGTGTCACACGGGATGCAGCGGTGCTAAGGCTGCAGGCTGCAACAACTTCTCCCGCCGTACTATGAACTGGCACAGCCATAGACCTCATTCCAATCTCAAGCTCTTCATCCGAATAAGCGACCTGTTCCTGGCGAGCTTGTAAAACTAGTCTCAAAAGAGCGTCTGGATCGGTTACGGTCTTGTCCGTCCGCGCCCGCATTGGCGCACCACGCAAATAGCGCTCCACTTCGTCATCATTGAGCCCACCGAGCAAGATGCGTCCTGTGGCCGAACAATAGGCGGGTAATCGGCCGCCGACGCGAGCGCCGGTGGAAACGATGCGCACGCTTTCCGCGCGGGCGACGAATAGCGATTCTCGTCCGTCGAGCACCGCTAACGACACCGATTCTTCCAGACGTTCGCAGGCGTCATCCAAGATCGGCTGCGCACGTTCGGCGAACGAGGCAGCAAAGGGAAGGCCCCCGCCGAGGCGTCTCAGCCGCGCATTAGGCGTGAAGTATTTTCCGTCATGCGCGAGGTAGCCGAGCTGCTCGAGTGTCAGAAGGCAGCGCCTTGCAGCCGGCCTGGTCATGCTTGCGTCGCGAGCGGCTTCCGAGACGCTCAGGCGCGCCTGTCCGCTCCCAAAGAGTTCGATGATCGCGAGACCTTTCGCCAATCCCCCCATGGTTTCTGTCCGACGAAGCCCTGCTTGATCATCTTCGTCGGGGTGAAGGGTTGACATCATTAACACGGTCCTTACTTTGTTCGCATAACGCACATATGTTCGTATAACGAACAAACGCAATGCGAAGTTTAGGAGGCTGTAATGGCTCATTTGGACAAAGCGATCGAGGCCCCTAGTCAGTGGGAGCCGGGCTTGGTCACTCGAGTGCCCTATTGGGTGTTCCAGCGAGAAGACGTCTACGCCCGTGAGCAGGAGCGAATCTACCAGGGCGACAGCTGGAATTACCTTTGCCTGGAAGCGGAAATCCCGACGCCGGGTGACTTTGTCGCCACCAAAATCGGTGACCAACCGGTAATCATCACGCGCGGAAACGACGGAGAGATTTACGGTTTTGAGAACCGTTGCGCACATCGCGGCGCGCTCCTGGCGCTCACCGACCGCGGGCACGTTAAGGATTTCACCTGCGTCTATCATGCGTGGACGTACAGCCTGGAAGGCGACCTGACGGGGGTCGCATTCGAAGACGGGATCAACGGTAAGGGCGGTATGCCTGACACGTTCTGCAAGGCAAAGCATAGCCCGCGCAAGATGCGCGTAACGTCGCTTTTCGGGTTGGTATTCGGCAGCTTCTCCAATGACGTTCCTGCCATAGAGGAGTATCTGGGTGACGAGGTGCTGGGGCGCGTGGAGCGCGTTCTCGGCGGGCGCAAACCTGTAGTGATCGGCCGCTTCACCCAGATGCTGCCCAACAACTGGAAACTGTATTTCGAGAACGTGAAAGACAGCTATCACGCGTCCATCCTTCACCTGTTCTTCACTACTTTCGAGATCAACCGCCTGTCGCAGAAGGGCGGGATTATCGTTAGCCCTGATGGCGGCAACCATGTGAGTTTTTCGGCAATCGACGCCGACGCCGCGCGCGACGACAATTACGCTAGCCAAAAGCTCCGGTCGGAAAGCGACCTGCAGTTGGCAGACCCGTCGCTGCTCGATGGGTTCGATGACTTCGGAGACGGGGGCACGCTGCAGATCCTGTCGGTCTTCCCTGGCTTTGTTCTCCAGCAGATTCAGAACTCGCTTGCCGTGCGCCAGATTCTACCGCGCGGCACCGAACAGACGGAGTTGAACTGGACCTATCTGGGGTTCGACACTGACACGCCGGAGCAGCGCAAGGTTCGCCTGAAACAAGCCAACCTGATCGGCCCGGCGGGCTTCGTCTCCATGGAGGACGGCTGCGTTGGCGGTTTCGTCCAGCGGGGCATCGCCGGGGCGCCCGAACTTGCCTCCGTGATGGAGATGGGCGGCGACGGCACGGGATCGAGCGAGAGCCGCGTCACCGAAGCGTCGATCCGCGGCTTCTGGAAAGCCTACCGTCGGGAGATGGCGCTGTGAGTGTGCCCGTGCTTAATCACGACCGCCTGTTCAGGCTGGTAGGCACCTTTCACGCGGCTTACGCGCGGTGCATCGACGATGAGGGTGGCACTGCCTGGCCGGAGTTCTTCGACGAGGAATGCCTGTACCTCGTCACCACGGAAGACAATCATCGGGCAGGCATGTCGGCCGGGCTGATCTACGCCGAGGGCCGGGGAATGCTAAAGGACCGCATCACCGCGCTTAAGGAAGCCAATATCTACGAGCAGCATGGTTATCGCCACCTGCTGGGGCAGCCTTCGATCGGGGTCGTTAAGGGCGATGTCATTCCGGTGGAAACCAGCTTTTTGGTCGCGCGCATTATGCGTACCGGCGAGACCAGCATTTTCGCAACTGGCCGTTACCTCGACCAGTTTGTGATGGGCGGGGATCGTCTGCTGCTACGCGAGCGGCGCGTGGTGTGCGACAGTAAACAGATCGATACGTTGCTGGCGCTGCCGCTGTGACGGCCCCCGTGATCGCCGTGGCGCTCGGTGACCCTAACGGCATCGGGCCAGAGATTGCCGTCGCCGTTGCGACCGCCCCGTCGGTGGAGAATGACGCGAGCCGACTGGTACTGGTTGGTGACGCAGTAGTGGTTCGCCACTATGCCGATGGCGCGACGGTCCGGCTGGTGGATCCCGCCGATCTTCCCGCAGCCGCGCCGGGCACGATTGACCTTGTAGGTGCCGAAGCGTTGGAGCCTGGCGCGTTTCGGCCGGGCCATTGCGACGCCGCCTCCGGCGGGGCGACGGTGGCTTATGTCCGGCGTGCGCTGGATCTGGTTCAGAACGGCCACGCGAGCGCGATCGTCGCATGCCCTCACAACGAAACCGCCGTGAACGCAGCCGGCATCGCTTTTTCAGGCTATCCCGGACTGGTGGCGGACCTGACCGGCTCTCGGCGGGACGAGGTGTTCCTGATGCTGGTGGGCGGGGGCCTCCGCATCGTCCACGCAACCTTGCACGAGCGACTGGCGGATGCGCTCGCCCGGCTCGATGCGCCGCTGGTAGCAAAGGCCGCCCGCGCGATGCGTGACGCCCTGATAGCCTTGGGTATCAAGGCCCCGCGGATCGGCCTGTTCGGGATCAATCCCCACGCGGGGGAAGCCGGGCTGTTCGGCGATGACGATGATCGGGTCACCTTTCCGGCTGCGGCGATGCTGCGCGAGGAAGGTGTCGACGTGATGGGGCCGCAAGGAGCGGACCTATTGCTGACCAGCGGCGCATGCGACGGATTCGTGGCGGCCTATCATGACCAGGGGCATATCCCCATCAAGCTGCTTGCCGGTCGCGCGAGTTCGGCACTGACGATCGGCGCGGGCGTGCTATTCGCCAGCGTCGGGCACGGCAGCGCACCCGACATCGCGGGGCGGGGTCTTGCCGATCCCGAGCCGCTACGCCGCGCGATTACTCTGTTGAACGGCGGTCAGCCCGCCGGGGAGGCGACGCGATGAGCGTGACCGTCCGCGTAAAGGGCAGCGACATCAGCTTCCCTTCCGACGCCGGCGAGACGCTGCTCGATGCGGCCGAACGCGCCGGCTATGCGGTTCCGTATTCCTGTCGCAAGGGCGTTTGCTCAACCTGTAAGGGCGGGTTGGTGACGGGTACGTTGCTGACCAGCCGGCGCTCTACCATCTCCGGCCAGCAGGAGGATGTACTTTACTGCGTCGCGAGCGCTGAAACTGACGTCGAGATAGCTCCAAAATGGATTGTCGAGCGCAAAACGCCGGAGCGTCGCCGTTACGACGCGATCGTGCATCGGATCGACCATCCGGCCGCCGACGTTTCCATTGTGCACCTGCGCCTGCCGATCGGCCGTCGTATTCCCTTTCGGGCAGGACAATATGCCAAGATCCTGTTCCCCGATGGCGACAGCCGCAACTACTCGCTCGCCAACCCACCGCATGACAACGACGTGGCGCAACTTCATGTCCGCCGCGTTCCCGGCGGCCGCTTCTCCGACCATCTGCTGGCCACGCTGGCGCGGGGCGACCGTCTCAACCTGGAGATGCCGTATGGCCTGTTCACGCTGAGCGAGGACGACACGGTGCCAGCGGTGATGCTGGGCACGGGCACGGGATTTTCGTCGCTACGGTCCATGATCGCCGACCTTGCCCGACGGCGCGTCGGAAGGGACGTACACCTGTTCTGGGGTGGTCGGACGGAGGCCGATCTGTACGAACTGCCCCGCGCCCGGTTGTGGGCGGAACGCTATCGCTGGCTTCGGGTGACGCCCGTGCTGTCCCGGCCCGACGCCGCATGGACCGGTGCCGCGGGTCGCATCCAGGACGCAGCCCTCGCCACCTATCCGGATCTGCGGGAGCACGAGGTCTATGCCTGCGGCAATCCGGACATGGTGGAAGGCGCGCGGATGCTGCTTACCACGCGCGCCGGGCTAGCTTCCGACAATTTCTACGCTGATCCGTTCGTTCCCTCGGGAGAGCCAGTTCCCTTGCCCTGACCCACGCGGCGCAGTCGTCGAGAAAAAGTGGGCGGTAAAGCCCGCATTGGAGAGATGCTAATGGCAGACACACACAGGCGCACAGTCGCGTCGTTGATCGACTCCCAAAAGATGGGGGCGCGGCAATGGACCACCGTTCTCCTGTGCGGGCTGGTGATGTTCCTCGACGGCTTCGACACGCAGGCGATCAGCTATATGGCGCCCCATATTGCGGCAGACTGGCACCTGCCCCGGTCGATGCTGGGGCCGATCTTCTCCGCCGCACTGGTGGGGCTGATGGTGGGATACCTGCTCTTGTCGCCACTGTCCGACCGGTTCGGCCACAAGCGCATGGTGGCGTGGAGCACGCTGTCGTTCGCGATCGCAACCTTGCTTTGCCTTTTGGCGCAGAACGTCACCAGCCTGGTGGTGCTGCGTTTCCTGACCGGCGTGGGGCTAGGCGCCGCGACCCCCAGCGCGGTAGCACTGGTGGGAGAGTACAGCCCGAAGCGGTGGCGTGCGTCGTTCGTTCTGGCAATCTATTGCGGGTTTTCGCTGGGCTTCGTTGTTGCCGGCCTGACGTCGGGCTGGATGATCGGTGCCCATGGCTGGCGCTCGATGTTCTGGGTCGGCGCTATCGTCCCGCTCCTGCTCACGCCACTGCTGTTCGCCTACCTTCCCGAAGCGATCACGACGCTCACCCGGCCGGGTACCGACCGGGCCACCATGGCGATGCACCTCCGGCGGATCGCCCCAGGCTTTCGTGAGGAAGACCTCCCCGCCGGTGATCTGAGCGAGCCGGACGCCGGCGCGCGCAAGGCCCCCGTCCGGGCGATCTTCAGCGACGGCCTCGGCCTGGGCACCATCCTGCTGTGGGCGGTATTCCTTCTTAATTTAGGCGCGTTCTACGCCATGCAAAGCTGGATGCCGACGATCCTGACCGATCTGGGGCATGAGACCAGCACTGTGGTGGCAGCGACCACGCTTGTCACAGTCGGCGGCATCGTCGCAGCGTTCATTGTCGGCCCGATGATGGATCGGGTGAGCCCCTACACGGCGCTGGGGCTTTTGTATGCGCTGGGCTGCGTGTTCGTTGCTTCGGTTGGGCTGACGCTGCACTCGGGCACGACGGCGTTGCTGGTCGCGACCTTCCTGTCGGGGCTGTGCGTCAGCGGCGGACAGAAGAGCGTGATCGCACTGGCAGCCGTGTTCTACTCGGCGGACATGCGTTCCACGGGGGTGGGGTGGGCGCTCGGCATCGGCCGCCTCGGCGGCATCGCAGGTCCGCTGATCGTCGGCTGGGCGCTAACGGCCGGCCTTCCCCCGCGCGCGGTATTTTACGTGCTCGCGGTGCCAATGCTGTTCATGGCCGCCGCCATCTTCGCGATGGGCCGACGCTACGGCCAAGGCGACCGCCACCGGGTCGCCCAAGCCGCCGGGTTGACCCGTGCATAAGCTCTTCCCCCTCGCAACCGCCGCCTGCGCGCTGCTGGCCGACACCGCGGCCCACGCACAGCAAGCGAGCGTGCCTCCGACCCAACAGGACGGCGAGCAGACGTCATCGCCCGCGGCCCCGCCGCCGGCCGACCAGGGTAACACCGTGCGTGCGCCGGGCGCCCCCGGACAGGCTGCGGCCTCTCCCAACAATCCTGCGTCGGCCCAGTCCAACGGCTTCCCGCCCGAGGCGATCGGCTTCGGGGCGAGGCTTGGTCCGCGCTACGCTGTGTCGCGCTGGGCCGAAGACTGGTCGTTCTTGCGTGACACGGCCAAGCGCAAGGATCCGTTCGATCTGCTCAAGTTTATTCCTCTGGACGAGGACGGTTCGACCTACCTGACGCTCAGCGGCCAAGAGCGGTTACGCGTCGAGACTTCCGGCAATCCCGGCCTGCGGGATGTCCGGTTGCAGGACAGGGAGTTGATCCGGACCTTCGTCGGCGCGGATCTGCACATCGGCGAGCATGTCCGTTTTTACGGAGAACTGGCGAGTGGCCAGCAATTCGGCCGCGCTCCCATGAATCCCAATGAGCGAAACGACCTTTACGTCCAGCAACTCTTCGGTGAAGTCAGGGGCCGCGTGGCGGGTGCCGATGCAGGTGTCATATTTGGCCGGCAGCATTTTCTCGACGGTCCGATCCAACTCGTTTCGACACGCGAGAACAACAACATTCATACCACGCTGCAAGGTGTGCGGGCCTATGCTAACTGGAAACGGGTACGGGTGGATCTGTTCGACCTCCGCTTTGTCGACCTCGGGTTGGATGCGTTCGACGATAATGTGAGCGACAGCACGCATTTCAGGGGCGGGCTGGTCAGTATGGTCCTGACACCGGAGGCGGCGCGACGGCCGCTCTTCCTGGATGCCTTTTTCTATAACTCCACGGACGACAACCGTCGGTGGGGAGTCCGCACCGGGCACGAGGAAAGGAATTACTACGGCTTACGCGCGCATGGCACGCTGGGACCGGCTTCCATCGACTGGACCGGCACATATCAGTCCGGCAACTATGAAACGCGCCAGCTTCGCGGGTGGTCCGTTTACCTGAATCAAAGCATCTCATTATCGAGCAAGGGCTGGCGCCCGGCGGTTGGCGTTCATTTCGACGCAGGGTCAGGCGGTGGAGCGTTCGGCAATGGGACGCTGCACAACGCTGACTTCCTGTTCGGCGTGAACCCCTATCTAAACGACTCCACCGCGTTCGGTTTTATCAATCTGATGGATGTTTCGCCGACGTTGACGTTTACCCCGGCGCCTAAGGTCACGGTCCGGACCGAATATGACTTCCTGCGCCGACTCAACCAGAATGATGCGGTCTATAGCGGCACCAAGGCGGCCTATGCCGGTACGCAGTTCGTGGCCGGCCACGACGTCGGTCAGCAGGCCAGATTGCGGATCGCTTGGGCGGTTAATCCGCACATCACGTTGGCGGCAACGCTGGAGCATGTCTTAGCCGGCGATGTTCTGCGAGAGGCAGGTTTTCACGACAGTACGTACACGGCGTCGCAGATTGTATTCAAATTCTGAGATGCAGCTGACAGGTTTCGCCTGTCACGGTCGAAGGTAATCACGCGGCCCTGCGCCGAGCGGATTTCGCTCGCACCTTCCACCCCATGCAAGGCGATCGTCACGCTGCTGCGCTGCGCGCCCACCATGATTACCATGAACTCGAGTCAGCGGGACTTTGTCGTTGTCGTAGCAATCGCGATACGTGAGCAGCCAACGGCCAGTCGCGCCTCAACCGGTGAAGGGGTTCGGCATGGTGCTTGGCTGGTCTGAATGAAGAGCGTCTGGACATAGCGAAGCATGGTGCGCTCTGTCAGGTAAGTGGAACGGTTGGGTCTTGCAAAGCCGAGATCGACATTGAGCGACCTTCAGCAATCAAGGCCTTGCCGCGTGCGAAATCCCTCGCGGCGTTGACGCAGTCGAGCGCAATCACGCGATCACCGCGTAAGTAGATCACGCTGAACCCGGGCTTGCTCGCATCGCCGCGAATGACCGTGCAGTCGTAGCCTGTCGCGATGCCAACCGTTTGCAGGCGGAGGTCGAACTGGTTCGACCAGAACCACGGAACTTGTTCCGCTGGGAGCGTCTCGTTCATCAGGCTTGCGACCGCCGTAGTCGCCATCGCGCCCGCATTCTGGACGGATTCAAGTCGGATGGGTCCACCGTTCGAAAATCGACTCGGTCGTCTGGCGCAATCGCCCAGCGCGTAGACGTCGGGAAGCGTCGTGTGACAGTGGTTATCGACTGTCACACCATTCTGCTCCAGGGCGCCGGCTACCACCAGCGGCTCGACCGCTGGCACGATCCCAATCCCGACGATCACCATCTCGCACGCGAGCGTCTCACCGGTGGCGAGCACGACGCCGCTGGCTTGCCCGTTCTCACCCGCGATGCCGCTGACGATGGTGTTCAAGCGAACATCCACGCCGCGGCTGCGGTGCTGATGCTGGTAGAAGCGAGAGATCTCTTCTCCGCACACGCGCGCCAACAATCGGTCCTGCGCTTCGAGAATGGTCACTTGCTTGCCGAGCTTCGTCAGCACGGCGGCGGCCTCAAGGCCGATGAAGCCGCCACCAACCACGACCACGCGTTCGACACGTGGCAATTCTTCGATCAGGCGGTCGACATCGGCGCGCGTGCGCACGGTATGGACCCCGCGCAGGTCATGCCCTTCGCACGCGAGATGGCGGGCAGCGCCTCCCGCAGCCCAGAAGAGCGCACCGTAGGCCGTACAGCGATCGTCGGCGGTTGTGACGATCTTCTCGGCTGCTTGCACCGCCGTGACCCTGATACCCGTCATCACGTCGATGCGCCTATCGCGCCAAAAGGCGGACGGGCGCAGCAGCATGCGATCGAACAATCTATCGCCCGACAGATATTCCTTGCTGAGCGGAGGACGCTCGTAGGGCAGTTCCGGCTCTGCGCCCAGCATCCCGATGGTGCCTTCGAAGCCACGCTGCCGCAGCGTCACCGCCGCTTGTGCGCCAGCATGGCCAGTCCCCACAATGAGCACGTCGTACACAGCCAAGGCCTGTCTCCTGTTTTCGCCTGATCCACGACGGCCCACGCTTCGCGAACGCCATCTGTTTGACAAGCACCAAGAATTAGGGCATTTTCCCAAATGAGACAAGTGTCCGCATAGCGGACATGCGAGAGGATCAAGATCCCATGACTACTGCAGCCTCCCTCGTCGATACGCGCAATGGTGCGATCAGCCGCGACATTTTCGTGGATGCGGACATCTACCGACAGGAGCTGGAAACGGTGTTCGCGCGCGCTTGGCTGTTCGTCGGGCACGAGAGCCAAATCCCGAACCCGGGTGACTTCTATGCGTCGCGGATGGGCGAAGAGTCGGTCATCCTGTGCCGCGACAAGAAAGGCGCGGTGCACGTCTTCCTCAATTCATGCCGGCATCGCGGTATGAAGGTCTGCCGCTACGATCAGGGCAATACCTCGCTGTTCACGTGCCCGTATCACAGCTGGAGCTACACGACCGAAGGAAAGCTTCAAGGCGTTCCGCAATATCGCACCTTGTACGAAGGCTCGCTCAATCGCGACGACTTCTCCTTGATCGAGGTCGCGAAGATGAAGGTGTATAAGGGCACCGTCTGGGCGACTTGGGACAAGGACGCACCCGAGTTCGAGACGTACATGGGCGACGCTCTCGTTCACCTCGACCAGGTACTCGATTGTCGCGACGGTCGCCCCGGCGGGTCTGAGGTGATCGGCGTTCACAAGTGGATCGTGCCCGCCAACTGGAAGTTCGCCTCCGAGAACTTCCTGGGTGATACCTACCACAACCCGAGCCATCGTTCGGTCGACCTGATCGGCATCGGGCCGGGCTCGAAGGGCGGGCAATCCGGTCGCCGCAACGACGCAGAGCTGGAAAAGGCCGAGCACGTCTGGGTCAGCTTCCCGCAAGGGCACGGCGTCCACAGTGCGATTGCGGGCGAGCACAACGAATATGCCGGCTCCTACCTGAGCGATCCCGAGATCGACGAGTATTTCCGGGACGCGCACGAGCAGCGCAAGGCGCGCCTGGGTGAGGATGCGCGGTTGCTTCCGTTCACCGGCACCTTGTTCCCAAACACCTCCTATCATGGCCGCCAGCCGCGTGGTCTGTGCGTGTGGCACCCGCACAGCCCGACCGAGACCGAGGCATGGCGCTTCTTTCTGGTCGATGCCGACGCGCCGGAGAAGGTGAAGGATTATCTTCGCCACTACTACATGCGCTATTCGGGGCCTGCAGGGATGACCGAGCAGGATGACATGGAGAACTGGCTCTATGCGACGCGCGCCAGCACCGGCACGATCGCGCGGCGCCACCCATTCAATTACGCGCAGTCGATCGGCAAGTTCACGCAGGACGGCCCGGTCGCGGGCGACGTGAGTTTCCAGATCACCGAGCAGAATGCGCGCAACTACTACCAGCGCTGGGCGACCTATATCGACGGCGCGGACTGGAACGTGCTGCTGGGACAGGAGGAGGTTGCGGAGGCGGTCGAGTGATCCGCCCCGTCGCCATCGTGAGCGGCGGCACCTCCGGGCTCGGTCGCGACATCACCGTCGATTTGGCACGGCGGGGCTACGACGTGGTCGCGTTCGGGCTGGAAGCGCCGCAGGTCTCGAGCATTGCCGCAGGCGGTATCGAGGGAACGCGCGCGGCACTGCGTGACGCGGGATGCGAGGCCGTGCTGATCGAGGCGGACGTATCGGACGAACGCGCGGTCGATGGCGTCGTGGCGGAGGCGCTGTCCCGCTTCGGTCGCGTCGACGCACTGGTCGCCAACGCCGCGATCGGCCCGCTAGGGACCATCATCGATACCTCTCCCGAGTTGTGGGACCGCATCTTCGCCGTGAACGTACGCGGCACCTACCTATGCGCGCGCGCGGTTGTGCCGACCATGCAACGGCAGGGTGGCGGCGCGATCGTCATGGTCGGCTCAGGTGCCGCGTGGGGCAAGCCGAACATGGCGGCCTACGCGGCGTCGAAGGGTGCGCTCGCCGCACTCGCGCAGGCGATGGCCTATGATCACTTTCACGACCATATCCGCGTCAACACGGCGATACCCGGCGGCGGCGGCATCGTCAGTGGCATGAGCGTGGGCCGGGTCGGGGGCAATCCTCGCGATTTGGCAGCAGACGTGCCCGGCACGGTCGCGGGCCGAGTGGCGACGGGAGGCGATCTCGCCGCCGCGGTCGCCTTTCTTCTCTCCGATCAGGCGGCGGCCATCTCCGGTACGGTCGTCGATGTCGGCTGCTTCTCTCATCAAGGCGGCCCGGTGCCGCGACGACCCGCAAGGCAAGGATCACCGTCATGACCGATACGCTGTCCGCTGCACACGGCAGCGCCGCGCTGGAGGCGCTGCTGCTCAAGGCTGAGATCGAGGAGTTTCTCTATCACGAGGCCGATCTTCTCGATCGGCGCCAGTTCAAGGAATGGCTCGACCTGCTCGCCGAAGATATCGTGTACTTCATGCCGATGCGACAGAACGTGAAGTTCGGGCAGCATGAAGAACGCGAAAACACCCGACTGGGTCAGGGTATCAGCTGGTTCGATGAAGACAAGTGGACGCTCACCAAGCGTGTCGAACAGATACTGACTGGCGTACACTATGCCGAAGAGCCGCTTTCACGTATCTGCCACATGGTGTCGAACATCCGCATTCTGGCGACGGAGGGAGATAAGCGGCGGCCGGAGATGGTGACCGCGCAATCACGGTTCCTCGTGTATCAAAACCGCGTCGAGCACGAGAACTATACCTTCATCGGCAAGCGAACCGACGCTCTTCGTCGAGAAGGCGATACTTGGCGCATTGCCAAGCGCGAGATCATTCTCGATCAGAATGTTCTTCTCGCCAAGAACTTGACGGCTTTTTTCTAAGGTTCATGACATGATTGATGTGATGCCGATTGTTGCCGGCACCCGGTTGAAGCTGGCCAACGCCTCCGTCGCCGAAGTCTTGGAGAATATGCACGACGGCCAGTGGCTGATGATCCGCTACGTTTCCGCACAAGACGAGTCGATCGTGGGCGAGGAAGAACTCGTTCACGCGAGCGATATCGCCGCCGTTGATGCGAGCTGATCGCGCCTCTCGGCGGCCGCGTGCCGACGGTCTACGGCGCGTTCGGCGCGCCGAGATCGGCCGACAGGCGCGCTGCCGCCGCGCGCAGCTGCGTGATTTGATCCTGCAGCCCCTCGTCGCGGATGCGGGCCTCCGGTCCGAACAGGGCGAGCGAGCCGAATACCTCGCCGTTGCGGTCGAACACCGGCGCTGCGATCGAGGCCGCGCCCTTGTAGATCGCGCCGTGGCTGATCGCGTAGCCCGCCTCGCGCGTGGCGGCGAGTTCGGCCGCGGTGACGGGTTCGCGATCCTCTGGGTTTGTCCGCCGCAACAGTTCGAGCGCGCGCGCGGGATCGAGCCATGCCAGAATGGCGATGCCGCTCGCGCCATGAAAGCCGTCGGTCAGCTCACCGATGCCGCGCGACATCGACAGCGCCTGACGGCTCTTCGATTCCAGCACGCAGAACTGCCGGTCCTCGCGCAGTTCGAACAGCGAGCAGGTCTCGCCGGATCGATCGCGCAGCTCGTCCATGATCGGTTTTGCAACCGCGTCGATCGTCAGCTGATCGGACCAGGAACGGCCGAGCAGCGCCACCATGCGACCGAGCCGGAAGCGCTGCGGGTTGCCCTCGACGTGCAGCATCTCCGCGGCGACCAGCGTGTCGAGCAGGCGGTAGAGCGTCGGGCGGCTGAGCGGCACGTTGCGCCGGATGTCGGCGACCGAAAGCGGACCGGGCGCCCCCGCGAAGCTCTTCAGAATGTCCACCGCACGAAGCACTGCGCGAACGTTTCCGCCGCCTTGTTCCGTCTCCTCATCGCTCATCGCCCTACTCCTACGGACGCTCCGCGGGAGTGTCCACCAACGACGTCGCACCGCGCGGCGAGAAGGTAATCCATGCTCCGTTACGGTTTCCTGCCAAGCGACTTTCATCCGCAATTCCTGATCCTCGGCGAGCGCAGCGACATCACTGTTCTGGCGCAAACACTGAGAGGGTTTGCGCAGGCGCCGCGGGTGATCGAGATCGAGCATCGCACGCCCGAGGATGCGGCGCGGAACACGCGCCTCTGCATCCAGCCGGCCGCCACCTCGGCCGGGCTGCAGCGCGCCGATGGATCGGACGACTTCGTCTGGACGCTCGACAGCCGCGGCGCGGAAGCTTTCGCCGACATGATCGAGGCAATGCTGGCGGAGCCCGAACCGGCCGGTTCCACCATTCTGGAAATCGCCGGCACGCCCAACATCCCGGTGAAAGTCTCGCACGGCGAATTTACCGACGACTTCCTGATCACCGCTTTCTGAGTGCGCTGGAGAATAGCATATGACCAAGATCACTTTTCGCCGCGCGAACGGCGAGACGGACGTGATCGATGCTGATGACGGCGACAGCGTCATGTTCGCGGCCGTTCAGCAGGGCGTAGAGGGCATCACTGGCGAGTGCGGGGGCGTGCTGTCGTGCGCGACCTGTCACGTGTTCGTGGCGCCCGAATGGCTGGAAAAGGTCGGTCCGCCGAGCGAGGACGAAGAGGACATGCTGGAGGCGACCGCGGTCGAGCGGCGTCCCACGAGCCGCTTGTCCTGCCAGATCGCGGTATCGCCCGAACTCGACGGCCTGACCGTCGAGATCCCCACCGAGCAATAGCACAGCCCGACCTCGCGACTTCAACAGAAGCGCCGGCATCAAGGAGAGGCCGATGACCATACGATGTTTCCTGCTGGGCGGCACCGCCGCTTGGCTGTTCGCCGGCAGCGCCGCGACATGGGCGCAAGTGCCCGCTTCCGAGACGCGCGAAGCCGGAGACCAAGCGGCGGCGCCGGCGCGTGATGCGGACACCCAGGCACCGCAGACGTCACAAATACGCCAGACACCGCAGCAGACCGCTCCCCCCACGGGGCGTGGTACCTATGCACCCACCGGAAGCGGCGAAGCCTCGTCGCAGGAGCAGTTGACTCAGAACAGTCAGGCCGCGCCAACACGTTTTCTGCTACGGAACAAGCCGGTACCGGTGTTTCCCAACCCCTATCCCGCCGCGGCCGGCGGGGACGGGCCGCGCGCAGGGCCCTATATGTACATCCGCTACGCCGAGGATTGGTCGAGCCTGCGCCGGCCAGCGGCCGGCCGCAGCGATCTGTTCGACGCGCTGAAGTTCATCCCGCTCAACGGCAGTGGCGCCACGTATCTGACGTTGAGCGGCGAGAGCCGCCTGCGCCTGAACTACGTCACCAACCCCGGCTTGCGCGAAGCAGAGGCGCAGGATCAGTGGCTGGTCCGCAACGTGGTGGGCGCGGACCTGCACGTCGGACCGCATTTCCGCGCCTTCGGAGAGCTGAACAGCAGCGTAGCGTTCGGCGCGCCGGGGGTGAATGCCTCGCCGCAGCAGGACAACGACCTGGTCGTCCAGCAGCTCTTTGCCGAGGTCGATGCAACTGTGTCGGGCGCGGCCATCGGCTTACGCGTCGGGCGGCAGGAGTTCATGGACGGGCCGCCCAATGTACTGCACATCCGCCCGGCGCCCAACGTTTACACCTCGCTCGACGGCGTGCGGGTGAACGTCGCGACCTCGCGAGCGCGGGCGAGCCTCTTCTCGTTCAAGACGGTGGCGCTGGGTCGCGGAGCGTTCGACGATCCGAGCGACGACGGGGAGCGTTTTCGCGGCATCAGCACCAGCTTTGTACTGCCGTCGTTTCGGATGGGCGGTGCCGACACCAAGCTGTTCCTCGATCCCTTTTATTGGAACCATCGCGACGATGATCGGCGGTGGGGCACCACTGTCGGCCGCGACGATCGTGATTTCTACGGCGCGCGCCTATGGGGTACGGGGGGTGATGCCACGGTGGATTTGTCCGTCATTCGGCAGGGCGGCCGGTTCGCCGGGCGCGACATTTCCGCTTGGGGCGTGTTCGCGAACGGTGGATACCTGCTCGACGATGGGCCGTGGCACCCGCGCATCGGGGCGCACGCCGATTACACCAGCGGCGGTGGTGCTTACGGCACCGGCACGTTGAAGAGCTTTCTCTTCTTCTACGGTTCGATCCCATATTTTTCTTGGGGCAACCTGATCGGGCCGACGAACCTGTCCGACGTGTCGCTCAACATGCGCGTCACCCCACTGCCCCGCGTGTCGGTGACGGCGGAGGCGTCGCGGCTGCGGCGGAGCAACGAGTTCGACGCAGTCTATACCTTCACCGGCGCGCCGTACGCGGGGACGCAGAACGTCCGTGGCCACGACATCGGGCAACTGATCAAGGCGTCGGTCCTGTGGCAGCTCAACCCGCACCTGAGCGCGGGCGTGAAGACAGACTTCCTATTCGCCGGCGACGTGCTGAAGCGCGCCGGCCTGCACAACAGCACCTTTCTGGGCACCGAGGTTCAGTTCCGCTTCTGACCGCTCGCGAGCGGTCAGCCACGACGACACACGTGCAACCGGTCAAGGCCGCACCACAAGGAGAGCAACGATGAACGGCACCAGCGAAGGCGAAGTTGACGACACACTGCGCGAGCGGAACGGCTATCGCTGGTTCGTGCTCGTGATCTGTTGGCTCGGCTTTACCCTGACGTCGGCGGATCGCTCCGCTTGGGGACCGTCTTCGCTGTTCGTCGGTGAAGCGTTGGCGGTTCCGTTGGCGAGTCTCGGCGTATTCGCAACCGCTTACTACGCGGGCTACGTCATCTCGAACGCGGGTGGCGGCTATCTGACCGATAAGATGGGCGGACGAGCGCTGCTCGCCATCTCGCTGATCGGCGCGGGCGTGTTTATGTTCACCTTTGGCTCGACCCGATCGGCCGCGATCGGCATCGGCGTCCAGGCGCTGGTAGGATTGTTCGCGGGTGCCGAGTACGGCGCCGGTGTGAAACTGCTAGCGAGCTGGTTCAAACCTGCTGAGCTGGGCAAGGTGATGGGCATTTATACCTCCGCGACGTCGCTGGGTGTCCTGCTCGCCAACACCGCGGTGCCGCAGTTGATCAATCATTTCGACTGGACCGCGGCGTACCACGTGTTCGGCACCACTTCGGTGGTCGCCGGTATCATCTGCTTCTTCATCGTTCGTCCCGGACCGGTGCGCGCCAAGGTGTTGGCCGACACGCGCGGGGGGGCGTTTCGCACGCTCGCGCGCAACCGCAATCTGCTGCTTGTTGCCCTGTCGGGCTTTGGCGGTTTCTGGGGCACCTATGGGTTCATAATCTGGTCCAACGCGCTGATGATCAGGGGACGCGGGCTCGACCACGAGACCGCGGCGGTGATCGTGTCGATCTTCGCGGCGCTGGGCATCTTCGGGAAGCCGATCATCGGCTGGCTGTCCGATCGCATGAACGGCGCGCGGCGGGTGCCCGCAATGGTGATGTTGGGGCTGTTTTCGATCATGCTGCTGGTGTTCGGCTTCCTGCAGACGCCGACGGCTTTCATGCTCGCAGCGCCGCTGCTCGGCCTTGCGGCTTATTGCTACCTGCCGCTGATCGTGGCGCTGGTGCCGCGGCTGGTTGACAGTTCCCTGCTCGGCACGGCTGCGGGTGGGATCAACGCCCTTTGGCAGCTTGGCAGCACACTTGTGCCGCTGGCAGTGGGAGCCGCGTTCGCCGCATCTGGCAATTCCTTCATGGTGGCCCTGGGGACGCTCGCGTTGGGGCCATTGCTGGGGATGGTGGCGATGTATTTCGTCAACGAACGCCCGGATGAGGTGGAGATTCCCGCGGACAAACGCGCGGTTGTGGAACCGTCGGCTTGATCGCGCTGTCTCGGCAGCGCGGGCAATGGATCCGGCGCATCGTCGACACAATGCGCCGGACCGCAGCGGTCACGCGGGCGATGGGGAAGCGACGCTGAGCGGACCTTCCCAGTCGCGCCTGCTGGTCGCGTTGACGCTCGCGATGGCGGCGCCACCGCTGACCAGCTACGCGGCGGCGGCACTGAGTCCTACGCTGGTCGCCAACCTCCGAATTACGGCGGCGCAGTTCGGCATGTTCGCGTCAGTCAGCTTTCTGAGTGCGGCGACCTTCTCGTTGCTCGCCTCATGCGCTATCCACCGGATATCGCAGGCGACGCAGGTGGCCGTTATCTTCCTCGGCGCGACGCTGTCCTTCGCCGGGCTCGCGCTGGCGCGCGATCTTTCCTGGGTACTCGTCGCGGCGGTGGTGGCGGGACCGGCGCACGCCCTCTCCAACCCGTTCACCAACCGCGTCATCGCCGATCGGATCATGGCGGATGTCCGCACGCGCTGGATGGGGGTCAAACAGTCGGGCGTTCAATGCAGCCAGGCGCTCGCCGGCCTGACGTTGCCAGCATTGGCGACCGCGATCGGGTGGCGCAGCAGTTTCGGAATGTTGGCGCTGCTTCTCGTCGCCTCGCTGCTCTGGGTGCGCATGCTTTTTAGGACGCTCGGGGCGGCAAAGTGCGCGCCATCCAAAGCGCCGGTTGAGGCTGCATCGTTGGGCACCATCTCTGCGCCGCCGCGTGGAGTCGTGTGGGCGTTTGCGGCCTATGCGTTATTCTCTGGAACCGGCCTGCAGGCGACCAACGTTTACCTGCCGCTGTTCGCGCGCGATTCGCTGCACTTGAGCGCGCTGGCTTCGGGGGCGACGGTCGCGGTCGCAGGCGGCGTGGGACTGACCGCGCGCGTCCTATGGGGACGCACCAGCAATCTCGGCAGCCGGTCGGGGTCGTTATTGCTTTGGCTCGCGCTGGCGGCAGCCGTCGGCGTCTTGTGCCTCGCGGTCGCGGCGTGGACGGGATGGGCCGCGCTGTTATGGATCGGCGTGGTGCTGCACGGCGCGACAGCGATCGGCAGCAACGTGATCGTGATGGTGGGCGTGTTGCACCGTGTCCCTGCGACGCAGGCCGCCGTCGCTTCCGCTACCGTCGGTCTGGGCATGTATCTCGGCTTCGCACTGGGGCCGCTGCTGCTTGGCAGCCTGCTGTCGCTGGTCGGCGGGTTCGCGCTTGGTTGGTGCCTGATGGCGGTGACGTACCTGTGCAGCGGGGCCGCCGCCGCTAGGCTGCGGCCATCGCCCGATCACGGCGGGTGAGGGGGTGAGGGCAGGAGCGGAGCGGTTACGTCACGCAGCGCCGACGCAGCGGCGCACGATCTCGTCCGCGTCATCCGGCGCGCTGTTCCCTGTCCAGGCAACGAAGCCATCAGGTCGAACCAGTACGAGGTCGGCACCGTAATGGTCGGCGAGTGCGGTGCTCGCCTGCGAGACGATCGTCAGCGGCACACCAAGTCGTGCCGCAGCACCGAGCGCACATTCCTCCGCCAGCGTGTCGCCGCCGAGCGAGAGCAGGATGAAGTCGCGGCCGAGCAGGTCGTGCACGTGCGACCCGTCTGGTAGCTCGCCCGGTGCGAGATGGTGCCCCGGCATCGCCGCAAAGCTGTGGTGTCCAATCGCGCTGCTGCGTGCGCCGACTTCGCCGACCACGATTGGCGAGCCGGCGTAGTTCGGCTCAAACCGGTCGACCTCGTCCACCGCACCAGTGGCGCGCGCACCCCACGCCGCAGCGAACCCTTCCGGGTCGCGGACGGGATCGAACCGGTCGAGGAAGTCGCGATCATCGAGAATCGAGCGCTCGATGAAATCCTTGGCAGTGGACGCGAAAACCGCTTTGCGTTCCGCACCGTAGCTGGTGAGCAGGTTCGCGCCGCCCCAGCCCTGCAAGGTTGCCGCGAGCTTCCACCCGAGGTTGCGCGCATCTTCAAAACCGGTGTTGATACCGTAGCCGCCGTAGGGGGGGTGGCTGTGCGCGGCGTCGCCGGCGACGAACATGCGGCCTTCACCATAAGAATCGGCGATCGCGAAGCGCAGATCCCAGAAGCCGACGTGCTCCATCTCGACGTCGAACGGTGCGCCAACGGCGTCGTGCAGCAGCTGCGTGAAGTCAAAATCGCCGTCGCGCGCCGCTGGCGGCACAGGCGCGTGGAAGAACCAGCGATCCTCGAGATCGACCCGGCCCAGGAACAGCCAATAGCCCTTCTGCGCGGCGTGGAGGACGTTGAAGTACGACTTCCCTGGGAAGCGCTGAACCAGCCGGGTCAGTTCGGCCGATCGAAACACCAGCAGCGCCATGACACGGTCGTGATCGGACAGCGTCTGGGTGATTCCGGCCGCCTCCCGCACAATCGACCGGCTGCCGTCGCAGCCGACGACATAGGGTGCTGCGACCGTGCCGCCGTCGCCGCCGTCAATCGACAGACGCACCAGATCATCCTCGGTCGTGACACCCGTCACCTTTCCGCCGTAGCGGATGTCAACTGTCTCGAGCTGCGCCGCGCGCGCGCGCAGCACGCCCTCCGTCGCGTACTGCGGCAGCCGCTCGTTGCTCTGGCTGTAAAATTTGTCGACCAATCCGCGCTTTAGCCAGTCGTAATGGTGACCGCTTAGCAGGTGGTCGTACGCCGTCAGGCCACCGATGCCGGCCGTCGTGGGGATCGTGCGCGCGGCGCGTAGCGCGGGTTCCGCACCCCAGGCGTGCATGTGCTCCATCGTGCGCTGCGTCAGATTTTGCCCTTTGGGGATCGGCTGCGGCGAAGGGTGGCGTTCAATCACCATCGTGCGAACGCTGCGCTGCCCAAGCTCGATTGCGAGCCCCATCCCGACCGGACCGCCGCCCACGATAATCACATCCGCCTCACCGATGCTCATGGTCGTCTCTCCGATTGATCAGACGTCTTCCTATCTTGGCACGGTCATGTTGGTCAAGGCGCGGGAGCGAGGAGTAGCTATAAATGGCGTGCTGGCGGCGATCCCGCGCGATGATCGACGACGATTGAGCGATTGAACTCATGTTCGTCGGCGGCGAGAAGGCGCGTATGGAACACGGCAATCCGCTCCCGCCGGAGGAGCTCGAAACATTGTGGGGTCGCCCCGGCTTTCTGATCCGGCGCGCCCATCAGATCGCCCAGACGCTGTTCCTGGAGGAAGCCGGAGACTTGGCAATGACGGCGACGCAATATGGTGTGCTGCGCATCATCGCTGCCTGTCCCGGCGTGGATCAGATCGGGGTGGCGAGACTTCTCGGGCAGGACCGCTCCACCACCGCCTTCGTGCTCGACAAGCTGGTTACGGATGGACTCGTGGAACGCCGGCGAAGTGTCGCCGACCGGCGCCGTCGCGAACTCGCGTTGACCAGGCGAGCCGAGGCGGTTCTGCGTGACATGTCTGGCCGCGTTCGGCGCGCGCAGGATCGTTTGCTCTCCCCCTTCGAGCCAGACGAGGCGGAGCAGCTACTCGACATGCTGCGGACGCTGGTCGACACCTTCAACGACGTGGCCCGCACGCCGCTCGATCCGGCTGCGCGGCACCGCGCCGCGCCTCTGGGTCCGTGACGTTGCCGCCACTTCCCAGTTGATCGAGCCGGGCACGTGGATCGTGCGCGAAGATGACGAGAAGTCCGGGCTGCACGAGCGCATCGTGACGGACCAGACCGGCCGGTCGCCGTGCCTGCCCCGGCGTTTATCCGCCTGTGTCGCGCCGATAGGCGCGGGGGGAGCAGCCCGCGTGGCGCGTGAAAAAGCGCGAGAAGTAGGCCGGATCGCCGAAGCCTATGGCGTAACCGATCTCCGCCACTGACAGATTGGTGTAGCGCAACGCGCGCCGCGCCTCGAGCATCGCACGCTCATCCAGGATCGCCGCGGGCGAACGGCGCGCGATGCGGGCGCAGGCGGCGCGCAAGCTGGTTTCGCTGGTGCCCAAGGCTTCCGCATGGCGCGACACCGCCTCGCGCCGTCGGAACCGAGCGCTGATCCGCTCGCGATAGCGCGCGACCAAGGCGGCTTGTTGTCCCGGCGTCGCATGCGGTGAGGCATGCATCGATCCGAACTGACGCAGCACGCTGACCAGCAGCCCGAGCATCTGCGCCTCGACGGCTGCGTGATGGCCGGCGGCGCCCCAGCCAAGTTCCTGCTGCAGTGCCGCCGCGCTCTCCAGCATCGTCTCCACGGCGGCTTGCTCGAGTGCGAGCGCGCGCGGCTCGACGAATATCGCGGCGATGTCGGTGAACCGTTCTGCGACCTGCGACAGATAGGATTGCGACAAGGTCACGACAGCGCCCGACGACTCGTTCCTCCAGCTGAAGCCGTGCACCACACCCGCCGGCACGACGAGCACCGCCGGTGCGCGGAAGGAGAGTGCGCGCTCGTCCGCTTGCATCGTACCACCGCCGGCACCGACGACGAAGAGCTGTGCCAGATCGGCGTGCGCGTGCGGTTTGATCTTCCAATCACTGGCCCTCGACCGATCATCGAGCTGCTCGACGTGAATGAATCCATCCTGCACCGCGCGATGTGGTTCGCCATAGAGATAGAAGGTTGGAATGGCTGCGCCGGTCACAGTCCCGGTCATAACGTCATGTGTCGGATCGTCCAACTATTCGGCTGATCCGGGGATGGTTCAATGCGACTGAAGCGGCCACTTTGTGGGTGGCGACAGGAAGTCGCGAATAGGAGAGCATGTGCGCACCCAAGTGGCGATCATCGGCACTCGATTGATGGGCGTGGTCCCTCGTAAACCCGCGACACAAGGATGGAGTTGTCGAGCGACGTGTCCGCGGCCTCGCCATACCGTCGGTCGACCCGACATGAGCGGCTATGACCGCCGCATTCAAGTTGCCGGATTTGAATGCACACGAGACTCGACCGCCGCGCAGCGGGTGCTCGCGAAAAACTACGTCGCACTTCCGCTGGAGGCCGCATGAAGAGCAAGATTTTCGACCATCCCGCCGTTGCGCTCGATGGAGTGTTGTTCGACGGGATGACGATCATGTCCGGCGGCTTTGGCCTGTCGGGTAATCCGGAAAGTCTGATCCCCGAAATCCGCCAGTCTGGCGTCAAGAACCTGACCGTCATCTCGAACAACGCTGGCGCCGACGGGTTCGGCCTGTGGATGCTGCTGGAAAGCCGGCAGATCGCCAAGATGATCTCGTCCTACGTGGGTGATAACAAGCTGTTCGAGCAGCAATATCTGTCGGGCGAGTTGCAGCTGGAGCTCAACCCCCAGGGCACGCTGGCCGAGCGCATCCGCGCCGGCGGCGCCGGCATCCCGGCGTTCTATACCAGGACCGGGGTGGGCACGGTCGTCGCCGAAGGCAAGCCGGTCGAGCGGTTCGATGGCGACGATTATGTCCGTGAGACATGGCTCCGCGCCGACCTCGCGATTGTGAGGGCGTGGCGAGCGGACCCGGCGGGGAACCTAATGTTCCGCAAGACGGCGCGCAACTTCAACCCCGTCATGGCGACGGCCGCCGGGATCACGGTCGCGGAGGTCGAGGAGATCGTTCCGGAAGGGACGTTCGATCCCGACTGCATCCATACGCCGGGCATCTACGTCGACCGGATCGTCCAGAGCACCATCAACGAAAAGCGCATCGAGAAGCTGACGGTGCGCCCCCGGGAGAACGCCTGATGCCCTGGAGCCGCGAAGACATGGCCGCTCGTGCGGCACGGGAGTTGCGCGACGGTTACTACGTCAACCTGGGGATCGGCATTCCGACGCTGGTGGCGAACCATATTCCCGACGGCGTGCACGTCACGCTGCAGTCGGAAAACGGAATGCTTGGCATGGGACCTTTCCCTTTTGAGGGGGAAGCGGATCCGGACCTGATCAATGCAGGAAAGCAGACCATCACGGCCTTGCCGACATCCAGCTTCTTCTCCTCCGCCGACAGTTTCGCGATGATCCGCGGCGGGCACATCGACCTGACGGTGCTGGGCGCGATGGAGGTGGCTGCAAATGGCGACCTGGCGAACTGGACCATCCCGGGCAAGATGGTGAAGGGCATGGGCGGTGCCATGGACCTGGTCGCCGGCGTCAAGCGCGTGGTCGTGGTGATGGATCATACTAGCAAGGCGGGCGCTCCCAAGGTGCTGGAGCGGTGTACGTTGCCGTTGACGGGCGCCGGCGTGGTGGACCTCATCATCACCGACCTGTGCGTCCTCGCCTGCGACAAGAACGGCGGCCTGACGTTGGTGGAACTCGCGCCGGACGTGACGCTGCAGGAGGTTCGGCAGAAGACGCAGGCTCCGGTTGATGCGACGCGATTCGAGGAGACAGTGGCATGACCGACGTGATCCCCTACAATCGGGAGGACGCCGGGGCACCGCCTTCGCTGTTCCCGGACTATCGCTCCACCGCTCTGCGCAGCCCGCGCCAGCCGCTGGTCCGCATCCCCGCCACCCTGACCGAAACGACCGGCCCGACGGACGCCTGGGAGCGGCTGATGGTCGGCCGCGCCGCGATCGACCTGACCGCGCAGCACAAGGATGTGCCGCAGGGGCAGCGCATCATCGTGTCCGGGCGCGTGCTCGACGATGGGGGGCGTCCGGTTCCCAACACGGTGATCGAGATTTGGCAGGCGAATGCGGCGGGCCGCTATGTCCATTCCGTCGACAATTGGGACGCGCCGCTGGATCCGAACTTCACCGGCGCCGGCCGCGTCGTCACAGACGAGGAGGGGCGGTATCAATACACCACGGTCCGCCCCGGCGCGTATCCGTGGGGCAACCACAAGAACGCGTGGCGGCCCGGGCACATCCACCTGTCGCTGCTGGGACCTGCCTTCGCGACCCGGCTGGTGACGCAGATGTATTTTCCCGACGACCCGCTGATCGAGATCGATCCGATTGCCAACGCGGTGCCGATGCCCTTTCGCCAGCGCCTCGTCGGCCGCTTTGACATCGGCACCACGCGGGAAGCGTGGGCGCTCGGCTACCTGTTCGACATCGTGCTCAAGGGGCGCGAGCAGACCCCATTCGAGGAGGGCGCGCATGACCACTGAGGCACCGCTGGAAGCGCGCGAAACGGCCGCGCGGCTGGACAACCAGGACCCGTCGATCTTCGGCCAGACTCCGTCGCAGACGGTAGGGCCGTTCTTCCACTATGGCCTGCCTTGGAAGGGGGGAGCGGACCTGGTCGGGAAGTCCGACATGGGCGCGCGGACCGACCTGTTCGCCGAAGAACATTACGTGCTGAACCTGTCGTCTCCGACCGGCACGCCCGCTGGCAAGGTGATCGACATTGCGGGCCGCGTGCTCGATGCGAACGGCGACCCGATCCTCGATGCGATGATCGAGATCTGGCAGGCCAATGCGGCAGGCCGCTATGCGAGCGCCGACGATCGGCGGGACGATGCTCCGCTCGATCCCCATTTCGTGGGCTTCGGGCGGGCGGCTGTTGACCCCGATGGCGTCTTCCGGTTCCGCACGATCCGCCCCGGCCGCGTGCCTGGTCCAGGCAACAGCATCCAAGCACCCCACCTGGCGGTGTCCGTGTTCGGGCGCGGGTTTCTAAAGCGGCTCGCGACCCGCCTTTACTTCGCGGACGGAGAGGGCCTCGACAGCGATCCGGTGCTGGCGGCGGTTCCCGACGCGCGGCGGCACACGCTGCTGGCGCAACGCGACGCGGACGGGCGCTGGTGGTTTGACATCAAAATGAGCGGCAACGCCGAGACGGTGTTCTTCGACCTGTGAGCGACCTGCTGCGCCTCCGCCCCGCCACCACGCCGGCGATGTTGGCCGTGTTCGACGACGGGGCGACCATCGCGCATGCGCTTGCCTTTGAAGCCGCGCTGGCACGCGCTCAGGCAGCGGAGGGTCTGATCGCGGCCACGGTCGCCGAACACATCGGGGTGGTCTGCGACGAATTGGTGATCGACCCGGCCGCGCTTGCCACGGAGGCTGCGCTTGCCGGCACTCTGGCGATCCCCCTGGTCAAGCGATTGAGGGCCGCGCTGGATAGGGATGGGGCCGCGGCCGTGCACTTCGGCGCCACCAGCCAGGACCTGGCCGATACGGTGCTGATGCTCCAGGCCAAGGCGGCGGCCGCGCTGGTGCTGCACGACTGCCGGCGCGTGACGGAGGCGCTGGCGGTCCGCGCCGCCGACCACGCGACGAGGCCCGCCTTGGGCCGCACGCTCCTTCAGGATGCGCTGCCGATCGGCTTCGGCTTGCGCCTCGCCCAGTGGCTGTCGGGGATCGACGAGGCTGCTCGGAGACTTGCCCGCGACATCGACGCGCATGCTGCCGTGCAGCTGGGCGGCGCTACCGGCACACGGGCCAAATGGTCGGGCCGGGGTGAGGCCGTCGCAGACCGAGTAGCCGAGGCGCTAGGGCTGACGCCGGCCCTTCCCTGGCACGGTCGTCGGGGCGGCGTGGCGGCGATTGCCTCATCGCTCGGGATCGTGATCGGCGCACTGGGCAAGATGGCGCGTGACGTGGCCTTGCTGGCCCAGAACGCCATCGGCGAAGCGCGCGAGCCGGAGGTGCCGGGCCGTGGCGGTTCCTCGGCCATGGCGCACAAGCGCAACCCCACCGGCTGCCAGATCGCCCTGGCGGCGGCCACACGCGGGCCGGGGCTGGTCGCTTCGGTGCTGGGCGGGATGGCACAGGAACAGGAACGTGGACTGGGCGGCTGGCAAGCCGAAGGTCCGGTACTGGCCGAGCTGTTCATGATCGCCGGCGGCAGCGCGGAGGCGATGGCCGGCGTTGCCGAGGGGCTCGAAATCGATGGCGTAGCGATCGACCGCAATCTGGCCGCCGCTGGGCTGGGTCATGATGTCGGCGAGAGCTCGGCCATGGTGACGTCTATCCTCCAAGATTTCAGAAAGGCTGCTGATGCCGTTCGCGACACACGCTGACGTACGCATTTATTGGAAGCTGGAGGGAGCGTCCGACCGGCCGCCGCTTGTGCTGCTCAACTCCATTGGCACCGACATGAGCCTGTGGGATCGGGCCGTCCCGCATCTCCTGCCCGCCTTTCGCCTGCTGCGGATCGACACGCGGGGTCATGGAGCGTCGGACGCCCCGGGAGGCGACTATCGTCTGCCGATGCTAGCGGACGACGTGGTGGCGGTAATGAGGGCTGCCGGCATCGAGCGAGCGGCCGTTGCGGGCGTGTCGCTGGGAGGAATGATCGCACTGCAGCTGGCACTCGACCATCCGAATCAGGTAGCCGCGCTGATCCCCATCTGCACCTCCGCCGAGATGGACGCGGTGAGCTGGGACGATCGCGTCGCCCGTGTTCGCGCGGGTGGAACGGCGGCGGTGGCGGACTTGGCGATGAGCCGCTTCCTGTCTCCCGCGTTCATTGCCGCCGAGCCTGCGGTCGCGGAGACGATGCGGGCGGGCCTGCTCGCGATGGACGCTGCCGGCTACGCGGGTGCGGGCGCGGCGATCCGCGACATGGCGCTGATCGATCGCTTGCCCTCGCTCGCGGTGCCGACGCTGGTCGTGGCGGGCGAGCGTGACACGTCGACGCCCTTTGTCGACCATGGCAGCCGGATCGTCGATGCCGTCCCCGGCGCCATGACGACCCATGTCGAGGCAGCGCATCTGGCGCCGATCGAGGCGCCGGCCGAAGTCGCAACCGCCATCCGACGTTTTCTGCAACCCGGTACCGACACGGCGAGCGCGGCCGACACGCTGTTCGAGGCGGGGCTGCACCATCGCCGGCGCGTGCTGGGCGACGAATGGGTCGACCGGTCGCTTGCCAGCCGCACCCCGTTCAATGCGGAGTTTCAGGCGATGATCACGCGCATCGCCTGGCAGGAGATCTGGGGGCGACCCGGATTGGACGACAGGACGCGCCGGCTGCTGGTAGTGGCGATCACTGCCAGCCTGGGCCGCTGGGAGGAGTTCGCTCTCCATGTGCGCACCGGCCTGGAACGCGGCGGCTTCACCCGCGACGAACTCAAGGAAACACTGATGCAAACCGCGATCTACGCCGGCGTGCCCGC
>Ga0308158_10000863_pt1 | contig 38774 bp, 31 predicted proteins | sample PhyBR2_FD_201038 | JGI IMG/M metagenome (GOLD analysis project Ga0308158, IMG submission 201038) | Phyllosphere microbial communities from UC Gill Tract Community Farm, Albany, California, United States - DLSLB.R2 | ecosystem: Host-associated > Plants > Phyllosphere > Unclassified | place: USA... | reverse complement strand
TGGGTGCCATGTCGGCGGTCATCCTGCTGGTCTACAAGGACACCCTGCTGTCGTTCGTGGCCAGTGTGCAGTTGACCAGCAACGACATGCTGCGCGTCGGCGACTGGATCGAAATGCCCCAGGTGGGCGCCGATGGCGATGTCGTCGACATCACCTTGCATACGGTGAAGATCCAGAACTTCGACAAGACCATCGTTTCCATCCCCACCTGGCGGCTGATGAGCGAGTCGTTCAAGAACTGGCGCGGCATGCAGCAGTCCGGCGGCCGGCGCATCAAGCGGGCGCTGAACATCGATGCCAGCGGCGTGCGTTTTCTCGATGAACAGGAACAGCTACGCCTGACCCAGGTGCATCTGCTCAGCGGCTACGTCAGCAGCAAGCAGGCCGAACTCAAGGCCTGGAACGCAGCCCAGGGCGAAGTGGCTGAGCTGTCGGCCAACCAGCGCCGCATGACCAACTTGGGCACCTTCCGCGCCTACGCCCTGGCGTACCTCAACGCGCACCCCGACATCCAGCCGAACATGACCTGCATGGTCCGGCAGATGGAAGCCACCGCCGAGGGCGTGCCCCTGGAAATCTACTGCTTCACCCGCACCACGGCCTGGGCCGAGTACGAGCGAATTCAGGGCGATATCTTCGATTACCTGCTGGCCGTGCTGCCGGAGTTCGGGCTAAGCGTGTACCAGAAGCCCAGCGGCGCGGATTTGCGCGGTGGGTTGGTGGCGGTGACTGCCCACAGTTGAATACCAGTCCCTTGTGGGAGCGGTCCGTGGCCGCGAACCAGGCGCTGCGGTATGCCAGGCACTCCGCGGCGCGCCCTTCGCGGCCTTAAGTGGGAACGGGGCGGGCGGCGAGCCCTCTGCCCGCGAAGAAGGCACCTCCCACATGGAGCCATGCTCATTCCTTCAGAAATCAGATATTCCTGGCAAACGCCTGAAGGCGATAGCCTAACCCGTCGCCTTCGCTCCCTCAGCCAGATCCTCGATAACCGCCTTCGCCATTTCCCCCAGATACAACGCCGGCCACAGCAACGCAGCTACCGAATCCCCCTCCACCGCCTCCAGCAGCGCCTGATTCACGCTCGCCTGCAGCATCGCTGCATATTCGAGCGCCGCATCGGCGGGAACATTGGAGTTGACCAGAAATAACGTGTGCGAGCCGTCGCCGCACCGGGCGAACGAAGTGATACCCAAGGTTTTGCAGTTATGCAGAGTAGTCATGGTGTGATGATCCGTATCGAGTGAGGAATCGACACCCTCTGCCGCCAAGCAGGAAGGGTGGCGAATTGCACAAGGTTGGCGGACCGGGATACGAACCGGCACCTCCGAAGAGGTCCCTGCGCAACCCGCCATGACACGACATCGCGGGCATAAAAAACGCCGCGATGGGTGGGGCGGCGCTTTGCGCCGTATCTCTCAGGCCGCCAAGCCTGGGTCACTGAATGTGCAGCGACGGTGGGGAGGTTAGCTTGAAGGGAGGGTGATCGCAACTTGCGGTGCACTGAGGAGCGGTCCGTGGCCGCGAAACAGGCGCTGCGGTGTGCCAGGCACTACGCGGTGCGCCCTTCGCGGCCAATGACCGCTCCTACGGGGTGCCAGTGCCTTTCTGTAGGAGCGGTCCGTGGCCGCGAAGCAGGCGCTGCGGTGTGCCAGGCACTACGCGGTGTGCCCTTCGCGGCCGATGACCGCTCCTACGGATGGGCCGAGTGGTTCATCAGAAATGGTTTTTGCGAACAGACGCGCACTGGATCAAGCGATACGTATGGGTACCGTGAAGACAACCACACAGCCGAAATCACGCACCCGTTCTCATGTTCGCGCGCATACAGCCGACAAAGCTCAAGGCCAGGGTTATCCGCGCAATCATTTGACCCCCTTCGCTGCTTGCCCTCTGTCCTATCCGCTGCCCAACAGCGCTACCGCATCACTGGCTCTGTGCTCAGTATTCGTCTACTCACGCCTTGGAACCCTTCGCGTCCATGAACTTGAAATTCAGCCATAAAATCCTCATCGCCGGCTGCAGCATCGTCATCCTGGCGTTTGCATTGTTTACGGTCTACAACGACTACCTTCAGCGCAGTTCCATCCAGCAAAACCTCAGTGCGTCGGTCAAGCAATCGGGCGAACTGACGGCAAGCAGCGTCAAGAACTGGCTCAGCGGTCGGATCCTGGTGATCGAGAATCTGCGCCAGAACATTGCCTACCAGGCAGACAAGGCCGACTACGCCGGGTTGCTGGATCAGCCCGTCATCACCAGCAACTTTCAGTTCACCTACATGGGTCAGGCAGACGGTACCTTTACCCAACGCCCCGATACTCAGATGCCTGCGGGCTACGATCCGCGCCAACGGCCCTGGTACAAGGCTGCAGTGAGTGCAGATCAGGTCATGCTCACGCCGCCCTATCTGGCCTCGGTCGGTGGCCTGGTTGTCACCGTGGCAGCGCCCGTTAAAAGCCAAGGCCGACTGATGGGCGTGGTCGGCGGCGATCTGAGTCTCGATACATTGGTGCAGATCATCAATTCGGTGGATTTTGGCGGTATCGGCCACGCGTTTCTGGTCAGCGGTGACGGCCAGGTGCTGGTGTCGCCGGACAAAGATCAGGTCATGAAAAACCTGAAAGACGTCTACCCCGGCAACACCCCTCGCATCGAGAAGAACCTGCAGGAAGTCATCCTCGATGGCCAGGAACGACTGCTCTCGTTCACGCCGGTCACGGGGCTGCCTTCGGCAGACTGGTACGTGGGTCTGTCGATCGACAAGGACAAGGCCTACGCGCCGCTGCGTCAGTTCCGTACGTCGGCGCTGATCGCCATGGTTGTCGCGGTGATCGCCATTGCGCTGCTGCTGACCCTGCTCATCAACGTCTTGATGCGCCCGTTGGTCACCATGGGACGGGCGATGCGGGACATCGCGCAGGGCGAAGGTGACTTGACGCGTCGCCTGGTCGTTGAAAGCCGTGACGAATTCGGCGAGCTCGGTACCTCGTTCAATCAGTTCGTCGAGCGTATCCACGCCTCCATCGGCGAAGTGTCCTCGGCCACCCGCGAAGTACATGCGCTGTCGCAACGCGTGATGCACTCTTCCAACCAGTCGATTGCCGGTTCCGACGAGCAAAGCGCTCGCACCGAAAGCGTTGCCGCTGCAATCAACGAGCTGGGCGCCGCGGCCCAGGAGATTGCGCGCAATGCGGCGCAAGCGTCGCGCCAGGCCAGTGATGCCAGCAGTCAAGCCGACGACGGTCGCCAAGTGATGTCGCGCACCATCGAGGCCATAAGCACCTTGTCAGAGAAAATCAGCCTGTCATGCGAGCAGATCGAAACCCTGAATGCCGGTACCGACAACATTGGCCATATCCTCGACGTGATCAAAGGCATTTCCCAGCAGACCAACCTGCTGGCCTTGAACGCGGCAATCGAGGCGGCGCGCGCAGGTGAAGCCGGCCGCGGATTTGCGGTGGTGGCCGATGAAGTTCGAAATCTGGCGCACCGCACTCAGCAGTCTGCCGAAGAGATCCACAAGATGATCACGACGCTTCAGGTGGGTTCGCGCGAGGCGGTGGTGACGATGAACACCAGCCAGGCTTCCAGCCAGGAAAGCATGGCGGTGGCCAATCAGGCCGGTGACCGCTTGAGCATCGTGACCCAGCGCATCGGCGAGATCGACGGCATGAACCAATCGGTGGCTGCGGCGACCGAGGAGCAGACCTCGGTGGTGGAGGCGCTCAATGTGGACATCAGTCAAATCAACATGCTCAACCAGCAAGGCGTGACCAACCTCACCGAGACGCTGCGCAATTGCGACGCCCTTTCCCAACAAGCCAATCGTTTAAAGCAGTTGGTGGACAGCTTCAAAATCTAGCGCTGTTTGCCGCAGCGGGTAATTAGCTGTGCCCGCTGCTCCCTAAGGCCAATGCTTCATGCGATTTGAAGCTGCGGACCTGATTCAACCTTCCGTCTTGGCCTTGTCCTCTCGTTCAGCGGCCGACTGTTGGGTTTCGGCTTTCTTGTCGCTATCCGTCATCCACGGCTTGGCGCTTTGCTGCGCCTTGTCGATCGTCTCGTTGATCTGCTTGGCGGATTCGCTGAAGGTATCGCGCGCTGCCTCGACCAATTGCGTCTTGGATGTTTCGATGACTTTGTTCGCAGCGGTCTCGGCGGCGTCACAGCCCGCAAGAAGAACGGTCAGCGCGACGACGGCCGGGTAAACGATCAGTCTGGACGGCATGGAAACCTCTGTAGGAAATTGGACTGCGCCAGATCATACCGTTGCCCGTTTTGGCCGAAGTAGGGATTCTGAGTCAAGGTGTTTCTTAGTGGAGCTCGTCCGCCCAGCGGGCTTTTGAAGGGACTGGTATGACACCCCCGCAGGACGCCGAAGACTCCATATGGGAGCGGGGTGTGACCGCAAAGAGCACGCCGCAGTGTGTCGGGAACTGCGCGGTGAACCCTTCGCGGCCAATGACCGCTCCTACACTGGACTCACGACTGCTGGACGCAGGTATCAGAAGCGAAAGGCCTGACGGCCGATCAATAGCCACTCGCCATTCTGTTTCTGCCAGATCTGAAAGTTTTCGATTTCAGTAGGCACGACTTTTCCGCTGTTCACAGCCTGAGCCGAAAAATGATTGCGCACCAAAGCGACATCCCCGGACAGGGTGATCTTCTGGTTAAGCATTTTCAGCTCGTTAAAGGCGCTTTTACCGGTTTCGATGTCGGCGATAAACGCTCGCTTGTCTTGAATGTTGCCACTCGAATGCCCATAGGTCAGATTCTCGGCCGTCAGTGCATTGAGTTGCGCAATATCCTTGTGCCACATGGCCTGCGTCAGCCTATCCACGGCAGCGGCGACATCAGTTTCATCGGGGGATGCAGCAGCCACGTAGCCCGTGAACAGGCACAGGAAACCCACTAGTAGTGTCAGCTTTTTCATGCACAGATCCTTTTGTTGTAATTGTAGGATACGAAAAGAAGAAGTCGCAGATGACCGTACTTATCCGTCATCATACAACGATCGCGATTCTGCCTGTCGTCTGCGCAAAATTGCAACACTTTGTAAATGACGGTGGCGGATCAGGAATCGACCCACATTACCGGCGAAGTATTCGGTGTCACCGGCGGCAATCCACTGCCCTGATCCTTGCGCTGGAATGGGCATCGCCTACGGCACGCCCGCCCTCCTCTTTCAATACGCCATGGACAGACTCAAGGTCACCTGAGGCACCACGCTGTCGGTCTCTCCATCCGGGCCGCTGAGTTCACGCAGGGTGCCATCGCGGTAGATGGCCAGGGCCTCGGCGCGGGCGCTCCAGCGGGTTTCGCTCCACTGGAAAGGCTGCTTGAGTGCCAGACCTGTGCGGGCGTACAGGCGGTCGCCAGAATCAGGACCATAGAAACCGTTCCAGCCGACCCCGACGGCACTGGGAAAACTCAAGCGTAAGCCTGCATCGCTCAAATCCACACCTGGCTCCAGACTGCCCTGTGTATACAAGCCGCTGTCGCCTTGAGTGCGGCTGGTGACTGCCAGCCCCGGTCGCCAGGCACCAAATCCCGTTTCAGCCTGGTAAGCCATGGTGAAGCTCGCCTCCTGGGTGGTGGCGGCGACATCGTTGGGGCTGGTCTTGACGGTATAGACGAAGCCCAGTCGCAGCCCCTCGCTGGGCGAAACCACCAGGCCCAGCAGGTTGTTGCTTTCGTACCAGCGTCGCGGGCTCACCGTTTCGTCGCTCGACGGGCTATGGAAACCGTTGCTGGTGCTGAACACCAGCCAGGCGTCGGCGCTGCCGTCGGCGGCCTGGTGCAGGTCCAGCGCGAAGCCGGCCTGGGCGTGCAGTGGAATGCGACCCAGGCTGGCCGCGTCATCGTCGTAGTTGCCGCGGGAGAAGTCGCCGTTGCGCGCATCGATGCTCAGTTGCGGGTGAAAGCGACCGGACGTCTCGCCGATGTCGACACTGCCCAGTGCGGCATCTTCGGTTTCGATGGACGGCACGCTGCGCGTTGCAGCCAAGCTGGGTTGCATGACAGCCGCCAGCGCGGCGGCGAGCAGAGTAAGGCGAGGTACGGTGGGCATGCGCGGAAGCTCGGTGAGGAAGGTCGCTGTATAGACTGCGCACGGTTGGGAAAGTACCGACAAACACCGCCCGTTCATTCCCTTTGCGCCATTCGGACTCACCGTTTGTCTGGTCGTTGGTATACCGCATTCAGCTTTACCGTTCGTCGCCGATAGGTAGGAAGCAGCCTAAAACCCATTCGAAGAAAACACGCTGCACGCCTTGCCCTTTTCTGCCGACCAACACTTATAAATCCAGCGGAATATTCCATGAACATCAAACAGAAATTGACCTGGGGCTTTGCGGTCATCGCGTGTCTCCCGGTGATCGTGGTCGCCGTGCTTGTCGTCTTCAACCTGCGTGAAGCCGCCAGGGCTGAGTTCGTTGACAGCAGCGGCCGCGAGATTCGTCAGATCGACAATGGAATAAAGCAGTTTTTCGACGGCATCAGCCAGAACGTCGAATACCTCGCCAAGGACCCTCGCATCGTGGCTGCTCGGGATCTGAAGAACTATTCAGGCGCCGACGCGCCACAAATTCCCCTGACCGAGACCAATCAGCGCCTGCTCGAGATCTTCGATGGCTTTGCCAAGACCCACCCAAGCACGGCCTACCTGTCCATGGGAATGAGTGATGGCGGTTACGCCAGCTGGCCCAACGATCCCAAGATCGCCAACTACGATCCGCGCCAGCGGCCCTGGTACAAGGCCGCGATGGCAGCGCCTGGCACCACGGTTCGCACCGATGCCTACTATTGGGCGGCGGACGATGTGTCGCTGATCGGCACGGTGCACAGCGTCACCGACACTGCTGGCCAGGTGGTCGGCGTGGTCGGCCTGGATGTGTCGCTCAAGCAGATGACCGAGCTGGTGAAGAACATCAAGCTGGGTAACAGCGGTTACCTGATGCTGATCGAGGCCAACGGCAATGTGTTGGTGGATGCCCGCGATGCACAACACAACTTCAAGCCGCTGGCCGAGCTTGGCGGCAACTATGCCGAGCTGGCCAGGCATGGCGACGGTGCGACCCAGATCGAGATCGACGGCAAGGTCTACATGGCCAATATCGTCAGCTCATCTGGCCTGGGCTGGCGTTTCATCGGCCTGATCGAGCGCGAAGAAGTGATGGCTCAGGCTTCTAACCTGACGTGGCTGATCGCGGCCATCGCCGCCGTTCTGGCCGTGGTGTTCGCCATCGTGGGTGCGAGCTTCGCCGGGGTCATCGTGCGGCCGATCCGTGGCGTCGCCAATGGTCTGCAGGAGATCGCCGAAGGCGAAGGCGACCTGACGCGTCAGCTCAAGGTCCAGGGCAAGGATGAAACGGCGGCGCTGGCGGGCTGGTTCAATCAGTTCGTCGGGATGATTGCCCAGTTGGTGCAGCGCATCGGTACTGCATCTTCCGATCTGCAGGCGGCGGCTGCCGATACCCATGAAGTGGCGCGCCACATGGACGAGGTCGCCGGTCGCCAGCGCGAAGCGGTGGAGCTGGTGAGCACGGCGTTCAACGAAATGGTCGCCACCGCCAACGAAGTGGCGCGTTCCTGCGGCCAGGCGGCAACCAGCGCCGACAATGGTTATCAGGAAGTCCATGACGGCCAGCAGCGCATCGGCGAAGCGACCACCTGCGTCCTCAAGCTGAGTTCGGAGCTGCAGCAATCCACCGAAACCATGCAACTGCTGCAACAAGATAGCAAGAACATCAACAGCATTCTGGACACCATTCGCTCCATCGCCGAGCAGACCAACCTGCTCGCCCTCAATGCTGCCATCGAGGCGGCCCGCGCCGGCGATCAGGGTCGCGGGTTTGCGGTGGTCGCCGACGAGGTGCGCGCGCTGGCCCGTCGTACCGCCGATTCAACCGGGGAGATCGATGGCCTGTTGGGTAATCTGGCCCGTCGGACGCAGGTCATCACTCAGCAGATGCAGGGCAGCCTGCAAGTGTCTCAAGACAGCGTCGAGTGCATCCAGCAAGCGCGGGACAGCTTCGACAAGATACGCACGTCGGTCGATTCGATACGCGACCAGAACAACCAAATCGCCACGGCCGCCGAGGAGCAGCACCAGGTGGCCGAGGAGATCAACCGGCACATCGCGCAGATCCATGCCGATGCCCAACTGGTTGAAGAGTACGCGCACACGGCGCAGTCGGGATCGGGGCGTCTGACCGACATTTCCGGGAACCTGCGGGGCCTGGTGGGGCGCTTCAAGGTGTGACGCCGAAAATCCGCAGCGCCTTCTTCGCGGCCACAGACCGCTCCCACGCAAAGGCATGCCACCCCGTGGGAGCGGTCATTGGCCGCGAAGGCTGAACCGCTCAACACCTGACACCCCGCAGCGTCCGACCTCACAGACAGTCAGAACCCGACCGTTGCGGAAACCAGATAGGTTCTTGGGGTAGCAAGGGTCAAACCGGGTTCGCTGTCGTCGGAAGCGCCGGCCGAGGCCCAGTAGCGTTTGTCCAGGACGTTTTCGACATTAGCCCGCAGGGTAACCGCCTTGCCCTGCACCTTGAACGCATACCGGGCACCCACATCGAAGCGCTCCCAGCTGTCGATTTCCTTGCTGTTGGCCTGATCCAGGTATTGCGAGCTGGAATAGATACCGCGCCCGGTAAGGGTCAAACCCGGCAATGCCGGAACGTCCCACTCCGCACCCAGGTTGACATTGAGTTCGGGCGTGGCCGGTGCGCGGTTGCCATCGAAGGCCCCTGCGCTGGTGCCGGTCAACTCGCTATCGATGTACATCACCCCGCCCAGCAGGCGCACGCCCGGCAGTGGTTCACCGAACACGCTCAACTCCACGCCATTGTTCTCCCGCTTGCCATTGGGGCCGAAAGTGCGGGTGAGCGCGTTGGTCTCGTACGCCGGTTGTTTGATGCGAAATGCTGCAGCGGTAATAGCCAGGCTGCCGAGGTCGTACTTGGCGCCCACCTCGACCTGACGACTGATGAAGGGCGGGAAGATCTCGTCTTCGTTGATCGACGTGGAAGGGGCAATCTTGCCCTGGCTCAGGCCTTCCAAATAGTTGGCGTACACCGACAGCTCGTCGGTGAGTTTGTAGAGCACTCCCGCCGAAGGCGACAGCTTCTCTTCGTCATAGCCCGTATCGCCCCTCACGCCGTCGCTCCAGTCATCGACCTTGACCCGCTGCCAGCGCGCGCCCAAGGTCAACAACAGCCGGTCATCGAAGAACCCGAGGGTGTCGGACAACGCCACGCCGTCGAAACGGTTCTCGGTGTAGACCTCAGGATCCTGCCGCGTGGGGTTGGCAGGCGTCGGCGTTGCAGTCGGCGCGTACAGGTTGCTGCGCCCCCTGGCATAGCGAGCGCCACCATTGGTGAAGTCCATGTAGAAATGACTGGCGGCCAGGTTCACCTCATGGCTGACGGGGCCGGTCTGGAACCAGTTGCGCACGCCCACCGTGGCCGTTCGCACGCTCTCGTCGCGGGTGAAGTCGCGGGGCAGCACATCGAAATCACCGGCGTCGTTGGTGACCGATACGTTGTGCCGCAGGAAATCATGATTGCTCTCGCGGGCGCCGATGCTGCCGTACACCATGACCGAATCGCTGAGATCATACTCACCATTGAATGCCCCGAAGGTGTCCTCGGTACGTGCCTTGCTCCACCCTTGCGCATAGTTGTCGCGCACATGGTTGGCACCGGGCACGCGCGCGTTGGCTCCGACCTGGACACGCTCCTGCGGCGCATCGGTATCACGCTCGGTATGCCCCACATCGGCAGACAAGCGCAGGCGCTCGCCGCGGAAATCCAGGCCGAGCACGGCCATCTGCCGGTCCACGCTCTGCTCGTCCCACGTGGTATCACCGGCCTGCTTCACCGCGTTGAGGCGGATGCCGAACCGGTTGTCTTCGCCAAAACGTCGGCCGACATCCACCGCGCCCCCGGCCTGGCTGTCGGACGCGTAGCTGGCGGTGAACTCGTTGATCGGTGCATCGGTGGCGCGCTTGGGCACCACATTGATGCCGCCGCCGACGCTGCCCCGCGGGGAGATGCCATTGATCAACTGGCTGGGCCCACGGAGGATATCCACCCGCTCGGCCATCTCCATGTCGATGGAGTACGTGGGCAGTATTCCGTACAGCCCGTTGTACGACACATCGCTGTTGAACAGGCTGAAGCCGCGGATGGTGAACTGCTCGAAACGCCCGCCGGCCGGGTTGGTGGTACGCACAGCCGGGTCGCTGGCCACCAGATCGCCCAATGTACGAGCCTGCTGATTCTTCGCGGTTTCACTGGTGTAGGTGGTCATGCTGAACGGCGTGTCCATGAAGTCACGTGCCCCCAGCAGACCCTGCGAACTGCGGCGCGCCACTTGGCCTCCTGCGTAGGACTCGCCCGCGACATTGCCCTGCGCCGCACCGGTCACGGTGGTGGGCGTGATCTCCAGCACGTCGGCACCCTGAGGCGCAGCCACCAGGGTATAGGCATCCTGCCCCACTGCCTGCAGGCGCAGACCGCTACCAGCGAGCAACTGGGCAAAACCGCCTTCCACGCTGTACTCGCCGACCAGACCGGCGCTCTGCCGACCGTTGACCAACGCGGGCGCGACCGAGAGGCTAACGCCCGCCTGGCTGGCAAAGCGGATCAACGAGGCGGCGAGCTCACCTCGGGGTACGTTGTAGACACGCGCCGTGTCGTCGGCAAGCGCCGTTTGCAGGGGCAACGGCGCAATGCCGAGCAACAGGCTCAGAGGCAAGGCGCGCACGTAGCGCGTCGAGGGTTTGCGGCTATCACGGGGAAACGAACGAGGGGGCCGTGGGGGCATGGCTAGAGGCTCTGTGAGTGTACTTACCTTTCCATGACACGCGAGTGCGAAAAAGGGGACAGGCGCTACGTGGTTTTTTCTCGTGGCACCAGCGTGGCCCAATAGCGCGTGCGCCATTGGACCTGCAGCGGCAGGCTGACCGCCAGCAGGTTCAGCACCTGGTCGGGGTCATCGAGGCGGAAACTGCCGGTTACCCGCAAATCTTCCAGTTCAGGTTGCCAGCGCAGGATGCCGGGACGATAGCGGTCCAGTTCCCGCAGGAAATCGCCCAAGGGCTCGTTCAAGGCGACCAGCACCCCGTCGCGCCAGCCCGGTTGACGTGGGTCGAAGCGTTCGACCGGACCGGTCCCTGTGCTGGTCAGCCGCACTTGTTGGCCCGCAAGCAGGGTCAGGGGCGCAAAGCCTGTGGGTCGAACGTGCGCAGATCCTGCAAGGACCGACAACTGACAGCGACCGTTGCCGTAGCGCACATTGATCTCGCCGCTATTGAGTTTCACGTGGCCAAGCGCGGTGTGGATAGCGAACGGCGTGGCATTGGCCAGACGCAGGCCAATTTCGCCGCGCAGCAGGGTCAACTGTCGTTGCCCAGCGTCTATGTCGACCGCCGTGGCAGTGTTGATCTGCAACACGCTGCCGTCGGCCAGCGTCAGTCGGCGTCGCTCGCCGGTGTTGGTGGCCACGTCGGCGCGCCAGGCATCGATGGGCAACTCGCGCGCAACCCACAAGCCGGCCGGCATCGCCACGGCCAAGCCCAACAGGCCTTTCATCACGCTGCGGCGGCTCGGGGCTGGTCGATCGAGGCTGGCCATGGCCACCGCTGGCGGTAAACTCTGAAACCGGCCTTTGAGCGCCGACACCCGGCGCCACGCCGACTCATGGGCCTCACTGGCTTCGCGCCACCGTTGCAGGCGAGCCAGGTCCTGCTCGGTGACGGCGCCAGACTCCATGCACACCCACCAGCGCGCCGCCGATCGGGCAGCCTGGCGGGCTTCGTCGCTTGGCTCGAGGCTCAGCACAGATCGGCCAACAGGCAGTGCTCGTAGGCCTGGGCCATGTAGCGCTTGACGCTGCGCTCGGTGACCTTCAAGCGTTCGGCGATTTCCCGGTAGCCCAGCCCTTCGAGTTGGCTGAGCAAAAAGGCCCGGCGGACTTTGGCCGGTAAGCCATCAAGCAATTGATCCAGGGCGTGCAGGGTTTCCAGCACCTGCCAGCGCTGTTCCGGCGAGGAGGCGACATTGGCGGGTAAGGTGGCAAGCGCATCAAGATAAGCCTGTTCCAGACTGCGCCGACGGTAGAAATTCACCAGCAGGCGTGTGCCGACTGTCTTGAGGTAGGCGCGAGGCTCCTGCAGCTCGGCAACGGACTGGGAGCTGGCCAACACTCGAATGAACGTATCCTGGCTCAGGTCCGCGGCATCCCAGGCACTGCCCAGGCGCCGGCCGAGCCAGTGCTCCAGCCAGCTGCGATTGTCGCGATAGAGCGTCTCGAACGCCCGAACGTCCGCCCCCGCAGGCTCGACCATCATCGGCACCCTGTCAGATGTAAATGAGATCGATTGTATTTTAAAAAGGGTTTGCAGCGGAACCGTTACTTGCGCCCTCGATGCTGCATTCGCCCACCACGCACCCCCTGTAGCAGCGGCGCGAGCCGCGTCCGGGATCGGCGCGGTATTACTGACCAATCAACCCGAGATAGGCGCCGACTGAACCCGCCGATACGTCGTGTGCCAACACAACAGCAAACCCGCCCCCGCCATCAGCGCGCCGACGATGCCGATGTTGGCCACGCCCAACTGGGTGATCACCACACTGCCCAGCAACGCCCCACCGCCGATGCCGACGTTGTAGATCCCTGAATGCAGCGCCATGGCCACGTCCGTGGCATCCGGCGCCAGCTCCAGCACCTTGGACTGCATCGCCAGACTGAAGCACATGATCGAAATACCCCACACCACGCTCACCCCACCCAGATAGGTAGCGTAACGCGCCAATGGCAACAACAGCATCAGGCAGAGCGCCAGCAACGCGATCGATGCCACCATGAAGCCACGCGGATAGCGACCGCTGTAGCGGCTGAACACCACCGAACCGATCACCCCGGCGCCGCCGAACAGTAACAGCAGGGTCGTGGTCATTTCCCCGCTCATCTGCGCCGCGGCTTGCACGAACGGCTCGATGTAGCTGTACGCCGTGTACTGCGCGGTGATCACCAGTGCAGTCGTTACATACAGGGCGACCAATACCGGGCGTTTGAGCAACATGGGCAGGCTGCGCAGCGATCCGGAATTCTGGCTCGGCAATGCGGGCAGGCTTTTTGCCAACCACAGCCCTACTGCCGTGGCCACCACGCCAATGCCAACGAAGGTGGTGCGCCAGCCCAGCGCTTCACCGACTACCCGCCCCAACGGCACACCCAGCACCATGGCCAGGCACGTACCAGTGGCGAGCAGACCCAGGGCCTGAGTGTGCTTGCCCGGTGGCGCCAGCCGCACCGCCAGCGATGCGGTGATCGACCAGAACAAGGCGTGGGCAAAGGCGATGCCGATACGACTGGCCAGCAGCACCCCATAGCTCCAGGCGACGCTGGACACCGCATGACTGGCCACAAACAGGATGAACACCCCGATCAGCAACCGGCGACGCTCGACGTTGCGCGTTAGCAACATGATTGGCAGCGACATCAGCGACACCACCCAGGCATACACCGTCAACATCAACCCCACTTGTGCCGTCGGCATGGCAAAGCTCTGACCGATCGAGGTCAACAGCCCGACTGGCGCAAACTCCGTGGTATTGAAGATGAAGGCCGCCAGCGCCAGCGCAATCACGCTGGACCAACTGCCTGTGGGTGTATTCGAAGACGTATTCATTGGATGGCTTCAGCGACTCTCAAAAATAGTAGGAACGGTCTCGCCTTATCAAACACCACGCATACGTGTGCCGCCCGACTTTCAAGCCAAGCGGAGCAAGCAATGAATGATTGTTATGAGTGTTGAGGGGCGACGCCAGATGCGGCGGATTCTACGCCCCGCACACGGCAGGCACAATGCGGTCGCCCACCTCGCGCAGTAAAGCAGCAGACGATACCTGGCAACGTCGCTACACAGTTTCGGGCTTGCCCTCGGAACCAGCGATCGAGAAGATTTGTATCCCATGGGATACGGATCTATGCTGATGAAGATCGCCACAACGGATGTGTTTGAGCGCTGGTTCACTCGATTGCGCGATCGCCAGGCCGCCATACGGATCCAGGCCCGGATCGACAGGCTGGAAGACGGGAACTGGGGTGACTGGCAGTCAGTGGGAGAAGGCGTATGCGAGATGCGGCTTCATTTTGGGCCAGGCTACCGCCTGTACTTCATGCAACACGAGCAGTGCTGGATAGTGCTGTTGGCTGGTGGCGACAAGTCGACACAGTCCTCCGACATCGCTATCGCCAAGCGCATGGCACACCAACTTCAGGAACAGGAACGATGAAAATCAAGCTACGGGAATGGGACAGCGCTGAACACCTCAAAACCGATCAGGACATGATCATGTACTTCGATGCTTGCATGGCCGAAGCTGGTGATGACGCGGCATTCATTGCCAAGGCGCTGGGCAACATTGCGCGCGCCAAGGGTATAGCCCAGGTGGCGAAGGACACCGGGCTGGGTCGCGAGAGTTTGTACAAAGCGCTTTCGGAAGACGGCAATCCGAGCTTCGCGACGATACTGAAGGTGACGCGTGCACTGGGTATCTCTCTGCATGCAGGCCTGCTTGCATCACCCTCTCGCCCTGCCCCTGCTATCGGCTAGCGATCTGGGCGCGCGCACCCAACCGACTCAACCAGACCGAGAACAAGATCACCCCACCTCCGAGGAACAGTCGCCCCAAAGGCTCGTCCTGGTTCCAGATCAGCAGGTTGAGCAGCAGCCCGATCGGTACGTGCAGGTTGTTCATCACCGCCAAGGTTGCGCCTGGCACGCGGCTGGCGCCCTTGTTCCACCAATACATGCCGAGCGCCGTCGACACCAGCCCGAGGAACGCCAGCACGCTCCACTGCACAGACGTCTGCGGCAGGTTGTGGGGGTTGCCGAACAGCAGGAAGGCCGGCAGCACCACCAGCAAGGCGCCGACGTAGAAATAGCCGAAGCGGCGGTATTGTGGCTGGTCGCTGGGGTGGCGTGCCAGCAGATGCTTGTACAGCACCTGCCCGGCCGCGTAGGTGAAGTTGGCCAGCTGCAGCAACAGGAACCCGATGAAGAAGTCCGGGCTGACGCGGTCGAAGCGGATGACCGCGGCCCCCGCCACCGCCACCAGCGCCGCCACCAGTGCCCAGCGGTTGAAGCGACGGTTCAACGCGTCCTCGATCAGTGTGACGTGCACCGGCGTCAGGATGGTGAACAGCAGCACCTCCGGCACGCTCAAGACCCGAAAGCTCAAGTACAGACAAACGTAGGTGATCCCGAACTGCAGCGCGCCGATCAGCAGCATGGCGCGCAGGAAGCGCGGTTCGACCTGGCGCCAGCGCGTCAACGGCAGGAACACCAGCCCGGCGAGCAGCACCCGGGCGAGCACTGCAAAGTAGCTGTCGACGTGGCCGGCGAGGTATTCGCCGATCAAGCTGAAAGAGAAAGCCTGGATGAGGGTGACGATCAGAAGGTATTGCATGGCGCGTCCCGAATTGGCGAGGCGCGGACCTTAGCGCATCCGGGCCGGGTCAGGCCAGTGAAGCCAGCCTCGATCCGATTGAATACCCCGGTTAGCTGCCCCTATCCATCAAATAAGTTGTCTTGTCCGATCATTGCTCTACCCTGTCTGGCATCCAGACACAGGGCTGTACGCCAGCTCAGGACACCAGGAATCGAAGATGAAAGCGCCTCGCGTCACCCTTGATCAATGGCGAACCCTGCAGGCCGTGGTCGACCACGGCGGCTTCGCCCAGGCGGCCGACGCCCTGCACCGCTCGCAGTCGTCGATCAGCTACACCGTGGCCCGCATGCAGGACCAGCTCGGCGTCCCGCTGCTGCGCATCGACGGACGCAAGGCCGTGCTCACCGACGCCGGTGGCGTGCTGTTGCGCCGCTCCCGGCAACTGGTCAATCAGGCCAGCCAGCTGGAAGACTTGGCCCACCACATGGAGCAAGGCTGGGAGGCCGAAGTCCGCCTGGTGGCCGACGCCGCGTATCCCAATGCACGGCTGATCCGCGCGCTCACCGCGTTCATGCCGCAAAGCCGCGGCTGCCGCGTACGGCTGCGCGAGGAAGTGCTGTCGGGGGTCGAGGAAGTGCTGCAAGAAGGCGTCGCCGACCTGGCGATCAGCAGCTACAGCATCGCCGGCTACCTTGGCACCGAACTCAGCGCCGTCGAATTCGTCGCCGTGGCCCATCCCGAACATGCCTTGCTGGGCATGGGGCGGGCATTGAGCGTGCAGGACCTGCACGGCCACATGCAGGTGGTCATCCGCGACTCGGGCCGTCAGCAGCCGCGTGACGTCGGCTGGCTGGGCGCGGAACAGCGCTGGACCGTCGGCAGCCTGGCCACGGCGGCCAGCTTCGTCGGCAGCGGCCTGGGCTTCGCCTGGTTGCCGCGGCACCTGATCGAACGCGAACTGCGCGAGGGCACCCTGGCCGCCCTGCCCCTGGAACAAGGCGGCAGTCGGCATCCGATCTTCCATCTGTATTCGAACAAGGACAAGCCGCTGGGTCCGGCCACGCAGATTCTCGTCGAGTTGCTGCGCACCTTCGATACTGCGCCCCTGGACGTGCCGATTCCAGCCCTGGAGCAGGTCAGTGCCGTGATGAACCAGGACGACTGACGGTCGTCTTGCGAACATTAAGTAACATTCATTTTTTTCAAACCGGCTCGCGTGGGCCGCCCTTTGGCGACACGCTTGCTACATTGCCCCGAACGCTTGCGCCACTCACGGCTCAAAGCCTATGCCTCTCTCTCAAGGACCTCGTACCGATGCTGAAAAAAATCCTCCTGGCTGCCTGCTCCCTCTCCTTCGCAGGCCACTTGATGGCTGCCGATGCCAAGCACCCGCATGTGTTGCTCGACACCAGCATGGGCACGATCGAAGTCGAACTGGACGCGGTCAAGGCGCCCATCAGCACCGCGAACTTCCTCGCCTACGTCGAGAAGGGTCACTACAACAACACCATTTTTCACCGCACGATTCCAGGCTTCATGGTGCAGGGCGGTGGCTTCGATGCCACCATGCGCGAAAAGCCCACCCAGGCGCCCATCAAGAACGAAGCCGACAACGGTTTGCACAACGTGCGGGGAACCCTAGCGATGGCGCGCACTCAAGTAAAGGACTCGGCCACCAGCCAGTTCTTCATCAACCAGAAGGACAACGATTTCCTTGACCACGGTGGTCGCGATTTTGGCTACGCGGTCTTCGGCAAGGTGGTCAAGGGCATGGAAGTGGTCGACAACATCGCCAATACGCCAACCACCACCAAAAGCGGCATGCAGAACGTGCCCAGCGACCCGGTGATGATCAAGTCGGCAAAACGCGTGGACTAAGCCGCACGCCCTGCCGGCCTCGTAACAGCCAGGACCGTCAACCCGCACAGGAGAGCACGCTTGAGCATTTATCGCCGCTTCGAACAATGGATCGATATCTTCCGCGAAGCGCCTACGGAAACGCCTCCCAACAAGGTCCTGGCCTTCTACATCTATTACCTCAAGCAGGTCTGGCCCAGCTTCGCCACCCTGCTGGTGGTCGGCCTGATCGGTGCACTGATCGAGGTCGCCCTGTTCCGCTACCTCAGTCGCATCATCGACATGGCCCAGGGCACGCCCAATGTGCATTTCTTCAGCGACAATGCGCTTGAGCTGACCTGGATGGTGGTGGTCGCGCTGGTCCTCAGGCCCATTTTCATTGGCCTGCATGACTTGCTGGTGCATCAGGCGATCAGCCCGGGCATGACCAGCCTCATCCGCTGGCAAAACCATAACTATGTGCTCAAGCAGAGCATGAATTTCTTCCACAGCGACTTCGCCGGGCGTATCGCTCAGCGCATCATGCAGACAGGCAACTCGCTGCGCGACTCGGCGGTGGCCGCGGTCGACGCACTGTGGCACGTGCTGATCTATGCGATCAGCGCCCTGGTTCTGTTCGCCGAAGCCGACTGGCGGTTGATGATTCCATTGATCCTGTGGATCATCGCCTACGTGATTTCGCTCTATTACTTCGTTCCGCGCGTCAAGGAACGCTCGGTGGTGTCTTCCGACGCCCGCTCGAAACTGATGGGCCGCATCGTCGACGGCTATTCCAACATCGCCACGCTCAAACTGTTCGCTCATACCAGCATGGAGCAACAGTACGCCCGTGACGCGATCAGCGAGCAAACCGAGAAAACCCAACTGGCCAGCCGGGTGATCACGGCCATGGACTTTGCCATCACCACCATCAACGGCCTGTTGATCGTCGGCACCACTGGCCTGGCCCTGTGGTTGTGGACCCAGTCATTGATTTCCGTGGGTGCCATCGCCCTGGCAACCGGCCTGGTGATCCGTATCGTCAACATGTCCGGCTGGATCATGTGGGTGGTCAACGGCATCTTCGAAAACATCGGCATGGTGCAGGACGGCCTGCAGACCATCGCCCAACCGGTCAGCGTGACCGATAAAAAGGGCGCGCCACGGCTCAAGGTCGACCGCGGCAACGTGCGTTTCGAAGACGTGCATTTCCATTACCCCAAGGGCGACAGTATCATCGAGGGCTTGACCCTGGATATTCGTCCGGGCGAGAAGATTGGTTTGATCGGGCCTTCCGGGGCGGGCAAATCGACCTTGGTCAACCTGCTGCTGCGCCTGTACGATTTGCCCAGCGGGCGCATTCTGATCGATGGCCAGGACATTGCCGACGTGACCCAGGAAAGCCTGCGCGAGCAGATCGGCCTGATCACCCAGGATACCTCCCTGCTGCACCGCTCGATTCTCGACAACCTGCGCTATGGCAAGCCCAACGCCACCGAGGAGCAGGTCTGGGAAGCAGTGCGCAAGGCGCGGGCTGATGACTTTCTGCCATTGCTGTCCGACAGCGAAGGCCGTCGCGGTTTCGATGCCCACGTGGGTGAGCGCGGCGTGAAGCTGTCCGGTGGCCAGCGCCAGCGGATCTCCATCGCCCGCGTGCTGCTGAAGAACGCGCCGATCCTGATCATGGACGAGGCGACCTCGGCACTCGACTCCGAAGTCGAAGCAGCGATTCAGGAAAGCCTGGAGACCCTGATGAAGGGCAAGACGGTGATTGCAATCGCCCACCGCCTGTCGACCATCGCCAAGATGGATCGCCTGGTAGTGCTGCAGAAAGGCAAGGTCGTGGAAATCGGCAGCCATACCGAGCTTCTGGCACAACAAGGCCTGTATGCACGCCTCTGGCACCATCAGACCGGCGGTTTCGTTGGCATGGATTGATCCTGCCGCTCCCATGGCTCAGCTACCTATAGAAGCGGCCTTGTGGGAGCGGTCATCGGCCGCGAAAACGTCACCGCGGCTCGTCTGACACACCGCTGCGCCCCTTCGCGGCCAAGGACCGCTCCCACCATCATTTAACCAGCCAGCGCGGAATGACTCAGGCCTGCCGATACGGCAACGCCTCCCGCGCTTGCTCCGCATAGCCCATCACTCCTACCCTTTCCTCCTGCAGAAAATTCTCCACCGCAGCCCGCAGTCCCGGATGCCGCAGGTAGTGCCATGACCGAGTGATCACCGGTTCGAACCCGCGGATCAACTTGTGCTCACCCTGCGCCCCGGCATCGAAACGCTTGATACCGTGGGCAATCGCATAGTCCATGCCCTGATAGAAACAGGTCTCGAAGTGCAGCCGGTCATACTCCGCCAGGCATCCCCAATAGCGACCATAGAAACTGTCGCCCCCCAACAGACTGAAAGCCATCGCCACCGGCCGACGTTCGTGGGTCGCCAACACCACGCGGATCACCTCGGGCATGCGCTCGGCCAGCAGGCTGAAGAAGTCACGGGTCAGATAGGGAGAGCGTCCACGCACGTGGTAGGTGTTGGCGTAGCAGGCATAGACGAAATCCCATTCGGCTTCGCTGACCTGCCCGCCCTCGCGCCACTCGAACTCGATGCCTTGCGCCCGCACCTGCTCGCGCTCCTTGCGCATCTGCTTGCGCTTGCGCGAACTCAGCGCATCGAGAAAATCATCGAAATCCCGGTAGCCGCGGTTGTGCCAGTGATACTGGCAACCCAGCCGTTCCATCCAGCCCTCCTCGTCAGCCATCAGTTCATCGAGGGCCGGGTCGGTGAAATTGACGTGCGCGCCACTGAGCCCTTCCGCTTCGAGATAGCCCGGTATGCTGCGCAGTAGCTCGATTCCGTCGTGCGGACGACGAACCAGCAGGCGCGGACCGCTGACCGGACTGAACGGCACTGCGCTCAGCAGCTTGGGGTAATAATCGATACCGGCGCGCGCGCAAGCGTCGGCCCAGCCGTGGTCGAACACATACTCCCCGTAGGAATGCCATTTACGGTAGCTGGGCAGTGCCGCCACCAACTGGCCCTCTTCGATCAGCAACACGTGCTCCGGCGCCCAGCCCGAGCGCTCGCCCAGGCTGCCGCTGTCTTCCAGCGCGCTGAGAAAACCATGGCGCAGGAACGGCTGCGGTTCGGGCAACAACGCGTCCCACTGCGCGGCGTCGATGGCGGACAAGCTGGCAGCAACATGCAACGGCATCGATAGGCTCCAATAGATGAGACGTGCCGAGCAGTATCGCGCAGCCTCTGCCTGCGGTCACTCGCCAATGCGGTGCCATTACACGGCGAAGGCTCTGGATCAATGCATACCGTCTTTTCAATGTCATCACTAAGCCATTGTTCTGACATCGTTTTGTCATCACCCCTCGCAATACTTGCGCCAGTTTTTCGGGGTCTGCCACGCCAGCTGCCAGGCGTGTCCGAAAGCACTTTCAGGCTCGGCGCTTGCCGGCCTTTTTTTGCGATAGGGAGAATGTCATGCGTCGTGTTCCAACACTCACCCAGGTCAGCCTGAGCACTGCTGTTCTGATGGCCATCAGCAGCCAGGCCAGCGCTGCGGTCGATGCCAAGCTGCTCGACATGCTGCGTGCCAACGGCTCGATCAACGCGGCGCAATACGCCGAGTTGAAGACCGAGCTGGACGGTGAGAAACAGGCCCAGCAAGTAGCCGCCGCCGAACAGTCGAAGAAGATGAGCGCATTCGACCAGAAAGTCGCCTGGGCCGCGAAGACCCAGATCAAGGGCGACGTACGCCTGCGCCACGAAAGCATCAATGTCGATGGCGAACGCGATGGCTCCAGCGGCGATCGCAACCAGGACCGTCAACGCATCCGCGCTCGCCTGGGTGTGTACAGCGAGATCAACCCGCAGGTCGACGCAGGCATCCGTGTCGCCACCGGCAGCAGCGCCGATGCCCGCTCCACCAACCAGAGCCTGGACGGCGCCTTCAGCAAGAAATCCATCTGGCTCGACCAAGCCTACCTTGACTGGCACCCTACCGCGATCAAGGACCTGCACCTGATCGGCGGCAAAATGAGCCAGCCGTGGGTCAGCATGGGCGACGTGATCTGGGACGGCGATATCAACCCTGAAGGTGTGGCCGCGACCTACAAGCTGCCGTTGGGCGGCGCCGAACTGTTCGGCAGCACCGGCTACTATGTGCTGACCGACAACATCGACGGCGAAGGCCGCCAGTTCGAGCACGACCTGCGCATGTACACCGGCCAGGCTGGCGCGCGCTTCGCGCTGGGCGACAACGTCAAGATGACCCTGGGCGGCAGCGTCTATTCCTACGACAACGACAATGCGACCAACGCCGCTGCCGTACTGGCCGTCAACGGCAACGCCTCGACCGAATTCACCCTGTACGAAGGCTTCGGTCAACTGGACATCACCGGCCTGCCCCTGCCGCTGTCGATCTATGGCCAGTACGTGGTCAACGGCGATGCCGAAGCCACCGCCACCGTCGGCAAGCAGGACACTGCCTGGCTGACCGGTTTCAAGACCAAGTTCGCCGGCTTCGGCCTGGACTACAACTACCGCGACGTACAACGCAACGCCGTGGTGGGCGCGTTCACCGACTCCGACTTCGCCAACGGTTTCACTGGCTCGCGCGGCCACAAGGTCAAGCTGGGCTACGAGATCGACAAGAACTTCGCGGTCGGTGCCACCTACTTCCTGGCCGAATCCGACGTCGCCAGCCGCACCCGCACCGATGCCGACGTGAACACCCTGCAGCTGGACCTGGAAGCCAAGTTCTAAGCCTACCCTGTTCGCCAAGAACAAAAGGCGCAACGTGCGAGTTCATCGCACGTTGCGCCTTTTTCGTTGCCGTTGCAGCGCTCGATCAACGCTTGCGCAGAATCACGCTGCCAATCGAATAGCCTGCACCGAACGAGCTCAGCACGCCGAGCGAACCTGCTGCCAGGTCGTCCTGATGGGTGTGCAGGGCAATCACCGAACCGGCCGAACTGGTATTGGCGTAGCGGTCGAGGATCACCGGTGCCTCCTCGACGCTGGCGTCGCGGCCAAGCAGTTTCTTCACGATCAGGTGGTTCATGCTCAGGTTGGCCTGGTGCAGCCAGAAACGCTTGACGCTGTGCACCGCGATATCGTTCTGCGCCAGATGGGCGGCGATCAGCTCGGCAACCATCGGGCAGACTTCCTTGAACACCTTGCGGCCTTCCTGCACGAACAGTTTGTCGTCCCCGCCTGGCCCCAGCGCTTCGGCCCGGTTGAGAAATCCGAAGTTGTTGCGAATGTTGTTGGAAAACTGGGTCTGCAGACGGGTGCTGACGATGTCGAACTGATTCGCCGAAGTGGCCAGGTCCGCACGCTCCACCAACACGGCGGTGGCCGCGTCGCCGAAGATGAAGTGGCTGTCGCGGTCGCGGAAATTCAAATGCCCGGTACAGATCTCGGGACTCACCACCAGCACCGCACGCGCCTGCCCCAGCTGCACGCTGTTGCTCGCCTGCTGGATACCGAAAGTGGCCGAAGAGCACGCTACGTTCATGTCGAAGCCGAAACCCTGGATGCCCAGCGCCTGCTGCACCTCGATGGCCATCGCCGGATAGGGACGTTGCAGGTTGGAACAGGCAACGATCACCGCGTCGACATCGGCAGCCGTGCGGCCGGCTCGTTGCAAAGCCTGCTCCGCGGCGGCAACGGCCATCTGGCACAGAATCGACTGTTCTTCGTTGCTGCGTTCCGGCAGGCTGGGTTTCATCCGTTGCGGATCGAGAATACCCGCCTTGTCCATGACGAAGCGGCTCTTGATGCCGCTGGCCTTCTCGATGAAGGCGGCGCTGGAAGGTGCCAGCGCCTGCACGTCGCCGCGCTCGATGGCCGCGGCGTTGTCCTGGTTGAACGCTTCCACGTAGGCGTTGAAAGACTCGACCAGCTCCTCGTTGGAGATGCTCTGGGCCGGTGTGTACAGGCCGGTGCCGCTGATGACGACGTTATGCACGGTCGTTCCTCTATTGTTAGGGGCAACTCATTCAAATGGACGCCGCGCAAGCCCGAGTCGAACGACCGGGCCGTACTCAGGCTTCCACTGCACTCCACTGCTTGCTCAAGCGCTTGTCCGACACCGGCACCTTGGTGCCCAACTGCTGCGCGAACAACGACACTCGATACTCCTCCAGCAGCCAGCGGTAAGCCTCCAGCTGTGGATCACGCTTGCCTTCCTGGCCATGCTTGTTCAGGCGGGCCTGGTACTGGCTCCACAGAGTGGTCAGCTCGCCACTCCAGACCCGATCCTTCTGCACCTGGCTCGGCAGCTTCTCCAAGCGTAGCTCGACGGCCTTGAGCAGGCGCGGCATTTCCTTCAACCAGGCCGCCGGCGTGTCGCGCACGAAACCGGGATAGACCAGGTTGCTCAATTGCTGCTTGATGTCGTTCAACGCCACGGCATGGGTCAGATCGATCTTGCCCTTGAACCGCTTCTGCAAGCCATGCCAGAGCTTGAGAATATCCAGGGTCAGGCGCGCCACACGTTCGGCATGCTCCGCCCACGCGCCTCGCTTGCGCTCCGCCAGTGCCGCCAGCGCTACACCGTCGCGCGGCAGGTTGGCTTCCCCCTCGAGCACGCAGCTGTCCAGGCTGGCCAGCAGGATATCCTCGATCAAGCCTTCGACACGACCCAGTTCGCGGTACAGCAAACCCAACTCGGTCTGACCCGGCAACTTGCCGCGCAGGAATTTGGCCGGCTCGGCCAGTTGCTGCAGCAGCAGCCGCTGCAAGGCGCGTCGGTGCTGGTACTCGGCTTCGGCCGCTGTCGAGAAGCGTCCTTCCTTGACCGTCCCGCTTTCTTCGACCAGCGCCGGATACACCGTCATCGACAATCCGGCAATGTTCTGCTGGGTGGTCTGCTCGACCTTGGCGAACGCCTTGGCCTGCACCGGTTGCTGGCTCTTGGCCGTATTCGGCACGGCCAATGCGGCGCTGCTGGCCTCGGCAAAGCGCGCGGTCAGCTCGGCCAGGTGACGTCCTTCACCCAGAAACGTGCCTTTGCCATCGAGCACTTCGATGTTCATGCGCAGATGGCTGTCGACCTGCTGCGCGGCCTCGGCCCACGCCTCGTCGCTGACCCGCGCGCCGGTCATGCGCAGCAGCTCGCGGCCCAGGGCCTGGGGCAGCGAGCCTTCGCCGAAGGTCAGGCGCGCCAGGGCTGCGCGAACGAAGTCCGGCACCGGCACGAAGTTCTTGCGCAGGGCCTTGGGCAGGTTGCGCACCAGGGAAATGCACTTGGCTTCCAACAGTCCCGGCACCAGCCATTCCAGGCGCTCGCCCGGCAAGGCCGGCAGCAGCGGCGCCGGCACACGCAGGGTGACGCCGTCGCGCGGGTGGTTGGGCTCGAAATGGTAGCTCAACTGCAGGCTCAGATCGCCCAGGCGCAGGGTATCCGGGTATTGCGCAGCGGTGACTTCGCTGGCCTCGCGGGCGAGCACATCCTCTTCGCGCATGATCAGCAGGTCGGGATTCTTCTGACTGTTGACCTTGTACCAACTGTCGAACGTGGCCGTCTGGTGAATCTCGGCAGGCAGGCGCGCTTCATAGAACCTGTAAAGGGTTTCTTCGTCGGCCAGAATGTCACGCCGCCGTGCCTTGGCTTCCAGTTCGTCGAGCTGCTCGAGCAGCAAACGGTTGGCCGTCAGGCACTTGGCCCGCGACTGGATCTCGCCACGTACCAACCCTTCACGAATGAACAGCTCGCGCGACGCCACCGGGTCGATGGGTCCGAAATGCACCGGGCGCCGGCCAACCACGATCATGCCGTAGAGGGTGATCTGCTCGAACGCCACTACCTGCCCGCGCTTCTTCTCCCAATGCGGCTCGAAATGGTTCTTCTTGATCAGATGCCCAGCCAGCGGCTCGATCCAGTCCGGCTCGATCTTGGCGACCATGCGCGCATACAGCTTGGTCGTTTCGACCAGCTCGGCGGCCATCAGCCACTGCGGCTTCTTGCGCCCCATGCCTGACGAGGGATGCACCCAGAACCGACGCTGGCGAGCGCCCAGGTAGTCGCCGTCTTCGGTTTTCTGGCCAATCTGACTGAGCAGGCCGGACAGCACCGCCTTGTGGAACTTGGGATAGTCCGCGGCTTCCTTGTTGACCTGCAATTGCAGGTCCCGGCAGATCAGGCTCAACTGGCGGTGCGCATCCCGCCACTCGCGCAGGCGCAGATAATTGAGGAACTGTTTGCGACACCAGTTGCGCAAGGCACTGGACCCCAGCTCCTGGCGCTGGGTTTCGAAACCACGCCACAGATTGACCAGCGCGGCGAAATCCGAGTCAGCATCCTTCCATTGCGCGTGGGCCTGGTCGGCGGCCTGCTGGCGCTCGGGCGGACGCTCGCGCGGATCCTGCACCGAGAGCACGCTGGCGATGATCAGCACTTCCTGCAGACTGCCCTGGCGCGCGCCTTCGAGCAGCATGCGCCCTAGCCGCGGGTCGATCGGCAGGCGTGCCAGCTGTCGGCCCATTGGCGTGAGCTGGTTCTCGCGGTTGACCGCCGACAGCTCCTGCAGCAGGTTGAAACCATCGCTGATGGCCTTGCCATCGGGCGGCTCGATGAACGGGAACTGGTCGATTTCGCCCAGACGCAGGTGCAGCATCTGCAGGATCACCGCCGCCAGGTTGGTGCGCAGGATCTCCGGATCGGTGAATTCGGGACGGGCGAGAAAATCCTCTTCGCTGAACAGACGGATACAGATGCCCGGCTCGACCCGCCCACAGCGGCCCTTGCGCTGGTTGGCGCTGGCCTGGGACACCGCCTCGATCGGCAGGCGCTGGACCTTGGCCCGGTAGCTGTAGCGACTGATGCGCGCGGTGCCGCTGTCGATCACGTAGCGAATGCCCGGCACGGTCAGCGAGGTTTCCGCCACGTTGGTGGCCAGGACCACGCGGCGCCCTGGGTGGGACTGAAAAATGCGCTGCTGCTCGGCCGGCGACAGGCGCGCGTACAGCGGCAGGATTTCCGTGTGCTTGAGCTGGGCCTTGCGCAACATGTCGGCGGCATCGCGAATCTCGCGCTCGCCGGGCAGGAACACCAGCACATCGCCCGGCGTCTTGCGTTCGCTGCGCTCGAAGGCGGCGATTTCATCGAGTGCCGCCAGAATCGCCTGGTCGACGGTCAGGTCGTTCTCGATCTGATTGCCTTCCTCGTCCTGCTCGGCGGTCAGCGGTCGGTACCAGGTGTCCACCGGAAAGGTACGCCCGGACACCTCGATGATCGGCGCATCGTCGAAATGCTCCGAGAAGCGCTGCAGATCGATGGTGGCCGAAGTAATGATGACCTTGAGGTCGGGACGCCGAGGCAGCAGGGTCTTCAGGTAGCCCAGCAGAAAATCGATGTTCAGGCTTCGCTCGTGGGCCTCGTCGACGATGATGGTGTCGTAGCGTTCGAGGAAGCGGTCGTGCTGGGTCTCGGCCAGCAGGATGCCATCGGTCATCAGCTTGACCAGGGTATTGGCATCGCTCTGGTCTTCGAAGCGCACCTGGTAACCCACCAACCCGCCCAGCGGTGTGGCCAACTCCTCGGCAACACGGCTGGCCACACTGCGTGCAGCGATCCGCCGTGGCTGGGTATGAGCAATGAGGCCATGCTGGCCGCGGCCCATTTCCAGGCAGATCTTGGGCAACTGGGTGGTTTTGCCCGAGCCGGTTTCGCCGGCGATGATCAGCACCTGGTGCTCGGCGAGAATCTTCTTGATCTCGTCGCGCTTGGCGGCAATGGGCAGGCTGTCGTCATAGCGTACGGTCGGCACGCTCAGGCGCCGTGCCTCGACGCGGGCGAACGAGGCCTGGACTTTCTCGACCCACTGGCCAAGCTTCGCCTCGTCGGGCCGCTTGCGCAGTTCATGCAACTGCCGGCGCAGCCGGTGGCGGTCGCCGATCATGGCCTGGTCGAGGTTTTTCAGAAGCTGGTCAATCGAAGCGGTTTGGTCGGTCATCAGGTACGCAGAGGTCTTGGTAGGGTACGTCGAAGGTCACACCCCGCGATTGTCGCAGATTTGCGGGGGTCGTGTCGGCAGCCCCCGCTATCCGACAGGGCTCAAGCCGATTTCTTGATGCCCAGCTTCTTCATTTCCTCGTCGCGCAGTTCGCGCCGCAGGATCTTGCCGACGTTGGTGGTCGGCAGTACGTCGCGGAACTCCACGGTGCGCGGCACCTTGTAGGCCGTGACGTTGGCGCGCATGTGCTCCATGACCTTTTCCTTGGTCAAAGTGACACCTGGCTTGACCACGACGAAGATCTTGATCGACTCGCCGGACTTCTCGTCCGGTATGCCGATGGCCGCACACTGCAACACGCCCGGCAGGGTCGCGAGAACATCCTCCAGCTCGTTGGGGTAAACGTTGAAGCCCGAGACCAGGATCATGTCCTTCTTGCGATCGACGATACGCATGTAGCCGTCGGGCTGGATCAGCGCGATGTCGCCAGTCTTCAGCCAGCCCTGCGCATCGAGGATCTCGGCAGTGGCGTCCTGGCGCTGCCAGTAACCCTTCATGACCTGCGGGCCCTTGATGCACAGCTCGCCGATCTCACCCAACGGCAGCTCTTCGCCCGCATCGTTGATGATCTTGGCCAGCGTGGACGGCACCGGAATGCCGATGGTGCCGATCTGGATGCGCTGGTTGGGGTTCACCGTGGCCACCGGGCTGGTTTCGGTCATGCCATAGCCTTCGCAGATGGCGCAGCCGGTTACCTCTTTCCAGCGCTCGGCCGCCGCCAGTTGCAGGGCCATGCCGCCCGACAGAGTGACTTTCAGGGCCGAGAAGTCGAGTTTGCGGAACGCTTCGTTATTGCACAGGGCCACGAACAGCGTGTTGAGCCCGACGAAGCCGCTGAACTTCCACTTGGAAAGCTCCTTGACCATCGCCTGCAGGTCGCGTGGGTTGCTGATCAGCACGTTGTGATTGCCGATCAGCATCATGGCCATGCAGTGAAAGGTGAAGGCGTAGATATGGTAGAGGGGCAGCGGCGTGATCAGCACTTCGCAACCTTCGTCCAGGTTGGACCCCATCAAGGCCTTGCACTGCAACATGTTGGCAACCAGGTTGCGATGGGTCAGCATCGCGCCCTTGGCCACGCCCGTAGTGCCACCGGTGTACTGCAACACAGCCACTTCCGAGCTGGCTGGATTGGCCTCGTTCACGGTCTGGCCGCGGCCCTTGCTCAACACGTCGTTGAACTTCACCGCCCGTGGCAGGTGATAGGCCGGCACCATCTTCTTCACGTACTTGATCACGCTGTTGACCAACAGCCGCTTGAGCGGCGGCAAGAGGTCGGCAACTTCAGTGACGATGACGTGGCGGACGGCCGTCTTGGGTACGACCTTTTCGGCCAGATGCGCCATGTTGGCCAGGCACACCAGCGCCTTGGCGCCGGAGTCCTTGAACTGGTGTTCCATTTCCCGCGCGGTATACAGCGGGTTGGTATTGACCACCACCAGGCCTGCGCGAATGGCGCCGAAGACCGCGACCGGATACTGCAGAACGTTGGGCAACTGCACCGCGATGCGGTCACCCGGCACCAGGTCGGTGTTGCGCTGCAGATACGCGGCAAAGGCACCGGACAGCTCATACAGCTCGCCGTAGGTGAGGGTCTTGCCCAGGTTGGTGAACGCTGGCTTGTCGGCGAAGCGCTGGCAGGACTGCTTGAGCACCGCCTGGATATTGGGATACATGTCTGGATCGATATCCGCTGCGATCCCAGCTGGATACTTATCCTTCCAGAAATTTTCGATCATGGAAGCCCACTCCTCCAGCGCCAGCGAATCTTCACCGCATTCGATGCGATTATTATTGATATGTCAGCACGCCCGATACAGGTCGAATGCCGCAAAGCGCGCCGAGAGTAGCAGCTTTGCCATGAGGCGCCTAGAGGTCGAAGGTGGCCAGACGGTCACTATTGTGACCGGATTGGCAGCTCCGGTCACACTCGATTTCCGCTTGCGATGCCCATGATCCAAGGCATTCAATACGGGTCAACCGTCGCGAAGTTCTCGCCGCAGGATCTTGCCCACCGGCGTCATCGGCAAGGCATCGCGCAGGACGATTTCCCGTGGCAGCTTGTAGCCGGTGAAGTTGGCCTTGCAGTAGGCCATGAGTTCAGCCGTGGTCAGCTGTGGATCACGGGCCACCACGAACAGCTTGACCGCCTCGCCGGAGCGCTCGTCCGCTATGCCAATGGCCGCGCAGTTGGCCACCTGCGGATGAGCCATGACCACGTCCTCGATCTCGTTGGGGTAGACGTTGAAACCGGAAACGATGATCAGGTCTTTCTTGCGGTCGACGATACGCACGTAGCCATCGGGATCGATGACGGCGATGTCGCCGGTCTTGAACCAGCCTTGCGCGTCCAGTGCCTCGGCGGTCGCTTCGGGTTGCTGCCAGTAGCCGCGCATTACCTGTGGTCCCTGGATGCATAGCTCACCGCGCTCGCCCAGCGGCAACTCGGCCCCTTGGTCGTCGATCACCTTCAGCGCCGTGCCGACCACGGGAATGCCGACGCTGCCGATGCGCGCGCTCTGGCCGTAGGGGTTGGTGCAGGCCACCGGCGATGTCTCGGTCAGGCCATAGCCTTCGACGATGCGGCAGCCGGTCATGCTTTCCCAGCGCTCGGCCGTGGCCTTGACCAGCGCCGTGCCACCGGAGTTGGTGACCTTCAGATGGGAGAAGTCCAGCGAACGGAACGTGGGGTGCTCCATCAAGGCCACGAACAGGGTGTTGAGACCGAGCAACGCGGTGAACTTCCACTTCTTCAGTTCCTTGATGAAGGCGCCGATGTCGCGGGGGTTGGTGATCAGGACGTTATGGTTGCCAGTGACCATCATGCACAGGCAGTTCGCGGTGAACGCATACACGTGATACAGCGGCAGGGGCGCGATCATCACCTCGAAGCCTTCCCGCAGGATCGGCTGCCCCTGCTCGTCGAGCTGTCGAAAACAGGCCCGTACCTGCTGCATGTTGGCGACCAGATTGCCATGGGTGAGCATGGCGCCCTTGGCCAGGCCAGTGGTGCCGCCGGTGTATTGCAGCACGGCTAGGTCATCGAGCGAGAGCACCACCGAGCGTGGCGAATGCGCTGCGCCTTGGGCCAATACCGATTTGAACGATATTGCCTGGGGTAAACGGTACGCGGGCACGCGCTTCTTGACCTTGCTCACCAGCGTGTTGATCAGCCAGCCCCTGGCGCTGGACATCAGATCGCCCAAGCGAGCTTCGATCAGGTAATCGAGCTTCGTATCGGGCAGCACCTGCTCGACCTTGTCACCGAACAGATTCAAATAGACCAGTGCCCGCGCACCGGAATCACAGAACTGATGACGCATCTCGCGTGCGGTATATAAAGGGTTGGTGTTGACCACCACCAGGCCTGCGCGTAATGCGCCGAACACTGCGATGGGGTATTGCAGAACGTTGGGCAACTGCACGGCGATGCGGTCGCCGGGCACCAGGTCGGTGTGCTGCTGCAGCCAGCAGGCGAACGCTGCACAGTGCCGGTCGAGCTCGGCATAGCTCAGGGTCACGCCCATGTTGCTGAAGGCCGGACGCTGGGCAAAAGTGCTGCAGGAGCGGTCGAAGACATCGACGATGGAGGTGAATTCACCAACGGGAAGGGTATGGGGGACGCCGGGTGGGCGCTTGTCGTTCCAGAAATCAGGATGCATTATTATTGTCCTCTGATTCGAAGCCCGCCCGGCCATTGCGCCTGCGGTATGCTGCCGACGTTAGCAGCTGCCGCAACCGACGCAAATGCGCACGACCCGCCTGTTAACATCGTGAATCTATTTGACGCGGCCAAGACCGTCGCCAAACCAAGGACCTATCGCCCATGACCCAAGTCACCAATACCCCGTACGAAGCGCTCGAGGTTGGCCAGACCGCCAGTTTCAGCAAAACCGTGCAGGAGCGCGACATCCAGTTGTTCGCCGCCATGTCGGGCGACCACAACCCGGTTCACCTCGACGCCGAGTTCGCCGCCAGCAGCATGTTCAAGGAGCGCATCGCCCATGGCATGTTCAGTGGGGCGCTGATCAGCGCCGCAGTGGCCTGCGAGTTGCCCGGACCGGGCACCATCTACCTGGGGCAGCAAATGAGCTTCCAGAAGCCGGTGAAACTGGGCGACACCTTGACGGTGCGCCTGGAAATCCTCGAAAAGCTGCCAAAGTTTCGTGTCCGCATCGCCACCCGGGTGTTCAACCAGCGCGATGAACTTGTGGTCGACGGTGAGGCGGAAATCCTCGCACCTCGCAAGCAGCAGACCGTGACCCTGGTCAGCCCGCCACCGATCAGCATCGGCTAGCGACCCCTCAGCGCTTCTTGGGCTTCTTGGCTTTTTTCCGCGCCTTGACCGGACTCAACGGCAGCGCCTGTTCGAATGCCTGGCGCATCTCGTTGAGGCGCTTGTCCTTGAGGTCATGAATGCGCTTGCCGCGTTCGCTGGCAAAATCGATCAGGTTGTCGTCTTGGCTCATGGCAGTCGGGTCGGATGGCAAGAAGGAGTGGCCCATGATGCAGCGCGCGAACGGCGCTGACTAGACCTGGATGTCGACCCACAAGCCTTGGCGCGGCGGGTCCTCGACCAGAGGTGCCACTGGAACCGTATTGTCGGCGTTGAGCGAGTCACCCGGCACCGGTGCGTGCTCGTCCGGTTCCGGCGGCCGACCTTCGCGCTGGCGTCGTCGTTGCTCTTCGCGCAGCAGCAACGCCGTTTGATCGGCATCGTGATGACGCAGGTCGATGGCGGTTTCATTGGAGCCCGGCTGTGCCGGCGCCACAGGTGCGATGCTGGGCGTGGGCTTGACCGGATCCAGTTGCGACGTCACCGGCACGACGCTGATCGGAATCAGGGGCGGAATCATGGGGGAAGTCTCCTAATCCAAGGTTGTCGGCCGCCACCGTGGCAACTTGAGACAAATTGTCGCACTCGTACTGGCTGCAGTAATGCGGCTGCAATCACCCGTCCCCCCTGACAACAGGTGAAAAAATCCCCTCGCCCCTTTATAGTGTTCGGTCTTCGTTTCACTTCCAGTAGCCGAGCCCCATGTCCGAGCCACGCAAGATTCTCGTCACCAGCGCCCTGCCCTATGCCAACGGTTCCATTCACCTTGGCCACATGCTGGAGTACATCCAGACCGATATGTGGGTGCGCTTCCAGAAGCATCGCGGCAATCAGTGCGTCTATGTCTGTGCAGATGACGCCCATGGCTCGGCCATCATGCTGCGGGCGGAAAAGGAAGGCATCACGCCTGAACAGCTGATCGCCAACGTCAAGGCCGAGCACAGCGCCGACTTCGCCGACTTCCTGGTGGACTTCGACAATTTCCACTCCACCCACAGCGAAGAAAACCGCGAGCTGTCGAGCGAGATCTACCTCAAGCTGCGCGAGGTCGGTCATATCGCCCAGCGCTCGGTCACCCAGTATTTCGACCCGCAGAAGCAGATGTTCCTGGCCGACCGCTTCATCAAGGGCACATGCCCCAAGTGCGCGGCCGCCGATCAATACGGTGACAACTGCGAAAAATGCGGCGCCACCTACGCGCCTACCGAGCTCAAGGATCCGAAATCGGCGATCTCCGGCGCTACGCCCGTGCTCAAGGATTCCCAGCATTTCTTCTTCAAGCTGCCTGATTTCCAGCAGATGCTCGAAGGCTGGACCCGCAGCGGCACCCTGCAGGACGCCGTGGCCAACAAGATCGCCGAATGGCTCGACGCCGGCCTGCAGGAGTGGGACATCTCCCGCGACGCGCCGTACTTCGGCTTCGAGATTCCAGGCGAGCCCGGCAAGTACTTCTATGTGTGGCTGGATGCGCCAATTGGCTACATGGCCAGCTTCAGAAACCTCTGCGCCCGTCGTCCTGAACTGGACTTCGACGCGTACTGGGGCAAGGATTCGACAGCCGAGCTGTACCACTTCATCGGCAAGGACATCATCAATTTCCATGCGCTGTTCTGGCCAGCCATGCTCGAAGGCGCAGGCTATCGCAAGCCGACCGCGCTCAACGTGCACGGCTTCCTGACGGTCAATGGCGAGAAGATGTCCAAGTCCCGGGGCACGTTCATCAAGGCCCGCACCTACCTGGATCACCTGGCACCCGAATACCTGCGCTATTACTTCGCATCCAAGCTGGGCCGTGGCGTGGACGACCTGGACGTCAACCTCGATGACTTCGTGCAAAAGGTCAACTCCGACCTGGTCGGCAAGGTGGTCAACATCGCCAGCCGCTGCGCCGGCTTCGTGCACAAGGGCAACAACGGCGTATTGGTCGCTGCCAATGCCGCACCGGAACTGACCCAGGCTTTCCTGGAAGCGACGCCGAGCATCGCCGAAGCCTACGAAGTGCGCGATTTCGCCCGTGCCATGCGCGAAATCATGGCGTTGGCCGACCGTGCCAATGCCTGGATCGCCGAAAAAGCGCCCTGGTCGCTGGCCAAGCAGGAAGGCCGCGCCGACGAAGTACAGGCCGTTTGCGCCGTGGGTATCAACCTGTTCCGTCAGTTGATCATCTTCCTCAAGCCGGTCCTGCCCGAGCTGGCAAGGGAGGCGGAACGCTTCCTCAATGTCGAGCCGTTGACCTGGAACGATCACGCCACCTGGCTCGCCGAGCACTCGCTCAACCCCTTCCAGGCGTTGATGACGCGCATTGACCCGATCAAGGTGCAGGCAATGACCGACGCGTCCAAGCAGGACCTCGCCGCTGCCCAGGACCCTGCCGCCCCGGCACCGGCCACCGGTAACGGCGAGCTGGCCAAGGAGCCGTTGGCCGCCGAAATCGACTTCGATGCCTTTGCGGCGGTCGATCTGCGCGTGGCCTTGATCATCAAGGCCGAAGCGGTCGAAGGCGCGGACAAGCTGCTGCGCTTGACCCTCGACATCGGTGATGAACAGCGCAATGTCTTTTCCGGGATCAAGAGCGCCTATCCGGATCCGGCCGCGCTGGAAGGCCGACTGACCATGATGATTGCCAACCTCAAGCCTCGCAAGATGCGCTTCGGCATCTCCGAGGGCATGGTCATGGCCGCTGGCCCCGGCGGCGAGGAAATCTACCTGCTCAGCCCCGACAGCGGCGCCAAGCCGGGCCAGCGCATCAAATAGGTTCCTGGCCAAAGCGCCCCAGCCGCTCTTCTTGCTCGCAAGACGAGCGGCTGGGGCGCTACCTATCTCACCTTCGCAAACTGCCCTTGCGCAGTCCGGCTGCCCATGAACCTGATCGAACGCATCGACACATTGTTGCCACAGACTCAGTGCGGCAAATGTGGCCATGCCGGCTGCAAGCCCTATGCGGCCGGCATCATGGCAGGCGAGCCGATCAACCGTTGCCCGCCCGGGGGTGAAGCGACCATCGCCGCCCTGGCGCAACTGCTCCAGCTACCCGTTTTGCCGCTGGACGCGCAACGGGGCACGGCACCTGCACAGATCGCCTACATACGCGAAGCGGAGTGCATCGGCTGCACCAAGTGCATCCAGGCCTGCCCGGTGGATGCCATTCTTGGCGCCGCCAAATTGATGCACAGCGTGCTGGTGGACGAATGCACCGGGTGCGATCTGTGCGTTGCGCCCTGCCCCGTCGACTGCATCGAGATGCGCCCTGCGCCGGCATCGGCGTTCACTTCAGTGGCGAGCGATCCTGCTTGCAGCCCGCAGCAGCAACGCGTTCGGCTGCGCACACGCGATCGCGCCCGACAACGCTACGAAGCTCGCAACCAGCGCCTGCAAAGTACCCAGAGTGCACGACAGGCCGAGCGCTCGCTCAAGCTTGAGCGACCCTCTACCGTCGTAGCGCCACCGCCCCCGGCCTTGTCGGCGATCGAACGGATCAAGGCGGCCAAGGCAGCCAAGGCAGCCAAGGCAGCCAAGGCAAGTGATAGCGACAGTGCCCTGAAACAGGCGAAGATCGCCGTGGCCATGACTCGCGCGCAGCTGGTGAAGACCCAGAAGGCTTTCGTGACTCCACCCACGTTCGACCAGTACCTCATACTCGACGCCTTGAATCGCGAGCATGAGGCTGCCGAACGCCAGCTCGCTGCACTGCAACCCCTCTAGCCCAGCCTGTGAAGGACCTATCACCTCGATGAACGCCACCAAACGCCAGGAAATCTTCCGCCGGCTGCATGAAGACAATCCGGAGCCCAAGACGGAACTGGCCTATGGTTCACCTTTCGAACTGCTGATCGCCGTGATTCTTTCTGCGCAATCCACCGATGTTGGGGTCAACAAGGCCACGGCGAAGTTGTTCCCCGTGGCGCCGACGCCCCAGGCGATGTATGCGCTGGGTGTCGAAGGGCTGTCGGGCTACATCAAGACCATCGGCCTCTATAACAGCAAGGCGCGCAACGTCATCGAGACCTGCCGCTTGCTCGTCGAGCGGCACGAGGGCGAGGTGCCGCAAACCCGCGAGGCCCTCGAAGCGCTGCCCGGCGTCGGACGCAAGACCGCCAACGTGGTGCTCAACACGGCATTTCGGCAACTGACCATGGCGGTCGACACACACATATTCCGCGTCAGCAACCGAACCGGAATCGCACCGGGCAAGAATGTGGTGGAGGTCGAACAGAAATTGATGAAGTTCGTGCCCCGCCCTTACCTGCTGGACTCGCACCATTGGCTGATCCTGCACGGCCGCTATGTTTGCCAGGCGCGCAAGCCACGCTGCGGCAGTTGCCGTATCGAAGACCTGTGTGAATACAAGCACAAGACCAGCGACGATTGAGGCGGCCTGTAGAATCTCATCTCTCGATTGAAAAAATCTTTTTTACGCCGTCTTCGAATATCGCTATAAGGTCCGCCAATGGCAGCCTATGCCTGGAGCGGACGTCATGAGTACCGATAAAGAAGCGCTGGAAACGGAAGACGACTTCATCACTGTAGACAGTGAAGACGCCGAGCCCGTCGTCGAACCCGTCAAGAGCAACCTGAGCAAGCGGCGTACGATCGACAACCTGCTCGAGGAAAGACGCCTGCAACGACAGTTGGCGGACTACGATTTCGACCTGTAGCGCACGATGCGCCCACCTACCTCTCGAGGTCAGGCCAGGCCGTTGCGCTGAGCCAATTCGATCAGATCGACCAGCGAGCGCGCATTGAGCTTTTGCAGCAAGCGCGTCTTGTAGGTACTTACGGTCTTGTTGCTCAGGAACATGCCATCGGCAATCTGCTTGTTCGACTTGCCCTTGGCCAGTTGCTGCAACACCATCATTTCCCGCCCGGACAGGCGGTCCACCATGTCGGCTTCCGAGGCATTGCCAAGGCTTGCGCGCACCGAGTGCAGCGCCTGGTTGGGGAAATAGCTGTAGCCAGACAGCACGGCCTTGATCGCACTGAGCAACTCGGTGAGGTCCTGCTGCTTGCACACGTAGCCCGCCGCGCCCGCCTGCATGCAGCGCATGGAGAAATGCCCCGGCGCCTGGGAGGTCAGCACCAGCACCTTGAGTTGAGGCTCACTCACTGTCAGCCGGCTGATCACTTCCAGCCCATCGAGCTTGGGAATCCCGATGTCGAGAATGACGATGTCCGGGGCATGGTCACGGGCCAGTTGCAGCGCGTCGACACCGTTGTCGGTCTCGGCCACGACCTCGTAGCCATGGCGCTCCATCAGCAGCCGCACGGCGAGGCGAATGACCGGATGATCGTCCACGATCAGCACTTTATTCATGGGAGGATCCAATTTTTCGCTGTTCGAATTCTAGAGCCCGCACATTACCCCAGACGCTTGCCGTCATGGACGGCTCAGAATCTGGGCAGGCAATAACTAAGACACTTCCTACAACCCCAGAAGAATATTCCTACATATTGCGCCTGTGAAAATTCTTGTACAGTGCCTGGCGGCATCGAGCTCTGCTTATGAAACTAAGGAACAGGAGCATTGCATAATTGCCCTGCCGCTTCAATTGAGCCGTGCGGCGTTAGCCGGGCAAGCTGTTGCAGGATAAATACCGGCGAAAAATCATTATCGATTTCTACCCAGAGCCGCACGCCAGAGCCTTCACGCCTGCGCCTGACTCTCGCAACCCCGCGCCGCTGCGAGCGCTTGCCGACGGATAACTATGCATCCTGCGCGGCCTGGCGACCCTACTACTATCGGTGGCCAAGCAACCATCGGCCGGATACGGCCCGGCGAGGCACTCGTGGCTCACAAGAAAATCACCCGTCCCAATCCGCTCGGCATCATTGCCCTGTTCACCGCAATGGTCGAGGCATCGGCTTTGGCGAGCTTGCCCTTTCTGGATGAAACCAGCCAGACCATTTATATATGGTTCCTGGTGGGCTTCCCAACTTTCCTGGCCATTCTTTTCTTTGCAACGCTCAACTTCAATCGACGGGCACTGTATTCCCCATCGGACTTCGAGAGCTCGGCGTATTTTCTGGAAAGTCTCGACAGCGAAGCGGACGCTTATAAGTACCGTGCCGACAATCGTATAAGTTTGGCGCACAACGATCTGCATATCATCGACGCCAGGACCTTGCATACCCGCGCGCGCATGGCAGCCCACCTCGAGCGCTTGGCCCATGTTCTGGAGGCCCGCAAACACCCCCGACCGTTGCTGATCGTGCTGGTAGGCCAGGTTCCACCGCCGCCCCTGTCCCATGCGCTGGCTGCGCGATTGGCCGCCTTGCAATGCCAGGTAGCGGCACTGCAACCGAACCGGTTGAAGTGGACGGTGCTGTTGGGTTGATCCATAAAAAAACCCCGGTCGAGACCGGGGTTTCCAGGGCATGCCTGACTGCTGCAAGAACCGCTGCTGTCAGAACAGCTTGCGGCCCTTGTTCGCGGCAATGCGCATGCGCAAGGCGTTGAGCTTGATGAAACCTGCAGCGTCGGCCTGATTGTAGGCGCCGCCGTCTTCCTCGAAGGTCGCGATGTTGGCATCGAACAGCGAGTCGTCGGACTTGCGGCCGGTCACGATCACATTGCCCTTGTACAGCTTCAGGCGAACCACACCGTTCACGTTGACCTGCGACGCGTCGATCATCTGCTGCAGCATCAGGCGCTCCGGGCTCCACCAGTAGCCGGTGTAGATCAGGCTGGCATACTTGGGCATCAGCTCGTATTTCAGGTGAGCGACTTCGCGGTCCAGGGTGATGGATTCGATGGCGCGGTGGGCGCGCAGCATGATCGTCCCGCCTGGGGTTTCGTAGCAACCACGGGACTTCATCCCGACATAGCGGTTCTCGACGATGTCCAGGCGGCCGATGCCGTGCTCGCCGCCGATGCGGTTCAAGGTGGCCAGTACGGTGGCAGGTGTCATGTCGACGCCGTCCAGCGCGACGATGTCGCCGTTGCGGTAGGTCAGCTCCAGATACTGCGGGGTATCCGGGGCGTTCTCCGGCGAGACGGTCCAACGCCACATGTCTTCTTCGTGCTCGGTCCAGGTGTCTTCCAGCACGCCGCCTTCATAGGAGATGTGCAGCAGGTTGGCGTCCATCGAGTACGGCGACTTC
>Ga0308158_10000862_pt1 | contig 38818 bp, 29 predicted proteins | sample PhyBR2_FD_201038 | JGI IMG/M metagenome (GOLD analysis project Ga0308158, IMG submission 201038) | Phyllosphere microbial communities from UC Gill Tract Community Farm, Albany, California, United States - DLSLB.R2 | ecosystem: Host-associated > Plants > Phyllosphere > Unclassified | place: USA... | reverse complement strand
ACCAAAAAACTGGCAGGGATTCGATCAAAAGAGTACCAAGGAGAGGGCTTTGGGCAACTACGCTTTGATGACACGACGGGTCAGATCAGTACCCAACTACAAAGCAGTCATGGTGCAACACAACTGAACTTAGGGAATTTGAGTCATCCTAAAGAAACGGACACGAGTGAAGGGCGAGGTGAAGGTTTTGAACTGCGTACTGACCAGTGGGGAGCTGTCCGTGCTGGGCAAGGCTTACTTGTTTCCACGTATAAACAAGATCAAGCCAAAGGTGAACATCTAGATGCTGAAGTTGCCAAGAAACAATTAGAAGGTAGTCAGACGAACAGTAAAGCTTTAAGTGATATTGCTAAAAACCAAAAGACTGATGAGATTGAATCGCTTGAGCAGCTTAAAGAGTTTGCAGAACAACTCGAGCAAAAAATTGCAAAATTCAAAAAGGCGGTTTTATTGCTCAATTCACCTGATGGAATTGCGCTAAGTACAGCTGAAGATATTCATTTCTCTGCTGATTCACAAATCAATCAGATTGCAGGCGATAGTATCAACTTCAGCACCCAAAAGAACTGGATTGCCCAGGCGCAAAATAAACTGAGCTTGTTTGCTGCACAAGGTGGCATCAAAGCCGTTGCGGCACAGAGTAAAGTTGAAATTCAGGCACAGTCCGACGCATTGGGTATATTTGCAAAACTCGGAATTACGATATCTTCAACAGAAGATCGGATTGAAATTAGCAGCCCGAAAGAAGTCTTGATTACAGGTGGTTCATCCCAAATTGCATTAAATAATTCAGGTATTTTCCCGAAAACAGGTGGGATATTTGAAGTCAAGGCGGGGCAACATATTTTTCAAAGTGGGTCGAGTGTCAGTACTAAATCGAGTTTGCCACCACCACCAAAACGTGGTCAGGGTGTCCTTGAATTAATACATGACTATGCGCATGGAGAATTTGTTAAAGGTGCGGAATATACAGTAACTGATACTTTAGGCAAAGTCGTCAATGGAAAACTGGATGATAACGGTTTTGCACGTGTATCAGGTTTAGCCACTGGTTCTGTCAAAGTCACATTTGAAGATGATCAACGTGATCCTTGGGATACTGCAAGTGACTTTAAACGCGAAGTGGAATGGCCGAATAACAATGATGAAGACCTTGAACAATCTCAATCACGTTTTGAACAGATTAGTAAGAACGCTCAATCAGCATTGGGAGCTTTTACAAAACAACTTACTGATTCCAAAAACTTAATGAAAAATATACAGCTTGCCCAGCAAATTCAATCGGGTGGAGCTAAAGCACTCTTACCAATGGTAAATGATCAAGTACAAGGCGTTGTAACAGAGAAAATATCAGGGATGATTCCCAATATAAAATCAAATGTTGGTATAGATGGGATAGGTGGATTTGTTTCCACACAAAATCGTAGTGAAGCATTTAGTAATATCAATGGGTTAGCCAGTAGTGTTCCTCAATATTTAAAAAGCCCATTTGAAAAGAATCAATAGAGAAGAAAGACAATGGCTCAAGCGAAAACAGAAGTTGTAAAACCACTGAATGAAGTGTCAATTAAAGATATTAATAATTCAAAACAAAAAATTGACAAATGGCTGAAGGATCACACTCACCAACTTGTAGGTATAGATTTAGTTGCGAGTGTCTTAGGGACTGTACCAATCATTGGTAATGTCATGGCGGCAATTGATGTTGTGAGCGACATTTTTCAAATTTATGAAAAAGGTTATCAAAATGCAGATGTATTCGATTGGACAACAATGGGAATTGATTTAATTGGTGTTGCACCCGTACCAGGGACAACGGCAATTCGTACATCGGCACGTCCAGCATTATTTCTAGTCAGACAAGAAGTTAAACGTGTTGGGAAAGCGGCATTAGGTGAAGCGGTCATTACGGTTATTAGCAAACATCTAAATGATCAAGTTGCTGGAAATATTGAAAAATTCAGCAAATCTGGACTTGCACAACTGAATTCGATACTTGCAAATTGTGGGGATACAGTACAAGGTGCAACCAAAGAAATTAATGGCGGCATTACCCGAGTCGTTACACAAGGTAAAGTATTTACCAATGCTGCTTCGAATAAGACTCGGGCACAGCAACAAGCAGCAGGAATTACTAAAGGATTGCAAAATGGCGATTTAGTTCGAGCTGGAAAAAATCTTGTTTACATGACAGAAAATTGGGGTAAAGCTCTTTTAAAAACCAATGTAAATAACAATGCCAAAGTAGTGTCCATGCTAGTACCACAACATTTGAAACAACCTGTTTTAAATGTGGGAGCAACAATTGCTAAGGTCGGGGTGACAGCCAATCAAAAAATTAGAAAATTAGGGAATAAGGCGGAACCACAAACAATTGGTTGGTTGTTTGAGGTACTAAGACTCAGTGCAGGGCGCTTTAGAAAAAGACAATCTGCTCAAGTCAAGCCATCGCAAACGACTCAAGCAAAAAACGGAAATAATAATAATAAGATAGAGAAATCTAGAAATGAACATCCTGCTACAAATAATGCAAATCAGTGTAAAAACTGTAAGGGTGGAACGAGCGGTACAATTACCTTTGCGATGGGTACAGAGTTTATAACGCATATTGATGCAGCGATTCATTCATTGGTACCAGAATCTCTTGCACGTTCATATATTTCAAATCTATACCAGTATGATCAATCCATATTTGGCTCACGTTGGACGACACCATTTACCAGCAAAATTGTACGTTGTAGCGAATATAATCCTCAAAATCCAACTCAAAATAGCGAATTGAAGGGATGGGAGTATATTGGTGTTGATGGGCGTCCAATAAAATTACCCGAATTAAAAGTGGGACAAAGTTATTACGATGAAGTGGAAACTTTTACCTATACCTTGGTATCAGATGATATTCGAGCGATTACATATGGAACAAATGAATCTCGACATTATCAAAAATATAAAAATGAATATCGATTAGTCTCTATTAACAGAAATAATCAATTCAGTGTAGGGTTTCGTTATGATCATGTGATCGAAGAAGATAGCTACTTATCTGACATTATATTTAAACAAGACCAAAATATTTTTGCTCATCTAGCACTGAAGCTCAATCAAAGCAAACTCGTTGAAGAAGTTTGGTTAGTTGAAAATGGACAACTAAAGCGACAACTTTCTACATATGTCTACAATGAGCAACATGATTTAATTCAAGCAATTAATGAATTTGGTGCATCATATTTTTACACCTATCAACATCATTTATTGACTCGGTACACCGATTTGACTCAACGCGGGATGAATTTGAAATGGGATGGAATATTACCGAGTTCCAAAGCAATTGAAGAGTGGGCAGACGATTACAGCGCCGCCAGTAAATTAGAGTGGGATGAAAATGTACGTGTTACTTCTGTGATTGATGTAGACGGGAATGTCACAGAACATTACTACGGCATTACAGGCTATACCTATCGCATTATTTATCCTGATAATTTACAAGAGTGGTTTTTTCGAGATGCCGCCAAAAATATTACTTCGCATATTGCAACGGATGGATCGGAAACCAGTTATACCTACGATGAACGAGGCAATGTTTTAACTACAAGTCAAGCCGATGGTGCAACAAGCTACTTTGAATATGACGATAAAGACCAACTCATTGGGATGGTTGATGCTGAACAAGGTCGTTGGTTTAAGGAATATGATGCTTCTGGCAATCTAGTCAAAGAAATTGATCCACTTAAGCATGAAACTGCTTATGCGTACAACGCAATGGGCTTAGTGACATCAATTCAAGATGCGAAAGGAGGGAGTAAGTCTCTTAAATACGATGAACAGGGTAATTTGATAAGCTATATAGATTGTTCAGGAAAAGAGACTCAATGGCAGTACGATGAACGAGGTCGTGTGAAATCTGTAGAAAATGCTTTGAAGCAAAAAGTTGAATATTTCTATACAGAACTAACCACAGAAAAACGTGAGCCGATCATCAAAGGGTTACCCTTGAATGCATTTGGTCAATTGGAAAAAATCAAACATGCGGATGGTTCTATAGAACAATTTGTACATGATGCTGAAGGACGTTTACTGGTTCATCTTGATGCTAAACAACAGAAAACACGTTATGAATACGATGCAGCGGGACTAATTACCAGACGTACAGATGCTTTAAATCAGACCTTAAAATACCAATGGGATCGTTTAGGTCGTTTAAAATGCTTGATCAATGAAAATGGTGCAAGCTATGAATTTTTTTATGATGTCGTAGGACGTTTACTCAAAGAAATTGACTTTGATGGTAAGGAAACAGTTTATCAGTACGATGAATTTAATGGACGCTTAACCACAAGTATTGAAGTTGCTTCAGCTTATGGACAAGACCTTAAAGACCGTGCAGCACCTAAAGACCGAATTCAACAATTCATCTTTGACAGTATGGGACGTTTAGAACAACGTACCGCAGGTTATGGTCATCATGGTTTAAAACTAGAACAACAGCAGACGGAAGAGTTTGCTTATGACTTTATGGGGCGGTTGCTTCAAGCTAAAAATGCCGAGAGCAATTTACAATGGTTCTACGATGCTGCTGGGAATGTGATCAAAGAACATCAGCAAGATTACAAGAGTCATAAAACAGCGGTGTGGAAACACAGCTACGATGAAATCAATGACCGTATTAAAACGATTCGACCAGATGGGCAAAACATAGATTGGCTCACTTATGGTACAGGGCATGTCCAAAGTTTGATTGTGAATGGACAAGATCTTGTTAGCTTTGAACGAGATGATCTACATCGTGAAATTACACGTCACTATGCCAATGGCATTAGCCAAGAACAACAATATGATCTTGCAGGGCGATTGAATAGCCAAATCATGCTAAATGAACATGACAATGGCTACCAAAACCAATATAAAGTCCAAAACCAAGAAAAGGACAATGTACTACAACAAACCAGCCAATTGGTACAACGGCTTTATCAATACGACAAAACAGGCGAACTGACTGCAATCAAAGATACACGACGTGGCAACATTGCTTACAAATACGATCCTGTAGGGCGTTTACTTGAAGCAAGCAGTAAACTGGGTAAAGAAACCTTTAATTTTGACCCTGCCAGTAACATCATAGATCGTTATAACGGAGACAAAACACAGAACCATCAACACAAAGCTGAAGAACATGACTATGGTTACAACCGCTTAGTGAATAATGTGGTCAAAGAATACCTAGACCAACAATATCAATATGATGCATACGGGCAATTGATTCGACAAAAATCTAGTCAGGGTGATTTAAACCTTGAATGGGATGTGTATGGGCGAATGATTAAAAGCCAAAACAGTCAATACACTGCAGAGTATCGTTATGATGCATTAGGTCGCCGTATTCAAAAACGTAGTAAGCACCATCATACGGGGGATAAACATAACATCATCTATGGGTGGGATGGTGACACACTGGCTTATGAGTCAACAGAACAAACCACGAAACACTATATCTATGAAAAAGATAGCTTTGTGCCGATGTTACAAGCGGTGTATTCAAGTCCGATAGAATTACACCAAACTCCTGATTGGTCAGATAAACCTTATAACGTGCATCGTGACCCACTTTGGAAAACCACTAAACAGAGCAAAGGTTTTGATGATGTATGGTTCTATCATTGTGACCACTTAGGTACCCCACAAGAAATGAGTGACCATACAGGTGCAATCATTTGGAAAGCTGAATATAAGGCTTGGGGTGAATGTCGAACTGAAAAAGCCAAATCAAATTTCTTTGAAAATTCAGAAATAATTTCAAACAATATTCGTTTCCAAGGACAGTATTTCGACCAAGAAACAGGATTGCATTACAACCGTTATCGTTATTACTCACCTTATGTGGGACGATTTGTTAGTAAAGATCCGATTACGTTATTGGGCGGAAACAATTTCTATCTTTATACTGCGAATCCGATTAAATATATTGACCCAATTGGTTTAGCAACTAGAATTGGATGTAAATTTCATTCATTTACAGATGTAATTCTGCCAAAAGATAAGCTATTTGCAAGTGATGGAGTTCAGTTTAGAATCGCAAATAAGGAATTTATTAAGAAAATGGAGACCAATCCAAAATATAGAAAAGATATGTTAAGACGTCATCCTGACTTAGCAGTATGGTTAAAATCACCGAATATGAGTAATAGCCCTCCTGGGTTAACATGGCATCATAATGATCAAAGTGGTTTACTCAATTTGGTTGATAGAGGAGACCATGCTAATAATCATGGTATATATCATCCAGATGGCACTGGTGGTCGTGATAAATGGGGTGGGGGAAAACCAGGAAGACAAGGTAAATTAGATCAAGCAACAGGTTGTCCATTATGAGTATGTTTAAAAATAAAGTTTATAAAATCGAAGATTTTATAAACTTGGTAAAAGAGAAAAAAGAAAGATTGCCTAATTATGACTTTGAATATTGTTATGCAGTATATGCTAAAAACGATAATGTAGAGATTCATGATGAGGTATTCATTGGAAATAGTATTGATTTCGATGAAAATGATAACGAAGTTTACCCTGAATTTGTTATTACAAATGGTTTTCATTACTTTTGTTCAGATCAGAATATTCAAGATGTAGTTGACTTGGCCGTTAGGCAAGATGCTGATGTATCGAATGAGAAATTAATTGATGCACTGAATTATTATATTGATAATGATGATTTTAAGGATCAATAAACTTAAAGAATATTTAAGTTAAGGATTAACTTGTTTTTAGTTATAAATTGGCTCTGTTGCACAAGCAGCGCCAATAAATTATTTTGTGTTTTTTTATTATCTAATCAAATGAATATACTCATGCTTCAGCAATTTTAGGCAGAATTATTGATTTTATGTCATTTAAATCTTATTCATTACAAAATTCTGCCCAATCAGCCATTAAGCCTTTTCGTTTTTCAAAATATGCTCCACGTAAGTCAGCAGCTTCTACCTCATCTGGTAGTTTATGTACGAGTGCATTCTCATAGATTTTACGTGGGTAATCGGTTTTATCAGCAGCAAAATTACTTGGAATTGGTCCCTTTTCTGCACGGTTGCGTGTTAGTGCAGCCATTACAATTCGATTGTTAAGTTCAATATTGTCCCAATTGATAAGAACTAAAACACTAATACCTGAAGGGTATCAGGTGCACTACATAATTCCAAAAAGCACAGATTCATTACGAGATGTTAATAAATTGTGTAAAAATTTTGATGTGCATAATGTAAATAAATTAATTGCTTTACCTAAAGATGCAAATGTTCCACTTAAAACTGGGGGAGGTTTTGGAAAAACTACACACTTTGGATATCATTCTGGATATAACGAAGCTGCTATTGGCGCTATGAAAGTTGCAGCAAGATTTAAACCAAATGTCGGTAGGTGTAAGAAATTAGCTGTGGTTCAGGGGGCATTAAAAAAACAATTGCAAGCAGGAGGGCAAACAATGTATGGCAATGCATACCCTAATGGTACTGGTGGTGTTGAAAAAGATAGGATGAATACAGTTAGAAACCAAATGAGAGGAAAATAAATGAAGACTTGGGATCAAGTAGTAGAAAGTGCCGCTGAATTTATATTTTTTTTAGAAAAAGGTAATTTTTATAATACTAAGTTTAGTACTGAAAAAGATTACAAGATTATTTCTGATACTAATTTAGGGATAGATTATGCGACTAATGACAGTTTTGATGAATGGGAAACTGTGACTGATACCCCCGATATTTTTCCAGAAAGCTTTGAATGGAACGATCGGATTAAATATAAACTAAAACAAAAAAAATATTTTGGATTTGAAAATCAAGAATTTAACGGAGCTAAAGAAAAATGGATAACGAGTGAAGCTTGTCTGATAGTAGAGTTGATGTATAGAGATATAGGTATAATATTTCAATGTTATGCAAATGACTATTTTCCTACAATCTGGAAAGAAATTTTAGAAATATATTTAAATGGTGGTTTTCCGTGTGGATGGGATGGTCATTATCCAGAAGGTCGTTTAGTAGTTTTTTCAAATGAGTGATTGAAAAACTTGTTAATATTTTTAAGGAGTATTCAAAGCTTTGTGTAATATCACTAAGATTTTTCAGTTTTATGATTCTTAAACGTACATCGCGATCCACTTTAGAAAACCACTAAACAGAGTAAAGGCTTTGATGATGTATGGTTCTATCATTGTAACCATTTAGGTACCCCCACAAGAAATGAGCGACCATTCTGGTGCCATCATTTGGAAAGCAAGCTATAAAGCTTGGGGTGAATGTAAAGCTGAAAAAGTGAAGTCTAACTTCTTTGAAAATTCAGAAATTATTTCAAATAATATTCGTTTCCAATGTGCATGAGCAAAGACAGAGCATTGCTCTGTCTGAAGCGCAAGGATCAAGAAACAGGATTGCATTACAACCGTTATCGTTATTACTCGCCTTATGTTGGACGGTTTGTAAGTAAAGATCCTATAGGAATAAGTGGTGGGTATATATTTATGCGTATGCTCCCAATCCAATACAATGGATTGATCCTTTAGGTTTAAATCGAATGCCAAGTTGGATGCCAACTAAGCAAGCATACCAACGGCAACATATAATCCCATATAGCCTTAAAGGTCATGATGTTTTTGTAAAGGCAGGTATGAATATAAATTCTGCCTCAAATATGATGTATATGCCAGTATGTGAAGGTATTGATAAAAATGAGAAACTTGGTTTACATCGAGGGTGGACGAATGAACATGCTGAATATAATAGAAAAGTTATGAGAAAGTTGGATGCAATTCAAATGAAAGCTCGTGGTCAGAATTGGGATTATCGAAAGTATCAAAATGAAGTACTTAATTTACAGAGAGAGCTTAGATTAGGCACTCAAACTGGTATTTATACTTGTGCAGCACCGTTAAAAAGGAAATAGGATCGACATAATGAACTTTTATACAATTTACCCATCAAAAAATATAGATAGAGATTTTTCTTTTGATTTAAAAGGAAATCAAGATAGAGTATTGGATTTTTTTAAATTTGGTGATAGTCATAGTGGATTTTTAAAAAATCCAAGAATAAATTTAACATATGATGATGACTTTAATATTGAACTAGATGAGATACTAAATACAGATTTTTATTATTCATCCTCTGGGATTTTATTGTTTTCAAAAAGATTTTATGAAAGATTGAATGCTGAGTTGAGTTCTGAATGTGAGTTCTTTCAATGTTTGGTTAATAGCATTGAATCAGATATATATGCTTTAAGTATAAAAAATAAGGTCAATATTTTAGATGAAAATGAAAAAATAGGGGGGGATATAACTTTTGACATAAATTATATTTTAAAAGACGAAAAAAAATCTTATATATATATGGTTACAGATAATTTTGTTAAAATGGTGAAAGATAATAAATTAAAAATGCAATTTTTAGAATTTTATTAAAAATTTGACTATTTTTTTTGAATTTATTTTATCTATGAGGTTGTTTTTTTCTAGGGCTTCTATTTCTACTTTTATTTATTTTAAATATAAGGTGATGATTTAAAACTATTGGGTTTGAGTTGTGATAAAAATTAAGAAAGTTTAATTATAGCTCAACATTATTTTAGAAAGACTATACGGATAGTTTTTCCATTTGAAGATTTTTAATATTTCTTCTAGTCAAAATGATGGTATATTATTTTTTTCAATAGAAAATATTAAAGATGAATTGAATGTGAAAAATGGATTTTATATACCTGAGATAGATTTCGGTAATTTTATGCATGAAATGAAGGGAGGGAATTGTTGTGGATATGGGTTAAGTAAAAGTAAATTTTAAAGTTTTAGAGGGGGATTCCTTTTGAAAGTTTTGATAAAGTCAAAGTATAAATGTTGAATAGATAATTTTTTACTATATATTGGAAGCATTAGTATTACTAATGCTTTTTTATTTAAGAAAAAATGAAATTTTTAAAAATCATAAATTATTTAAAATAATATTCGTTTTAAAAATGCATGAGCAAAGACAGAGCATTGCTCTGTCTGAAGCGCAAGGATCAAGAAACAGGGCTGCATTACAATCGTTATTACTCACCTTATGTGGGACGATTTGTTAGTAAAGACCCTATTAGTTTATTCGGTGGTGTAAATTTATATCAATATGTTGATAGCCCTATAGGTTGAGTAGATCCATTTGGCTTACGTCGTAAAAGAGGTAGTGATGCCCCAAGACATGGCCCAGCAGCAGTAACTAAAGTAAATAATCGTATGCCTATCAATTCGTGCTTTGCTGGTAAAACGATGATGGGGAAAGATTTGCCTGTTGGAGTTAGAGGAAAATATTCGCATGGAGCGCCATTCAATTCGAAGGGCTTTCTAAGTATGCTAGAACGACAGTAAATATTGGTTCTTTTACTAAGGATGATGCAGACTTTAGAAGAGCGAATGCAAAAAATAGGTTTGGCTGGTAAAAAAGCACCTGATAATTTTGTATGGCATCATACAGACAAGGATGGTATTTTGCAGTTGATTCCAAAAGATATACATGATGCTATCAGACATACAGATGGTTCAGAAATTTGTGGTATTAGAAAATAGATATATATGAATTATAGAAATATTGATTTTGAAAAAATTTCAAAAAGTGAACAACAGCTTCAATCATTGTCATTAATTGGAATTAATTATGATAAAAGATTAAAAAAATGCTATTGGACGAGTATAAAATACCCTCAGAAGTTAATGAGCTTATGCTCAATCAATTTGAGGAAGAGTCTGGTATTAACTTTCCAATTGAATACAAAATTTTTTTACTAACAACAAATGGTGGGAGCCCCTCAAAAGCTACATTTGATATTTCTCCAAAAAAAAATCGAGTAATACAAAACTTTTTTACATTAAGTTCAAAAGTAGTCTCATATACATTAAAACATAATAATAGTGGAGAACTAATATCATTCCCTAAAGACTATTATGCTATTGCGTATATTGTAAATGGTGATTTTATTATATTAAATGTTGATGATAATTCTAATGATTATGGTGGTGTTTTTATATATTTTCATGATAAAGAAAACTCTTTAAAAAAAATAGCATCTTCATTTGATGATTTTTTATATAAATTGCATGACTGATTTGATAAATATATCGATACAAAGTGACTTCAATTTTGTAGGTAATATTTATGTTTCAATGATCAAAAGTCGAAATAACCATATACTGCTGACTATTGCTTTGCTACTAGGATAGGTTATCAAAAAAGAAGTAAACACCACTATATAGGTGATGAATATATTATTACCTATGGGTGGGATGGTGACACACTGGCTTATGAGTCAACAGAACAAACCAACAAACACTACATCTATGAAAAAGACAGCTTTGTATCCACGCGACTGTCTATCAAATCCAATAGAGTAGCATCCAACACCTGACTGGTCAGACAAGACCTATAACGTGTATAGCGTCCATTATGGAAAACCACTAAACAGAGCAAAGGTTTTGATGATGTATGGTTCTATCATTGTGACCATTTAGGTACCCCACAAGAAATGAGTGACCATACAAGTGTAATCATAATTTGTTTTTAATGAAAAAAAGGCTGCAAATAGCAGCCTTTTCTATGACGACATATGTGTCCGAAAAACGACATTTGAAATTTCCTTGCTGTTTTATATAAATCAGTAATTTAAATTTTGAAACGACAATTGAAAACTGCACAAAACGACGGCTGAAATTGCCTTTTTTCCTGAAAACGACAAATGAATTCTCCTTTTTTTATTACTTCAAAATTTGTTTGTATTTCTTATATATAGAAGTATTAGGTAGCAGTTGAGAACCAATCTGTACTTGATTCCGATCGTTTCGGAATAGATAGGAACTGTCAGTCTGTAAATTTAGGTGTTTTTTTAATACTAATTTTAGATTCTATTTTTTTAGTCAGATTACCTAAGTTAGTATTACTAAATAGAGAGGTATTTTCTTAACCTAGGCGTTAGATATACGTTTTTTAATTTTAAATGTCCCTTGATTTACAAATTTTTGTGCTAAATCAGGATTACGTCCAGATAATTGCTTAATAAAGACTGGATCACTATTTGGCATTTTGCTCCAAACGACATCATTCTCTACATAAAGAACTTTTTCATTCTTTACTGCTGCAATAAAACACTCATGAAGTACTTGGGCTGCTGCAATGGCGATGTCTCGTTCACCCATAGAATTTTTTGCAGGCATATTTAGCAACCGTTGACATAATAGATCGTGTAACTATAACAACTTTTCAAAATAGTGAAAGGGCTGCGCTATTTGATCAATATATGGAAACTATAATGGACTTAAAGTAGGTATTTTCTAATAACAAAAAAGGAGTCTTTATCATTGAGGTTATAAAGATGCTATGTAATTTATTTATAACAAGTATTTTTTATAGGAGTAATAGATTGCATTAGAAGTGACAGAATAAATGATTAAGTATGACAAAGAGTATAAGCTGTCCAGTGTTTTACTGAACAGATTGAGGCTTAGGATGTAGTTTTACTATGAGTGATTTTTTAGGGCATGTTCATACAGCATCGTATTAGCACCTAACTGTTTTGAAATTGTAATACCATACTTCATTAAATGAGGGATGTAACTATTAATAGTTTCGTTTGTAAGTCGCTCTGATGGTCCTGAAATAGTTAAAGCGCCTTGTAAATGCTGGCTTCCATCTAGAACAGGTACGGATAGAGATGATGTCTCCGGATCACGCTCTCCAAAAGAACTTGCCCAATAATTTTCTTTGATTGGCTCTAATTTAGCGACTATTTGTTTTTTTGAAAATGCAGACAATATTTTTCCAGAAGCACCTACATTAACTGGGAAAACATCACCTTCAGAGATCGAAACTTTTACAGATCGAACAGGTTCAATACGAAACAAGACTACACGGCTTTCATTGTCCAATATGTAGAAAGAAGAGGTTTCACCCGTTTCCTCCGAAATCTTCTCAAGGATAGGATAAATAATATCTTTTAAATTGAATGAGTTTTGATAAATTCTAGCAAGCTTAAGAGGCATAATACTTAAAGAGTAGAGCCCATCAGTACTTTTACGAATATAACCATGTCGTTCTAACGAATTAAGAAGTCTAAGGATAGTACTTTTATATAGTTTTGTACGTCTTGAGATTTCTGCTAGAGATAGGCTTGGATTCTCGATATCGAATGAAGCTAAGATGAGTAAAGCTCTGTCTACGGCAGCAACACCAGAGTTCTGCTTGTCATCTGAACCTAAATCTTCATTTGATAAATTTGTCATAGAAAAGAAACCTAAATACTTCCGATAAAACCAACAAGCAGCAGTATAGCTTTAATTTAAAAAGACAAATAGATTCTTGTTTAGTTTTATAGTAATAAAGGGACGATATACATTTATATATCATCCCTTGTGCATGTTTATTAAATTAGTCCGATTAGAATAGCTGCCACATACATGACTACACATGTACCTGTACACCAAAGAATGCTGTTTTTTTGATTTTCAGCATAGTCAACATTTGTTAATGAACAGAGTAAATATGTTGAAGCTACCATTGGGCTAAGAAGATGAATTGGTTGACCAATTAGACTTGCAATCGCCATTTCATTTGCTCCAACACCGTAATGTGATGCAGTTTCAGCCAAAATAGGTAATATGCCAAAATAAAATGCATCATTTGTCAAAATGTAGGTAAAAGGCATACTAATGAAAGCTGTAATCGAAGCCAAGTGGCTACCTGACGATTCAGGAATAACAGATATTAGATGTTGTGCGATTGCATCAATCATTCCTGTTCCAGACATGATCCCGACAAAAATACCCGCAGCAAAAATTAATGTTGAAACTGCGAGGACGCTATCGGCATATTTACCAATTAATTTCTTTTGTTCCGAAAGTTGAGGGAAATTGACGACTAAACCAATACAGAAAGCTAGGATGAATAAAGGAGCCAAAGAAATATAGTTTTTGATCATCACAAAAATAAGCAAGGCTGTTAAGGCTAAGTTAAACCAAGATTTCCATTTTGGAGTATTTTGTTCTTCGTGGATTAACTCTTCATCATGTTCAATTTGGTATATTCCTAAACGCTTGCGTTCTTTTAGACCAAGATAAAATGCAACAAATAGGACCCAGACTAAACCAATAGCCATTACTGGAATCATTTGTAAAAAGAGTTCTGTAGGATCTATTTTTAAAGCACTTGCGGCACGGGAAAAAGGTCCTGCCCAAGGTAAGATATTCATGACACCAATAGATAATAGTAGAACTGTTGCCATTACCTGAGGGCGAATTCCAATCTTCTTATATAAAGGTAATAGTGCTGTAGCAACGATAATATATGTGGTCGCTCCATCACCATCTAAGCCTACACAAATCCCTAAAATTCCAGTGCCTACAACAATTTTGAGGGGATCACCTTTCACAATTTTTACAATTAATTTAATCAAAGGGTTAAATAGACCTGCATCAGTCATCATGCAGAAATACAAAATCGCAAACGTGATCATGATTCCTGTTGGTGCAAGCTTTTTAATCCCATCGACCATCATGTCACTGAGTTCAGCACTATGACCAGTAAAGATTGCAAAAATGACAGGAATGAGGACAAGAGCTGTGAGTGCAGAGAGACGTTTAGACATCACTGCATACATAAATATAGCAATCATGCTATAGCTAAGAAAAACTAACATAAATCAGTCCTTGATTTATCAAAACATTGAGAGATTTAAGAATGCGAGAACATTGGTTTACCGCAATGCTCTAATTCTGTTGTTAATATTGATCCAGTTGATGAATCAATAATAAATAGTTGATTATTGTTCTTTCCGCCAAAAGCTAAGTTGGTAATTGTTCTACCTGCGGTACATGCTTTGATACGGTAGAGGGGTTCAGCGTATTTATTAAAAACCCAGACACATGCATGACCAGCATCGCAGACATAGAGATTACTATCGTTATCTAAAGCAAGCCCATCAGCACCACTGATACCGCCTGCCAAAGATGTGAATATGCCGACTTTTGATGTTGAACCATCTTTTAATAGTGGTAAGCGCCAAATAGCATTACCTCTTGTCATGGCAACAAATAATGCTTTTTCTTCCCAATCCATAACAAGACCATTTGGACTAGGGGCATTATTAATCAGGCAATCTAATTGATCTAACTCTAAGTCATAGCAAAAGACACGTCCTGTAGGATCATGCATTCCAGTTTGGCCTTGATCAGTAAAATAGAGTTTTCCATTTTTCGCAAAAAATAAGTCATTCACACCTTTAAAGCCTTCACTTTTACGATGAGTTAAAAATGGTGAGATCGTTCCTGATTGAGGATCTAATTTCATTATTCCATTTTTATAATCAGCAATATAAATCATGCCATCGGTATGAATTTTTAGACCATTTGGCCATCCATCATATTCGGTAACAAGATGCCATTCTCCTGCTGGTGTAATTTTAAAAATACGGCCATAGGGAATGTCAGTTACATATAAATTTCCTTCAAGATCAAAAGATGGGCCTTCTAAAAAAGAAGTAACCTTCTGACCAGGTTTATTTGCTCTCACCCAATCTGAATTTCCATCTTTCCAGTATTTTTCAGGAAGTTGAGTGAAAATTTTCGTAGAGATTTCTTTTGGGGGATTAAAAAGACTCATAACAATATTTCCTTGAATCTTCGTTCTATACAGTAGAACGATGTTCTATTTATTTATGTTTGATTATTGGTTGATCAAAGTCAAGTTTTTTCTCAATCTAATTATTAGATCAAAGTCTAAGCAGATTTGTGGATATTTTTTATTTGCATTTAAAATAGAATGGTGTTCTACTGGATAGAACAAGGCGAAATCTATTTCTAGGTTTCCAATGTTTTTACTTGGTAGGTAAAAGGTATGAGCAGTCAAAAGGACATAGATATTTTGGTTAGTGAGGTAGGTCCTCGCGATGGTTTGCAAAGTATTAAGCAGACTATGCCAACTGATATGAAGAAAATGTGGATTTCAGCTTTATCTGAAGCGGGAGTGAGAGAAATTGAGGTGGGATCGTTCGTACCGCCAAAATTATTACCGCAAATGGCCGATTGTGCTGATTTAGTTCAGCATGCCTTAACTTTAGAAAATGTCTTTGTTACTGCATTAGTACCAAACTTACGTGGTGCAGAATCCGCATTTAAATCAGGTGTTCAAAAAATAACGATTCCTGTTTCTGTTAGTGAACCTCATTCATTGTCGAATGTAAGAAAAACTCACGAGCAGATGTATTCAGAGGTTGCATCTATCATTGCATTGCGAAACGAGCAATATCCGAATGTTTTGGTTGAAGCAGGATTATCGACGGTATTTGGGTGCACGATTCAAGGGGTTGTGACCGAACAAGAAAGCTTATTCATGGCCAACAAAATGGCTGCCCTAGGTGTTGATGAGGTGGGTTTAGCAGACACCGTTGGATATGCCACACCTTTACAGGTTAAGAGCTTGTTTAAGCAACTGAAAATTGAATTAGGAAATATTGCTGGTAGTGCACATTTTCATAATACACGAGGGCAAGGATTAGCGAATGTACTTGCTGCATATGAGGTTGGGGTAACAACTTTTGATGCTTCACAAGGTGGAATTGGTGGATGTCCTTATGCGCCTGGTGCATCAGGAAACATTGTGACGGAGGATCTTGTTTTCTTACTTGAAAGTATGGGACTCCGTACAGGTATTGATATTGAAAAGTTAGTAGCAGCTAGAGAGTGGCTGAAAAAAGCATTACCAAATGAACCGCTATATGGATTCATCCCTGATGCAGGTGTCGGTAAAGCTTTTAAATATGCAAAGGATATGTGAAATGAGTATTGAAAAACAAAACAGTCTTCCGCTATCAGGTATTCGTGTACTTGAATTTGTTCATATGGTCATGGGACCTGCATGTGGATTAATGTTAGCTGACCTTGGAGCAGAGGTCATTAAGATCGAACCGATACCTCAGGGTGATAATACACGTCGTTTGATGGGGTCAGGGGCTGGTTATTGGATGACCTATAATCGCAATAAAAAAAGCCTTTCAGTTGATATTAAAACTGAAAAAGGAATGAATCTTGTCAAAGAGTTGATTGCTACAGCCGATATTGTGATTGAAAATTTTCGACCAGGTGCAATGAAAAAACTCGGCTTAGATTATGAAGGTGTAAAAGCCATTAAGCCTGACATTATCTATGGTTCAATGAAAGGTTTTTTACCGGGGCCTTATGAACATCGAACAGCACTTGATGAAGTGGTTCAAATGATGACAGGTCTAGCCTATATGACGGGTCCTGTGGGGCGACCTTTAAGAGCAGGTGCTTCTGTTAATGATGTTATGGGTGGGATGTTCTGTGCTTATTCAATTCTTGCAGCCTTATATCAAAGACAATTGACAGGTGAGGGGCAATTCGTTGAAACAGGATTGTTCGAGAACTCTGCATTTTTAGTAGCACAGCATATGATGCAGCGAGCAGTCACTGAACAGCCAGTTGCACCGATGCCAAATCGTGTTTCAGCTTGGGCTGTATACGATGTTTTTAATACACAAGGGAACGAACAGGTATTTATTGGAGTTGTTACAGATTCTCAATGGGTCGCTTTCTGTGAAGCTTTTGACTTGAACGGTCTCAAAAATAATCCTGATTACGCTTTAAATAATCAACGAGTTAAAGCAAGAGACGTAATCTTACCAATCATTCGTGATGCATTAGGCGCTCTTAAAAAGTCAAAAGTAATGGAGCTATGCGAAGAGGCTGGTTTACCGTTCTCCCCAATTCAACGTCCAGAAGACTTATTCCACGATAATCACCTAAATCAGTCAGGTGGTATGGGTGAGCTCAAACTTGAAAATGGTAAGCAAGTCAAAGTGCCGTTACTCCCATTCACAATGAATGGCCACCGTTTTGGCGTACGAGAGAATGTACCTCAAGTTGGTGAGAATACTGTAGAGGTTCTTACATCCTTAGGTTATGACGCTGCTGAAGTACAACATTTAACTGAAACTGACATTATTAAATGTAGCTAATTGTTGGCTACATTTAATTTATATATTATGCAAGGACTGCATATATGAATACTTTAAATAAACTCCCTGATAATTGTAGTTTGTCTCATCAAGAGGCCTGTGATCGTGCTATTAGAAAAGCGACTTTGCGCTTTATTCCATTATTAGCATTAGCATATTTTTTCAATTATCTAGATCGTACTAGTGTTGGTTATGCTGCACTGCAAATGACTGATTCTCTTGGTTTAACAGCCGCTCAGTTTGGTCTGGGTGCGGGAATCATGTTTATTGGTTATTGCTTATGTGAGATTCCTAGTAATTTAGCAATGTATAAATTTGGGGCTAGAGTTTGGATGGCCCGAATTATGATTACATGGGGGATAGCGGCGGCGGCAACGGCTTTTGTCGTTGGTCCTTATTCTTTTTATATTGTGCGATTCCTGTTAGGAGTTGCTGAAGCAGGCTTTTTCCCTGGCGTAATTTTCTTTTTAACTATTTGGTTCCCGCTACAATATCGAACTCATATTCTTGCACTGTTCACGATTGCTACACCAATATCCTTTTTGGTAGGTGGTCCACTCTCTATTTGGCTTTTGAGTTTTCATGGTCATTTAGGGTTGGAGGGATGGCAATGGATGTTTTTGGTTGAAGGTTTACCAGCATGTATTCTTGGGGTGATTACTTACAAAGTGTTGGTAAATAGTCCTACAGAAGCAAAATGGCTAACTGAAGAAGAGCGTCATGCATTGACAACTTCCTTGTCAAATGAAAAGAAAGCTGGTGCAAGTCAGCATAACTTTAAAGAAGTATTAAAAGATGTAAGAGTTTGGATTTTAGGATCGATCACTTTTAGCTTCACTTTAGGCACTTATGGCATTGGCATTTGGTTACCTCAAATGCTTAAAGCTCAGGGTGTTGAGTTGAGTTTAATTGGCTGGATCGCGGCTATTCCATACTTCTTTTCTACTATTGGATTACTTTTTTGGGCTAAGCATGTTGATAAAACAGGTAAACCAATCAAGAACCTTATTATCGCACTGTTATTGGCTGGTATTGCATTATTAGTGGCTGTTAATTTGTCAGGACTAGTCCCTGCATTGATCGGTATTACCATTGCATTAGTAGGTACGATTTCTGCAAAAACCATTTTTTATACACTTCCAGGCAAGTTTTTATCAGGGCAAGCCGCAGCAGGAGGTATTGCTTTAATTAACTCAATTGGAGCATTCGGTGGGTTTGTTGGACCATTCTTAATGGGTTATTTAAAAACAGCAACTAACTCGTTTAATAGTGGTTTCATGATAATGGGTAGCATCTTGTTCTTCGCAGTATTCATGACATTGGTATTAAATTTCTTTATGAAAAAAGAATCGGTATAAATTCCGACTCTTTTTTCAATCTTTTACCTTACCGCCTTTAATCCTAATTCTCAGTTAAAGGCGGCCTTTTTAATAAAACAGTATTTCTCTATTGTTTCATAGGGTTGTACTAATTCGTCTAAAAATTAGTCAGGATGACTAAAAAAGCAAGGAAAAGTTGATGGTGAAAATCATGTGCAAAAAATCTGTGAATGATTTTAAAAAAGTATTTTTAAGTGTTTTAGTATTTTCTCCTGTAATGGTACATGCTGAAAATATCGATGATGAAGTCAAAGAGCTTAGAGCAGAAATCTTAGAATTAAAAAAAATCGTGAAACAGCAGAGTTTTGATTCTAAGAAAAGTACAGATACGATTTCTGCACAAGCAGATAAATTACAGGCTGGTACGACACAAACACCAAAATTAGATCCTGTACCAGTATTCGTTACAAAATCTGGATCTAGTGTAAAGGTTTATGGATTTATTCGCGGAGATGCTTCTTATCAATTCAAAGGTGGTGATGGAATTTTTAACCGCATAAATAAAGTTGAACTAGAAGGAAGCAATAAAAATGAAGATCGTTTCTATAGTACCGTTACAACGAGTAGATTGGGGTTGGATTTTAAGAGCGAACAGAAAGACCAACCAGTTTCAGGTAAGTTAGAGATCGACTTTCGAGGAGGAACAAATAATGATACGGTCAGAATTCGACATGCCTATTTAAATTATAAAAATCTTTTGATTGGTCAAACTACATCTAGTTTCTTAGATACCGATAATAATCCAGCCATGCTTGATTTTGGATCACCCCTTGGTATAGGTACTAAACGTACACCCATGCTCCGATATGCAGATAACTTAAATGCCCAAACTAAATTCTTCCTTGGTTTAGAGCAAGGCCAAACTGACAATCGACTACCTTCCTTTACTTCAAAATTAAAATATAGTCTTTTAGATAATAAGGGATCTGCTTCTATTAGAGGATTAGCGCAAGAAGTTCGATCACGTGAACTCGATAATGCGACTGAATTCAGTTGGGGTATCGGAATAGGCACAAATTATAAAATCACCAATGATTTAGAAGTCAATGCGGATTATTCCCATGTTAAAGGAGATTCTACTTTTCTTTTATATACTAATGCAGCATACAACTCTGAGCAAAATCAAAATGACATTAATCTGAATGAATTTGATGCATTTTCTGTAGGCCTCAGTTATCAAATTAATCCTAAACTTCAGAGTACAATTGCGTACGGAGCTATGTTTTCGAATGATAGTAACGAGTTTGCTGATGTAGCTAAGAATGATGCAGACACCTCTCAGAATAAAGAATTACAACAAGCATGGATTAATTTGATGTATTCGCCAATAGCACCTTTAACATTTGGTGTGGAATACATATATGGTGAACGAGAGACTTTTACAGGTGAAAAAGGTAAAGATAGTCGTTTAAGTACTATGGTGAAATACAGTTTTTGATAATGTGAAAATTAGTTCAAATGCTTCTCCAATCATGAATTGAGGAAATGTAAATGTGTGCTGATACTGAAGTTGGAATACAGTAATTCCCCAGACAAATTATCTTCTCTTATAAAGACTAAAAAATAGAGCCTAATGGCTCTATTTTTTTGATTTCATGAAATTAATGAAATTTGTAACAATCTCGAAATATGTGCCAAAAATCTCACATCAATTGTCTTTCAGCGTACGCGTCGTCAGACGACACATAAGCTGTCATTTTCGGTTTCATAGAATCAATAGGCTATATCAGCTGGCGACACATGATGACAATCCAAAACGACACAACAGTTGTCATTTTATGTTGAAAACGACACAACAAGTGTCATTTTCTTAATTGTAGGTTACTTGAAAATACTTACTTCGATTGACCACCCGAACTCACTTTGGCTGAAAATCTGCGCTCATTTAAATACAACAACTAAATTGACTACAGTTTTTACAAACATGCCTTGTCCTCGTAAATTGAGCAAGGGGGAGGGTTTCATTGTTACTGAACTGAATTCTTGAGTATCGAATTGCTTTTGAGTTGTACGGGATGTGACGTGCATAAAAGCCAAGCTAGAGTCGGATAATGCCATCATCATGAAGTCAAGCGCAACTTATGCATCTGCTCTAGCATTTAGGTTGGATGTTCAGTGAACAGTTTATTCCGAACCTGTTTGAACTTCTGAATTGAAGGGCGGTATTTTATTACTTGTAACTAGACTCTTTACATGGCTATATTTGATAGGATTATCATAGACTAAACTAAATATAAAAGGAGAAAAAGATGTCGCAATCCCCTGAGCTTGCCGGTGGAGAGGGTTTCACTTTTGAAGGTCATGTTGCCGCATTTTACTTAGCTGCTTTACTAGCAGAAAGAAATGCTCCAGGGTGCGATGGAATAGTGACTAATGTTGCTGTTCAACAGCGAGATTTCGATAAACCACTAGATGATGTCATCATAAGTTGGAAAGATGTTAGTGGTCGAATTGGAACCTCAAGTTTACAAGTCAAAAGAGCTTTAACCATTAGTAGCGCTGCTTCTAACAGTGATTTTAGAGATATTATTCGTGATAGCTTATCTACTTTAAAAAATCCTAACTTTAAAAAAGGTATAGATAAATACGGTGCTGCAGTAGGTGAGATTGCTATATCTAAATTTCGTGACCTGACCACATTATGTAATTTGGCTGTAGAAAGTAATGATGTTAAACATTTTTTTGAACGATTTACAGAATTGGGCAATGCAAGTGCTGAACAAGCAGTAATAAAAGATGATGTGGAAGCATTGCTTAAAGATATTAGTGGGGGACCCATTTCTCAGGAAGAGCTACATTCTTTCTTTTCGCATTTTATTGTTACTAAATTTGATTTTTTACACGATGGTGATGTTGACTCACATATTGCACAGCAATATATTGGTGAAAGTTTAGCCACTCCAGACAGAAATCAATTCTCTCTCGTATGGTCTCATCTAAATAAACTTGTAAGGGGTTCTGCAGGTAAAGCAGGACAATTCGATCGAAAACGGTTGGTTCACTCTATATCCAAAGTCGTTAAATTAAGAGCTGCCCCTTCCTTGGAACAGCAACTTGGGGTACTTAGCAACTTAGGATGCTCTTACATAAACCTTATTCCACAGGATATCAATGGTTTTTCAATATCCAGAAAATCATTAGCAGTTGAATTAGATACGAAGCTACTAAATACTCGCTTCCTTCAAATTACTGGACTACCTGGTTCTGGAAAGTCTGCTTTGCTAAAGCAAACCGCTGAGAAATCTTTAGCAGCGGGGAATATACTTTTTCTCAAGTCGGATCAATTAGCCGGAAGTAGTTGGATCAATTACGCCACTCAAAACGGAATTGCTCCTCACAATCTCGAAGAGCTTCTTTTAGAAATTAAGGTAACTGGAACTCCTACGCTATTCCTCGACGGAATTGACCGTGTGGAAAAACAAAACCGTCCAATTATTGAGGAATTAGTTAACACAATTCTAAATTCTCCAACATTAGAAGATTGGAAAATTGTAGTGACACTTCGCGATACAGGAATTGAACCCTTACGTAACTGGTTAGGTCATGTTTTAAATAAAATTTCAGTAGACACAGTCCAAGTGGATCTGCTCAATGAGGAAGAGGCTCAAGAATTAGCGGTACAGTTTCCGAATCTTAAGGCATTACTCTTCGGATCACCAAAAGTGAAAGAAGTAATTAGAAGACCATTCTTCGCAAGAGTAATGAGTACCTTCACCTTTGCTAGCTCCTTCAAACCTCAATCAGAATTAGAGTTGATTCAGCACTGGTGGGAAAGAGGAGGATACAATGCATCAGAGCAAGAGCTTATAGATCGTCAATCGGCACTTTTAGAATTAGCTGAAAAGAAAATCAAATATTTAACCCAGTCTATCAAGATTAGAGAACTTAACCAAGCTCGTAATCTGATTGAGACTTTTCGCAGTGATGGATTGATACAAATTAGTGCTAGCAGTACATCTGTTAATTTTTCACATGACATTTTTTTTGAGTGGGCTTTGCTCTATGTTTTAATTGAACAAGAAGACAATTGGTTAACTAAAATAGAAGAATTAGGTCAACCCCCAGCAGTCGCTCGTGTAGTTGAGCTGTTAGCTCAATTTGAATATTTTAGTAAAACTTGGCCCGAAACACTCAAAAATATAAAGTTTTCTACAATGCGCTCCCAATGGCTAAGGGCTTGGTTGTTAGGCCCAATTGGACATGCTAATTTTCTAGACAATGTTCAAGATTATATTAATGTGGTATCCGATAAAAATTATGAGTTACTTCAAAAAGTATTGGTTTGGTTCCAAGCAGAAAAGACTACTCCAAACCCTCTAATACTAAAATCACCGTCAGACATAAGAAGTGCTGACTATTTAGCTTGGCCTTCGGATATTTCTCTTTGGAATCGGCTAATTACGTTTATTCTTGGAAATACGCAAAATATCCCAAAGCAACTATTCCCAAATATTGTGACTCTATTTTCTGTATGGCAAAATTTGCATAGATACTTACCAAATCAGACCACACCAGAGATATTATCTCTTGTCTATGAGTGGCTTTCTTTAGCCAGAAGTGATATTTCTAGCTTGAGTGACGGATGGGCGGATATTAAGGATATAAAAGATTTCCAAGAGTCTTTGGTTAATTTGATATTTATAGCAGCAGAAACTTATCCTGAATTCACTAACAGATACTTGGTTGAGCATATCAACTCTGTAAAAATCGAAGAGTCCATTTTTAAGAATGTAATCAGTTATTCAGCTATTCTTGCTCAAACTCATCCAACTTTATTGGTAGACTTTAGCCTCAAACATCTCTTGGAGGTTCTGCCTATTGATCAACTAAAGATAACTTTCGATGATGATTCTATATCTGAACAGAATTATGAATCCATCATGCACAAATCCGAAACTCAAAGAACAGCAGACGAACAAAGCCTATTGGTCAGCTCTACTTATGAATTGAGTAAACACGGATCTTCACATCTTTCAAAGAATCTTTGTATTAAAGCAAACTCAAGGATTTTTAATTTTCCTTCCTCTTCAAAAGAACCCTTTCATTCCTTGTTCCTGCACTCCGCTGAGGAAGCCCTCCGCTTAGTTACTGATCTATCGAATCATGCGATCATTGCTTGGAGACAACAGCAAAGAATCACTGAACAACTATCGCCTTTACCACTCGAATTAGACTTCCCCTGGGGTAAACAAATATTTTGGGGTAATCAAAAAGAATATATTTGGAACAAGCATTATTGGACTCCCTCAGGTCTAGCTTGCGCTTATATGGCATTAGACCACTGGTGCTCAAATCAGATAAAGCTAGGAATAGAGCCTGACCAACTTATTAAACAAATTGTTAGAGGTAATACCTCTATAGCTATATTGGGTATTGCAGTAGAGATAGTTTTAGATCAAGAATTAGTTTCCCAAACAGCACTTTCATTAATAGGAAGCCAAAAGATTCTGGAAGCTGATCTTTTTCGTATGAAAAATGATCGCAGTTTTAAAGACCATACAAAACTGCTAATCGGGTTATTTTCTCAGTACTTATTTCGAAGCAGTGATGACTTAAAGGAGAACTTTCAACAAGCCATCTTAGCTTTTAAAGACAATCTAGCTTTCGATTATCATGAGCAAACTAATGACTCCGAGATCATTAAGAACCTTGAAACGTCAGCCTTAAAATATGCTGAACTTGCAGATCCACTGACTTATAACTTTCAAAAAACTGATGATCCAAATGTATTTGTTGTATCGCATACAAGTCCCTCCGCATCTCTTCCTGAAAATATTAAGGCTTCTGAAGAGGCTTCGGAAATTATCTCTCAAACTGGCTTAAGTTTTTGGGTTGAAAAATCATTGGAAAATGGAGTTTTAAGTGATAATTATTCAATTCAGTCAGCTATTGAATACATTAAAAAATATGATAGTGCAGATCTATTTCAAGATCCATGTGGCGATTTCACAGATTTAAGTACAAGAAAACGAATGCGGCAAGGTGCCGTTTCAGCTGTTGCAGCAGCTGTACTTAAATTTCGAACAAATATATTCGAAGAGGATATTAGTTGGGCTAGAGGAGCTATTGAAAGAGCGAGACTAATACCTATAAATTCTTATGAATTATCAACACCAGATGCTGTTTACTCTACTCATCCATTAAAGTTTGTAGCAAAAGGTCTTTCTGCTGAGTTTGAGCATGAAACTAGTTCTGATAATACATTAAGTCACTTATTCAACTTGATTGCTCATCCTTCTCATGAAATAGCTATAATAGGACTTACTGAATTATTAAAATTTTGGGATAAAGATTCTAAAAAAGTATGGGCTGCGATTTATTACGCCTTTTCTTTATGTCATGACCATTTGAAATATAAAATATACAGAGAATTTAAGAAGATAGAAGTAGCTTACAACGCTTTGTATGAATCAATAAATACATATTTTCAATCTGATGATGAGTGGATGTCTCTTCCAGTGCTTTCTGCTCCCTGGAAAAGATTAGAAGATGAAATTATTCAAGCTAAAAAAGAGCAAGATGAAAGAATAGCAGCAGCGTACAGAAAAAATGGATTTCCAAATTTTAATTTTAATGATCATGAGAAGAATTATTGGGTTGAAGCTGATGTAGGATGGGATACTAGTTTTGCTGAGAAAATTATTTCGGTTTTACCGATTGAAACAATTATTCAAAATTCGTCAAAAATATTCTTTTTAGATTTTGTGTCTGATCTTGTTAAGTGGACAATTGAAAAAGTACAACCGTCTTGGCAAAGCAAGTCAGATCGATTTAATTATGAGGGAGATTTATATGAATGGGTTGATGCACTAGGGGCTCTGATAGGAAAAATTTGTAGTGTTTTATCCTTAGAGGAAAATAAATTACGATTTCTTGATCCTATCTTGACTCTTAAAGGGGATATCTGCTGGGATTTTCTCAGAGCTGTTACAAATGCTTATGTCAGTGCAAGTTTATATAAAGCTGAGAAAATATCAGAGGATGTTGTTCCAACTATATTGCTATTTCTTGAGCGCTTTCTTCGATGTACTGAACTTCAACAAGGCTCTCATCGAGCAGGTGAGTTTCATGGCATAGACCTTCCTGAAGTTGCTAAAATACTAATGTTCACAAACGTGGAGCACGATGACTCTGCGTGTCGCTATATTAATGGAGATTGGTCAGAAATAGGTACAATTATGCCAGTAATAGACCAATTTGTTCGTGAGGCTGGCTGGTCAGACTATATCATGCACAACTTTCTAACTTTATGTGAAAGGGCTAAAGAATACTATCCGAGTGAAGTATTTTCTGATCAGATATTGCATATAATTTCTGTAAATGGGTTTAGTGGTTGGGAGAGTAAATCTTTATATGCAAGAATTTCGGAACTTGTTCAACATTTTTCAGATAGAGATTCTCCATTAGAATTCCAAGTACGTCAAAAAATGTTGGAAATTATTGATTGGCAGATTGATATGGGCGATAGACGTAGTGCAGCATTACAATTGAGTGAGACTTTTCGTGAAGTTTATTCTGTAGCATAACTTTCATTAACAATGTGACCGCTCTTGAAAAAGATGGATACTATTTTAAATAGATATAATTCACTTAAAAGGAGTTCGAGATATGAGACCCCGTATAGCCTAGAGTTCAAGGTGAAAGCAGCTAAGCGCGTACTTGAGCTGGTACACTTGAGCAAAACCATCCATGTCTCAAGTCGTGACTTAAAAATAGCAATTCAAACGTTCTGCTACATCAGTGACAGAATAGCTACGTTCAGTTCAGTAATTAATTTAACAGCTTCATCTTTAAATTCTGGGGTATATCGTTGTCCACTCATAAGGTTCTCTCCTATGCAAAAAGAATAGACGAAATTTTTCTAGGAGAGTGGTGGCAGTTCAATCCAAAACATCTAAAGAAGGCTATTGATTATCAATGACTTTATTTTTATGGTTAAAGATCCTAATATCAAGGGAGGGGTAAGTAGTAATAGCTATCCAATTGTGGGGCTGAAACTTCTGATTAAAGCATGAATACTATCGAGGTGAGAATGTGATTGTAGAACGACTAATTCTTAATAATTTTAAAAAAATTTAGCCATTGATAGTGGTATTAATGTACTAATTGGGGATAATGAAACTGATAAAAATGCACAATACTTTGGACATTATCACTTGATAATTATCGAGTTTTTTTACGATTTAAGAGGGGGATACATGGAGCTAGTAAAGGAAGTTGCATATCAAGCAATTGCTGAGTTTTTTACTGAAAAGCCGTTTATTTTGTTTGGTACAGGAACTTCATGTGCACTTGATTTAAATTTTGGAATGCCAGCTCTTGAGCATCACCTTCGAGCTGAGCTATCTCATGGAATGACCGATGTACAAGCACAGCAATGGCAGCAAGTTCTTTCAGCTCTCGATGCTTGTACTCATGATTTTGAATCCGCAATGGATTTCATCAAGGATGATGCTCTGACCAATCGAATAGTTGAAATTACTGCCAGCTTTGTTGCATCCCACGATAATACTTACGCTCATCCAATCATGTCTGGGACATGTGATTGGCCTGCTGGTTCTCTATTGAAAAAACTGGTTGAAACTTTACCACAGACTGATAAACAACTCCATGTCGCTACGCCAAATTACGATTTATTGGCTGAATACGCCTTTATTAGACACAAGGTTCCCTATATTACGGGGTTTCATGGGGGATTCCTTCGGCGCTACGACTGGAATGAAGCGAAAAAGTCAGTTCAATCTATTCAGAAAAGTATTGGTAAGACAAAGCAGCTATTACGGGTTGAATGCAGGCATGTTCGGCTACACAAACCCCACGGCTCGTTAAATACATTCGAATGGGAAGCCCAGCTTATTGAGTGTAATGGCTGGATACTCAACAAGCCAGAAGGTACTATGCGGGCTATGATTACTCCTGGTACGGCTAAGTATCAACGGTTGCATAAGGATAGAGCACAACTAGCTGAATACGACAGTGCTGTAGGAAACCATACTAGTTTTCTGTTTTTGGGATTTGGCTTTAATGATTCTCAACTTGTTAACAATACATTTAGGAAAAAGCTTGAACAAGATCAATGCCGTGCTTTGGTGATTACTCGGGATTCGAATCCAAGAATAGAAGAGTGGCTAAGCAAATGTCCGAACATGTGGTTTATCTGCAAACAGACTGGCTCAGACAAAAGCAGAATCTACAACTCAAAGTTTGATAACTGGCTACACTTAGATGACAAGGAATTATGGCGTTTTGACGTTTTTACCAACGAATTTTTAGGAGGGTAACATGCCACTTTTTATTTTCAATGATGACAGTTACACACTTGGCAACATTCGTGAAGTTGACACCCGAAAAGTAACCATTCTGGTTAACAGTGACAAAGATTTACGTAAAGCCAGAGTTGGACAGCTTGTAACCGTACAACTTAGCGGTGCATCTGAATGTTGGCTGATTGGCATGATTGATAAGGTTATCAAAGCGGTAGTCACTCAGCCACTTACTCTGGAAGTAGCAGAAGAAAATGCTGACGAGGTAGATGTTTTTGAAGATAGCGTAGTCAATACAGTAAAGATCACGTTGATGGGCGCAGCCCGCTGGGATGCAATAGTTCAAAAATATAAGTTTTCACGATCACTTGATCACGTCCCTGAAATCGATTCGACCTGTTACATACTTAAAGACTCCCATCTAGAGAAGTTCATGCATGTAATTTCTGAATGTGGTGATGGAGAGCACTCACTGGAACTGGGCTCTTATAAGCTTAATGAAAACGCTCGCGCCTATGTTGATGGTAATAAGTTGTTCCAACGGCATGCCGCTCTACTTGGTAGTACCGGCTCTGGTAAATCATGGACTGTTGCGTCAATCCTAGAAAGAAGTTCGCAGCTACCTTCTTCGAACCTCGTTGTATTCGACCTGCATGGTGAGTACAAGGAACTCTCTTATGCTAAACAATTGAGGGTACCGGGGCCAGATGAAGTTGATGTAGATGATGACTCACTGCTCTTCCTGCCGTACTGGCTGCTCAATTCGGAAGAGATTCAGTCATTATTTGTTGACCGCAGCGAGTTTAGTGCACATAACCAAGTTGTGATTGTGCAAGATGCAATTACGGAGCAAAAGAAAGAGTTCCTGCAAGCAAATGGTCGAACTGATTTACTGCAGTCTTTTACGCTAGACAGTCCAATTCCATACTCTCTCAATAATGTTATTGGAAAACTAACGTCTTTAAATGAAGAAAGGGTTCCAGGTGCACAAGCAGGAAAGGAAAAGAACGGTCCATTTAACGGCGAGTTTTCAAGATTGTTGGTTAGAATGGCAAGTCGCTTGCAAGATCGACGTTATGGCTTCCTCTTCAATAGTCCTGATAAATACAATCAATACGACTCATTGAGTATGATTGCTGAAAAACTAATGGGCTTTGGCAATCAAAAGCAAAGTATTAAAGTAATCGACTTCTCCGAGGTTCCTGCTGACATACTGCCAGTAATCATTGGGTTGGTTGCTCGCATTATCTATCAAATTCAATTTTGGACTAATCCAGAAAGTCGCAGACCAGTTGCCTTTGTCTGTGACGAGGCTCACCTATATCTGCCAAGAAAAGAAGGTAACCCAGTTGAACGTAGAGCGGTGGAAGCATTTGAGAAGATAGCTAAAGAAGGTAGGAAATACGGTGTTGCACTAATGATTGTGAGCCAACGACCGTCAGATGTGAGCGCCACCATTCTAAGCCAGTGCAACAACATCATTTCACTACGTTTAACAAATGCGGATGATCAAGCAACCGTTCGCAAACTGCTACCAGAAAGCTTGGAAAGCCTCTTAGAAGCATTACCCATCATGGATGTTGGAGAAGCCATGGTTGTCGGTGACTCGGTACTTCTGCCTAGTAGAATTAAAATTGATACTCCTACTGAAAAGCCATTGAGTGCAACAATAGATTTCTGGTCTCGTTGGCAAGAGGAAGTTACCAATGCCGATTTTTCATTGGCTGTAGAAAACATGCGCCGACAAAATAGAACAAAGTCTTAACCTGAAGTAAAAACTCAAGGGATACTTGTTTTAAATCCTTATCTGGTTAAAGCACCTACTCAATGTTTTGATTATGTGATTTTGCACGAACTTTGTCACTTAGCTGAACATAACTATAGTGAAAGGTTTTATCAGTTTATGAGCCAAGTGATGCCAGATTGGGAATCAAAAAAGGAACTGTTAGATAATATGGCAGCTAGGCTATTTAACTAATATATAAAGAAAAAATTAAAGAAGAAAGTATACACTAAAGAGGAACTGTGAAAAATCTATCGTCTAGAATTATATGTAAAGATAGAGTTAACGGCTATGATTATTAATCAACCAAAATATTTGAAGTTATTTTAGACTTTACGTATATAAATTATGTGGTGATAAATGAATCTTTTTCTAGATTGTGAATTTAACGGCTGGCATGATCAAGGTACTGGTGAACTTATTTCATTAGGTTTGGTATCCGCTGATGGTAAATATGAATTTTATGAGGCAGTTGGGTGCAAAGATCCCAGTCCTTTTGTTTTACAATATGTTATGCCAATTTTAGGTCAACCAACAATTCTTATGTGGGAATTAGTTGATAAACTGTGTAGCTTCTTATGGGAAGTAAATAATCAGGCTAAGAGTGGCATCACGATTGTGGCAGACTATCCTTCAGATATAGAGTTGTTTAACCGTATTTTGCTCTTGGGACAGGGGCAATGTATCAATGTGCCAGTACTAGGATTTTTGCTCGATTTATCACTTAGTACAAAAAATTCCACAATTCCTCATAATGCATTAGCAGATGCCAGAGCTTTGAGCCAAGATTATGCATTAAAGCATCTTCAGTAAGTCTTAAAATAAGTGTGCATTGGCATACATATCCAATTCACACTTAATGCGTAATTCAACAGAGCTTTCTATAAGCTTCTGCGCTTTATTCGTTGAACATCTGATCTCTTAAAAAGACGGATTGGAGTTCCTGTTCCAAGATAAATAGGTTGGATCAGTCCCTGAGTTTGTAAATTGGTAATATGTGAGTGAGGCATACCTAGTAATTTACTGGCTTCAGCTCCTGTCATATAGGTTTCTTTCAACTTAATTACTTCATCGACATCTTTTTGCTGAACGAGTTTCCAATACACCAGATTTTCTATCGTCAAAAAACCAGATTTGCACCAATACTTACCTAACCAATTCACTGAACAATTGAGTAGCCTTGCAGCTTGCTCTGTAGATATCGAGTTTTCACTCAGCAATTTATGCTTTAGTTTAAGTACAGACACTTTAGGAATTCTAATAGACAAGGGATAATTGGCATCTTTAATAAGGATCTTTTTTTTAATCAAAACAGAAACTTTATTGGGACTAATGTTTAAGTGTTTTGCTGCTTCATTTAATGAGAAAAAATCTTGCTTTGTTTCTAGTGGGGTAGCGTCTTTTTTAGGTCTGCCTGTGCGAGTTGGATATTGAGTTATTTCATCAAAATCATAATCTCTTAGATGATTAACTGAGCGCTTAAGATAGATATTTATTGGGGTGGCATCGATATGCGGTCCATGTATAGGAGTAATCCCTATGCTTGCTAGTTTTTCAACAAAATTTGTAGGATTAAGGTCTAGCTTCTTTGCTAGTGTTGAGGCAAGGATATAATCGTTTTGGAAATTTTCTAGCTTTATAAAGGAATATCCTTTAGCTGCTTTTGCATCATTACAAAGTTGATCCAAATCGAACCATCCCATGTTCGTTAATTTGCGTGCAGTTTCGTAGTGTATATCGAGCTTTTGTGCAATTTCTTTTAAATCTAATAGCTTAGGAGAAGAGAGAATTTCCTTGATACGGGGTTTTCGTAATAAAGGTTTATATTGGCTTAATGTTAGAAATTCTTCGATGAAATGGCTGGGAATGGAGCCATAGTAATGTTGACTCTCACCGAGTTTTAGAAAGTCTTGGTCAATCCAATGGTCGAGAGTTTTATGTGTAATGCCTAAAACAAGTTTTAATTCAGCTCTTGTTATATCAATAGTACAACCTTCATTACTAGGCGTATAAACATGACATTTGGCCTCTACTAAAGCTGCATAATTTTTAAAAAACCTAGAGTATTTCAAAAATGGGAGCAGTTGAATTCGAGGGTGCGCTAGTTTGATGCGATCATTAACCAGTGTACTTAATCTATCAATGGATTGATTAGGAGTATTAAAATATTCATGCGTTATTTCTAACGCGACTTCAATGCTCAAGGAGTTATCAAGCTTAGAAAAGCTAAGTATTGCTAGCCAGTATGCAGTGAAGTGTTTAAAGAATTCATTTGAATCATGATTAAGTATTTCGACAAACCATCTAATGACTCGTATTGAAGAACATTTAATCTTAGGTGCATCTTGCAATAGCGTATGGCAATGACTGCACTTTATCACTCCTGAGCTAAGTGATATTGAGTATCCACATTGATAACATTTATCGACAAGGAAAATAGAGTGTATTGGGCATGCATATAAGGGTCGTAAAAGCCAAATTTTTTTAAAAAATGGCTGTTCTTCTATGCATTGTGGGCAATAAGAATAAGGGTAGTATTTTAGTAAATCTTCATGTAGTTCTAGATTGCTCCATTTTCTCGCTGATCGGCTCGTGGGGCCAGCTTTTGCAAAAGCAAGACTTTGATGATTTAGGTCAATATTAAGTAATTGTAAGACATACTTAAAACGCGGAAGATCTGTTAGCCTACAATTTGGTGCGCTTTTTGCTAAGAAGTGGCTCTGTTTTTTATTAATTAATCTCTCGATAGATGAATGTCTATTAAGCTCAGCAACTCTAGCTAAGAGGCTCTCTGCCGATTCGCCATCATAAGGAATGGGATGAATAAGAAGGTTGCTAACTAATGTCATGAGTACTCCTTTTTTAGAGTACTAGCTAGACTTGATAAAGACATTTCAAAAGGATTGGTTATTTGTTTACTGATAAATGATGTAATCCCTAGATTCCAAGCCTGACTAAAGTCATTAATAGTTATGGTATTTCTATTCTCTGCCAAGGCAATTGCCATGCTTTCACGTATCAAGCTCATGACATAAGCATGATAGCCTTTTGTTGCTGTATATATTTGTACTCTCAATAGAAAGTTATCAAAATCTGGCGAAAACGAAATTTGAATTTCTGATGCCCTATGACTGACTTCTTTGAGAAAAGGGTAAAGTGTTCCTGGCGAGGTTTGAGTGCCTAAAGTAAGAGGGTTTAATTGATAATGAAAAGGAAATCGCCTCGCGATTTGACTATCAACTTGAATGAATTCTGCAAATTCAGGTAAACCAACCAGACAAAAGCTTATACCTGTTTCATTGACTAAGGTCTTAAGCCAATTGCCCACTGTAATATTTAAACGGGTAGATGTTGCTTTACGTTCAAATAAATGATGAAATTCATCAAGAAAAACAAGCTTGGTTTCACACTGTTGCAGTAAATAGCCTAACCGATCTGTTAGGTAGGAGGTTGTGCCTGTGTGATGCGATGGATCCCCTAGCTTATGTAACATTGTTATTGCTAAAGACTTCACGGTAGCTGGTGAAGGAACTTCAACATAGAATGCGGGAATAATCGTTTTTTTACGATCTTTTTCTACTTTGATGGATCGTGGCATTTGACTCACAATCGCATTACATAGGGTTGTTTTCCCAAGACCACCTTTTGCTAGAAGCATACTTCCAATAGGTTCTTTGTACGCGATACTGCGCTCCGAACATTGTTGGATTCCATTAAAAGCCTGCATGAACTCATCAGAAGTAATTACGATTTCGTTAAGCTGACTTACGTGTTCATAGATAGATTGATTACTTATCATTTCTTTTCACCTTAAGTGAACCAAAACTTACAGCTGATTGTTGAGCATTCTGCTGGTGGGGAATAGTTGTGAGTTCTTCATTACTAGGGGGAGAAGTTAGCTCGGACTCAAGTCGTGTAAGCTGTTTAGGTAGCTCAATTTTGAGTTGCTTCAGTTTTGGTTTTTTACGGACAAGATCATTTTGTATATCTTTCATAAGCAGATACAAATTATAAAGATCCACGTATTTCCCCAGCCTTTGTCTATCAGATTCCGACATCTGTTTTTTACGCTTCTGAACTTCCAGATGAACACTGTGAGATAGGTTATATGTGTATTCAGGTTGAGTAGAGTCTGCTTGAATGACCAGATCCTTTTTATCAGGGTGTATGATATAAACTTTGCTCAGGTCCAAATCATCAACAAGTACAATAACTTTTTTGATGCCGTCAGCTTTCAATGTCGTGAGTGCATGAGAAAAGTAGCTAAGCCCATCAATAATCACTTGTCCATGATTGATATTTCGGTTAACTGGTCTTCTACAAATAATATCAGCATCAGTTTTAGTTAATGAGGAGGGCTTAATCTGTTCAGTAGCATCATTCCAAGCAAGCAGAGGTGCTCTATCCGTAGTGCCGTGTATTGTTTGCTGATAGACCGTGTTTATCCAAGAGTCGACGTATTCTTTAACTTTGTTTAAAGTAAGGCTGGCTTTGCCAGATGAGTCATATTCCCCTCGTGCCGTAGGATTAGAGAAAGTTGTACCAAGAAGTTTTTGCAGAATACCTTCTGTCAACGTGCCAAAAAAACGTTCGATATGAGGTTTGTTGTTTGGTGTACCGATTTGCGATGGTGTGATAGTAATTTTGAGTTGTTCACATACGCGCGCTAGTGAGTTATTTTTAAATTCGACTCCATTATCTGGAATGATAATAGAAGGAATGCCACCCGGTAGATCTTTATTAGGGCGTGTAATCATGTCTTTGATTAAGGCTAAAGTTGTCATTGCACTAGGTGGAAACATACTGATGTAAGTCCCGACAATTGCACGCGAATATGTATCAATGGCACAAGCAAGGAACGGTCGTCCGAGTGCTCGCCCAGTTTCAGGATCGATGACAATGATATCTAAATAATGAGTGTCTATTTCTACGGTATATAGAGCAAATGGGCTTGGCGTACTTATGCCAGCAGCTTGAAAATATTTACGAGCAACGCGACTGCCTTTCTTAACACGCATTTCAATATATGGATCTAATCTTGCTATAGCACGTTGTATAGCTCTATGGCTTGGAAAATATTCAAGAGAAATATTTTGTTCTATAAACTTGCTTAAAACGAATGCCCTAACATCTTTGCTTGTTCGATGTTCTGGTTGTAAATATATCTCTGAAATTCCTTGATTGATAATTTGATAGACCTCAGGTGGGTATCTTAGTGTCTTGTTCCCTTTACCTTGCTCACTTAGGCTGAGAGCGCTATTACTACTCAATCTATATTGCAATATCCAGCGTGCAACAGTTCTTGCTGATGGTGGAGAGGAATCTTTAATATCTGCTGCAATCTCTTGAATGAGTTCTCGCAGTGGTTCAATAGAAGTGGGGGCTGTCAATTTTGCTAGGGCAGTGAGTACATAGCGTTCCTTGCGACGAATGATTGAACAACTGTCTGGATTGATGAATAGTTTTTCTGGAGCGAAGACACATTGAATTTCTCCATTTTTATATCTAGTTTCAAATGTACTTGTGGAAATAGAACATGGTTTTCCTCCTGCAATTGCTGCATAGCGGATTACACCATAATTGGATGAAGTGATTTCGAATACATGTTCATGATCAGCAATAGTAAATCGAAGTCCAGGTTGGGGGATGAGTAACGGCTTTTCCATTTTTAAACCTCCTCACTTGAATAAGAATTTTTGTGGCTAATCAATGTGATTAATTCATGAAAAAGTAAGTAGTCACCTAATCGAGGATCGAGGTCTACTTGTTGTAGGGCTTGATATATTTGCTCGGAATGGCTGAATTTATGAGGCTTCAACGCTTCTGTTGCGAGTTCGAGTTCGTATTTTGTCCAAGAGCATGTATGACCTCGTTGATACCAATGTTGTAATTGTTGTAGGTCTTTATTTGATGGCAAGCTTTTTTGGTCAATCAGTCGAAATGTAATGTCTAAAGGATGTAGTAAGTTTGCTAACCTAAGAAATTTGTCTAGATCATTTACAGATAGACTGGAGATATTAGGTTTAATTTCATGAACTTCATATTGGTTATTGATTGTTTTGACTAAGAAATCTGGGTAGCAGAATTCCTTTTCTCCAAGAGCGATTTTGAGAGCTTGAGATCTAAAACATTTAACCTGTGGGTTTTTCTCAAGACAAATAGCATGTGCCAATTCAAGACGACTTTCAGTAGGAATGGAGCCTCCAGATTTTGCGCTGGGGAAAAGTGCAGTTCTTCGACCATAGCAGCCTTGGTAAATTTTCCTTTGACCATGGATTGTAGAGGCAAGATTCGGCTCTCCTTTAAAAGCGTTATTAATTTGATCGAGAATAGATTGATGAGGATTGTGTTTATTATCAAAAGAAAAAGCGTACATAGAGTATTTCCAGTATGTATAGCCATTCATCCCATTTTTAGGGATGAGTTAATTCTTGCGTAAAAAATACGCAAAACTTGACTGTTGGCTCTATACGGAAGATACTAGGATTCTCACATCTCTGTACTTTCACGTATAGAACCAACGGATCCGAAAGGGTCCGTTTTTATTTGGGCAGAATTTATGTCATGGCTTACTTCTCCTTATGTTGTTGGCTTTTAATCTGAATAATCAGTAGTTCTAATAAATTTTTTATTTTTTAAGCTCTTGTTGCGTTATAGCAGCATTACGCTGTTTGACTAACCACTCCGCTACATCTTGGACTAGTGCATATTTTCCGCGACGGTTTTCAACAGAGAAGACTGGGATAGGTACAGTTTTTCTTGTAAGTGCTTTTCTGAATGCATCAGTGGATCGATAGCCTAGAGCCACTCGTAATGCATCATCTGCAATCATCGGGCCATGGCGTTCAAAAAGCTCACGTTCAATGGTTTCTACACTAACTGGAGTGATGTGCTGCATTCCGGCTCTGTCCTAGCTTGTCCTAACAATATGATATAGACGGATGGAGAGTTATACTAGAAAGGCAAAATCTGTATTAACTTTACTCTATTAATAGTATTTAATTATATAATTTACAAAGATTAATTTAATTTAGGGTTCTGATTTAAAAAAGGGACTTATATGAGAGAGACGTGTCGTAAGAGGCGTGATGATATAGATATTGTGAGAGTAAAACTTTGGTACGAGGAGGTGAGATATAGGTTGTCATTAAAAACGTCTTATCAAGTTGAGAAGGCTATTGAACCAAGGGCATTTGGGAAAAATGAATATGGAGATCCTTATCACAACAATAAGTGGTCAGGCTATGCCGTTGGACGGCATACACCTAATAAGCGATTAGTAGAATTGGTAGAACAACAACTACGCGGTACTTCTGAGGTGCTTAATAATATTCTTTGGGAAGCAATGCGTGGGCACAAGGGAGTGGATTGGCTTATCAAGGAAGGGATAAGATATCTTCCATGGGAGGTTCAAAGGATTTTATATAAATACAATAAAGATGGATTATCTAACGAGTTGTTTTCTTTTTTATATACGAAAGAGCTTCAGAGACTTGAACGACTAGCTGGATTAGACTCTTTAGCTGCCTTGATTATTTTTTTACGTATTGCAGATAGTAAAAACTATAGAACAGCTGCCTTCGATATAGGATGCTCAATATATCGAGTATTATTAATACTATTTACATTTCCGTACTATAGAGAGCACAACGCTGAGTTATTACAGTTGATGAAACGATATGTATTTCCATTAGCTCATGATGGAACTAAGTGCGTTGCAGTTGAAAATGAAGAGGGTTTTGCTTTAGAGGTTGAATATTTGAATAATGCTTTGCTGGAGTTGGAGCATGAAATAGAAGGGCATCTGACCCAGAAGCAAAAAATACGCGTAATGCTAGATGTAATTCATGGCTTAGAAAGTTTTATACATAAATTAATCTTCGTTATTCCTTTTGAGATTAAAGATGAATCATCAGTCGATAATTTAGCCAATTTATTAGACATACAAAAAACAAAAAAATGGACAACAGAGTGCCTTAAGCGTGGTATTGCACCACTAAGTATTGACTCAGTTGAGTTTAGTCCCTTTAGCCATTAAGTTGAAAAAAGGCTGCAAGTTGAGTTGCAGCCTTTTTACTGGGTTATCTATGACAACTTATGTGTCGTTCTTTGCCAACTTATGTGTCGCAAATGACAACATATGTGTCGCGTGACGCGCGTTTTACCTTACCAGCTCAGCGCACCACCAGTCTGATAATCTGTCACACGTGTTTCGAAGAAGTTCTTCTCTTTACGCAAGTCCATCATTTCAGACATCCACTGGAACGGATTGTTCACACCAGCAAACTGCTCAGGCAAGCCCAACTGTGCTAAACGACGGTTACAGATGAATTTCAAGTATTCTTCCATCATCGCAGCATTCA